>Ga0190275_10000899_pt1 | contig 23428 bp, 19 predicted proteins | sample Popmic550T_FD_133745 | JGI IMG/M metagenome (GOLD analysis project Ga0190275, IMG submission 133745) | Populus adjacent soil microbial communities from riparian zone of Yellowstone River, Montana, USA - 550 T | ecosystem: Environmental > Terrestrial > Soil > Riparian zone > Trees stand | place...
CCGTTCAGCGTCTCGGCAACCGCGCCCTTGACCGTGTAGGTGAAGTCGAGCTGGGTGTCGCCGGACAGGTCGGCGACGGCGATCGAGCTGATGTCGCCGGTGGTGCTGAGTTCGTTCTTCTTGTCGGCACCGCTGGACTTGACGACCAGGTCCTCGATCTTCTGCACGTGGTCGACGTCGTCGGGCAGGTGGTCACGCGTGACGACGAACCGGGTGAAGGTCCCGGTGACGTTGCTCAGCTTCCAGGTCTCGGAGACCTTCAGCGAGCCGTCCCGTTCGATCCGGACCGTACTGTCGAAGTTGGTGACCACCGGATCGGCGGCAGCGGAGCCACCGGCCTGATCGGTCGCGCCGGCCGGGATGCCGGTCAGGGCCAGGAAACCGAGGGCACACAGGGGTACCCCGAGCAGACGTCTACGCATCGCCCAATCACACCGTATCGAGAGGGTCAGTCGGAATCGGCCCTCAGATCCGGGCCCCTGCCCGGCGGCCGGGCGGCCGGGGCAGGTCGAACTCAGACCGCACCATACCGCGACTCATGCCGACCGCAACGATCTCGTCCGCCGGTAGCCGAGCGGGTGGAGGCCGATCGGTGCGTAGGCTGACCCGCGCGGCGGCACGGGGCCGGGCGCGAAGCGGCGAGGAGTGACAGGTGTCGAACCAGCAATGGGGCCCGCCGCCCGGCCAGCAACCGCAGTACCCACCGCAGCAGCCCTGGGGAGCCGCGCCGGGGCAGTACGCGGCTCCGCCGGGGCAGTACGCGGGTCCGCCTGGGCAGTACGCGGGTCCGCCTGGGCAGTACGCGGGGCCTGGGCAGTACGGCGGGCCGCCTGGGCTGCCGCAGTACCAGCAGGGCTTTGGGTGGGGGCAGTTGCCGCCGCCGCCGAAGAAGAAGCGGGGCGGGGCGGTAGTACTGGGGATTCTTGGCGGGCTGATTCTGCTCGGTGCGGCCGGGTTCGCGATCGCTGCCAATGTGTTGAAGAACGACGAGCCGACTGTCACCAGGCCGGCGTACTCACCTACTACTCGCGCCACCGAGCCCGGGCCGTTCCCGACCGCTAGGCCGACGGCAACCCGTCAACCGACTCGACAGCCGACCAGGCCTGTCCCCACCAAGTCGAAGCCGACAATCGAGCCGCCGACCCCGAGTCAGGTCGCGACCGCCAACCGTCTCTACGAGACCGGTGTACAGCGCCCGATGGGATGCCGGGAGTCGAAAGCCGGTCTCGCCACGGGCACGAAGGCGGGACAGTACTACCGCCAGATCAAGCTCTGCCTGGATCGCGCCTGGCCGCGGCAGATCGTGGCGGCGGGCTACCGGTGGGAGACGCCCGGCATGTACCAGTTCGCCGGCAGGGCCAACACTCCGTGCGGCACCACCACGGACGGCCGGTCGTTCTACTGCCCGTCGAACCACACCATCTACATGAACTCTCCACTCCACGTGAGCTTCTACAAGTCCAACCCGACCTTCGGCAGGGCAGCCGCGACCTTCACCGTGGCGCACGAGTACGGCCATGCGATGCAGAAGCTGACCGGGCTCCTGTCCGCGACCTACCGGCTGCAGTACGACGTGAGCGCGGCGAAGAAGCTCGAGCTGAACCGGCGGATGGAGCTGCAGGCGTCGTGCCTGGGCAGTGTCTTCGTCGGGTCGAACAAGAGCAGCTATGGGGTGAAGGGTCAGTTCCTGACGCACTGGCTGTACATCCTCGACACCTCTGGCGACGAGAACGCCCGCGGCGGGCCACGCGACCACGGGAGCCGGGCGAGTCATGGGTACTGGGGGCGGCGCGGGTACGTGGCGCGGAACCCGGCCCATTGCAACCCCTTCGTCGCACCGGCACGCCAGGTGAGCTGACGGGTTGAGCCGGGGCTCCGCTAGCGTCAGTCCCCGTGTCCAACCAGTGGCCCCCTGGGCAGTACCCCCAACAGCCCCCACACGGCCAAACCCCTCCCCCCGGCCAATGGCAGGGACAGGGTGGTCCGTGGCCGCCGGCGGGGGCGCCGGGGCCGGGCGGGCAGTGGGCTCATCCCGGCCATCCCGGTCACCCTGGGCAGGTACCGCCGGGGCCTGGTGGGCCTTGGCAGCCGGGGCAGTTTGGTGGGGGTGCGCCGCCTCCGCTGCCGCACGGAATGGGCTGGGGTGCGCCGCAGCCTGGCGGGCCCGGTGGGTTCGGTCCCGGTGGCATGCCGCCCAAGAAGAAGGGCGGCGGCGGCAAGGTCGTGTTGCTGCTGCTTGGGCTGCTAGTACTCGGCGGAGTCGTCGTGGCGGTTGGTACCAACGCACTGAAGGACAAGAACACCTACAGCTCCCCGTACCCGACCTCCACCTACAGCCCAACCAAAGAGCCGTCTGAGAAGCCCTCGGCCGAGCCGCCGTCCATCCGGCCGACCCGGCCCGTGGTGACCACGAAGCCGAGCAGGCCGACCGCCACCAGGCCGACCGCTCCCCGGACCACCTCCAAGCCGCGCAAGCCGACCAAGCCGGAGCCGAGCGACACCGACATCGTCGCCCGCAACGGCCTGTACAAGGCAGGCGCGATGGGGTCGGTGAACTGCCGCGAGTCCAGTGCCCGTCCGTCGACCGTGGCCGGCGCCAGAGCTAACTACGCGAACCTCGTCAAGTGCCTCAACCGCTCCTGGCCCGCCCTGGTCCAGCGCAGCGGCTCCAAGTTCCGCCCACCGACAGTGATGTCGTTCTCCGGCTCGGTCAGTACGCCCTGCGGCACCTGGCCCGACAGTGGTCCGCCGTTCTACTGCCCCACCAACCAGACGATCTACATGAACCTGACCGAGGACATCGGCAACTACAACGAGATCCCGCAGAACTACGCCAGGGTCTTCGCCCGGATGTGGATGCTGCACCAGTTCGCGCACGAGTACGGGCACCACGTCCAGGCACTGACCGGGATCTTCCGGGCGTACGCGAATCTGCGCTACGAGGCGCCGACCGAGGCCGCCGAACTGCAGGCCAGCCGCCGGCTCGAGCTGCAGGCGTCCTGCTTCAGCGACATCTTCATCTCGGCCAACAAGGGCAGCTACCCGATCAGCGGCGAGTCGCTGCGGCAGTGGAAGTGGCTGATCGGCAACACCACCGACCACAAGCGTGACCACGGCAACAAGAACAACCATAAGTACTGGGCGCTGCAGGGCTACAACACCCGCAAACCGGGCGCTTGCAACACCTTCACGGCGTCCGGTGCCAAAGTGTCATAGCTAACTCCGGTACTGCCATGAGGAGACGGATAGCTCTCTTGATGGTTAGCCTTGTCCTCCGGTGGGCTGGGGGGCCGCGATCGGTGACGTTCACGGCTTCGGCCGGCAAGGTTTTGTGGAGGAGAATCGATGTCGGACAACTGGAATCCACCCCCTGGGCGGAACCCCGATGAGCCGGAGCCGGAGGGTGATCAGCCCGCCGGACCGCCGGCCAAGGGACCTGCGCGCGAGGGTGGCCAGTCGCCCCTTTGGTGGACCGAGTCCACCGAGAAGCAGAAGGAGTACCTGCAGCCTGCTCCTCCCGGCGAGCAGCCGCCGCTGGTCGGTCCACCCGGCGAGCGCTCGAACAACCTGACCTGGAACCTGCCGCCCTACTCCCAACCCGGCAGCACTCCCGCCGGTCCCCCGCCTACCCGACCTCCGGCCGGCAGTCCTCCGGCGAGCGGTCGTCCGCCTGCCGGTCCTCCGACGGGTGGCCCTGCGGCTGGTGGTCCTCCGGTTGGCGGGCCTGCGGCGGGTGCGGGCGGGCGGCGGGGTGCCCGGCATGCGGGGCCGCCGCAGGGCGGGCGTGGGCCACAGCAGCCCGGTCCGCCGGCGCCTAGTGCTAGTGACGGCGGCTGGCAGGCCGCGCCCACTCCGGCCGAGGGCGGCTTCCAGGGCTTGGGGCAGCCAGTACAGCAGCCCCAGACCTGGCAGTACCCGCCGATCCCGATCCCCCAGCCGCCCGGCCCCGGCCGCCGGCGCAAGCCCCGACGTACGTCGAGAGGGCTGCTGATCGGCCTAGTAGTGCTCGCCGTGTTCGTAGTCGGCACGGGCATCACACTCGCCGTGCGGGCCATCGGCGACGACAACGTCCCGGTTTCAACCGAGACACCAACCGCTGCGCCTTCGGAGACGCCGTCGGCTCCCTCAGCGACCCCGTCGGCCACACCGTCAGTACCGGCGCCGCCGACTGTCGACGAGATCGTCACCACCAGCAAGCTGTACACGGTCGGCGCACTCAGCCCCACGCAGTGCCTGGAGCCGAAGGTCGTCCCGTCGACCTACGCCGGTCAGAAGGCGTACTACGGCCTGATCGTGCCGTGCATGAACCGCACCTGGTGGCTGGCGATGAAAAAGGCGAGCCTGCCGTACCGCGCGCCGAAGCTGGCCGTGTTCGTCGGCCCGCTGAAGACCGTCTGCGGTCCCGAACGTGGCACCCGCGCCTTCTACTGCGGCACGAACGAGACCATCTACATGCCGTACGCACTCGGTGCCGCCTACTACAAGCGGAACCCGGTCTCGGCCCGCGTGTGGATGATGAACACGCTCGCCCACGAGTACGGCCACCACGTGCAGAAGCTGGCCGGTATCTACGCCGCCTCACTCTCCCGGCAGGTGAACGCCGCTACCCCGGCCGACCAAATGACCGAGAGCCGTCGGCGCGAACTGCAGGCATCCTGCCTCGGCTCGGCATACCTGGGCGCCGCTGGCCCCTACATCCCGCTCCGCGGCCCACTACTGGCCACCTGGAAGGTACTGATCGCCAATACCGGCGACGAGTACTCGCGGCCGCGTGTGCATAGCCACGGCAACCGAGTGAACCACAACTACTGGTCCGTGCGCGGCTTCAACACCAAGAGCCCGAACGTCTGCAACACCTTCGTCGCTACACCGCTCCTCACCAACTGACGGACAAAGCAAAGGCCCGGGAATCCTTGTTCACAAGGGTTCCCGGGCCTTTTTGTTGCTCAGAACAACCGGCGGCCCGTCGACAGCGTGCCACCGAAGGCGGTGACGAAGTTCGACAACGACTCACCGATGTCGGACAGGTGCCAGTTCTCCGGACCGGAGTACCAGCCGATGCCGGCGTCCGGATCGTCGTCGTCATCCGTGGCCGCGATCTCCAGCGCCCACTTCTCCGTCAGCCCCAGCACCGCGGCGTAGGGCAGGCAGCGCGACGCGAACTCGAGCCGGTGACTGTGCGGCAGATCCGCGGACGTCTCGTTGGCCAGGTACTGCTGGAGGCCGGCCACCCGACCGAGTACTGCGGCGCCGCGAGCCGTACGAGCCGGCGCAACCTGCCCGACCAGTGTCAGCGCCAATCCAGCCAGCATCACCGCGAAGCCGACCAGCCCGTACTTGGTCGCGATGGCGAGCACGATCGTCAGCAAGACGCCGGCACCCAGCAACACGAGGCCGGCTGTGGTCCACCGGTTCCGCACGGCGTCGGGCCGGCTGGCAAACCAGCCCTGCGTGACGACATCGGAGTACAACTGCTCGCGGACCAGGTTGAGCCGGGACCGCAGGGCCGTTCCGAGGGTCGATACCTGGACGGTCTCGCCATCGGCGAAAACCGCGTCCAGCAAGGCCTTCTCGTATGGCAACAGCTCCGAACCGCCCGCGTTGAGCCGGCGCAGTTCCCAGTCCAGCTTGCCGAACTGCGAGTGCGGCAGCTCGACGATCGTCAGGTAGTTGCGCACGGCAAGGTCCAGCAGCGTTGCGGTGATATCGACGACATCGGCCGTCTCGTCCACCACGGTGCCGACCTGCCCCGGCCGGATCCCGTCCGGGGCCGCGAACTGCGGCCCGTCAGCGCTGTCCAGCACCGGCCGCTCCGGCACACCCGGGCCGGTCTTGCCCGCATCCCGGCCGCGCAAGAACCACAGCGCCGCTGCACCCAGAACACCAAGGCCGAGCAGTAGCACGCTCAGTCCGACCGTGGACCCGTCGACAGTGAAGGCGTTGCCCAGACTCCAACGCGTCTTGAACTCCGCGTTGGGCTGTACCGACGCCTGGCCACTCAACCCGGTCAGGAAGGTCAGCCGCCCACCCGCCGGTACGCCCAGCTGCTCGATCTCGAGTGAAGCGTTCTCCGCCAGCTGCGAGGTCGTACAAGGCATGCTTGAGCCGACCCGGCCGGCGATGCAGGTCACCCAGGTGGCGAACGGCACATTGAGCGACACAGACGCCTTCGGGATACCGATGGGGTAGCCCTGGACGATCGGCCAGCTCACCTCGCGGCCCTCGGTCGAGTCGGAGACGACGTTGCCGACCTCGTACAGATAAACGATCTTGCTCTGACCGGCCACCTTGAGACTGAGCCGGCGGCCGTTCTCGATGCCCTCGTCCTCGAAGTTCTCCGCCGGCTGACCGTTCACCGTGGCCGACACGTTCTTGATGTCGTAGGTACGGTCCTCGTCCGCGCCGGACCGGACCCGGGTGGCCAGGGTCCGCGCGAAGCTGTCGCCGCCGGCGGTCAGATCGACCGTCTCCTTGACCTTGAGGACGCCGTCACCGGTCAGCGACGCCTCGGCGGCGTAGGCGGTGATCTGGTCGTCCGCGGCCTGGGCAGGCAACGTGCCGAGGGCAACGAAGGGGACCGTCAGAGACACGAGCAGGGCGGCCGGCAACAGGCGGCGCTTCAGTGACATGGGTCGAGAGTAGTCTCGTGCCGGTTCGTCCAGCCAAACTCCCAGCCGGGAGCCGACGCCGGGCGAGCCGCACCGACACCGAACTGAAGGGGCAACGACACGTGAGCACCCCGTACGGGTACGGCGGCCGTCCCCAGGACCGCCCCGCCCCGCCGCCCGGCGTACTGCCGCCACCGCAGCAGACGCAATGGCGGCAGGGTCCTCCGCCCGGTCAGTTTGCTCCGCAGGGTCAGATGCCTCCGCAGGGGCAGCAGTATCCGCAGGGTCCGTACGGGCAGCAGCAGTACCAGCAGTACGGGCGGCCTCCTCAGCCGTACTACGGTCCTGGTGGGCCTAATCAGTTCAATGGCTTCCAGCCGCCGCCGCGCAAGGGTGGCGCACTCAAGCTGGTACTGCTCGGGTTCTCCGTCGTGGCGTTCCTCGGCATCGCGCTGAGCGTCGTCGCCGTGCTGCTGGCCGGCGGCACCGACAGCACCGACCCGCAGGTGAGCGGCCCGTCGGTAGTACCGACTCCCACGACCAAGCCGCCGCAGGGCTCGGCCGAGGACTACCTGCTGAACGCCCCGATCTACCAGGCTGGCGGCCTCGGCGAACTGAACTGTCCCGCCGAGAAACTCGGCGACGGCAGCCTGGCGGCGCAGAAGGTCTACTACGAAAAGCTCTTCAACTGCATGAACGACGCCTGGCGCCCCGCCTTCGAAAGAATCGGCAAGAAGAACCCGGATCCCGGGCTGGTCGTCTTCGATGCACCGGTACGGACGCCCTGCGGTGATTTCGCGCCGCTGTCGGGCCGGGTACTGGCGTTCTATTGCTTCGGCAATCACGTGATGTACACCGACGTGAAGCAGATGAACAAAGCCTTCGGACCGAAGCAGGATCTGGCTTATCTGATGACGATTGCGCATGAGTACGGTCACCACGTACAGAGCGTGTCGGATCTGTTCTATGCACGGTCGGCTTATGTGCAGGACCATCCCGATCAGCGACTGGAGAGTTCGCGCCGGAATGAGTTGCAGGCTTCGTGTTTCGCCGGGGTGTTTGCGCGGTCGGTACAGAAGTCTTATCCGTTCGCCAAGCGGATGAAAGAGTTCGAGTTCCAGGCAAGCAACAGCTTCGGCGAATCCCCGGACACACCGGAAGCTGAACGCACCCACGGCCTAGCCACCAGCCAGGGCTTCTGGATCGTCAACGGCCTCAACGTCGGAGAAACCAAAGCCTGCAACACTTATGCGGCTGCTCAGGATCAGGTGAGGTAGTACATACCCCACGGGGCGACTCATGGTGGGCGCAGTTGGTCCGTGGGGCGGCTAGCATCCGCCGCTATGGATGTCTTCCCCATCGAGCAACCAGCCGATCTTGACGCGGTACGGAACTCCTATGACCGCGTCGCCGACAACTACGTCGAGATGAACGTGGGCGACATCGCGGCCTACCCCTGGCTGCGGGCCGCGCTCGACGGGTTCGCGGCGTCGGTACGCGGGCTTGGGCCGGTACTGGATGTCGGCTGCGGTCCGGGAAATATCACCGCGTACCTCGCCGAGGCGGGTCTCGATGTGTCCGGGGTAGATCTCTCGGCGCGGATGATCGATCACGCGCGGCGGCTGTATCCCGACCAGCGGTTCGAGGTTGCTTCGGCGACGGAGCTGAAGCTGGCGGACTCGTCGTTCGGCGGGATTCTCGGGTGGTGGTCGCTGTTCAACCTCCCGCGGCATGTACTGCCTCAGGTGATCCAGTCGTTCGCGCGGGCGCTGGTGCCGGGCGGGCATTTCATCATGGCGACGCACATGGGCGACGGCGACAGAACCCGAGCCGAGGCGTACGGCGCGGTCCCGGTAACGTGGACGACTCACCTGTGGCAGCCCGACGACCTCTGGGAGATTCTGACAGCGGCGGGTCTTGGCTCGGTGGCTGAACTGCGGGTTTCTGAGAGTGTGGCCGGGGTTCCGTCGTTGGTGCTGGTCGCGAAGCGCGCTGAAGACTGAACGGACGGCAGTTCGAGATCTTGGCTGCCCACCGGCAACACATTGACCTCGGGCCAGGCGCCGGCCACGCCAGTGTTTCTGAGCACGCGACGAAGGAGCGCGCGACCCCGGGCGGGCGAGTGCCGAGGCCGCGTTGGCGTTCGTCTGTTGGTGTGCAGTTACCTTTCGCTTCTCTTCGGCGGCGTATCATCCGCCCCGTGACTTTGAGACGGGGGGACAGCGCTCCCTCCGAGCGGACGCTGGTTGACATCCTGCAGGCGACGGCGACCACCTACCCCGATGAGCCGGCGCTAGACGACGGCAGTGTCAGTCTCAGTTATCGAGAGTTGCTCGACCAGATCACCAAACTCGCCCGCAACCTCACCGACCTAGGCATCACCCCAGGCGACCGCGTAGGCGTGCGTATCTCATCCGGCCACAACGACCTGTACGTCGCGATCCTAGGCACCCTGCAAGCCGGCGCCGCCTACGTCCCGGTCGATGCCGACGACCCCGACGAGCGCGCCGAGCTGGTATTCGGCGAGGCCGCCGTAGCGGCGATCATCACCGACGACCTCAAGATCACCTCGACCCGCCCGACCCCGACGCCAGACGCCGCCGACGGTTACTACGACTTCCCCTATTCCGCGCGGATGGACGGTACTCCCACCGCCAGCACCCCCTCGCCCGGTACCGACGCCCCGTCACCCGACGACGACGCGTGGATCATCTTCACCTCTGGTTCAACCGGTGTCCCCAAGGGCGTCGCCGTCACCCACCGCTCCGCAGCCGCCTTCGTCGACGCGGAAGCGCGGATGTTCCTGCAGAAGGAGCCAATCGGCCCAGAGGACCGCGTACTGGCCGGCTTGTCGGTCGCCTTCGATGCATCCTGCGAAGAGATGTGGCTGGCCTGGCGATACGGCGCTTGCCTCGTACCGGCGCCGCGTTCGCTAGTCCGTAGCGGCATGGATCTCGGGCCGTGGTTGGTTGCGCAAGGCATCACCATCGTGTCGACCGTGCCGACGCTCGCTGCGCTCTGGCCGTCGGATGCGCTGGACAACGTACGGCTGCTGATCTTCGGCGGCGAGGCGTGCCCGCCGGAGCTCGCCGAGCGGTTGGCGGTGGACGGCCGCGAGGTCTGGAACACGTACGGGCCCACCGAGGCGACCGTCGTCGCATGTGGCGCGCAGCTGACCGGCGAAGGGCCGGTCCGGATCGGGCTGCCGCTGGACGGCTGGGATCTTGCCGTGGTCGATGCCGCAGGCAACGAAGTACCGGAGGGTGGGACCGGTGAGCTGATCATCGGCGGCGTCGGTCTCGCCCGGTACCTCGACCCGGCGAAGGATGCGGAGAAGTTCGCGCCGATGCCGTCACTCGGCTGGGAGCGCGCCTACCGCAGTGGCGACCTCGTCCGGAACGAGTCCGAGGGCCTGGTGTTCATGGGTCGCGCCGACGAGCAGATCAAGCTCGGCGGCCGGCGGATCGAGCTAGGTGAGGTAGACGCGGCACTGCAGGCTCTGCCCGGCATCACCGGCGCGGCAGCCGCAGTACGGACTAGTGGTGCCGGCAATCAGCTACTAGTCGGGTACGTCGTACCGGACGATCCGGAAGCCTTTGACCGGCAGGCAGCGACTGAGCGGCTCCGTGAGGCGCTCCCGGCTGCACTCGTACCGCTGCTGGCCGTCACGGACACACTGCCGACTAGGACCTCCGGCAAGGTCGACCGGAATGCACTGCCGTGGCCACTGCCCGGCATGGACACGGACGGGCCGCCTGCTGAGCTCGACGGCACCGCCGGCTGGCTGGCGGAGCGCTGGACCAAGGTGCTGGGGGCGAAGGTCACCGGTGCCGACAACGACTTCTTCCTGCACGGCGGCGGCAGCCTTGCGGCGGCACAACTGGTCTCCGTACTCAGGGAGCGATACGCCGAAGCCACTGTCGGCGACATCTACGAGTACCCACGCCTAGGTGCACTAGCTGACCGGCTGGACTCCTTCACCACCTCAACCCTGCCAGTGGAGATCCGTGAGGTCCGGCCGACTCCGCCGGGGACACAGCTTCTCCAGACCGCTCTGACGTTGCTACTGCAGACAGTGGTCGGCGTGCGCTGGCTGGTCTGGCTCTTCACCCTGAACAACCTGCTGGCGCTGACGGACGGCCCACACCCGTGGATGCGCACAGTGTCCTGGTGGTGGATCCTGGCCGGCTGGCTGATCCTGATCACACCCGCTGGCCGCATGGGCATCGCTGTCGTCGGTGCTCGGCTACTACTGCGTGGACTCAAGCCCGGCATCTACCCACGCGGCGGCAACGTCCATGTCCGACTGTGGGCTGCCGAGAACCTTGCGGACGCCGCAGGCGCTGCCAACCTCGCCGGCGCCCCCTGGATCGCCTACTACGCAAGGGCTCTCGGCGCGAAGATCGGCCGCGGTGTCGACCTCCACACGCTTCCACCCGTCACCGGCATGCTCACGATGGGCCGTGGCGCGTCGATCGAACCAGAGGTCGACCTCTCCGGCTACTGGATCGACGGCGACCGGCTGCACGTCGGTACGGTCACTGTCGGCGCCGAGGCAGTCATCGGCTCCCGCAGTACTCTCCTGCCCGGCGCCGAGGTCGGCAGGAACGCAGAGATCGCTGCAGGCTCGGCTGTCTCCGGCAAGGTACCGGCCAGTGAACGCTGGTCCGGCTCCCCTGCGACGCGGGTCGGCCGCGCCCGGCACCCGTGGCCGGATGAGCGTCCTGCACGCGCTCCCTGGTGGGTACTGGCGTACGGCGCTGCCTCTGCGCTGATGTCGCTGCTACCACTAGGCGCAGCCATCACCGCGATCCTCGTACTACGTAACGCCGTCGCCGGCACCACCTCACTCGGGGACGCCGCACTGCAAGCGCTGTGGGCCATTCCGCTGATGACACTAGTCGGCTTCGTTACCCTCGCACTACTGACGCTGGTCGGCGTACGCGTGCTGGGGATCGGCATCAAGGCCGGCCACTACCCCGTACGGAGCCGGATCGGCTGGCAAGTGTGGGCAACAGAGCGGCTGCTCGACTCGGCCCGCACACTGCTCTTCCCGCTGTACGCGAGCATGCTGACGCCCTGGTGGCTACGGGCGCTCGGCGCGAAGATCGGCCGTGACGTCGAGGCCTCGACGGTACTGCTGCTGCCGAAGATGACCACTGTCGGCGAAGGCGCGTTCCTGGCCGACGACACCATGATCGCGTCGTACGAGCTGGGCGGCGGTTGGCTGCACGTCGCCAGCGCGAAGGTCGGCAAGCGCGCCTTCCTCGGCAACTCGGGCATGACCGCACCCGGTCGCTCGGTACCGAAGAACGGCCTCGTAGCGGTCTTGTCGGCAGCGCCGAAGAAGTCCAAGGCCGGTACGTCGTGGCTCGGCAGCCCGCCGGTGAAGCTGCGCCGGCAGAGCATCGAAGGCGACCAGAGCCGCACGTTCAACCCGCCGCTACGGTTGAAGTTCGCCCGCGCAGCAGTCGAGTTGTGCCGGTTCGTACCGATGATGTGCACGGTACTGATCGCGCTCGGCGTCCTGTTCGCCCTGCAGGCGTTGGACTTGTGGCTCGGGCCATGGCCGACGTTCCTGCTGTCCGGCGCGGTGATCCTCGCCGCGGGCGCAGTCGCCGGCGGCATGGCGACCGTCGCCAAGTGGCTGATCGTCGGCAAGACGCGCGCCAGGGAGTACCCGCTGTGGAGCTCGTTCGTCTGGCGGAACGAGGTCGTCGACAACTTCGTCGAGCTCGTCGCTGCGCCCTGGTTCGCCAATGCGGCGGCAGGGACGCCGGTACTGGCTCTCTGGCTGCGGTCGCTGGGCGCGAAGATCGGCAAGGGTGTCTGGTGCGAGACGTACTGGCTGCCCGAGGCTGACCTGATCACGCTCGGCGACGGTGCCACGGTGAATCGCGGCTGCGTCCTCCAGACTCATTTGTTTCATGACAGACTCCTGTCGATGAACACCGTCACCTTCGGCCCGGGCTCGACACTCGGACCGCACGGCATCGTCCTGCCGGCCTCCTCGATCGGAGCGGGCGCGACCATCGGCCCCGTCTCGCTGGTGATGCGCGGTGAGAGTGTTCCCGCCGGATCCCGCTGGGCCGGCAACCCGATCGCGCCCTGGCAGGGTTGATGGTTGCCCGTGACACCGACCGGGGCGGCGGGGTGGGGAAGGTATTGAAGAGCGAGCCGGGCTCGGACACAGCAGGAGACCGCTACGTACCGACGCACGGCAACGGCGGCTACAAGGTGGAGTCCTACGAGCTGGACCTCGACTACCGGGTCAGTAGCAACCGGCTGAGCGGCAAGGCGACCATTACGGCCGTCGCGACCCAGGCACTGTCCCGGGTCAGTTTCGACCTCGCCAGCCTGCGCGTAGCCAAGGTGCTCGTCAACGGCCGTCGCGCCAGCCGGTACGCACACCGCAACGGCAAGCTGCACGTCTGGCCGTCACCGGCGATCGCGGACGGCGCCGAGTTCGTAGTAGACGTCCAGTACTCCGGCAACCCCGCACCGATCGACAGTCCGTGGGGCGAGCTCGGCTGGGAGGAACTCACCGAAGGGGTGATCGTCGCCAGCCAGCCGAGTGGCGCCGCGACCTGGTTCCCCTGCAACGACCACCCCAGCGACAAGGCGCACTACCGGATCACGATCACCACCGATTCGCCGTACCACGTAGTGGCGAACGGGCGGCTCGTCTCACGCCGCACGAAGGCCAGCCGGACCAGCTGGGTCTTCGACCAGGCCGCACCGATGGCGACGTACCTGGCGACGGTACAGATCGGCCGGTACGACGTACTGGAGCTGGCAGCCTCGCCAGTGACCACGCGTGCCGTCCTGCCTGCCTCGCAGCTGCGGGACTTCCGCTCCGACTTCGGGCGGCAGCAGGACATGATGCGGCTGTTCGTGAAGCTGTTCGGCCCGTACCCGTTCGGCGGCTACACAGTGGTCGTGACGGACGATCCGCTGGAGATCCCACTGGAAGCCCAGGGCATCTCTGTCTTCGGCAGCAACCACGTCGACGGCAAGCGCGGCTCCGAACGCTTGGTGGCACACGAGTTGGCCCACCAGTGGTTCGGCAACAGCCTGACACCTTCCCGCTGGCAGGACATCTGGCTGAACGAGGGTTTCGCCTGCTACGCCGAGTGGCTCTGGTCAGAAGAGTCCGGCGGCTTGACGGCATCCCAACAGGTCTCCAAGGCCTACACCCGCCTCCGCGGCCTCGACCAAGACCTGCTGCTCTCGGACCCCGGTCCTGAGCTGATGTTCGACGACCGCCTCTACAAGCGCGGCGCCATCACCCTGCACGTACTACGCCTCCACCTGGGCGACGACGCCTTCTTCGACCTACTGCGCACCTGGACCCGCACCCACCGCCACGGCTCAGTAACCACAGAAGACTTCATCGCACTGGCGACAACCGTCAGCAAGGACCCGTACGCCGTGCAGGCACTGTTGGCCGTCTGGCTAGACGCCACTGAACTCCCAGACCTACCCCGCCGTCGCCGCTAGTGCCCTGCGGCCGGTTCTCTGTAGCTCCTGTGGATCAGTAGACGAGGGCGGTGGCGATGGCGGCGATGCCTTCGCCGCGGCCGGTGAGGCCGAGGCCGTCGGTGGTGGTGGCGGAGACGGAGACTTCGGCGTCGCAGGCGGCGCTGAGTGCCTTCTCGGCTTCCTCGCGCCGGGCGGCGAAGCGAGGACGGTTGCAGATCACCTGTACGGAGATGTTGCCGATCTCGAACCCGGCCGCGCGCACCCTGCGAGCCGCTTCGCCGAGCAAGGTCGCGCCTGAGGCTCCCGCCCATTGCGGTTCCGAAGTACCGAAGTTGGAGCCGAGGTCCCCGAGTCGTGCCGCGGACAGCAAGGCGTCGCAAGCGGCATGCGCGGCCACGTCCCCATCGGAGTGACCCGACGGCCCGGCGGTCTCCTCGGGCCAGAGCAGTCCGGCCAGCCACATCGGCCGGCCCTCCTCGATGGGGTGGACGTCGACGCCGGTCCCCACGCGCGGCACCTTCACGAGTTCCGCCTTTCGGCCAGGATGGATTCGGCAAGGATCAGGTCACGAGGCCTGGTCACCTTGAAGGCATCCTGCGACCCCTCGACAGTCTGCACCGCGACGCCGAGCCGCTCGCACAGCATTGCGTCATCAGTCGCGCCACTCGTGTCGCCACTATGTGCCCGACGCAACAAAGCAGGCTCGAACCCTTGAGGAGTCTGTACTGCCACCAGGGTCGAACGATCGGGCGTGTCGACCACCAGCCCCGTCGCATCGACGCGTTTGATGGTGTCCGTGACCGGGACGACGGGGATGACCGCGGGCGCACCTGCGCGCACCGCGGCAACGACTCGCTCGATCACGTCGGCCGGTACGAACGACCGGGCCGCGTCATGCACGAGGATGCAGTCGATGCCCTCGGCCGGTACCAGCTCCAGAGCGAGCCGGACGGAGTCGGTCCGCTCGGCGCCCCCGGCAACTACCTGCAGGTCCACCGGACCGGAGTACGGCTCGAGGAGCTTGCTGACGTAGTCCTCCGTGCCGGGTGGCACCGCGACCACAACGCAGGCGAGGTCGGCGGCGGTCGCTGCCCGCAGTCCACGAAGAGCATGGACCAGCAGCGATTCGCCACCGACCTCTCGCAATGCCTTTGGTGCCTCACCACCGAGCCTGAGCCCGAGACCGGCCGCCGGAATGATCGCCGCAGTACTCACGACGACATCATGCCGGACGGATCAGTCGCGCAACCCCGACTCCACTGCTGACCAGTTGGTCAGGAGGCGAGGACCTCGTCGAGGATGGCTTCCGCCTTGTCCTCGTTGGTGTGTTCGGCCAGGGCCAGTTCGGAGACGAGAATCTGGCGAGCCTTCGCCAGCATCCGCTTCTCACCGGCGGAGAGGCCGCGGTCACGCTCACGGCGCCACAGGTCGCGAACGACCTCTGCCACCTTCATCACGTCACCGGAATGCAGCTTCTCCAGGTTCGCCTTGTAACGACGCGACCAGTTGGTCGGCTCCTCCGTGTGCGGAGCCCGCAGCACGTCGAAGACGCGCTCCAGACCGGCCTGATCCACGACGTCACGCACGCCGACAAGATCGAGGTTGCACGCGGGGACCCGGACGACCAGGTCGTTCTGAGCGACGATCCTCAAGACCAGATAGGTCTTGTCCTCACCTTTGATCTTACGGGTCTCGATGTCCTCGATAACGGCCGCACCGTGGTTGGGGTAAACAACCGTTTCGCCGACGTTGAAAGTCATATGTCACGTGCCCCTTTCCGACTCCTATCCTACCACGCAGTTGCTGGTCCGGTTCGGGCGTTTGCGCTGGTCAGAGGCCATTTCTCGCCTTGACAAACGTTGTAGGTCGTGCCTCGTACGCGCGAAGATGGTTGCCCGGGACACCCCCGAAAGGGGTGGTCGCCGTCGAGTCGGGCCGCCGCGCTCGCTACGCTGTGCTCCGCCGGAGGCCTCAGCCTGGCGGCATCCATCTGGTTGCAGGAGAGGGAACACCAGTGCGCATCACGTTGTCCTCGCAGGTCGTTCGGCGCATCGCCCTGGCCGGAGCCGCCGTCGCTCTGAGTGTCACGGTGGGGGCCTGCGGCGCCGGCTTCGACGCCCAGACCAACAAGCCGTACCAGCCGGCCGAGGGCACCAACGCCCAGTCGGGCGGCATCGCGATCCGGAACATGCTGGTCCTGGCCTCCGCGGACGGCAAGGGCGAACTGCACGGCGTGTTCGTCAACAACGGCCAGTCCGACGACAAGCTGGTCAGCATCGCCTCCGCCCCGGCCGACGGCCCGGCCGTCAACGGCGCCAGCACCGAGCAGCCGGCCACCGTCACGTTCGGTGGCCTCAAGGAGACCGACCTCAAGGTCGGCCAGGCGGTCACCATCCCGCCCGCGACCAGCCAGCCCGTCACCGTCACCGGTGGCAAGCCCGGCCAGATGATCAAGGTGACGATCACGTTCGGCAAGGCCGGCCCGCTGACCACCTCGATCCCGGTGCTGACCACCGACCACTACTCCCCGTCGCCGGCGCCCGACGTCGAATCGCACGGCTGACCAGCGCTTACGTAGTACGGGCGATGCCTTCCCTTGCTGGGAAGGCATCGCCCGTACTGCGTTGGCTTGGGTTCAGGAAGCGGCCTGAGCCGCCTTGGCGAGGCCGGGCAGGATCTTGTCCAGCACCCAGGGAACGCTCAGCACACTGACCGCGCTCATGCCGGAGATGACCTGCTGGTCGGTCATCAGGTAGGTGCTCCCCCGCTTGTACGACCCGAGTGCCGCGTAGACCGGGTCCGCGGCGAACTTCTCCGGCGTCATCCCGTCGATGTAGCCGACCACCACGTCCGCGTCGAGCTCGTTGACCCGCTCCTTGCTGACGGTGAGCGCGAACTCCTTCTTGCTGTTGGTCTTCTCGAGCGCCTCGACGCCCGGGGCGTTGACGAAGCCCATCTCGTTGAGGATCTGCACCCGCGGGTCACCCGGCATGTAGACGTAGTTCTCGGCGCCGTACGACAGTACGGACAGCGTCTTTCCCTTGAACTCGGGGTGTTCCGCGGCCGCCTTCGTGGTCAACCCCTTGATCCCGGCAACCAACTTGTCCGCCTCGGCCGACTTCCCGAGCGCCTTGCCGATCAAGGTCGTCTGGTCCTGCCAGGTGGTCTGCCACGGAGCACCCGGGTAGGCAACGGTCGGCGCGATCTCCGACAACTTCGTGTAAGTCGCCTTGTCGAACCCCTCATACGGCGCCAAAATCACATCCGGCCGCAACGCCGCCACCTTCTCGAACGGGATGCTCTCGGTGGCATCCAGCAGGGTGGTCTTGGCGGGATCGAACTTGTCGGCATTCCACGCGGTAGTGCCGGCCGGCGTCGGGCCGTAGGTCACCTTCGGCATGCCGACGGGGGTCTCGCCGAGCGCATAGACAACGTCCTGAGCATTCCACCCCAGGGTGACAATCCGCTCCGGCTTCTTCTGAATGGTCGTCTCACCAAAGGTGTTCTTCAACGTCACCGGGAACCCCGCTGATGCGCCGGTCACCGGGGCAGCATCTCCACCGTCGTCGTTACTACACGCAACCAGCGAACTCGCCACAACGACCGCAACAACCGCCAACCGACCAACCTGGAACCGCGACATCGAACAACACTCCTTAACTCCCGACAACCCCACTTAGTAAGGCCAGCCTAAGCTAAGGGCATTTCCGCCTGCCTGCCGCACCAGATCCGCCGCCTTATGTGCTTCGCTCCCCTCCCGGGGGATAGCCCGCTGCTCTGCCGTGGTCGCATCGCGCGACGTAGGAGCGCTCCGCCGGGTGGGTGGGAGCGCCCCAGAGCGGGAGCGACGCAGGAGCGAGCGCGTTGAGGTGCGTGGGGGTCAGGCTTCGAACTTGTAGCCCAAGCCCCGCACCGTCACCAGGTGGGATGGGTTTGACGGGTCCTTCTCCAGTTTGGAGCGGAGGCGTTTGACGTGGACGTCCAGGGTCTTCGTATCGCCCACGTAGTCCGCACCCCAGATGCGGTCGATCAGCTGCCCCCGGGTCAGTACTCGCCCGGTGTTACGCAGCAGCATCTCCAGCAGCTCGAATTCCTTGAGAGGAAGCCGGATCTCCGTGCCCGACACCGTCACCACGTGACGCTCGACGTCCATCCGTACCGGCCCAGCCTCCAGCGTGTCCGGCAGCAGCTCCACGTCCTGGCCGCGACGCAACACCGCGCGGATACGCGCCAGCAGTTCACGCGGGCTGTAGGGCTTGGTGACGTAGTCGTCGGCGCCCAGTTCGAGGCCGACCACCTTGTCGACCTCGGTGTCCTTGGCCGACACGATGATCACCGGGACGTTGCCCCGGCTTCGCAGGGCGCGGCAGACCTCGGTACCGGACAGGCCCGGCAGCATCAGGTCCAGCAGGACGATGTCGGCGCCGGCCCGGTCGTACTCGTCCAGTGCGTCGGGTCCGGTCTCCGCTACGGCGACCTCGAACCCTTCTTTGCGCAGGACATACGACAACGCGTCGCTGTAGCTCTCTTCGTCTTCGACGACCAGCACTCGGGTCACGAAGCTGCCTCCTTGGTTTTCTCCTCTGACTGGGTCGGAGTCAGGGGTGGTTCGAGCTCCTCCTGGATGGTGGAGTCGGTGGGTTGCCCGGTTGCGGGATCTAGCCGCAGCGGGAGTCGGACGGTGAAGGTGGATCCCTGGCCCTCGACGCTCCAGACGCGCACGTCGCCGCCGTGGATCGAGGCGATGTGCTTGACGATGGACAGGCCGAGGCCGGTACCACCTGTCTCGCGGCTGCGGGCCCGGTCGACCCGGTAGAACCGCTCGAAGATGCGTTCCAGGTCACTGCTCGGGATCCCCACGCCCTGGTCGCTGACGGTGATCTCCACCAGATCCCCGATCGGGCGGGCGGCGACTGCCACCCGGGTCCCGTCGGGGCTGTAGTTGACGGCGTTCTCGACCAGGTTGCCGATCGCGATCGCCAGTTGGTCCTCGCTGCCCATCACCTCGAGCGCGGGGTCGGTCTTCACCACCAGGTTGATGCCGCGGTCCTCGGCGTCGACCCGGCAGCGGTCCACGGCTGCCTCGATCACGCCGTTGATGTCGACCGGGCCGGGATTCTCCAGCGGGTCGTCGCCCTGCAACCGGGACAGCTCGATGATCTCCTTGACCAGGCGGCTCAGCCGGGAGGCCTCGATCCGCATCCGGCCGGAGAAGCGCTGGACCGCGTCCGGGTCGTCGGACGCCTCGGAGACCGCGTCGGCGAGCAGGATCAGCGCGCCGATCGGGGTCTTGAGCTCGTGGCTGACGTTCACGGTGAAGTCGCGGCGGATCGCGTCCAGCCGGCGCTCGCGGGTCCGGTCCTCGACCAGTACCAGCACCAGTTGGCTCCCGAGCGGGGCGACCCGAGCGCTCACGTACTGCGTGGCGCCGAGCCGGCCGCGGATGATCTCGAGGTCCTGCTGGCGGATCTCGCCGTCGCGGCGGACCGCCCGGACCATGGTCAGCAGGTCGTCGACCACCAGCCGTTCGCCCCGGACGATACCGAGCACGTGCGCCGGGGCGCTCGCCTGCAGCACTTGGTCCTCGGGGCCCATCACGACGGCCGACGAGCGGAGTACGGACAAGACGGTGGCGACGCCACTGGGCACGATCGGGTCCGGCGAGACCGGTACTTTGGTCTGCGAACGCTCGCTCAGCATCATCGCCCCGAGCGAAAGCAGAGCCAGAGCCGCGCCGATGACGCCGCCCAGCACCGCAGCCAGCGTGGGGTCCACGAGATCGATGCTACGCGGGCAACGAGCAGGGAAAGACCGAATGAGCACCCGATGACCGGAACGCGTCCTAACTGTTCATCGGGCGTTCACCACTCGTCGCCGTCCGGCAACCTCGACGGCATACGGTCCACGGTGGGCGGGTACTGAACCGTGCCCGCGGCACCCCGCCCGCCGCAGTACCGGACACCACAGATCGGATGCAGACACGATGCGCGACACCTATCACGAGCAGCTCGACGACATTCTCGCCGAGCTCGAACGGATGACCCGGACGGTGTCCACCGCCGTACGCCGCTCCACCACGGCCCTGCTCGCGGCCGATATCCGGCAGGCCGAGGAAGTGATTGCCGCCGACATCCAGTTGGACGCGGCCGGCGAGGGCGTCGAGGAGAAGGTCTTCGAGCTGATGGCCCGGCAGTCCCCGGTTGCCAACGAGCTGCGGATGCTGGTCGCCGCGCTGCGGATGGTCGCCGACCTGGAGCGGATGGGCGACCTGGCCGCGCACGTGTCGAAGATCGCCCGGCTGCGCTACCCGGCACCGGCGATCCCGGCCGAGCTGCAGTCGGTGATCGAGGAGATGGGTACCGTCGCCGGCCGGATGGTCGACGGCGCCGGTGACGTGATCAAGACCCGCGACGTCGAGGCCGCGGCCCGGCTGGAGTCGGTCGACGACGAGATGGACAAGCTGCGCAGCAACCAGTTCCGGCTGATGATGGACGAGTCCTGGCCGCACGGCGTCGAGGTCGCGGTCGACATCGCCCTGCTCGGCCGGTACTACGAGCGGATCGCCGACCACGCGGTCTCGATGGCCCGCCGGGTCGTCTACCTGGTCACCGGCGAGCTCCCGGTCGCCATCGGCGGTACCGCGGCCGGCTCCGGGGCCGGCGCCTCCGCCCCGAGCCCGAACGGCAACTGACCACCAGCTAAAAGGCGCCCTCAGCAACCATTTCGGTTGCCGAGGGCGCCTTTAGTGAGGTCAGCGGCCCTGGTTCTTCACGGCCTCGATCGCCGCGGCGGCCGCAGCCGGGTCGAGGTACTCGCCGCCGGGCTTGAGCGGGGCGAAGTTCTCGTCGAGTTCGTAGTACAGCGGGATACCGGTCGGGATGTTCAGGCCGACGACGGTCTGCTCGTCCAGGTTGTCCAGGTGCTTGACCAGGGCGCGCAGGGAGTTGCCGTGGGCGGCGACCAGGACGGTCTTGTCGGCCCGCAGGTCGGGGACGATCGCGTCGTACCAGTACGGCAGCATCCGCTCAACGACGTCCTTGAGGCACTCGCTGGGCGGCAGGATGTCCGACGGCAGTCCGGCGTACCGCGGGTCGCCGGCCTGGTCGAACTCCGAGCCGCGCTCGATCGGCGGCGGCGGGGTGTCGTAGGAGCGGCGGAACAGCATGAACTGCTCCTCACCGAGCTCCGCCAGCGTCTGCTTCTTGTCCTTGCCCTGCAGAGCGCCGTAGTGGCGCTCGTTCAGCCGCCAGGACCGGCGGACGTCGATCCAGGACCGGCCGGCCTCCTCGAGGGCGATGGTCGCGGTCCGGATGGCGCGGTGCAGGAGCGACGTGTGCAGGACGTCGGGCAGCAGGTCGCGCTCCAGCAGCAGCTGGCCGCCGCGGTGCGCCTCCTCCACGCCCTGGGCGTTCAGGTCGACGTCGACCCAGCCGGTGAACAGGTTCTTGGCGTTCCAGTCGCTGTGGCCGTGGCGCAGCAGGATCAGGCGGTAAGTCATAGCTGCAGCCTACCGAGGCTCCAGCCAGCCCATGAACGCGTCCAGATTCCGGGTCGACTCGCCCCGCGACAGGCGCCACTCGTACTCCTTGCGGATCGAGGACGCGAACCCCAGCTCGAGGATCGTGTTGAACGACGAGTCGGCATACTCCAGTACCGCCCCCAGCAACCGGTCCACCTCGACCGGCGTGATGGCATGCAACGGGACCCGGCCGTCCAGGTGGATATCGCCCAGATGGTCGATGGCGAAGGCGACGCCGTACATCTTGAGGTTCCGCTCCAGCAGCCAGCGGTAGACGGCCTCGTGGTTCTCGTCCGGCCGGCGCGCCACGAACGCGTGCACCTGGACCGCCTGACTACCGACCGTCAGCGACACCGTGGTCTTCAGCTTGCGCTCACCCGGCAGGTCGGCGCTGAAGGCACCCGGCTCGACCTCGGTGAAGTCGAGTTCGTTCTCGGTCAGCACCTGACGGATCACATCCGCCGCGGACACCCTCATCGACCAACCTCCTGGGCCAGTTCGGCCGCCATCGTCTGCTGCGCTGCCCGGTAGGCGGCCAGCGTTTTCTCCGCGGTCAGTTCCCAGCCGAACCCACCGGCATGCTTGACGGCCGCGCGGCTCATCGTCTCGCGCAGCAACGGGTTCGTCGCGATCCGGTGCAGCGCGTCGGCGAAGTCACCGATGTCGTGCCCCGGCACGAGCAACCCGGTCGTACCGTCCGAGACCGCGGTCGTCAGTCCGCCGACGGCCGCCGCGACCACCGGCGTACCGCAAGCCTGTGCCTCCAGCGCGACCAGGCCGAACGACTCCGAGTACGACGGTACGCAGACCACCGACGCGGCCCGGTACCAATCCGCCAGCCCGGCCCGGGCCATCGGCTTCACGAACCGGGTCACGTCGTAGACACCCAGTTCGCGCGCGAGTTCTGCGTGCGACTCGGGGTGTTCCATCCCGTTGCCGGACGGCCCGCCGATGATCGCGACCACCAGCCGGTCCCGCAACGACGGGTCCTGCCTGAGCATCCTGGCCGCGGCCCGGATCAGGATGTCCGGCGCCTTCAGCGGCTGGATCCGGCCGACGAACGCGAGCACGATCGCATCCGGGCGGAGGCCGAGCGCCTTCCGGGCTGCGAGCTGGTCGCCTGGGCCGAACACCTCCAAGTCGACGCCCGGATTGACCACTCCGACCTTGACCGGCTGGGCGCCGTACAGGTCGATGAGTTCGCGCGCCTCGTCGTCGGTGTTGGCCAGCAGGCGGTCCGCGGCCTCGACGACCTGCTCCTCCCCGAGCAGACGGGCCGGCGGCTCCGGTACGTCGTCCTCGGCCAGGCTGGCGTTCTTGACCTTCGCCATCGTGTGCATGGTGTGGACGAGCGGTACCGCCCAACGGTCCCGGGCAAGCAGGCCGACCTGGCCGGAGAGCCAGTAGTGCGAGTGGATCACGTCGTAGTGGCCGGGTTCGCGGATCGCCTCGGCGCGTAGTACGGCGCGGGCGAACGTGCACAGCTGGGCGGGCAGCTCGTTCTTCGACAGACCTTCGTACGGACCCGCAGCCACGTTGCGCACGGTGACGCCGGGGAGCAGCTCGACCTTGGCCGGCAGCGCGGAGGCGGTTGCGCGGGTGAAGACGTCGATCTCGATGCCGAGCTCGGCCAGCCGCTTGGACAGCTCGACCACGTAGACATTCATCCCGCCGGCATCACCCATCCCGGGCTGGTCCAGTGGCGAGGTGTGCAGGCTGATCATCGCGACCCGCCGGAGTGGACGGTCGGCGAGGGGTTGGGTCACCCGGCCAGCGTAACTCCGCCGTCGCGCAGCGGAATCGGGACTTCTCCCTATCC
>Ga0190275_10000900_pt1 | contig 23416 bp, 24 predicted proteins | sample Popmic550T_FD_133745 | JGI IMG/M metagenome (GOLD analysis project Ga0190275, IMG submission 133745) | Populus adjacent soil microbial communities from riparian zone of Yellowstone River, Montana, USA - 550 T | ecosystem: Environmental > Terrestrial > Soil > Riparian zone > Trees stand | place...
AAGGCGCACTCCACGCACTCGGGGCAGGACCTTAGCTATTTCGATCAGGAGAACGATGAACGCTACGTCCCCTACGTGATCGAGCCGGCGGTCGGCGTCGAGCGGACGACGTTGGCTTTCCTCATCGATGCGTATTCCGAGGATGAGGCCCCCACCGCGGATGGCAAGATGGAGAAGCGCACGGTCCTGAAGATCGACAAACGCTTGGCGCCGATCAAGGTGGCGGTTCTGCCGCTGTCCAAGCATGCGGACCTGGTACCGGTGGCGAACGATGTTGCGGGCCGGATACGTCCGCATCTCGTGACCGAGGTGGACGTCACCCAGGCGATCGGACGTCGGTACCGACGGCAGGACGAGATCGGAACGCCGTTCTGCGTCACGGTCGACTTTGACTCGCTCACCGACAACCAGGTCACGGTTCGTGAACGAGACACTATGGAACAAGAGCGCATCCCGATCGACGGGTTGGTCGAATATCTGAGAAAGAGGTTCGAGAACACATGACATCCAAACTGACGGGCCGGATAACGGTGCACGGCGACAAGGCAGCAACGACGGCAGTCATCGAGATCCACAATTCACAAGGCGACGTCGTAGATCAGGTACAGGCGGATGACGACGGGCGCTACACGTATCACTTGTCTGCAGGCAACTGGACCCTGAACGTCTGGGACAACCACGGACACCGGGGCAAGACGACGGTCGAGCTCGAGGAAGGGTCCGACAAGACCGTCGACCTCGACCTGGGAGAGCCCGAGGGGGGCCACTGAACATGACGAAATGGGTCTACGACTTCCACGAAGGGGATACCTCCCAGAAGAACCTGCTGGGCGGCAAGGGGGCCAACCTCGCCGAGATGACGAATCTAGGTCTTCCAGTGCCCCCCGGCTTCACGATCACGACCGAGGCCTGCAACGAGTACCGGATCAGCAGCGGCTTCCCCAACGGTCTTCTCGACGAGGTGGCGGATCACCGCAAGCATCTGGAAGAAGCGATGGGGCGTCAGATCGGAGACGCGCGCGACCCGCTACTCGTTTCTGTTAGGTCTGGAGCGCCGTTCTCGATGCCCGGGATGATGGACACCGTTCTGAACGTCGGGCTCAACGACGAGAGTGTCGAGGGTTTGATCGCGCAGACGTCCTCAGACCGCTTCGCGTGGGACTCCTACCGCCGCCTGGTGCAGATGTTCGGCAAGACGGTGATGGGTGTCGACGGCGAGCTCTTCGAGGATGCGATCGACACTGCAAAGGAGACCAAGGGTGTCAAGAACGACGTCGAGCTCGACACCGCCGACCTGAAGAGCCTCGTCGAGACTTTTAAGCAGATCATCCAGAAGGAAACCGACAAGGTGTTCCCGCAGGACCCGACCGAACAGTTGCACGACACGATCGAGGCTGTATTCAAGTCCTGGGACAACAAACGCGCGCAGGACTATCGGCGCCGGAACAAGATCCCCGACGACCTGGGAACGGCCGTCAACGTTCAGAGCATGGTGTTCGGCAACAAAGGCGACGACTCGGGGACCGGAGTTGCTTTCACGAGGGACCCGGCGTCGGGTGAGAAGAGGCCGTACGGCGATTACCTAACGAATGCCCAGGGTGAAGACGTCGTCGCCGGTATCCGCAACACCACTCCCCTCGAAGACATGGGGGGCGAGCAGCCCGAGGCCTTCGCCGAGCTGATCAATCACATGCACACCCTCGAGCAGCACTTCAAGGACATGTGCGACATCGAGTTCACCGTAGAAGCGCGCAAGCTGTGGCTCTTGCAGACGAGGGTCGGCAAGCGCACATCACTTGCCGAATGGGTGATCGCTTACGAGATGGTCGAAGAAGGCCTCATCGATGAGCTGACGGCGGTACGGGACCGACTCACAGCCGGCAAGCTCGACGAGTTGTTCAAGCCGCAGCTGAAGCCGTCGAGCGAGCCCATCGCGAAAGGTCTCAACGCATCGCCGGGAGGCGCTGTCGGGCGAGTCGTGTTCACCGCCGATGACGCCTACGAGTGGGCAGGCAGGGACGAGAAGGTCATCCTTGTTCGTCGCGAGACGACCCCCGACGACTATCACGGGATGGTGGCGTCTCAAGGGATCCTGACGTCGGCCGGAGGCACGAACTCGCATGCGGCCGTGGTGGCTCGTGGCGAGGGGATCCCGGCCGTGTGTGGCGCGGATGCCATCCGCATCGATCGCAAGGCGAAGAAGTTCACTGCCGGTGACAAAGAGATCTCCGAAGGAGACTGGATCTCGATCGATGGCACAACGGGAGAGGTTTACGCGGAAGAGTCGGAGGTTGCTCCTTCGCCGCTGGAAGCCGCGGTGAACGGGGACCAGGACGCCCGGAACTCGAAGGTATGGCGCGCCTATCAACGATTCATGAGCATCGCCGACCAGGCCCGTCGAATGAGGGTCCGGGCGAACGCAGATACACCTGACCAGTCTCGAAACGCTCGTGAACGAGGAGCGGAAGGCATCGGCCTCTGCCGTACCGAGCACATGTTCCTCGGAGAGGAGCGCGTGCAGGCCGTGCGGACGATGATCTTCGCCTCGAGCGAGGAAGAGGAGCAGAAGGCCTACGACGTGCTTCTGCCGTTGCAGAAGAACGACTTCCTCGGGATCTTCGAGGCGATGGACGGGCTCCCCGTGACGGTTCGATTGCTGGATCCTCCGTTGCATGAGTTCCTTCCCAACCAGGTCGATCTAGCGGTCGAGGTCGCCCTTGCCGAAGCCGCCCGGGAGCGAGTCGAGAGATTGACGGAGGCGCGCAAAGAGGGGGACCCACGCAACACGGTCGAGGCGGTTGTCGAACACACCGCCGACGTCGTGCAATCCGTCGTCGACAAGACGCCGGCCAGGCCGTTGTTCCGTCCTGCGGAGGCGGCCGTTGCGGCTGCAGCCGAAGATGACGAGCACCTGCTGTCCGACTCGGAGCTGGAAGAGAAGAAGACGCTCCTGCAGAAGGTCAACGAGCTACACGAATCCAACCCGATGCTCGGATTACGCGGTGTCCGGTTGGGGATCCTGAAGCCGGGTCTCTACGCGATGCAGATACGTGCGATCGTCGAAGCGGCGATCGAGCTGAAGCAGAAGGGCAAAGACCCGCGGCCCGAGATCATGATCCCGCTGGTTGCAACCGCAGAAGAGCTCCGTCAGATGCGTGAGGAGCTCGAACCGATCGTCAAGAAGGCAGTAGCGGACGCAGGAATCGAGCTACATGTCGAGTTCGGAACGATGATCGAGCTGCCGAGAGCGTGTGTCGAGGCGAAGGCCATCGCAGCGCACGCAGACTTCTTCTCTTTCGGAACGAACGATCTGACGCAGACCGCATTCGGGTTCTCGCGCGACGACATCGGAAAGTTCCTGGCCATGTACGAGGAGCGCAAGCTCGTTCCCACGAACCCCTTCGTGACCATCGATGAAGCGGGCGTGGGCCGGCTGATGCAGCTGGCAGCATGGGAGGGCAAGGAATCTAACGGGACGCTTCATCTCGGTATCTGCGGTGAGCATGGTGGCGACCCCGACTCAGTGGTCTTCTGCGAGACCACGGGCCTCGATTACGTCTCGTGTTCTCCGTTCCGTGTCCCGGTCGCACGCCTGGCTGCAGCTCAAGCGGTGATGGGGGCCGCGACGACGTCCTCCAAGTAGCCCTTAGCACTCCGCCAGTTTGAAGTTCAGACGGAACGAGATCCCCTCGGGAGGTGCGTCCGCGGGCCACGAGATCTCGATCCCGCTCGCGAACCCGAGCTTCTTACCTGTATCTCCTCGCCAGTTCAGTGTGAAAGCGGTGTGGTTCTTGTTTAGCAGGGCATCGAACACGCGGGGATACGCGACCCATCGCTGGCTGACGCGGGCAGGCTGGCCGTTTCCGTTGGCATCGGCGGCTAAGTCCGTAGTGACTTCCTTCCGCCGGGAGATGTTCGTGGTCTCGCCGGGTCTGTGGTTGTGGAGCCCCAGACCGGGCGCCAGGATGATCTTCGACGCGACCTGCTGAGCACACCACCCGTTGCGGCCGTCGACCGTCGACTGGAGCCAAAGGACCCCGTAGTCACGCTCGGGATCGGATTCGGCCCCCGTATCGAAGCGAAAGAAGCGCAGACACCGCTTGGCGACGGCGGCCACCTCCTTACCGTCGAGCTGCTGCTTTCGGTCGCATTTCATGTCGTGCTGGGAGACAGCACCCTCGACGACCGGCTGATCGGTAGCGGCGAGCTGTTCGGGAGTTGCGGCATTGCCCGTGGCCAGGGGCCCGAGAAGGAGCAAAGCAGTCGCCGTGATCACCCACCGCATATGTCGGGCCACGATACGTCACACCCCAGTGCTACTTTCGCAATATGGACATGTCAGACCGGGCCCAGCTGGACGCGACTTCCAAGGGCCGGGAACGAGCGGAGGAGGACGATCCGTTACGTACCCAGTATCAGCTCGATCGCGAGCGGATCGTTCACTGCAAGGCATTCCGGCGTCTGGCGCACAAGACCCAGGTTTTCCTCGCCCCGGAGGGCGATCACTACCGGGTCCGCCTCACTCACACGCTCGAGGTCACGCAGATCGCTCGCACTATCGCTCGGGCACTGGCGCTCAACGAGGATCTGACCGAAGCGATCTGCCTCGGCCACGATCTGGGTCACACCCCGTTCGGCCATCTTGGCGAAGAGGTCGTCGCTCGCTTCCATCCCGGCTTCAAGCACAACCTGCAATCCGTCCGCATCGTCGAGGTGCTCGAGCATCTCAACCTGACCTGGGAGGTCCGCGACGGCATCGCGAATCACACGTGGTCGATGCCGATGCCGGCCACTCTCGAGGGCCAGATCGCTCGCTTCGCCGACCGGATCGCATACATCAACCACGACATCGACGATTCGGTGCGGGCGGGGATCCTCGATCCCGGCGAGCTTCCGGAAGCGACCAGGCTGCTCGGTGACACTCACGAGGCCCGTATCCAACACATGGTCGGCGATCTCGTCGCCGCGTCGACCGGGGCCGGCGAGATCAGGATGAGCTCCGAGGTGTTCGAGACGATGCTGGAAGCCCGCACGTTCCTCTTCGAGCGCGTCTACGAAGGCGTAGTTGCTCCGGCGACCCGAAACTCGGTCGAGTCCATCGTCTCGACCCTGCTGCAGCACTACTCGTCGGGCTCGGACGCCGACAGTGTGAGGGCGGTCGATTACGTGGCCGGCATGACGGATCGCTTTGCTCTACGGGCATTTGAGCAGGTGGTTGGGGGGCAACCGCCTCCGGTTGGGGTCGCACTAGGATGACCCGACTTCCCCGTCTGGTGGTTTTTCGCGTTCACAGTTAGAGGCAGATGGCGAAGATTAAAGAATCCGATATCGATGCGCTGAGAGAGCGCGCCGACATCGTCGAGATCGTTTCGAACTACACACAACTCAAGAAGTCCGGTGGCAGCACCTTCAAAGGGCTGTGTCCGTTCCACGCGGAGAAGACCCCGTCATTCCAGGTCAACGTCGGTTCAGGGCTTTTCCACTGTTTCGGCTGCCAGCAGGGCGGCAACATCTATCAATTCGTTATGGAAGTGGAGTCGTTGCCGTTCCCCGAGGCCGTCGAGTGGGTGGCTCGCAAGGTCGGGTTCCAGCTGCACTACGAGGACCAGCGTCCGGGCGAGCAGCAGCGTTCCGGCCATAAAGCGCGTCTGATCGCGGCGAACAAGACCGCGACCGAGTTCTTCCACAAGACGTTGATGGATTCGCCCGACGCGCTCGCTGCTCGCCGGTACATGGAGGGCCGAGGCTTCGACAAAGAAGTGGCCGAACGGTGGCAGCTCGGTTATGCCCCCGGCCGCGATGCGCTCTGCAAGCTCCTCTTACAGAAAGGCTTCAAACGAGAGGAGATAGTCGCCGCCGACCTCGGCAAGATCAGCGAGCGGGACGGCAGCCTCTATGACTCGTTCCGCCAGCGCATCATCTTTCCGACGTGGAGCATCCAGGGAGATGTGGTCGGTTTCGGGGCTCGCGCTATGGGCGACCAACAGCCGAAGTACCTGAACACGGCCGAGACGCCGGTTTTTGCGAAATCCCGAATCATGTACGGACTCAATCGCGCCAAGTCTTCTATCGCACGCAGTTATGCATTGGTCGTCGAGGGATATACGGATGTCATCGCGTTGCACGAAGCAGGTATCGAGCAGGCAGTTGCAACGAACGGCGTCGCTCTCGGCGAGACGCACTTCGAGCTACTGAAAAAGTGGGCAACACGGATCGTGCTGATGTTCGACGCCGACGCAGCGGGTATGGGGGCGGCCGAAAGGGGATGGGGGGTCGAAGCGGATCTGCGTCAGATGCCGCTCGCTCACCGGATCGGACTCGAGGTGCTCGTTGCGCCACTTCCCGTAGGTCGCGATCCTGCGGAAGTGGTCAAAGAAGACGGTGCAGAGGGGATAAACAAAGTGGTCGACGCGGCTCAACCATTGTTGCAATTCAAACTCGATCAGACGATCGCCAAACTGCCGTTGGACACTCCGGAGTCGCGTGCGCGAGCCGTGAGGGAAGTAGTCAAGGTGCTAGGCTGGCACCCCGACCCGATAGCCCGTCACCAGTACACGTTTGCGGTGGCGCGCCGTATCGGGATCGAGCCTGAGGGAGTGCAGCGAGCACTAAGCGATGAGCAGTCGTACGCTCCGGGTGTTGGAGGGGGAAGGGATCAGAACGAACGCGTACGACGCGTTCCGGGCCACATAAAGGTGGAGAAAGAGGCTTTGACATTGCTGCTGAGCGAAGACAAGGAAGCAACTTCGTCCATCGGCGAGCTGGCGGATGAGCTGTTCACGGGAACGCGCCGGGAACTGTTCGTGCGGATCCGCGAGGCTCGGGCGAAAGGCAACTCCGTCGACGCCCGGATCACCGAGGATCTCTCACCCGAGGCATCTACTCTCTTCACTGAACTGGCCATGGGGACTCACCCGGCCACTCCAGAAGAGGGGGCCGAGTCCGGTGCTCGTGAAGTCTTCGGACGCCTCAGACTCTTCATCCTGGAGCGCGAGATCAAAGTTCGCCGAAACACCCTTCAGGATCTCAACCCACTTGACGATGCAGAAAGACACGACGCGCTCTTCACCGAGCTGGTGGGGCTCGAGGCGAAGCGGCGCGACCTCCTACGAAGCATCCAGGGAGCAGCATGATGGCTGACGAAGCGGAACAGGCCCAAACAGAGGGGGCCGGCGGCGTGGTCACCCAGCTGTCGCCATCCCAGGTTGAGGTCGCAAAGATCCTCAAAGAGGCCAAGGCCGAAGGCTCGATCACGGCCGCGGATCTAGCCGAGAAGCTAAGTGTCTTAGATCTGACACCCGAGGACACGGACGCCGTCTATCAACGTTTGGTCGAGTTGGGCGTGGACATCGCCGAGGACGAGTCCATCGTTGAGGAGCTCGAAGAGGAAGAAGAGGCCGAAGCCGAAGGCGAGGCCGAGACTCCTGCCCCCGACGCCGACGAGGAACGCGTCAAGGCTCGTCGCGAGGTCGACCAAGCACTCAAGGCTCCGACCAACGATCCCGTTCGGATGTACTTGAAGGAGATCGGGCGCGTCGCTCTTCTAACCGCGCAAGAAGAGGTCGACCTTGCGATGCGGATCGAAGCTGGTCTGTTGGCCGAGGACAAGATCGAGAAAGAAGATCCGGTCGACAAGAGGCTCGCCGAGCTGCGTTGGGAGCGGCGCGACGGGCAGATGGCCAAGCGTCACCTAGTCGAGGCGAACCTGCGGTTGGTGGTTTCGATCGCGAAGAGGTACGTGGGCCGCGGCATGGCCTTCCTCGACCTGATCCAAGAGGGCAACCTCGGGTTGATCCGAGCGGTCGAGAAGTTCGACTACGCCAAGGGGTTCAAGTTCTCGACGTACGCCACGTGGTGGATCCGTCAGGCGATCACGCGAGCGATCGCCGACCAGGCTCGCACGATCCGGATCCCAGTTCACATGGTCGAGACGATCAACAAGCTCATCCGGATCCAACGGCAACTCTTGCAGGACCTGGGACGCGAGCCGACGGCCGACGAGATCGCAGAGCAGATGGAGCTCCCGCCCGAGAAGGTGCGCGAGATCCAGAAGATCAGCCAGGAGCCGGTGTCGCTCGAAACCCCCGTGGGCGAGGAAGAGGACTCCAACCTGGGTGACTTCATCGAGGATTCCGAGGCTCCTATCCCTCTCGAGCGCGCGTCCTTCAAGTTGTTGCAAGAGCAACTCGAGACGGTTCTGCACACGTTGTCCGAGCGCGAGAAGGAAGTCATCCGACTTCGGTTCGGTCTCGTCGATGGTCAACCCCGCACACTGGAAGATGTCGGTAAGAAGTTCGGCGTCACGCGCGAGCGGATCAGGCAGATCGAATCCAAGACACTCTCCAAGCTGCGTCACCCCTCCCGGTCTCAAAAGCTCCGCGATTACCTCGAGTAGTAGGGTCGATTCGACCCGATAGAGGTAACCAAAGGAGGCAAAGATGCCTGTTCACAAGCAGCATCAACCGGGTGAGTTCTGTTGGTTCGAGCTCGCTACCAATGACATCGAAGCGGCCAAGAAGTTGTATCCGGAGCTCTTCGGTTGGGAGATTAACGAGGTGCCGATCCCAGGCGGCGGCTCGTACGTCTTGTTCATGCAGGGCGATGCCCAGGTCGGCGGCGGGATGCAGCAGGGCCCCGACGAGATCGGCAAGGTTCCACCGCACTGGAACATCTACGTCGAGGTCGAGGACGCGGAGCTTTCTGCGAAGAAAGCCGAGTCCCTTGGCGGCACGATCCACGCCCCCGCCTTCGACGTCATGGGGATGGGCCGGATGTCGGTCATCGCCGACCCGACCGGCGCGTATCTGGGATTGTGGGAATCGAACCCCGACGGACCCGAGAGACCTCACATCACGCACGAGAGGAACACCGTGGTCTGGTGCGAGCTGATGACTCCCGACACGAAGAAGGCGGGGGAGTTCTACTCCGAGCTCTTCGGTTGGAAGCGCGAGGGATTCGAAGGCAATCCCGATTACACCGTGTTCTCCCAGAAGGGATCAGAGAACGGCGTCGGGGGCATGATGCCGCCTCCGATGGAAGGTGTTCCTGCGGTGTGGGCGCTCTACATCGATACCGACGATCCCGATGGCGTAGCGAACAAGATCAAGGCCGAAGGTGGGCAGGTCTTCATGGGGCCGGAGGACCTTCCGGGTGTCGGCAGGCTGGCGATGATCGCCGACCCACAGAACGTCGCCTTCGGGCTGCTGAAGCCCGATCCGAATCAGCAGGCGTAGGGAGCCGCAACTAAAAGAGGCCCGGGATCCCGGGCCTCTTTTCTTTAGCGAATGATGTCTAGGAAGGGGGCGGCGCTACCGACAACCCTCCGGCTGCGTGGCCGTCGGCCTTGCGCTCCTTGACCTTCGACACACCCTCTTGCGCCAGATCCTTGGCCTGCTCGAGTCCCGTTCCCACTGCGTCCTTCGCCTTACCGGACGCCTCACGGAACTGAGGTGACGAAAGCAGGTTCTCGTACAGCCTTCGTAGCTGGTCATACCGCTCGGTGCCCGCTTTGGCCCCCAAGACGTACCCGGCGCCGAAGCCGATCAGAAGACTTACCTTGCGCATCTAGCCCCTCCTCAAAAATGGGTGATTGCTCAGGAATGTAATGCCCATCCGAAGAGCCCGCCAATCAGGCCGAGATATCGACCGTGTCGTACCCGGATGAGCCGCTGGGGAAGGGAGAGGCCTTCTTCGAGGTCTGGATCTCACCCGTCCCGTCGTAAGCGCGCACGACGACTTCGTGGTCTCCCCGTTGCGCATCCCATTCGTACAACCACAAGCGCCACGAGTATGGGGAGAGGGGAGTCTTCAGCCGGGCCTCGGTCCAGCTGGATCCTCCATCGGTCGACACCTCGACCTTGGCGATCCCACGGTCCGCTGCGAAGGCAACGCCTGCGATGGCAACCTTGCCGCGAACGCCGCCTCCGCGGGGCACGTCTATGCGTGACATCGTCTTGAGGAGGCCCTCCTTGTTCCACCCGCGCTGTTGCCAGAACCCCCTGTAAGGGCGATCGACGACCTCTATGCCCGTGAGCCACTTCGGGTTCTTGTAACCGTACGTTCCCAGAGACAGAAGACGAGCAGGGTACCCGTGTGCGCGAGGCAAGACGTGATCGTTCATCCCGAAAGCGACGATGGTGCTCTCATCCATCGCGTGTTCGACCGGAAGGCTGTCGGAGTACCCGCCGGAGGCCGAGAAGATCACCTCCACTGCGTCCGTCGTGTCGATCTTCGCCTGCTCGAGGATCGTCTTCAAAGGAACGCCCACCCACTTCGCCGTCGAGATGAGGTCGCCGCCCACATCGTTCGAGATGCACTCGAGAGTTTGGTATCGCTCGATCGCCGGCATGCGCTTCAGCTCGGCATACGTCACGGCAAGCTGCGTTCCAACCAGGCCGCCGACCGAGAGCGCCCACGAATCGGGACTGATGATCGGGTCGATGATCTCCTCGTCGACGACGTAGTGATCCTTGATCGAGGTGAACTCGGGGGTCAGGCCCTCGATCCCATCGAAGGCTTCGTCCCCAGGCGATGGGGTTGGCCGCGTTGCGCGCTCTACACCGCCGCTGCTTCGAAGCAATTCGGTGCCGGGATCCAGGAACGAGCGCAGGTTCGCGAGCCCTAAGGCAACGCCCGCCCCCCCGACCCCGAGCGAGACGATGAAGTACCTGCGTGAGAGCGCGGGATTGCCCGGCATGCGCGGTTCGGTAGTGATGGGTGAAGAACTGGGTTCGATCTCGAGCACTGGAGGAGGCTTCGCGTCTCTCATGCGCCGGTAGAGAGGCGCTGCACTTGCGCCACCCATGAGGAACAAGGGAAGTGTCGCGATCGTGAAGTGAACCCGCGGGAGGTATTGAGGAACCTCGGGGTAGAGGATCACCCCGACCAGCCATACGGGGAGCATGGAAAGACTCCACACGAGGCGGCTGCGCCCCCATCTGCCAAAGCGTTCGATGAATACCCCGCTGAGGATCCCGCATCCTGCGAACGCGATTGCTACTCCCAACACCGCCAGCCGAAGCGCCCAGTGACCCAGGTAGCCGATGAAGAAGCTGTTGACTTGTCCCGGCGTTGCTCGCACCAGGATCTGGGCGATGGACAAAGGCGGAAAAGCGAGGGCCGGGAGCAAGACATGCACCCCGGCAGCAACGAGCGTGGTGATGGCGCTCGCCCAGAGTCCCGCAACCACACCGGGTGTTCGCCAGCGGTTCGAGCTCATGCTCGAATCCAACCACCTGAGGGGCTTTACTCGAGGGCCATCACTTAGGATGCCTCCCTATATTCCGAGGTAGCTCAATTGGCAGAGCATCCGGCTGTTAACCGGAGGGTTGCGGGTTCGAGTCCCGCCCTCGGAGCCCCCACTGCTACTCGGGCAGCTCAGGTTCCTAGGTCGCCCCCGGGAGCCGAGCCCGTTCGGCCTGCTCGTTCTCGTCGAGCTCGTCCCACAGCTCGGTTGCCAGTTCGTTGGCTTCATCCTGGGGGAGGCCCAGCGTCACGAGGCCCGTGGCCACGTCGGGTTCCTTCCGCACGATCTCTTCGACGATCACAGGATCGTCGCCCGGGTCCAGCAGGGTGAAGGAAGTCCACCCGTCGCTACCCAGCTGAACCGACACATCGCCTATCGACGATTCGATGACGAAATCGATCTGTTCCATGGGTTCCTTCGGAAAGTGGGCCGGGCGATGACGATGATGCCATCATCGTGGTTTCCTCGTGGGCATGGAATCCCCGATCGTCATCGAGCACCGCGACGCCCTCGTGTACACGCTCAACCAAGCCGCTGAGCTTGAGCACGGGATCATGTGCCAGTACCTCTTTGCCGCCTTCAGTATGAAGACCGGGGAGGACGAGGGTCTGACCAGCCGCGAGCTCACCGCCATCCGTCGCTGGCACAAAATCGTCACTCAGGTCGCGACTGAGGAGATGCTTCATCTCGCGCTGGTTAACAACATGCTCGCCGCGCTGGGGGCCGCTCCACGCGTCGGACGCCCCAACCTCCCGCACCGCGGACGCTATTACCCGCCCGGGGTGCAACTGGCACTGGTTCCCTTCGGTGAACGCGCCCTTAGGCACTTCCTGTTTCTCGAACGACCGGAAGGGATCTCGATCCCAGATGCGGAAGGTTTCGATCCGCTCGGCGAGGCGGAACCACTCATGGACGAAACGGCTATCGTGCCGCGCCCCCAACACTTCCAGACGGTCGGCTATCTCTATCGCTCGACCGAGCGCGGGTTCCATCGTCTCGTAGAGAAATACGGCGAGGAATGGGTCTTCATCGGTGACGAGCGTTCACAGGCGACCCCGGAGGCCTTCTACTGGAAGGACCTGATACCGGTCGTAGATCTCGAGTCCGCGATCCAGGCGGTGGGCATCGTCGTCGAACAGGGGGAGGGGCCGCGTGGTCATTGGAGGGACGCTCACTACGGCCGCTTCCTCGAGGTTCTCGGTGAGTACCTAACACTCAAACGTGAGCGTCCCGAGTTCGAGCCCGCTCACCCAGTAGTTCCGGCGCACGTCCGCCAACCCGTCGATGCCGACGCGATGCTGATCTGCACCGATCCCCTGACCGCGCGCATCTCGGACTCGTTCAATGTGGCCTACGAGATCCTGCTGTTCCTTCTGGCGCGGTTCTTCGCTCACGGTCACGAGGACGACGAGCAACTACAGACGCTGGCGGACGCGGCTGTGCTGGTGATGATCAAGCTGATGAAGCCGCTCGGCGAGGCGCTCACGGCGATGCCTCTCGGCCCGGAGCACCCGGATCTCAACGCGGGCCCGTCCTTCGAGGTCTTCCACTTCAGCGGGTACCTCCTGCCGCACACCCGGCAGGCCTGGATCCTCATCCACGAGCGGATGCTCGTCCTCGAGGGCTACCTGCGCAGCGCGCTAGCGGATGGGGCACCACCGGAGATCGAGATCGTCGCCGACGACATGGCACGCATCGCGGCGTCGCTCGCCGCCAAGATGCCCGGCCTCGAGGCTCGCCCATCTCCTTGAGCTCGGATCAGAAACTCAGGCCCAGATTGAGGTCATCGTCGCTGAACGGGCTCCACCCATCGGCGACGAGAGCGTCGATGTCCTCGTACTTCTTTTCTCCGGTCGCGTCCATTGGGAGGGGGATCATGTCCGGGTGGCGGTTGTTGGGGAAGAAGTAAATGGTCGGGATTACTTGACCGTCACGATCGGCGAATACGAAGCAATGGGGTTGCTTCACACGCCCGTCGAACCGCCTCTCGACGCGCAGATTCTTGGGGTTCTTCCATGCCCACGTCATGGTGAGCGCGGTGCTGAATCGTCTGATTGCGACCATTAGTCACTCCCTGCCTCTGGCTCCACTAGAGGTATCGGTCCGATCCGGACCAGGTTTAGCGCAAAGGGGCCGACGGCTGGAAATTTGGTTCCTACGGACTAGTCCCTCGAGGGGGAGAAGACGCGCGTCCCTCGGCTCGGTCCTTCAATGACGAGTTGAAGTCATCGTGGCTGCGCTGGATCGCCCCTCCCTCACCGCTCGGAACAGCGGAAAGAGCACGCCGTGGACGTCCTCGACGTGCGTGAAGAACACCGTACCGTCGGCCTGTGCATCGATCAGGAACTCGCGGTCGCCGGCGAAAAGCCAATCGGCTCCGGCGTTTCCATGCCACGTCAGACGGCGTGCCTGCGCGACCTCGCCGAGTTGGGCCTTCACCTTGGGCGATGGCCTGCCCGGCATCCCGAGCGTCAGATAAACAGTGCTGCCGCTGCGAAGCTCGCCGCTGATCGATGGCAGCGAGGGGTTCCACTCGGAATAGCACTCGAAATCGGTGAGGACCTCCCACACCGTCTCGGCGGACGCTGCGATCGGAAAGGTGGTGCGATAGACCGCCATAGCAAACGAAGCTATCGCACCCTTCGCGGCGAGCAGCTTCCGCTTTCGCCCTGAAGGTCTCGAGCCGCTTGGTGGCAGCTCTACAGCTCTTTTGAACTCTGTCCTAAGCTGGGATGCAGTGGGGGCCGTAGCTCAGTTGGTCAGAGCGGCGGACTCATAATCCGTTGGTCGCTGGTTCGAGTCCAGCCGGCCCCACTTTCGAATCTGCCCGTCGTGCGACAGGTTCATGGATGGAAGGGCCGACGGCCGCTGTCGGTCTGGTGATGCCTAGTCTCGGAGGAAGCGATGAAGATGAAGGGACAACTGAACGTGAAGACCCCGGCCGAGTACATCGCCGCCGTGGACGATAAGCGCCGGTCCGACATAGCAGCACTCGATGCACTGATCCGCAAGCACGCGCCGAAGCTCGAGCCGGTCATCATGGGCGGCATGCTCGGCTACGGGCCCTTTCATTACCGCTACGCAAGCGGCCGCGAGGGCGACGGCTGCAAGCTCTCGATCGCCAGCAATGCCTCCTACATCTCGCTGTACTGCTTCGCCGCCGACGAGAAGGGCTACGTCGCCGAGCGGTTCGTCGACCGGCTCCCGAAGGCCAGCATCGGCAAGTCCTGCGTGACGTTCAAGAAGCTCGCGGACCTCGACCAGAAGGCGCTCGTGGCGCTCATCAAGGAGACCGCGAAGATGGGCCTCGTCGCCTGAGCCCGCGCGACCGCAGCTTTTCCCAATCGGTTCTATGGATATCGAATATCCGCATCGGCACTCCTCCGGCGCCTGGAGCTTCACGCACGAAGTGCATCCCGATCTTCTCCATCACGCGTCCGGATGGGATGTTGCGAGAGGTGTGCCGAGCCCAGAGATGATCGGTGACGTCGCCTTCGAAGGCCTCGTCGCGTACCGCAATCGCTGCTTCGGTGGCAAGGCCGCGCCCCCAGGACGAGGGTTTCAGCCACCAGCCGAATTCGATTTCGTCCGGCGGGAGGCCGACTAAGTTTTCGCCGACATAGTTCAAGCCCGCGGCGCCGATCCACTCCCCGGACTCTTGATCGATCACCGAGCGCCATCCGAACCCGTGCTCGCGCCATTGCGCCAGGATGATTTCGTGTTCCTGTTCGCTGTACTCGCGCGGGATGGGGTCGCCCGTGCCGAGCCACCTGAAGATCTCCATGTCGGCATTTAGTGCAAGCCAGTCCTCACGGACGGCGTCTCGCCAAGGCTCGAGCAGAAGACGCTGGGTGACGATGGTCTTGCCGCTCACGGGCTCATAATCCTCCGTCCTGCGCCCATGGGTAAGGAAAGTCTCATGAGGACCTCATTCTCCTCTTACTCCTGTTGGGCAGGATGAGTCCATCAGACGAGATGAGAGGGAATAGATGATGAAGGTTCTCCGCATGGCTGCAGCAACCGCAATGGTGGCTACGATGATGGTGGTTGGAGCGGGCGTCGCGAACGCGGAAGAACGGCGGTGCACCGGCACGATCGGGGCTAAGACGCTCGACAACGTGAAGGTACCTGCCGGCGAGACGTGCACCCTCGAGGGCACCACTGTCAAGGGAACGATCACGGTGAACCGCAATGCCAGGCTCTACACCATCGGAGCTAGGGTCGTCGGCAACATCCAAGGTGAGAACGCCCGCCTCGTCGAGGTTCGTCGCGGTCGGGTCGGCGGGAGTATCCAGGTCGTCCAAGGTGGGCGCGGCTTCGTCAAGAACGTCAGCGTTGACGCCGACATCCTCTTTGACGATCAGAGCCGCAGGGTCGAGATTCGAAGCAACACCATCGGCGGCAACATCCAGCTCTTCCAGAGCACAGGCGGCGTGCTCGTGAGGGACAACGTCGTAGACGGCAACCTTCAATGCAAAGAGAACTCGCCCGCCCCTACTGGCGGAGGCAACAAGGTGCAGGGGAGCAAAGAAGATCAGTGCCGAGGACTCTAGTAGAGGGTCGGTCGGAAGGCGGAGACGTTGTCAATCACCTGTTTCGAGCCGATACCCCATCCCGCGCACGGTCTTAATCGCCCCGCCTCCGAGCTTCTTCCGTAGGTAGCCAACATAGACATCGACGATGTTCGATCCGGGGTCATAGTCATAGCCCCAGACATTGCTTAGTAGTTGCTCGCGCGTAAGCACCTGTCCCGGATGCTTGAAGAAGAGCTCCGCTAGAGCGAACTCGCGGGCGCTGAGCTCAATCGTTGAACCACCCATGGAGATCCTGCGGGTCCTTAGATCGAGCTTCGCATCGCCTGCTTCGAGCACGAAAGATTCAGGACGACGATCCTCACGCAGCCGTGCCTTTATCCGCGCGAGCAGCTCCTCGAAGCGGAATGGTTTCGTCACGTAATCGTCGGCCCCGCCTTCAAAGCCGTGCACGGTATCGGCCACTGCGTCCCGGGCGGTCAGGATGACCACGGGGATATCCCGGTCATGACTACGGAGGTCGGCCAGAACGGTGAATCCATCAGCGTCTGGCAAACCGATATCCAAGATGACAAGATCGAACTCCCCAGTCGCAGCGAGAGTCAGGCCATCCGACCCAGTAGCTGCAACCGACGTCGTGAATCCGTTCGACCTCAGGCCCTTCTCGAGGAATGAGGAGATCCTGACCTCGTCCTCGACGATAAGGATGCGCTTCAAACTGCCAGCCTCTCGCTTGGCTCCGGCTGATCCACCGGAAGAACGATCGTGAAACTGGACCCTTCTCCTAGCCGGCTGTCCACTTCGACCCGCCCATGGTGTGCTTCTGCGATAGTTCTGACGATAGACAATCCCAGGCCGGCCCCCTCGGAAGACGCCCTCCTTGGGTGCCCGCGGTGGAATCGGTCGAAGATGTGGGATTGCTCACTAGGTGTGATGCCCGGCCCGGTGTCGGTGACCCAGATGCGGACGCGTCCGTCCGAAACCGATGAGCCCATCGAGATCACATCGCCTTCATGGGTGTGCTGAACTGCATTCTGAGCCAGTTGGATCAACGCCTGGGTTAGACGCTGCCGATCACCGATCATCAATCCGCGACCGATGTCGTCCATTCGCCAGTCGCGGAGCGCCAGTGATTTGGCCTTCGTGAACACCTCCTCCGACAGTGTGGATACGTCAACGCTGCCGAGGGCTAGGAAGTCCGGTTGATCAGCACGTGCAAGCAGCAGGAGGTCCGTAACGAATCGACTCATCCGTTCGAGCTCGTCCGTCACGATCTCCAAGGTCTTTCGGCGATCCTCCGGATCATCTCCGAGCACATCGAGTTGTCCTTGGATCACCGTGATCGGGGTCCTGAGCTCGTGGCTGGCGTCGTCGATGAAACGGCGCTGAGTCGTGAACGCCTGTTCCAATCGATCGAGCATCTCATTGAAGGTCTGCGCAAGCCGCGCGATCTCGTCGGTCCCAGTGATCTCGATGCGACCACGCAGATCGGATTCCGATATACCGCGCGCGGCTTCGGTCACCCTCTCGACGGGGCCAAGGATGCGATCGGCCAGCCGCCAGGCGAGAAAAGAGCCGATCAAGACCACAATCGCTCCAACTCCCGCTGCTCCGACGATCGCAGGGTCGATCTCGTCGAGCCAGAGCTCTCGGAAAATCGCAACCACGAATACCCCGGCTGTCTCGCCCTCAGCACGGAGGGGAACCGCCAGGTACTCGATAGGGCCTCCAGGGGTGTCAACCCGCCCGCGATCGGGCTCCTCTATGTTTGCCCACCTTTGGGTGAGCGTCTCGTCCTGGTCGAGGCGGTAGGGGACGACCGATCGACTTCGGAGATATGGCTGTCCATCGACGTAGGTCAGCTGTGCTTCGTGGCGGGCCGGGATGTTGCGTTCAAGGAAGACCTCGAAGATGCGCCGAACACGCCCATCGAACGGCTGGCCCGTGTCGGGGTCGCTGCCCGTCGATAGACGCCTCATCTCGCGCGTCTCCTGAATGAGCTCGGCGTCAATGCCTTGGTCAGCGCGATTCACGAGGATGGCTCGCACGACGATGACCGAGAGAGTGGTCGCCAAGATCAGAACGAGGATAAAAGACGCGAGCAGCCGTAAGCGGATGCTCGCCAGTCCGCTTTTCCCTTTCATGCGCGAAGGGCGCATCGTCGGATCACCGTAGTCATCGCCTTCATTCTTCCTTCCCTCATGGGATGGATGTGAGGCTCAGATGAGAAACCTCACATCTGAGCGGCCCGATCGTTCCCCAGCGCTACGACCTACGGCTGGTTGGGGCCCACAAGTTGCGAGGCCAATCTGGAGTGAGAACTATCTCACCCACGCCTCATGGACGTCTCACCTTGGGGGGACATTGTCTAAGTAATGCGACATGGCGTCGCAAGGAAAGGGATCCAACATGAGCACGGGAAGACTCGCGATTCTGGTACTGGCTGTGTGCCTTGCCATCGGTGGTGGCGTCGCCGCACTGGCCGACACGGACGACGGCGGGACGATTGAAGCGATCGACCTCGATGACGGGGCGACTCGCAAGGATGATGCAGCCGACGAGGTGACGGAAATAGAAGATGACGACAACCCTGGTGACGGAGATCGAACCCGAGGTAACGACGGCACTGGTGGTGGCGACAACACAGGTGATGGCGATGCCACAGCAGGTGATGATGGGACGAACGGTGGCGACAACACAAGCGATGGCGATGCCACAGCAGGTGATGATGGGACGAACGGTGGCGACAACACAGGTGACGTGGACGGCACTGATGGGGACGACGCAATGAACGGTGGCGACAACACCGGCGACGTCACCTACGACGCGCCTGCGGGTACAAACACGGGTGGTGGCGACACCACCTGAGGTAGCAACGAAACTTGAGCAGCAGGGCCGATGTGGCGCCTGCTGTCGCGGCTACCCTCGGACGGACCGCCTGACGAAGGAGCGTGCATGGCCTGCAGATTCACCGAACTGATCGTCGACGCGCGCGATTCTGGAGCCCAGGCGCGCTTCTGGGCTGATGTCTTGGGATGGCAGGCGACCGAGCGTGAAGGAGTGCACTTCCTCATGCCCCCTAACTCCGCCATCCCGGTGATCGCGTTTGTGACGGTGCCCGAAGAGAAATCGGTCAAGAATCGCCTTCACATCGATGTAAGTCCCACGGATCGCACTCGTGACGAGGAAGTCGAACGCGTACTGTCGCTCGGCGCGACGCGTTCGGACATCGGACAGGGTGACGTTGAATGGGTGGTACTGCGCGATCCGGAGGGCAACGAGTTCTGCGTGCTTGGTTCTCAGGTGGAGGGTGACCTCACGAAATGGCCGTGGCCGGGGATGGGCTAGTCACCGTAGACATCGGCCCGGGTGACCCTTTATCCGGCGCCTTCCGCTTTGTGACAGACGATCTCGAGCAGAAACCCGTGGGGATCGAACCAGAATGACGCGTAGTAGTCCTTGTGGTACTTCGGGAACAGTTGAGGACTGAAGAGGATCGGGCTTCCGAGTTCTATTGCTTTCTCATGAGCAGCGTCGACCTGACTTCGAGTACGGGCGCGGAAGGCTAGATGTTGCAGACCAACGTGCTTCCGCACGTATTCGCTTTCCAGGGGAGCGAGATAGAAGAAGATCGTTGTTCCCGGCTTCTCGCCGGCGGGCCGGTATGAGAACTCTTCGTCAGTTACGAAGAACGGCTCGAGGCCCAGCGAGGGCATCATGGCGTCGTAATAGATTTTTGCAGAGGCGAGATCTGGCACGTTCAGCCCAATGTGATCGAGCACGTCCGGCTAGCCGCACCTCTCGGGGACCAGGAGCTCGTTCAGAACCGTCGGGGGGACCCGGAGTTTCGTCGATTGCTCGTAGTCGTACGCGTATGAGATCAGTCTCGGCTCGCTGAAGCCGTTCGCCAGGAAGCTCAACCCGAATGCGGTCTTGCCCTGGTAACCGGCCGGCACGATGACCGTTGGGTATCCCGCCGCTGCGCTTACGTTCGCATACGTGTTGCCCGGCGCCGCGATCGCATCGAGATCGTCGGCCATCAACGTCGCGTCGATGACGGCCCGTGAGGACTGGATCGTTGCCTCCGCGGAGGCGGGATGGTAGACGCCGGGCTGAGCGTTGGACGCGATCAGGAGGTTCTGGCCGTACTTGACCTTGTCTGGATGTTCCTCGTTGTAAGAGACGATGTCGCCGAGCGTCCTGACCCGCAACGTGTCCGGCGTCTGGTCGGCGAGGTACTGGTTGAGCGACGCCTTGAACTCGTTGGGGATCAAACCGATCTCACTTATCCCGACGAGGCTCGTATTCGACAGGTTGTCAGTCTCGACGAGCGTCGCCCCCTCCTTCTCGAGCACTTCGAGAGCCTCCTGGAACAGACCGTTGTTTCCGAGATCATCGGGGCTGTATCCGATGCGGGCACCCTTCAGGGCATCGGTGGTTAGGAACTCCGTGTAGTTCGACGGTGCATCGCCGCTGTCGACGGTGCGCTCATCCTTGTCGTCGACGCCCGCCATCACTCCGAGCATGATGGCTGCGTCGGTAACGGTTCTCGTCATGGGACCGGGCGTGTCGAAACTGGGGGCGAGCGGGATGATTCCGAAGCGACTGAGCAGGCCGGTAGTCGGCTTTATCCCAACGAGACTGTTGGCCATGCTCGGGCTCAGGATGCTGCCCGAAGTCTCGGTACCCACCGTGCCGGTCGCGAACGCCATCGACCCGGCAACACCGGAACCCGAGCTGGATCCGCTGGGATCCCCGAACGTGTAGGCGTTGCGAACCTGGCCCCCGAGCGAGCTGTAGCCGTTGGGCATGCTGAGATCCACCCAGTTGGCGAACTCGGAGAGGTTCGTCTTGCCGAGGATGATCGCTCCCGCTTCCTCCAGCTTGGTAGTGATCGTTGCTTCTTCTAGCGGGATGCTTCCTTTGAGTGCGATCGAACCGGCCGTCGTCGGCATGTCGCGTGTGCCGATGTTGTCCTTGAGCAAAACCGGTATGCCGTGGAGGGGGCCGCGGATCTTGCCTGCGGAGCGCTCCTTGTCCAGCCTGCCGGCGAGCTTGAGTGCTTGGGGATTGAGAGCACGTATCGAGTTGACCTGCCCGTCGTAAGCGGCGATCCGGTCTAGATACGCATCGACCAACCGGAGGCTCGTCGTTTTGCCGGACGAGAGGACCTTCTGCAGCTGCGGGATCGTCACCGTCTGGAGGTTGAGACCGGCTACCGAGGGACGGCACTCCTTGGTAGCCGCGGCGGACGCGGGGGCGACGACGGCCGCGCCTGTAAGCGTCACGCATGCAAGGGCGACGAGTGGGGCGAGGAGCTTGCGGCCTGAAAGGGGCATCACCTGGGAGATTTCGCCCATAGGCCCCGGATTCCTATCTGCCACCGAGGGCAATCGGTAGAGAGGTGATCCCCCTAGCGGTGTCGCCGCCCCGATGCTCCAATAGCCATCTATGAGCGACTATCCCGAGGGTTGGTACGACGACCCCGACCGGTTCGGGGCCGAGCGCTATTGGGATGGAAAGGCCTGGACCGACGAGCGGCGGTTCGTCACGCGCTTAGACGAGTTCCTTCAGCCCACGAGGCACCGCAAAGATGACCATCGCGTAGTCGTCACTGGTGAGCATCTCTCCTGCGACGATGACACGATCAAGTGGGATGAGATGACCGGTTTCGATGCGGTGAACAAACTGGATGTCAACCGTAGGCCGTTCATCTATAGCGTGACCATCAACCGCGGTGGGGACGAGTTCACCCTCGATTTCCCTGCCACACTCGACAAAGACGGACGGATAGCGAACACTTTTGTCACGATCATCGATCAAGCGCAGCGCATATTCCTTCCTCGTCTTGCGAACGAGTTGCTCCGAAAGGTGGATGCCGGCGAAGCCATCGAATTCGAGGGAGTGGCGGTGTCCCCTCGTGGTTTCAGCAAAGCGAAGAAGAACGACGATCCCGTGCCGTGGGCAGAGTACGGCGGGTGGCGTATGCAAGAAGCAGTGTTTTTCCTCGACCGGATGAAGGGCGGGAAGGCGAAGAAAGCGGTGAGGGTCGACACCACTCAACTCGGCAGATGGATCCTTCCGCCCCTCGTGGAGGATCACGCGAGGCGATATTCCCAAGCAGAGAATTCCCAGCTCGTCGACGGTTAAGTAGTTGTCGTTCTTAGCGAAGCTCCTTCTTGGGAACGGGAGACTCAAACCGCAAACGCGTGCCGCCCTCGAGTCCGAAGGACTCTCTTTCATCGAAGAGGGACTTCCGGGCAGTATTCGATACCGGCACTTCAAGGCCCCGGGTAAGCGCTTCCACGGCAAAGTTACGTCAGAGCGCTTCGGTCTCGGGATCAGCGAGCGACGCCTCGCGGTCTACTGCCGCTCCGGGCGCGTAAAGGTGATCGACTCAGCTTTTTCGGACCCTCGGTGGAGTGCAGTTGAGGTAGCGCTCGAAAACAATGACACCGTTTCGATCAGGATCGACTACGACCGTGTCGACGTCCCAAATGTGTCCGGCGAGATCACGATCACGACGAGGACGCCGAAAGCAGCGAGCGTCGTCGAACTCTTGCAGGCACGGTTGGGAAGGCGGGACTCATAACTATTGGTTGCCGGCTGGGACGGATCGAATCACCGAGAGGGCGGCCTCCTCAGGGCTGACTCCTTCTTCGGCGAGGTCGAGGAGCATCTTCATCGCCTCATCTCGCGAACAGCTGTGCCTCTCGATCAGGATGCCAGTCGCCAGGGCAACTTTGGAATCCAACTTCACCGAAAGCTCGGAGGCGATGCGCCCCAATTCCTCGTAGCGCCGCACATTCGATAGCGGCCCCGAAGCCTGTGCTGCGAGGGCCGCGCCCGACTTCTCGTCCTCTGCAGTGAACTCGTGACCACTGGTCGAATAGAGATTCAGGGATCCGTAAGTCTCCCCGTCTTCGATCAGGGGAAGTGAAAGGCATCCGGTCAGTCCCCGATCTAGCGCCCGACGCGAGAACTCCGGCCACCTGGTCTCTTCCGCCATCGAATCGATCTTGAAGATGCGTCCATCCGACATCGCTTGGAGACAGGGGCCCTGGTCCAAGCTGTACTGGATCTGATCGATCAGCTCAACACTCGCGTCGGAACCGGCTGCCGTGACCACTTCGGATCCGTCGATCACGGAGACTCCAGCGGCGTCGCAACTATCGATGGCGCGGACGGAGAGGTGCGCGACTCGATGGAGGCTCGAATCGAGGGTCTCTTCGGACAGGAGCAGATTGGCCAGATCTCGCAGGCTATCGAGCAGCCGCTCATTTTCGGTCACGAGGACCTTCTTTCCACCGATTGCGCATTCAGCGCGCTGCGGAGGAAAGGTCGGCGTGTTCGCCCGATCCAGGGCAGTGGAACGCTCTGTAAGAACCTTCATCATACGCCCGCGGAGACGATAGGGCTAGAGCTCCGCTGGGGTTTCAAAACGATCCCTAGGGTTCTCCCGACGAATCGATGACGTCTTTTGCTACTTCGCGTAGCTTCTTGTGGAGCCGCTGGGAAGCTCTTCTGAGGATCTCGAAAGCCTGGTCTTCCGAACATCTTTCGCGCTCCATCAGGATGCCCTTCGCTTGGCCGATTACTTCGCGATGGGCATATCCCTCCAACAACTCATCGACACGAG
>Ga0190275_10000901_pt1 | contig 23407 bp, 19 predicted proteins | sample Popmic550T_FD_133745 | JGI IMG/M metagenome (GOLD analysis project Ga0190275, IMG submission 133745) | Populus adjacent soil microbial communities from riparian zone of Yellowstone River, Montana, USA - 550 T | ecosystem: Environmental > Terrestrial > Soil > Riparian zone > Trees stand | place...
CAGCGGAAATACCGTAGTCAGCGCATCGAGATCGAGATGGAGCTCTTCCCGTCTGGGTCTTCCCATCACACCCTCCCACCTACAAGTTTGCGCCTCGAATGGCCTTAAGTTAAGGCCATTGGGTCGGTCCGCCGGACGGATCGGTCGGCGTTCCTTCGCGCTGCGTGACGATGATCTGGATCGCTTTCTCGCGATCGCCCTCTAACGCACGTCCCGCCCCGCCGATGAGAGAGCATTAGATTGCCGGTGCCGACGGGACTCGAACCCGCGACCTCCGGCGTTGACAGGCCGGAGGCCTAACCCCGGTCGAACCGCCTTCACTCGGGGAGCGCGCGATGGCGGAATTGCTCGACTGCGATACCGCAGGCGGGCAGGCGCCGCTACACTGGTGTCCGATGCCGAATGCGATCTTCGCCGCGCCCATCCTGTCGGAAAACGCTGCGCGGGTGATCGGTGCGGCGGCACGGCTCGAGGGTGTGCGGTTGGGGGTGGTCACGCAGGATCCGATCGAGAGGCTGCCCGAGCCGCTGCGCGGCGGCGTGGCGCAGCATTGGCGGGTCGCGGACGTGCTCGACCTCGAACAGCTGGCCGGCGCCGTCGAGGCGGTGGCGGAAAGGCTCGGCGGGGTGGATTGCCTGTTCGCCGCGTACGAGCAGCTCCAGGTTCCGATCGCGCTGGTACGGGAGCGTTTGGGCGTCGAGGGGATGAGTGCGGACGCGGCGCGGAACTTCCGCGACAAGGCGCGGATGAAGGAGCTGTTCGATGCCGCGGGACTGCCGTGCGCGCGGCACGCGCGCGTCACCAGCGCGGACGACGCGTGGCGGTTCGTGGAAGCGAACGGCTATCCGGTGGTGATCAAGCCGCTCGAAGGCGCGGGGGCGAAGTCGACGTTCCGGGTCGACACGGCGGAGCAACTCGCGGATGCGCTGCGCGTCGCACCGCCGCCTCTCCTCATCGAGGAGCACATCGTCGGCGAAGAGCATTCGTTCGAAGGCGTCATGGTTGACGGGAGCCTGATCTGGCATTCGCTGACGCATTACCGTCCGACGCCGCTGGAGGTGCTTCGGAACGGCTGGATCCAATGGTGCATCCACCTGCCGCGCGAGACGGACGCGTCGCGTTACGACGACATCCGCGCTGCCGCCGCCCGCGCGCTCGAGGTCCTGGGCATGAAGACGGGGCTGTGTCACCTCGAATGGTTCCGCCGCCGCGACGGGTCGATCGCCATCTCCGAGGTCGCGGCGCGGCCGCCGGGAGCGCAGATCATGGACCTGGTGTCGTACGCGCACGACATCGACTTCGATGCCGCCTGGGTCCGGCTGATGATCCTCGGCACGTTCGAGCCGACGGTGCCGCAATGGTCGGCCGGCATCGCCTTTCTCCGCGGGCAGGGCCAGGGCCTTGTCAACGCCCGCGTGAAGGCTCTCCATCGCGTGGAAGAAGCGGCGGCCGCGGTCGGATCGCTCGTCGTCGCGGCCAGGCTTCCGTCGATCGGACAGCCGCCGAGTGGCAGCTACGAGGGTGAAGGGTTCATCATTGTCCGCGACCGCGAGACTGCCGTGGTCGGCCGGGCCCTGGAAACGATCATCAACCTCATTCACGTGGAGCTTGGATGAAAACCGTCCTCCTGCTCGGCTGCGCATGGCCGACCGAGCTTTCCTTCTTCGCCCGCGGACTGGCGCGGGTCGGCGCGCGGGTGCTCGGCGTCGACTCGCACCCGGAGAGCCATCTCCCGCCGGACTTGCGGGAAAGCCTGAGCGGGTACCTGCAGGTGACGTCGCTGTTCGACGGGCAGGCCGCGTTCGATGCCATACGCCGATGGGCGGGACCGGTGACGATCGACCAGGTCGAGACGCTGTGGGAGCCGGCCGTGCTCCTCGCGGCCCGCGTGCGCGAGGCTTTCGGGGCGCCGGGCCTGAGTTACGACGAGGCACTCTGTTTCCGCGACAAGGACCGGATGAAGCAGGCCGTCAGCGCCGCGGGACTGCGCACACCGCGCCACCAGCGCGGGTCGTCGGCGCGGGAGTGCGCCGAAGCCGCGGAGCGGGTCGGCTTTCCGATCTGCCTCAAGCCGGTCGCCGGCGCGGGCTCGGAGAACACGTTCCGGTGCGACTCGATGGCAGAGCTCGAGGCGGCGCTGAACAAGGCCGGCCGGGATCGCGAGTACAACATCGAGGAGTTCATCGACGGCGAGGAGTTCACGTTCGACACGATCTCGGTCGAAGGCCGGGTCGTGTACGAGAGCCTCTCCTGGTACCGGCCTCGCCCGCTGATCGGGCGGAGCGTGGAGTGGATCAGTCCGCAGACGGTGACCCTGCGCGAATACGACGCGCCCCAGTTCGACGAGGGGCGCGAGCTGGGACGCAACGTGCTGCGGGCGCTGAAGCACCAGAGCGGCTTCGCGCACATGGAGTGGTATCGCAAGAGCGACGGCGAGGTCGTGTTCGGCGAGATCGCCGCCCGGCCGCCCGGCGCGCACACCGTCGACACGATGAACTTCGCCAGCGACATCGACCTCTTTACCGGATGGGCCGAGGCCATCGTGCATGGAACGTTCGACGTCCCGTTCGAACGACTCTACAACTGCGCCATCGTGTTCAAGCGCGCGTCGGGGCAGGGACGGATCCGGCGCATCGAAGGGCTCGAGCGCATCCTGGCATCGTTCGGCGAGCACATCCCCTGCATCGACCTCCTTCCCATCGGCGCCTCCCGCCGCGACTGGGTAAAGACGCTGCTCTCGGACGGCTACGTCTTCGTGCGGCATCCCGATCTCGAGACGGTGTGCGAGATGGCCGATCGGATCGGGACGGATCTGCAGTTGTACGCGGAGTGAGGGAACCGGAAGACAGTCACCCCGCCGAATCGATCGCTTTGTCGCCCGCCTCGCGCTCTTTCTGGCGCTCCTCCTCCTCGAGGACTTCGCTCGTGACCAGGGCCCCGGCGCGGGCGGTGTCCTGCCGGCGCTCGCGACGGGCGACATACATTTCCTCGAAAATCACCTGCACGATGGCGGCGATCGGTGCGGCGAGGACGGCCCCGATGATCCCGAGCAATGACGCTCCGATCATGAACCCGACGAAGATCCCCAGCGGCGACACATGGAGCTTGTTCGCCATCAGACGCGGCACGAGCACGAGATTCTCGAACTGCTGGATGACGATGGCGGCAATCAGGACCGACCAGAACTGCCAGGGCGACTGGAAGAGGGCAACGACGAGTGCCGGCACCGCTCCCACGATCGGCCCGATGACAGGGATCATCTCCCCGATCGCTGCCAGCAGTGCAAGCGGCAATGCGTACGGCACGCGCAGAGCGACCAGCACTGCGAAGGTGAGTCCGCCGATGACTCCGGCGAGGATGAGCTGGGCCGACAGCCACGCACTCATGCGCCGCGCCATCCGGCGGACCAGCGTCTTCTTGCCGGCCCGCTGCTCCGAAGGATAGGCAAGGAGAAACAGATTCTTCAGGCGTTCGGCGTCGATGAGCATGTAGAAGATCACGAACAGCACGGCGACCCCGGACGCGACAACCGTCGCCGCACCGCGAACGTATTTGAGGATCGGCTCGCCCTCGCTTCCCGTCGCGGTCTTGCGCAGGAGCTCGCGAAAGTCCCCGATCGGTATGTACGCCTGCAGCGGCGTGAAAATGCGCTCGTCGAGCAGCCGCGGAAGATCGGCGGCAAGACCCTTCGACTGATCGAGCAGGAACGGGAGGCCGAACAGGAGCAGGGCGGCGGCGACCAGGAAGAAGGGCAGATAGATGAGCAAGACCGCGGTGCTTCTGCGAACGCGCCTGTGCAGATAGCGGCGAACCAGCACCTGCACGCGCGCGACCGCCGGAGCGATCCCGGCCGCGAGCACGCCGGCCACGAGCAGGAGCACGACGATCCCGCGAATGTGCCAGGCCAGAAGAAGAGCGAGCAGCAGTGCAACCTTCTTCGCGAAGATGCGCATCTGGTCGTGATCCGTACGGGGGTTCATCTCACGCGGTTCTCACAACTGCGACCGGAGGATCTGGGCCACGGCAGGCCCTTCGAGCCGGAAATGGGAATCCCGCCATTCGTCGGGATTCCGCGCGCTGCCACGCCACTTGTCCGCGATCCCCACACCGCCCGTGAACCCCACACGGCCGTCGACCACCAGCAGCTTGCGATGGGTGCGATTGTTCACCCGGCCGAGGTTGTACCAGCGCAGCGGGTGATACTTCTCGATCTCCACGCCCGCGTCCCGCATGAGCGAGAGCGCTTCTTCGTCCAGTTTGTTCGCACCGACCCAGTCCAGCAGGACGTGCACCTTCACCCCGGCCCGCGCCCTCTCAGCGAGCGCTTTGGAAAATTCGCGCCCGATCTCGCCGGACTAGTAGATGTAGGTCTCGAACGTCACCGACTTCTGCGCACCCCGAATCGCCGCCAGCATCGCGGGAAAGATCTGGTCGCCGTTGAGCAGTTCCTGCACGCCGTTCCCGCCGACGACGGGAGGCCCGAGCAGACTGCCCATCGACCGGAGAAACTGAGGATCGCCGACGCCGTAGAGGTGCGTGATCCGGTGCTCGATCTTCTTCTCCGCGGTGGTGAGATTGAGGGCAAGGAAGGTAACGAACACCGTTGCCAGGATCACCAGCACAATCGTCATGAGTCGTTTCCGTGCCCTCACTGCATGCACCGCTCCGCAGGTGCGCGTGTGCTCTTCGTCGCCGCGGCCGGTCTCGGGACTCGCTTACGACTCATTCATTCCAGAGATGCACGAGCTGCGCCCCCGAGCTCGGTAGAACATGCGACGTCCATTTCAGGCCCCCAACCGCGCGGGAAGCGCGGCTCGCTCGAAGGGAGCGGAAGGCCGGACAGAAGAACGCCCGCCTTGCGGCGGGCGTTCTTGGCGGAGTTCAGTCAGTGGAAGGTCATGGTTCAGGCTGGACTACGTAGAAATGGACGGAGTCGACCGTCGCCTCCATCGTGCCGGTGTCGTCCAGTTTGAACTGCGGGAGGATGTACTGGAGCTGGCGGTCCTCGGTGTCGAGCTCGAGGTAGACGTTGACGGTGTTGTCTTCATCGACCGGATAGCTCTGGCACTCCTGGGACGGATTCGAGCTGCCGAAGAAGTAGGCGATCGTACAGGCGGTCAGTTCCCTGCCGGACAGGGTCGAGCTGTCCACGCGAAGTTTTGCGGACAGCGTGACCGAGCGTGCGAACGGCCCCGCTCCATATCCATACGGAATCCACGCGAAGACACGGCCGTAGCTGTTGACGGTGATCTTCAGGCTTCCGTCACCGATGATCGGGTTTTCGTCGGTATGCGCGACGGAGCCGTCGTAGGAGCTGTACGGCTCGAACCCGAGGTCAGCCAGGGGATTCTCGAAACCATGGTTGGCGATGACGTCGACCCGCTCGAAGCCCTCCGGCACCTCCGGCAACTGCGCCTCTTCGACGAGGTAATGGACGTCGTCGACGGTCGCTTCGATCGTGCCGGTATCGTCCAGTTTGAACTGCGGGAAGATGTAGTTGAGCTGCCGGTCGTTGGTGTCCAGGGCGATACGGATGTCGACGACGTTCTCGTCGTCGACCGGGAAGTTCCGGCAGTACTGGGACGGCTCCGAGCTGTCCATGAAATACGCGACCGCGCAGGCGGTCAGTTGCCGGCCGGGGATGGTCGTGCTGTCGACGCGCAGCTTCGCGGTGAGGGTGACCGAGCTGGCGTTCGGGCCCGAGCCGTATCCGTACGCGTAATAGTGGATGACGCGCCCGTAGTTGTTGACCGTGATCTTGAGGCTTCCGGTCCCGGCGATCGGGTTCACGGTGGTCTGCTCGACGGAGCCGTCGTTGGAGCTGATGGCCGCGAAGCCGAGCGCCTCGTAGGGATCCTCGAAGTCGTTGTTCGTGATGATGTCGACTGGTTGGGCATGGGCGATGGGGACCGGGAGAGCGACGATGCTGAGGATGAGGGCAAGAAGCAGGGTTCTGCGTGAATGCCACACCGATTTCAAGCCGAAATCGGCCGAAAGCGTGGCCCTGGTGTCTGAGGACATTCTGAGTGATTCTCCTTTTCGTTCTGTTGAGTCGATTGTTGGAACGCGACCCAACTTACACGCGGGACGGCCGGCGGGCCTGGTGGAAATATGGGGAATTACTGGGGATGGGCCGCACGCCCCCGCACGGTCAGGATGTCAGCGGCTCGCGGCCATGTAGGATGCTCCCGTGACTTTCGTCCGGGCCCTGCGCCATCTTGCGGTCATCGAAGGAATCTCGACGCTGGTCCTCTTCGGGATCGCGATGCCGCTCAAGTACTTCGCCGGCATGCCGCTGGCGGTGCGGATCGTCGGATCGCTGCACGGAGCCCTCTTCGTCGCGCTCGTGCTGATGCTGCTCCTCGCCATCCGCAAAGTGCCGATCTCCCCCGCCCTGGCCGCGGCAGGAATCGCCGCAGCGATCGTCCCCGGCGGCCCGTTTCTCCTCGACCGGCACCTCGCGCCGTTCGACGCGAAGTGAAGGACGCGGGGACGAGGAGGAGTGGAAACTTCAGGCCTGTGGCACGGCCCCTCACCCCGTCCGGCGCCTGGACTTCTGACAAACGCACTCCGATTTGATCCTTGACGCACCCGCCTCGCGCAGGCGCCGAACATCCCTCTCCCCGGCTCGGCGGGGAGAGGGTGACAAAGCCAGGGCGCGGGACCATCCTGTTTCAGGTGATCTCCCACTTTCTCGCGACACGGCGCGCGATGAACGTGAAGAGAATCGCCGTCCCGACGAGGACCGCGACTTCCGGCCAGAGTCGCGCGGTCGGCTCTTCGCGCCAGAAGACCTTCAGATAGCCTTCCAGCGCCCACGAGTTGAACGCGATGAGGCTGAAACGCTGCACGGCCTCGGGCATGAGGAAGCGCGGAAACATGCTCCCTCCCAGGGCCGAGATGATCAGAATGACGAGCGTGGAGAGCGCACCCAGTTGCGCGCGAGTCCTGCAGACCGATGCGAGCAACAGGCCGAACGCGGAGGCGGCAAGCGCGGTTGCAATCGTCACCACGTAAAAGCCGCCGAGGTGGGAAAACAGCTCGAGGCCGAACACGGCCGCCCCCCAGAGAAACATCACGGTGAGCTGCACGACGCCGACGATCGTCAGAAACAGCAGCTTCCCGAGCAGAAGCGTGGTCATCGTGACCCGCGTCGACAGAAGGCGGTCCAGCGTACCGCTCTCCGACTCCTCGAGGAGCGTCCCGCCGGCGCTGGAGGCGCTGAAGAGGAGAAACATCACACCGGTGCCCGCGGCGTAGAAGGCGATGAGCGGCGCTTTCTTCGACTCCCCGAGAATGTCGCGGACGTCGACCTCGATGAGCGCCCCGGATACTGCGCTGCCCGTTCCGGCGGCCGAATCGCGTCGCATGCGATCGAGACCCGCGGCGAGCCGTCCCTTCTGTTCCGCAGTCAGCCCGCCGCTCCAGCGATCGACCTCCCCGATTCCCGCTTCGGCCATGGTCGTGGGAGAGCTGGTCATGGCCACCTTCTGGAGCAACCCGGTCACCATCTGCGGCGCGATCGGATCGGACGAATCGGCGAGAAGAAGCATCCGCGGACGATTCGTCGAGCTGAAGGCGAACGCCGACTCGCCGAACCCTTTCGGAATGACGATCGCAACCGGTGCGCGTCCCGCTTTCACCGCGGCCTCGGCGGATGCGCGATCGTAAGCGGTGACAGGAGCTCGCTTGTCGGCCGTCTCCTTCATGACGTTCAACCCGGACTCTTTGCCGAGAGCGGCCACGAGCGCCGCGGAGTGATCGCTCCGGTCTTCGTCGACGACGATCAGTCGAATTCGCGGTGTCCGCGAGTCGCCTCGCGCGCCGAAAACGCCCGCGAAAATCGAGAAGAACGCGATCGGCAGCACGAACGTCAGCACGAGCGCGGCGCGATCGCGGCGGAGATTCATCGCCGAGTTGCGAATCACATGGAAGATCATTCGCGCAGGCCCCTTCCCGTCAGATGGAGGAACACCGCCTCCAGGTTCGGTTTCCGGAACGACAGGTCGTCCACGGCGATCTTTTCGGCATCGAGAAGCTGGAGGAGCGCTTCCATCTCGCGCCTGGTGTCGCGCACCGGCAGCCTGACGCGTTGCCCCTCGACGGTTGCTCCCCGCGCGGAAAGAAGCGTCCGCACCGGCTCCGGGATCGCGCTGCCGCAGTCGACGGTCAGCTCCCGCTCCAGGCCGATCGTCGACCGGAGCAACTCGTCGCGCGAGCCGTCTGCGATGATCTTCCCCCGATCGATGATGGCGATCCGATCGCAGAGCCGCTCGGCCTCTTCCATGTAGTGCGTGGTGTAGATGATGGACACCCCGCCGCGCCGCAGCTCCTCGATCATCGCGTAGATCTTTTCGCGGGACTGCGGATCGACTCCGACCGTCGGCTCATCCATGAGGATGAGGGCCGGCCGGTGAATCACACCGGCAGCCATGTTGAGCCTTCTCTTCATTCCGCCCGAGAGATTCTTCGTCCGGTCGCCAGCCCGATCCGCGAGCCCGGACCAGTGGAGAGCCTCGTCGATTGCCGCGTCGAGGTCCGGCCCGAGAAGACCGTGAAACCGGCCGAAGCTCTGTAGGTTCTCGCGGACGGAGAGCAGCGGGTACAGCGCGATCTCCTGAGGGACCCAGCCGAGCTTCTGTCGCGATCCCGAATCGCCTGGAGCCGCCGCGACGCCGAACAGCGAGACGGATCCGGCCTCGGGGATGACCCGCCCCGCGATCGCGCGAACGAGGGTGGTCTTTCCGGCGCCGTTCGGCCCGAGGAGGCCGAGAATCTCGCCTTCCGAGAGCTCCAGCGAAACTCCATCGAGCGCGGTCAACGAACCGAAGTGCTTGACCAGATCTGCGACGCGGAGCGGAATCGGAGGCATCCCACATCGTACGCGATTCGCGCGGCGAGTTGCGAATTCGTGGACGCTTCGCCGTCACTCCGCGCCGCACGCGACCCGGAAGCCGTAATCGGTGTAGCGCAGGCCGGGAGGAAGACTGGAGCGCGCGGCACAGCGGCTCATTTTGACGTGATGGCGCCACGATCCACCGCGCGAGACGCGGCGCACGCCGGCCTCCGGCCCGCGAGGATTCCGCTGCGGAGACACGGCGTAATAGTCCGGCGCGTACCAGTCGCTGCACCACTCGTGGACGTTCTCGCAGATGTCGTACAGACCGTACCCGTTCGGCGCGCCGCTCCCGCAAGCCTCCGGCCCGTGGATCCAGCGGGTGTCGTAATCGGGTCGTGACTGAGGCGGGTCATCGCCCCACGGATAGAGCGCACCGGCCACCCCTCCACGCGCGGCACACTCCCACTCGGCCTCGGCCGGCAGGCGAAATCGTTGCCCCGTTTCACTGCTCAGCCATTCGCAATAGCTCACCGCGTCAAACCACGAAACCGCGACCACCGGCTGCCGCGGATCGTTGAATTGCGGCTCTTCCCGATGAGGGAGCGGCGAACGGCCCGTGCACTGCACGAAGAAGTCATACTCGGCGTTCGTCACCTGATAGAGCCCGATCGAGAACGCGTCGAGGTCGACGCGATGCACCGGACCCTCGTTGTCCTGCCCCACGTGCGGCCGCAATTGCGATCCCATCAGGAACGACGCAGCCTCGATCCGAACGAGCGGTACGACCGTGAACGCGTCGCTCGTCCCGTCCTTCCCGATTCGGTTCACGTTCTGATGATACGCACGCTTCGACGCGGCGGTGCCGAAGGCGGAGCGCCGGGCCGCCGCAGGCGATGTCGGCAGGGACGGGTTGAACCATGGGCTACACTCCCGGGATGCGCACACGGAACGCACTCGGGATCGTCATGTTCGCCTTACTGTCAGCTCTTCCGGCTGTGGCCCAGGTTCCCGGACCGGGCGAGGTCTGGCCGGTCATGAAAATCTCTCCGGCGTGGGCGACGAAAACGGCCACGGCGAGGGAGTCCTACTGCTCGGCGGGGTACGACTACAGGCTTCGCATCGGGTACTACGCGGCCACCCCCTACAACCCGACAGGTGACTATCTCGGGTATGGTCGATACGCCTCCTTCCGTGCTGGGGCGACGCTCACGTTCGATGCGAACGGCGTCCCTCAGCAGGTGCGCGCGGACGGGACCTATTACAACCCGATCACGGTCATTCAATTTCTGCTCATGCACCACGGGCGGATGCTGAACAGCGGCGCGACGGTCATGCCTGGGCCGATGGCCGCGGCGGTAGCGAAGCTGCTGGAGATGCAGAGCGATGACGGGGCGCTCCGATATCCATTCGATTTCCCGTATCACAGTCCCACCACTCCGAAGCTCTACGCCGGGTGGGTGTCCGGCATGACTCAGGGGCAGGCGTTGAGCCTGTTCGCGCGGCTGTACGCACTGACCGCGGACCCACGCTACCTCGACGCCGGGCGGCGCGCTCTCAACTTCATGGTGATCCCGATCGAGCAGGGCGGCACGCGCGGAACGCTGAAGGATCTCCACCCGTCACTGTCGGATTACGTCACGTTCGAAGAGTACGTGGCCAACCCGATGACGTACACGCTGAACGGGTTCATGTACGCTGCAGTCGGGCTGCATGACTGGTCGCAGGTGCCGCAGGCTCACGGCGTCGGGCAGGCGATGGCGGCAGAGTATTACCGGGAGTCCGTGAAGAGTCTCCGGCAAATCCTCCCGTACGCGGAGGTCGGCGGGTTCTCGGCCTACGATCTCTCGCACGTCACCTATCCGGGCCGCGCTCCACACTTCGGAGTGTCCTACCACCGGAACCATGTCGAGCTGCTGACGGTTTTGCACGTCCTGTCGGGTGACAACGTCTTCAAGCACTACTCCGACTCTTGGGCGTACGTCGCGGACACTGCATGCTATCTGCCTAAAACGCCTGCGAGATCGCACGCACCCCGACCCATCAGGTGACGGGCGGGAGGAGACGAGGGCCCGCGGTAGGGGTCAGAGCTTTCTTTTTCTGTTTCAGGCCGGGAAGAACGAAGGTGTGACCCCGCCACGTCTTCTACACCCTCCCTGCGCTGGCGGCTGGTATCGCCGCGACCTGAAGAGCGCCTGAGTCGAGCCCTCACTCTCCGCGCCCCCATCCCCGAGACTTCAGCCGGAAGACCTTCGGCCTCGCAGGCGAGGGGTGAAGGATGAAATGCCAGGGTGTCGGCGACGAAATGCGAGGGTGCAGGGATGAAATCTGAGGTCTCAGGGGTCGAATTTGATGGTCTCAGGGATCAAACCTGAGGTGTCAGGGGTCGAGTCTGAGGTGTCATGGTGAGGTCGAAGCAGGTGGCGATGGTGTCCGGTCGCCATCCGCGAGTACCGGTTAAGATTGTTCTCCATCCACCCCCGCGGAGGCATTCGATGAGTGCAAAGGCCTGTCACGAAGCGTTATGTGCTGCCGGCGAACGGCTCGATCCCATCCTGGCGCCGCTTGGATACGTGTTCGAGCCCGATGAGATGATTCCCGGAGTGCCTCTTGCCACGGCCCTGTTCGTCCGGGGCAAGCAGGCGATCAACATCAATTACTCGCGGAGCGGTACCAGGTTGGGGGTAGTGATGTACGTGAATGCCGGGGGAGGCATGCACCACGATCAGTTGATGCGCGCCCTGGGCCTGGCGGACCGGCAGTTGCTCGCCTTCGAAGAGGCCGAGCTCCGGTCTTTCTCGCACGTCGGGGGAGATCCGATCGACGCGCTGATCGCCGACCTGACTCTGGCCGCCCCGGCCTTGCAGGATCCAGCAAGGATGGATGAGCTCATCGCCCGGAACATGGAACGACACGCCAGGGAGCACCCGAAACACGCCGCGCATAACCATTCCGACCGAAAGCGCTCCGGGCGCGGCCGTTTCGGGAAGCGCGTCCCCCGGGATCATTAGGGTCAGCGATGCAGAGGCCGGAGCGCGTCGATGACGCGCTCCACTTCGGAGGCGTCGTTGTAAAAGTGGGGAGAGAAGCGGAGCATCCCTTCCCGGGGGGCGCAGACGATGCTCTGTTCTTCGAGCTTGCGGTGCCACCAGAGGAGTGACTTCTCTCCCGGCGGAGGCGTGGCGCCGACGATGGGGGCGCGGATCGGATGGGGGGAGCCGATGCTCCAGCCGATGCTTTCGAGGGCGCCGGCGAGGGTGGTGGCGACGGTGACGGCGCGATCGGCGATGAGGTGGATGCCGATCTCGAGCAGGAAGTCGAGGGCGGCGCGGAGGCCGTAGATGCCGTTGGTGTTGAGGGAGCCGGCTTCGAAGCGGCGGGCGTCGGGGAGGAGGTCGATGGGGCAGCCGATGAATTTTCCCTGGCGGTCGATGTTGGTCCAGCCGTTCTCCAGCACTTCGAGCAGGTCCCGCTTGTCGGCGGCGACGTAGAAGAGCGCCGCTCCTTCCGGGCCGCACATCCATTTGTGGCCGTCGGCGGCGAGGAAGTGGATCTTCGCGCGGTGGACGTCGATCGGGAGGACGCCGATGCTCTGGATGGCGTCGACGCAGAACAGGACGTCGCGCGAGGCGCACAGTTCGCCGATGGCTTCGAGGTCGGCGACGTAGCCGTTGTGGAAGGCGACCGATGACACGGTCACGAGGCGGGTCCGGCCGTCGATGAGCGCGTCGAGGTGCTCGACGTCGGGCAGTTCCGCGATGCGGCACTCGACGCCGCGCGATTCGAGCCGCTTCCACGGCGTCCAGTTCGAAGGGAACTCGAGGGCGGTGGTGACGACGTTGTCCCCGGCCTCCCACGCCAGTCCCTGGGCCACGAACGACAGTCCCTCGGAGGTGTTTTTGAGGAGTGCGATCTCTTCCGGCTGCGCCCCGATCAGCCGCCCGGCCGCCTCGCGCAACCGGTCGTACTCCGCCAGCAAGTCGCGCCAGTGCAGCGCCCCATGGTCCCGCTGATCCCGCGCATGCCTCTCCATCGCGTCACACGCCCGCGTGGAGAGCGGGCCGACGGCGGCGTGGTTGAAGTAGATCAGGTTGCGGGTGACGGGGAAGAGGTCTCTGAACGATGAGAGATGAGTGATGAGAGATGAACTGGCGGGCTGGGTGCGTGCGTCGGTCATCGGTTCAGAACTCGCGCAGGCGCGCCTGGTAGGCATCGTACGCTCTCCGCATGTCGTCGAGGCTGTCCCCCCCGAACTTCTCCCGCATCGCGCCGGCCAGGACGAGGGCGAGCATGGCTTCACAGACGACGCCACAGGCGGGGACGGCGGTGACGTCGCTGCGCTCCCACTGGGAGCGGTGGGGCTCGTGGGTTTCGGTGTCGACGCTCGGGAGGCCGCGGCGGAGGGTGGAGATCGGTTTCATGTAGGCGCGGACGATGACGTCTTCGCCGTTGGTGACGCCGCCTTCGAGGCCGCCGGCGCGGTTGGTGGTGCGGTGGTAGCGGCGCTCGTCGTCGAAGTAGATGGGGTCGTGGACGTCGGAGCCGGTGCGCTGGGCGGCGGCGACGCCGTCGCCGAGGGCCACGGCTTTGACGGCGTGGATGGAGAGGATGGCCTGGGCGATGCGGCCGTCGAGTTTCTCGTTCCATTGGACGTAGGAGCCGAGGCCGACCGGGACGCCGCGTGCGCCGGCGACGATGGTTCCGCCGAGGGTCTCGCCGGCTTCGCGGGCTTTGTCGACGTGCTCGATCATGGCCGGCTCGTCTTCGCGGCGGATGGCGCGGAGGGGGGATTCGTCGTCGACGGCGGCGAGGTCGTCCCAGGTGACGGAGAGGTTCGGGTCGCCGGCCGCGCCGACGCTGGCGACGCCGGAGCGGAGCTCGATGCCGAAGGCGCGCAGGAGCTCTTTGGCGATGGCGCCGGCGGCGACGCGCGCGGCGGTCTCGCGGGCGGAGGCACGCTCGAGGATGTCGCGGAGGTCGGTGCGGCCGTATTTCATCCCACCGGGAAGGTCGACGTGGCCGGGACGCGGCGCGTGGACGCGGCGTTTGTGGGTCTCTTTTTCGTCGAGCTCCCACGGGTCCATGGCTTCACGCCAGTTGTCGAAGTCACGGTTACGGATGTTGACGGCGATCGGCGAGCCGAGGGTCTCCCCGCCGCGCACGCCGGAGGTGATCTCGGCCTCGTCGGTCTCGATCTTCATCCGGCCGCCGCGTCCGTAGCCGTGCTGGCGGCGGCGGAGGTCGTCGTTGATGTTCTCTCTGTGGAGGCGCAGACCGGCAGGCACGCCCTGCACGATGACGGTGAGTTGCGGGCCGTGGGATTCGCCGGCCGTGGTGAACTTCATGCGGGGAGTTTAGTTGAGGCGTCGGATTGGGGAGAGGTGCGCAGAAACAAGGTTGTCATCCTGAGCCGCAGGAACTGCCCCTCGAAGCAGAGCACACGACGGCGAAGGACCCCCTCCGATTGAACGAGCAGCGTGCAGACGGAGGGGGTCCTTCGCCGCCATGCTTCGTGCCCGAGGGACGTTCCTGTGGCTCAGGATGACAATCAAAATCGGTTGTTACACGCGAACGCTTTCGGCCGGTCTGGCTCGCACGCAAAACGCCAGCCCCGCGATAACCAGCAGCACCGAGATCAACTGCGCCACGGTGAACGCCCCGAGGAAACGGTCGTCCTTGGCGCGGACGATCTCCACCAGGAAGCGTTCGATGCCGAGCATGATCAGGAAGAGGCCCCAGGCGAGGCCGCGGCGGTGGGGGCGGCGGTTGAGCCACATGAGGACGGCGAACATGAGAAGGGCAGCGCCGGTCTCGTAGAGTTGCGTGGGGTGGACGCGGAGCACCTGGTAGTCGGGGATGGACGGGTCGACGGCGGCACCGAACTGGCGGAGCTCGTAAGCGGTTGTCGGGGGGGCGCCTTTGGGGAAGGCGACGCCGTACCAGGCGTCGGTGGGACGGCCGTAGTCGTCGCCGACGAGGAAGCAGCCGATGCGGCCGAGGGCGTAGCCGATCGAGAGGGCAGGAGCGGCGGCGTCGGCGGCGGTGAGGAAGGGGATCTTGTGGCGCCGGACGATCCACCAGCAGACCAGGAAGCCGCCGATCATTCCCCCGTACCAGACCAGGCCCGCACGCTCGATGAGGGCGCTCAGGTCGCGGGTGAGGATGGCGTAATAGACCTTCGCCCCGATGATGCCGCCGAACGCGGCGCCGACGACGATGGTCGACGCGACCTCTTCATCGAGGCCGTATTTGCGGAACTGGCGCGCCAGCACCCATCCGGAGACGATGAACGCGAGGAACATCATCAACCCGAAGGTGGTGATCTCGAAATTGCCTACTTTGAGGAGGGTTGGCCACATGCGGGCGGGAGAATATCAACAACTATCAGAGAAACGCCTTCTCCAACGAAGCCTTCTGGTCGGAGATGAACCGGAAGACGTCCACTTTCCCGGCCTGATCGAGATGCTGTGACACCTCGAAGAGCTGCACCGACAGCAGCGTGTTCAGGCCTTCGTCCAGCACGGCCTTCCGCTTTTCGAAGGGCAGCTCGGAGATGTTGGCGATGAGCATGTTTTCGTCGAAGCGGCCGTATTGGTCGAAGAAGACGCCGGACCAGAGCTCGTCGGTCTCGGCGTTCTGGAGGATGGTCATGAAGATGTCGCGGGCCTGGTCTTCGCCGACTTTCTTTTCCAGCGCTTCGAAGAGGCGGCCGAACATGTCGTTGTAGGTGGAGATGACTTTGAGCAGCTCGGGGGAGTCTTCGACGTCGAGGAAGACCGGGCGGAAGCCTTTTTCCTCGGGGGCCTGCTCGATGAGGCGCGCGGAGAGGAGCTGGAAGAGGATGCGGGTGACTTCGAATTCGGTGAGCTCGGAGCGGCCGGTGAGCTCGCGGACGTTGAGCTTGCCGTCGATGTTGTTGTAGATGGCGACTTCGCTCTCGCTCATGTCGAGCTCGGCGAAGTTGGGGACGCCGCCGGGGATTTTGGCAAAGGCGACGTCGAGGGTGGGGATCTTTTCGCGGATCCGCTCCGACTCGTCGAGCCGGCGGATGCCTTCCATGATGACGCTGGAGGTGTTGATGTGCAGGACGATCCGCTCCTGGGCGAGGTCGTCGGAGCTGTCGTAGAAGGCGAAGTCGCCGTCTTTCCAGCCGAAGAGGGAGTAGAGGATCTCCAGGACCTGGTTCTTGACGCCCCACCAGAGGTCTTTGGGGGAGAGGGCGCCCATCTGGACGAGGAGCTTGCCATGGCGGAGCTGCGCGGTGACGCGGCGTTTGGATTCTTCGTACTGGTCTTCGGTGATCTTGCCGTTCCGGAGGAGGAACTGGCCGAGGGAGTGCTCGGGGGAGCTGGAGGTGGCGAAGATGATTTCGCCGTTGTTCCAGTGGATGGCCCGGTCGAGGGTGCCGCGGCGGACCACGAGCTTCCCGCTCTCGCGGATCATGGCCATGAAGCTCAGGACGTCGGGCAACTGGATCTTCGAGAGATCGCCCTGGAGGATCGGTTTTTCCTGCATTGGACCCAAATCGGAGGGAACTTTGACACGGTGAACCCGGCGGGTTCAAGCGTTATTCGGGGGAGGGGCACGGGATTGAGGATTGAGGATTGTGGATTGTGGATGACGGGAGAAACCAATCCTCAATCCTCAATTCTCAATCCTCAATCCCGTCTCTCCTGCGTGCATCTCGGCACCAATTCCATAAGCAGCTCCCCTACCCGATCCACCTCTTGCTCCGTGGTGAAGCGGGACAGGGAGAAGCGGACGGTGGAGCGGGCCTGGTCGGGGGTGAGGGCCATGGCGAGGAGGACGGGGCTGGGCTCGACGCGGCCGGAGGAGCAGGCGGAGCCGGTGGAGACGGCGACGCCGGAGAGGTCGAGGGCGATGACGATGCCTTCGCCGTCGGCGCCGTGGAAGGTGACGTTGCTGGTGTTCGGGAGGCGCGGTACATCGGCGCCGTTGATGGTGACGTCAAGGGTGGAGAGGTGCGACTCGAGGCGGTCGCGCATCGCGGCGATCTCCTCCGAGGGGTACGTGAGGCCGGCGGCGGTGCTGAAAGCGGCGGCGAGGGGGACGTTCTCGGTCCCGGCCCGGCGGCGCCGCTCCTGGGCTCCGCCGACGATGTGGGCGGCCATGGTGACGCCGCGCCGGACGTAGAGCGCGCCGATCCCCTTCGGGGCGTGCAGTTTGTGGGCGGAGATCGCGAGGGTGTCGCAGGAGAGGGCGCTCACGTCGATGGGGATCTTCCCCGCCGCCTGGACGGCATCGACGTGGAAGTGGACGCCTCGCTCGCGGCACGCCGGCCCGATCGCCTCGACCGGCTGGATGACCCCGGTCTCGTTGTTGGCCATCATGACCGTGACGAGCTTCGTCTCCGGCCGGATCGCCGCGAGGACCTCCTCGGCGGAGACGTCGCCGCTGCGCGAGGGGGCGACCCGGGTCACCGGGCAGCCGCGGCGCTCGAGCTCGCGAACTGCTTCAGCCACCGAGGGATGCTCGATCGAGGTCGTTACGATGTGGCAACGAAGGTCATCGCCGACCGCACCAAAAATGGCAGCGTTGTTAGACTCGGTCCCGCCGCTGGTGAAAATGACCTCCCGGGCGGTCGCGCCGAGCAGCTTCGCGACCGACTCCCGGGCGTTCTCGATCACCCGCCGGGCTGTCTGGCCTTCGTTATGAATGGAAGAGGCGTTTCCGAAGACGTCGCGCAGCGAGGTCTGGAGAACGTCGAGGACGTCCGGGTGAATCGCGGTGGTGGCGTTGTTGTCGAGGTAGATCCGCATCACAAAGGAAATCGATGATCCCGAAAGCGGTGGCCGTCGTATTGACGTTGGCGTTCGCTACAAACATTCTGGGACAGGATCCCACTCCACCGAAACAAGACCCGAAGCAAGAGTCCAAGCCGGACCGCTCTGAAACGATCCGCAAGCTGTCGCGCCGGGAGCGGAAAGCGCGCACGGCGAAGCTCGAAGCGCGCCACCAGGACTTCGTGGCCGACGTCACTCCGATCATCCTGCCGGCGGAGCTCGACCTCTTCCTCTCCCTCGAATCCGACCAGGCTCGCGACGCTTTCAGCGACGAGTTCTGGCGCCGCCGCGATCACATGAACCGCACCACCGGCGTGTTCCGCGACATGTACTACCGCCGCCTGGAGCTGGCGAAGGACCAGTTCAAGCGGGTCGAGAACGACCAGGCCCGCATGTTCCTGCTGCACGGCGCGCCCGACGAGGTGGTGCGCTCGAACTGTCAGCGTTTCCTGCAGCCGACCGAGATCTGGAAGTACGAGCATCTCCCGCTCCTCGGCCGCGACGTGCGGCTGCTCTTCTACAAGCCGCGCCACCAGGGCGACTACCGGCTCTGGAATCCGGTCGGCGGCGCGTCGGCGCTGAACGAGCTGATGACCGCCGCGGACGCCATCACTCAACAATCGGCGGAAGACTCGCGCCGGCCCGCCCAGGTGGCACCGAACACCCAGAACGTCGCCTCGGCCAGCCCGTATGCGTTCATCAACCGCATCCAGCTCGAGTGCGCCGAGGGGAACGAGATCATGCTGGCGGTGTCGCAGATGATCCAGAGTCGGGTCGACCTGGTGAAGCTGTTCGAGCCGCCGGAGCTCGACGCCGAGGACGTGCAGAAGATCATGCGCTCGGCGGTGGTGGCGAACCCGAATGCGCCGCAGTTGAACACCGAATTCAGCGTCCGCTTCCCGACCAAGGACGGCAGCCGGACGGACGTGCAGATGACGCTCCTCGTGCCGCGCGACCAGCTTTCGCCGGCTGAAGCAGGCGGCGCCGAGGTCTACACGCTCGACGTCGCGGGCGAGGTACTGAAGGACGGCCAGCTCTGGGAGAAGTACCGCTACCGCTTCGATTTCCCCGCCGAAGTGGAGGCCCGGAAGCTGCCGATCGTCATCGACCGGCTGCTGCGCCCGAACGAGTATGTCTCGCGCATCAAGGTCACCGACGCGAATACCGGCGCCGAGGCGCTGGTCGAGAACACGATCTCCGTGCCGGAGATCTTCCTCCCCGAGCCGGAGGAAGCGGCGCCGGCCGTGAATCCCGCGGCCACGACGACGGTCGCGGAGCTGAAGAAGGAAGTGACTGACCCGAGCGAGACCCGGCTGCGGATCGTCCCGCCGGGGACGGAGATCGTGAGCGGGCTGCAGACCATCGAGACGCTCGCAACCGGGAAGTCGATCAAGGCGGTGGAGTTCTGGCTGGATGGGAAGAAGATCGCGGTGCGCCGCTCGCCGCCGTTCACGCTCGATCTCGATTTCGGCGAGGTGCCTCGCATGCGGCGCATCCGCGCGGTGGCTCTCGGCGCGGACGACAAGGCGATCACCGGCGATGAGCTGGAGGTGAACACCGGCACCGATCCGTTCGGCATCCGCATCGTCTCGCCGCGCTTCGCCCCGCAACTGGCCGGTCCGGCGCGGGTGGAGATGGACGTACGCGTCCCGGACCACGAGAAGCTTGCCTCGGTGGAGCTGTTCTGGAACGAGACCCGGATGGCGACGCTTTACGACGCCCCATTCGTGCAGACGGTGGTGATCCCGGCCGACGAAGGTGCGGGCTACCTGCGCGCCGTGGCGCATCTCGAGGGGGACGCGCCGCCGGTCGAGGATGTGGTGATGGTGAACACTCCGGCCTACATGGAGGAGCTGAACGTGCACCTCGTCGAGCTCCCGACGACGGTGCTGGTCGGCGGGAAGCCGACCGACAAGCTCACCGAGAAGTCGTTCAAGGTGCTCGACGACGGGAAGCCGGTACCGATCTCGAAGTTCGAGTATGTCCGCAATCTGCCGCTCTCGGTCGGGATGGCGATCGACTCTTCGGGCTCGATGGGGAACCGGATGGAGGAAGCGGTGAAGGCGGGGGCGCAGTTTTTCCAGAAGGTGCTGCGCAAAGGCGACAAGGCGTTCCTGGTGGCGTTCGACAACGAGCCGCGGCTGATGCAGAAGTGGTCGGCGAAGGCGGCGGACGTGCTGGCCGGCCTCGCCAAAGTGCGCGCCGAGGACAAGACCTCGCTGTACGACGCGGTGGTCTATTCGCTCTACAACTTTCACGGCATTCGCGGGCAGCGGGCGCTGGTGGTGATCAGCGACGGCAAGGACACGGCCTCGAAGTTCACCTACGACCAGTCGCTCGAGTACGCACGGCGCAGCGGCGTGCCGATCTACGGGATCGGCATCGGGATCCGGTCGAACGACGCGGACGTGAAGTTCAAGCTGGACAAGCTCTGCCGCGAGACCGGCGGCTCGACGTACTACATCGACCAGGCCCGCGACCTCCAGCGGGTGTATGACGACATCCAGTCCGAGCTCCGCTCCCAGTACATCCTCGGTTTCTACCCCTCCCCCGACATCAAGCCCGGAAGCAAGTGGCGTGAAGTGACGGTGCAGGCGAGCGAGGGGAAGGTGAAGACGATCAAGGGGTATTTTCCGTGAGGGGCGGGGAGCTGTTGTCGGTTGTCGGTTGTCGGTTATCTGCCAGGCATGGTTTACAACTGACGAATCCCGAGTGCCACGCATTCAGACGACTCTCTGCTGCCGTAGGCAGCAATAGATCTGTAGGCCCGGCCTTCAGGCCGGGTAAAGCGTGGGTGGAATTGCGAGCCCGCGTAGCGGGCGACAGCCAAGGAATGTGCGGACAGTCTTTTCTGTCGCCCGCTACGCGGGCTCGCCTGACGCACGCTCGTTGTACCCGGCCTGAAGGGCGGGCCTACAGATCTGTCGCCGCCTTCGGCAACTCCCGGAGGGTTCTTCCGATCGTTCGCCGCGAACCTCACGGGTTCGGACAACTGACAACCGACAACTGACAACTAAAACCATGCGCCGCGTACTGCTGATCCTCCTCGCACTCACCCTCGCCAGCCCGCTGACCGCGGCCGACCAGCAACCTCTCACAAAACGGGAGCGCAAGGACGCCGTCGCCAAGCTGGGCGAGCGGCATCGCCAGTTTCTGATGGACGTCGAGCCGATCATGGTGCCGACGGAGCGGGATACGTTTCTCCGGCTGGAGACGGATCCGCAGCGCGATGCGTTCATCGACGATTTCTGGCGCCGGCGCGATCAGGCCAAGGGGACGACGAACTTCGCCACGCGCGATGAGTATTACGACTGGCTGGAGTTCGTGAAGGAGAATTTCGGGCAGGTCTCTTCCGACCGGGGCCGCATCTATCTCACCCAGGGACCGCCGCTCGCCATCACCGACGTCAAGTGTCCGCGGTTCTACCAGCCGACGCAGGTGTGGCGTTACGAGCGGCTGACGAACTTCGGCAGCGATTACCGGATCCTCTTCTACATCCCCCACTTCCAGACCGAGTACCGGCTCTGGAATCCGATGGACCCGAATGCCTACAACGAGTTGATCAGCAAAGACATCGAGGCCAGCGGCCAGCGATCGTCGAACCCGGCCCTCGATTGCCCGAAGGGGGACGAGCTGATGGCGGCGATGTCGATGATGCAGATGGACTCGCTGCGTATCACCAAGCTGTTCGAGCCGCCGCCGGTGAACGGCGAGGACGTGAACCGCATCCTTCGCTCGGTGGTCCTGGCCGACCCGAACGCGCCGAAGCTGACGGCGGAGATCAGCGTCGCCTATCCGAGCGGCGACGGGAAGAAGACCGACGCACAGCTCACGATCCTCGTGCCGAAGGGGCAACTGAAGACCACCACCGCCGGCGAGGCGACGGTCTACACCCTCGACGTCGTCGGCGAGGTGCTGCGCGATGAGAAGCTGTGGGAGAAGTACCGCTACCGCTTCGACTTCCCGGTCGAGACCCAGGCCGAGAAGCTGCCGATCGTGATCGACCGGCTGCTGCGGCCGTCGCAGTATCTGTCGCGCATCAAGATCTCCGACCCGGTCTCCAAAGCCGAGGCCATTCTGGAGACGCCGATCGTCGTCCCCGAGATCGACACGACCAGGTCCTTCACGCCGACGACGGAAGAGACGAAGGCGCTGGGCACGATCCAGGACGACCTGCAGTCGACGCGGGCCACGCTGCGCATCGTCCCGCTGAACACCGAGGAGAACGGCGGCGTCACCAGCGGCGTGCAGACCATCCAGACGCTGGCCAGCGGCAGCGGCATCAAGTCGGTCGAGTTCTGGCTCGACGGGAAGAAGATCGCCACCCGCCGCAACCCGCCGTACACGCTCGACCTCGACTTCGGGACGGTCCCGCGCTTGCGGCGCATCCGCGTGGTCGCCCTCGACTCGCACGGCCAGACCGTGACCGGGGACGAGATCGTGGTCAACACCGGCACCGACCCGTTCCGCGTCCGCATCGCCGCGCCGCGCGTGGCGCCGAAGGTGACCGGGCCGACGAAAGTGGAGATCGACGTCCGCGTCCCCGAGGGGAAGGAGCTGAACGCGGTCGAGCTGTACTGGAACGAGACCCGCGTAGCGACGATGTACGACCCGCCGTTCATCCACACCGTCCAGGTACCGAAGACCGAGGGGGTCGGCTACCTGCGCGCGGTGGCGTCGCTGAAGGAAGAGGGCACCGATCCGGTCGAAGACGTGGTGATGGTGAACTCGCCCGACTACATGGAGACGATCGACGTCCACCTGGTCGAGCTGCCGACGACGGTGCTGCGCGACGGGAAGCCGGTGAACGACCTGACCGAGGCCGCGTTCCAGGTGCTGGACGACGGGAAGCCGGTGAAGCTGGCGAAGTTCGAGTACGTGAAGAATCTGCCGCTGTCGATCGGCATGGCGGTCGACACGTCGGGCTCGATGGACGAGCGGATGGCCACCGCGCGCGACACAGGGGCGGCCTTCTTCCAGAACGTGCTGCGCAAGGGGGACAAGGCATTCCTGGTGGCGTTCGACTCGCAGCCGCACATGATCCAGAAGTGGTCGGGCGAGCTGCATGACATCCACTCCGGCCTGGCCCGCCTCCGCCCTGAGGAGTCGACGGCGCTCTACGACGCGGTCGTCTATTCGCTCTACAACTTCCTCGGCATGAAGGGGCAGAAGGCGCTGGTGCTCCTCACCGACGGGAAGGACACGATCTCGAAGTTCACCTACGAGCAGGCTCTCGAGTACGCCCAGCGCGCCGCTGTCCCGATCTATGCCATCGGCCTCGGCATCCGGACCACCGACATCGACGTCAAGCACAAGCTCAACAAGCTCTGCGCCGAGACCGGCGGCACCGCCTACTACATCGACGACGCCAAAGACCTCACCCGCATCTACACCGACATCGAGAACGAGCTCCGCTCCCAGTACATCCTCGGCTTCTACCCGCCCTCGGACGTGAAGAGCGGCGGAAAGTGGCGGGAGGTTTCGGTGGATGTGGCGGAGGGGAAGGTGAAGACGATCAGGGGGTACTATCCTTGAGTTGTCGGTTGTCGGTTATCAGTTGTCTGCGCCTCGGCGGCACTTGGACGGTCATGACATGTTGAAAGCGTTCTTCTCTGTGTTCGTGACCGTGTTTCTGGCGGAGATCGGGGATAAGACCCAGCTCGCCACCATGCTCTTCGCCGCCGAGGCGAAGACGAGCAAGTGGGTGATCTTTGCGGGCTCCGCGCTCGCGCTGGTGCTGGCGGCGGCGATCGGGGTGATGGTGGGG
>Ga0190275_10000902_pt1 | contig 23384 bp, 22 predicted proteins | sample Popmic550T_FD_133745 | JGI IMG/M metagenome (GOLD analysis project Ga0190275, IMG submission 133745) | Populus adjacent soil microbial communities from riparian zone of Yellowstone River, Montana, USA - 550 T | ecosystem: Environmental > Terrestrial > Soil > Riparian zone > Trees stand | place...
AAAAATACGCTGAGTTTGCGAGTCATTCGCGGCATAGATTCCAGGGCATGCGGCGGCGACTGAGAAGCATTGTCAGAAAAATGCTGCGACCTTCACGGACGCTTGGCCGAGCGGCTCAGTCAGCCCGCGGCCTGGGCGGCGGCGATGACCTGGCGGGCGAAGGAAAAGCACTGGCCGCAGCGCGGCTTGCGGCCGAAGCGGCCATAAGCGCTGCTCGGGCAGGACGCGCCTTCAAGCGCCGCCTGGCGGACGTCAGATTCGCGAATCGCGTTACAGACGCAAACGATCATGTCCCCGAATGTAGCGATAATGCGAAGCGTTCGCAATAGCTCCGTCATGGCCGAAGCCGGGATTTTCCCGGGGTCCGGCTTGCGCCGGAATGACGGGAGCGGTCAGCGCTTCGTCCGCCGCACCATCAGCTTGAGGCCGGACCAGATGGAGTCGACGGCGCAAACCTTGACGTCGACCAGGTCGGAGGCGGGCAGGATCGAGTCGCGGATTCGGTCCTCGGTGATATCGGTCGCGACCTTCGAGGCCTTTTTCGGCCAGCTCACCCAGATGAACCCGCCCGGGGCGAGCTTGGGACGAAGCTCGGCGAGCCGGGCCTCCATGCCCGCATAGTCGGTGACGAAGATGTGGGCGACGTCGATCGGCGCTTCGGGTGCCGGGAGAAGCTCGAGGACGAGGCCTTCCGCTTCGATTTCCGAGCGGACGCCGTCCGGAATGCCCTCCCACCAGACGCGCTGCCCGTCCTTCAGCGACAGCTTCCGCGCCAGCGGCGTCACGCGACCCGGCGACGCAAATGGCGGGCCGCCACCAGCGCGATCGGCAGTCCGACCAGGAGGCAGTGCGAGAAGAGCGCGTTGCCGATGCCCCAGGCGGTGTGCGGCAGCGGCGCGTCGGGCCAGCGAAGCGGCTTCACCATCCAGTACATGATCAGCCACAGGAGGAGGCCGTAGGCGAGGCCCGAGTAAACGGGATGGTGGACCAGCGCCGGGATCCGCGCGGCGATCAGGAAGTAAGCCGCCGCCATGCAGGCCATCATCGCGAAATGCACGGTGAGCCCGACCGCGGCCCAGAGCGGCCCACCGCTCCTGACGCCCTCGCCGAATGGGCCGCTGGCGACATAGGTGAGCACGCCCGCAGGCCCCATCCCGGCCATTCCGGCGAAGACGAAAGCCGAAAGGATGTCGAGCGTTCCCGCGACCAAAGTGGCGATCAGGATCGGTCTGAGCATTCTGATCCCCCAAGAGCGCAGAAGAAGACTCCGCCGGCTGGAAAGTCAATCTGGCCGCTTTCGGGTTAGTCCCGCTCGCCCCACTCGGCTCGCCGGCGCCGCGATTCCCGGTTTTTCGAGAATAGGCACGAAGGTACAGGGAAGCGAAAAGCTGGATTCCCGCTTCCGCGGGAATGACGGCGGGGCTCAGCGGGAATGCCGCCTAGGCGACCGCCGGTTCGTTGCTCATCAGTTCCGGAAAGAAGCCTTCATGGGCCTTGCGCAGGTCGGCGAGAGGGATTGCGTGGTCGCCGGCCGGCAGCTCGAAGATGAGTCGGGTGGCGCAGGTGCGGCCGATCGCCTCGACCTCGACTCCGGCGGCGTGGGCGCGGGCGAGGAAGGTCAGCAGGCAATTGTCGCAGATGGTTGCACAATAGAGGGCCTGATCCTCGGCGAAGAGGGCGGCGTTGCTTGCCGGCACCAGCTTGTTGATCAGAGCCCCGACATTGCCGGCCAGAGCCATTTCGGCGAGAGCGACGGCAAGCCCGCCGTCGGCGACGTCGTGGCAGGCGGTGATCGCGCCTCCGGCGATGGCGGCTCGGACGAACTCCCCGACGGAGCGCTCCGCGGCGAGGTCGACCGGCGGCGGCGGGCCGTCCTCGCGGCCGTGAATCTCGCGAAGCCAGAGCGACTGGCCGAGATGGCCGCGGCGGGTTCCGATCAGGACGATCACGTCGCCAATGCCCTTGAAGGCGATGCCCACCGCTTTGCGCCAGTCCTTGAGCAGGCCCACTCCGCCGATCGCCGGAGTGGGGAGAATGGCGCTTCCGCTTCCGTCTTCCCCCTTGGTCTCGTTGTAAAGGGAAACGTTGCCGCTCACGATCGGGAAGTCGAGGGCTCGACAGGCTTCGGCCATGCCCTCGATGCAGCCGACGAACTGGCCCATGATCTCGGGACGCTGCGGGTTGCCGAAATTCATGCAGTCGGTCGTCGCCAGCGGAGTCGCCCCGACCGCGCAGAGGTTGCGCCAGGCTTCGGCGATCGCCTGCTTGCCGCCTTCATAGGGGTCGGCGAAGCAATAGCGGGGGGTCACGTCGGTCGTGACGGCGAGCGCCTTGCCGGTGCCGTGGACCCGGACGATCGCCGCGTCGCCGCCGGGCCGCTGGACGGTGTCGGCGCCGACCATGTGGTCATATTGCTCCCAGATCCAGCGGCGGCTGGCGAGATCGGGCGAGGCCATCAGCTTCAGGAGGTCGGCGGCGACGTCGGTGCATTCGGGCACGTCCGCCAGCGGCTCGCGCCGGGGCGTCGCCACCCAGGGGCGGTCGTAGCAGGGGGCGTCGTCGGCGAGCGGGGCGAGCGGGATGTCGGCGGCGGTCTCGCCGTTCCACTTCAGCACCAGATGGCCGCCGTCCGGGCCGGGCTCGGTGACCCGGCCGATCACCGCGAAATCGAGCTCCCACTTGCGGAAGATGGCCTCGGCCTCGGCCTCTCGGCCGGGCTTCAGGACCATCAGCATCCGCTCCTGCGATTCGGACAGCATCATCTCGTAGGGCGTCATTCCGGTCTCGCGGCAGGGGACCGCGTTCATGTCCAGCTCGAGGCCGACCCCGCCCTTGGACGCCATCTCGACCGAGGAGGAGGTGAGGCCGGCCGCGCCCATGTCCTGGATGGCGACGATCGCGTCCGAGGCCATCAGCTCGAGGCAGGCCTCGATGAGGAGCTTCTCGGTGAAGGGATCGCCGACCTGGACGGTGGGGCGCTTCTCCTCCGAATCCTCGGAAAAATCGGCCGAGGCCATGGTCGCGCCGTGGATTCCGTCGCGGCCGGTCTTGGAGCCGACATAGACGACCGGATTGCCGATCCCGGCGGCGGCGGAATAGAAGATCTTGTCCTGATCCGCGATCCCGACGGTCATCGCGTTGACCAGGATGTTGCCGTCATAAGCGCGGTGGAAATCGACCTCGCCGCCGACGGTGGGGACTCCGACGCAATTGCCGTAGCCGCCGATGCCGGCGACGACTCCGGCGATGAGGTGGCGCATCCTGGGGTGATCGGGGCGGCCGAAGCGAAGCGCGTTCAGATTGGCGACGGGGCGGGCGCCCATGGTGAAGACGTCGCGAAGGATCCCCCCCACTCCGGTCGCGGCGCCCTGATAGGGCTCGATATAGGAGGGGTGGTTGTGGCTCTCCATCTTGAAGATGGCGGCCTGGTTGTCGCCGATGTCGATGATTCCGGCATTTTCGCCGGGGCCGCAAATCACCCAGGGCGCCTCGGTCGGGAGCTTCTTGAGGTGGATCCGCGAGCTCTTGTACGAACAATGCTCGGACCACATCACCGAGAAGATGCCGAGCTCCGTCATGTTGGGCTCGCGGCCGAGCGCGTGGAGGACTCGCTCATATTCCTCGGGGGACAGGCCGTGCTCGGCGACGATCTCGGGCGTGATGGACAGGCTCATGCGTGCGCCTGTTAGCGGCGCCCGCGGGGCTTGTCAGTGCCAACCGTCATCCCGGCGCAAGCCGGGACCTCAGGACGAGAATTCGTTGCGGTCTCGCCGAGGCCCCGGCTTTCGCCGGGGTAACGTCTCAGGCCTTGCAGGTCTGGGTGCCCTTGCCGGGGGCGGTGTAGCTGACCTGGGCGGCGTTGGCGCTCAGCGAATAGCCTTCGGCGGTATAAGGCGGCTGGCCGGCGGCGGCGGTCAGGATCGTCGGCGGCTGGTCCTTGGCGGCGCGAACCTGGACCGTGCCGTTGGTGTAGAAATCGGCGTAGAGCAGGCTGTTGTCCTTGCAGCGATAGGTGTGGCTCGCCTGGATCATCGGCGGCGCCTCCACCGAAGCGGCGGCGTTGGCGGCATTGGCCGCGTTGGCCCGCTCGTCGGCATTGGGGTCGATCGTGTGTTGCTCGCAGGCGCCGAGGACGGCGAGCAGGGCGAGCGGGGCGGTGAGGCGGATGGGGCTTTTCATCATATCAATCACTTCGCCAGCGCAGCATGCGCCGTCAAGGGCTTTTCTGCGAGTGCTTCGCAACAGCGAGGACGGGTTCGACAAAGGGCGCGGCGTAAGTTACTCTTTTTCGCTTCGCTGGGGCTGGAGTTCGGGAAGCGCGTGCAACGGGTCCGTATCGGCCTCACCGGCCTCGCCTTCGTCTTCCTGCTCGTGCTGCTCGGCGCGGTCTTCACCAGCCCGAGCAACGAGGCCCCGATCACCCCCAATCTGATCGAGACCCAGCTCTCCGGCGGCAACCAGATCATCGTTCCGGGCGCCAACCAGGCGGAGCCCAAGGAGCCGCTCGCCGAGCTCGGAGTCGCTCCGGGCAATGCCGACGACGACAATATGACCGCCCAGCCCGTGCCGGCTTCGGGCCGGTAGTCTCTCCCCCCACATACTTATCCACAGGCGGAATGGTAGCGAACAAGGATTGAACATTTCTAGGAACAAACCACGAAATACCCTCTAAAGGCATCAAATCCCCAAAAAAGGCATGAAATCCCCTTCCCTTAGGGGTTCGCCGATGTTATCCACGCCTTCTGATTTTTGGGGCATCTTCTCGGCTGACCGGCGAGTCACGCGGCGCACGTTGCGCGTCCGCGAACGGGGGAGCTCCGTGTAGGGGAGCGGACAGGGGCGGTGGAGGTCGAGGACTTCTTCCAGGGAAGCGCGCTCAACGTAGTGGACGCCAAGGGGCGTCTCTCCGTTCCCGCCTTCGTCCGCTCCGTCATCGAGCGCCGCTCGGACGCCCGCGCCATCGTCGTCGGCGCCCATGAGATCGCGCCCTGCCTGACCGCCTACGGGCGCAATCACGCGAAGAATCTGTGGACCGACCTGGAGCGCCGCCGACTCGCCGAAGAGGATCGCGGCGGAACGCTCGACGATCATTATGCCCGCGCCCGGCGGATGTTCGGAATGACCGAGGACGTCCCCTACGACCCGTCGGGCCGGATCGTCCTTCCGCCGATGATGCGCCGCAAGGGCAAGATCGAGGACCTCGCTTTGTTCGTCGGGGTCGGCGGGATCGTCGAGATCTGGAACCCGCGAGTCGCGCTCGTCGAGGGCGACAGGGACCTCAAGGAGATCGCCGCCTGGCGCCTCGAGGAAAAGGGCATCGCCCAATGACCCCCGTCCCGGAAAATCCCGGCGTGCCCGCCCCGCACGTCCCGGTCCTCCTCGACGAGGTGATTGCCGGCCTCGCCGTCGCCCCCGGCGAGACCCATGTCGACGGCACGTTCGGCGCCGGCGGCTACACCCGAGCCATAATCGAAAAAGGGGCTGCCCGAGTCTACGCCTTCGACCGCGATCCCGATGCGATACAAGAAGGCGAGGCCCTGGCGGCTTCGAGCGGGGGGCGCCTGACGCTTGTTCCGGAGCGTTTTTCCCGGATGCGTCAGGCGCTTGCCGACCGCGATGTCGACGCGGTCGACGGAGTCACGCTCGATATCGGCGTCTCCTCGATGCAGCTCGACCGAGCCGAGCGCGGCTTCTCCTTCCAGTCCGACGGTCCGCTCGACATGCGCATGGGCCGGGACGGCGAGAGCGCCGCCGATTTCCTCAACCACGCCCCGGAAGAGGATATCGCGGACGTCATCTATCGCTATGGCGAGGAGCCCAAGTCGCGTCGGATCGCCCGGGCGATCGTCGCGGCCCGGCCGGTCGAGCGGACCGGGCAGCTCGCCGAGATCGTCCGCAAGGCGCTCGGCTGGCATGCCGGAATGAAGAAGGATCCGGCTACCCGCACCTTCCAGGCGATTCGGATCCATCTGAACGAAGAGCTTCAGGAGCTCGAAGGCGGGCTCGAGGCGGCCGAGCAGGTGCTTCGGCCCGGCGGACGGCTTGCGGTCGTGACCTTCCACAGCCTCGAGGACCGGATGGTGAAGCGCTTCCTCAAGGAGCGCAGCGGCGACGTGCCGTCGGGCTCGCGTCACCTCCCGGTGCAGAGCGGAAACCGGCCGGACTCTACGTTCGAAGCCGTCGCCAGGCCGGTCAAGGCCGGCGAATCCGAGATCAAAGCCAATCCGCGGGCCCGCTCGGCGACTCTTCGAGTCGCCCGGCGGACGTCCGCATCCGCATGGACGAGCAGGGAAGGGATGCCCTCATGATCGCAAGGGGCTTCAAGTCGGTCATATGGGTCGCCACCGTCGGCGGCGCGGCCCTCGGCTGCTACATGGTGTCGCTCCGGGTCGCCACCGAGCGCAACGAGCTCGCCAAGGTCGAACGGCAGATCATTGCTGCCAAGCGCGACATCCGCTCGCTCCAGACCGAGCTCGGAACGCGCGGACGGATGACCCAGCTCGAGCAGTGGAACGCCGAGGTGCTCGCCCTCGCCGCGCCCAGCTCGGCCCAGTTCCTCAAGGACGAATTCACCCTTGCCCGGCTCTATCGCAACGATCCGACCGTCGCCGACCGCTCGGCCGAGCTTCGCCTCGCCTCCGCCGACACCGAAGCGAAGCCCGCCGAAAGCGCGAAGCCGGCGACTCCGCCGGTCGTTCAGGCGGTGGCTGAGCGCCCCGCGCCGCAATCGCCGATGATCCACCGGGCGAGCTTCACGACCGGCGAGGCTCCGGCCAGCGCCAAGCCCGCCGTCGCGCAGCCGCAGCGCGCACGAACCAACGTTCCCGCCGCCAGGCCCGACAAGCCCGCGGCGCGGCGGACCGCCGCCGCGGCCCAGGCCGAGACGACGCCGGACCGCTCGGCCGCCAGGCCCGGCAAGCCGGCCGGGCAGCGGACCGCGTCCGCCGCGACTCCGAAGCCCGAGGCGGCCGCCTCCCGCTCGACGGCCAAGCCTTCGGCCAAGCCCGAGACGCTCCGCACCGCCGCCGCCGCCAAGCCGGTTCGCGAAGCCGCCGCTGCCCCGCGCGCCAAGGGCAAGGGAGGCGGCGGCAACTGATGGCGAGCGCGGCGATCCATCCCGACCGCTTCGGCGGTGTCGGCCAGCGTCCCCAGGGGCTGAGCCTCACTTATCAGCGGCTGATGCTGATGATGCTGGTTTTCGCCGGCGTGACGATGCTGATCGCGGGCCGGCTCCTCTTCTTGCAGCTGTTCACCGACCGCGGCGGAGCCGGCCAGATCGGCAACCCCCTGATCCCCCCCCGCGCCGACATCGTCGACCGCAACGGAATGCCTCTGGCCCGGACGATCGACGCCTGGTCGATCGCCATCCATCCCGACCGGCTGCTCGGCAATCCCGGCGAGCTGGCCGTCAAGCTCGCCCAGCTGATGCCGGAACGCAGCCCGGAAGAATATAAGGCGATGCTCACCTCGGGCAAAACCTTCCTCTATCTCAGCCGCCGCGCCGTTCCGGAGCTGGTCTCGGCGGTGAACGCGCTCGGCGAGCCGGCGATCGAGTTCAGCCGCGAGCCGCAGCGCATGTATCCGCAGACGGCGATGGCCGGCCATATCCTCGGCTGGACCGATTTCGACGGAAACGGGGTCGCCGGGATGGAGCGGGTGCTCCAGGGCCGGCTCAGCGACCCGGCCCAGCGTGGAACGCCGGTCGCGCTGTCGATCGACGCCCGGGTCCAGGGCGTGATGGAGACCGAGCTCAGCGCGGCGATGGCCAAGTTCAGCGCGATCGGCGCGGCCGGGATCGTGCTCGACATCAAGACCGGCGAAGTCATCGCCATGACCTCGCTGCCCCAGCTCAACCCGAACAAGCCGGGGCGCAATGCCGAGCAGGCCGGCTTCAACCGGGCGACTCTCGGAGTCTATGAGCTCGGCTCGACCTTCAAGCCGTTCACGGTGGCGATGGCGATGGACTCGGGCGTCATCAAGAGCTTCGGCCAGATGTACAATTGCCCGAGCGGCCTGAAGGCCGGCGGCTTCACCATCACCGACACCCATCCGTTCAACCGGGCCTGCAGCGTCGCCGAGATCATGAAGGAAAGCTCGAACATCGGCACCGCCCAGATCGCGGCCCAGGTGGGCTCGGCCCGGCAGCAGGAATTCCTTCGCAAGATGGGCTTCCTCGAGCCGGTGTCGATCGAGCTCAACGAGCGCGGCCGGACCCTGACTCCGGGCTCCAATTGGGGCGAGGTCGCGACGATGACGGTCGGCTACGGCCACGGCATAGCGGTCACCCCGCTCCATCTCGCCACCGGCTACGCCACCTTGTTCAACGGCGGCGTCTGGCGGCCCGCCACCCTGCTCAAGACCGACAGCCGCCATCCGGCGCCGCAGGGCCGCCGGGTGTTCAGCGAGGAGACCTCCTACCGGATGCGCTCGCTCCTGCGGCTCGTCGTCACCGACGGCACCGGCGGCAAGGCCGACGCCAAGGGCTACAGGGTCGGCGGAAAGACCGGGACGGCCGAGAAGATCGTCGGCGGCCGCTATACCGGCGCCGCGGTGGTCACCACCTTCGCGGGCGTTTTCCCGATGGACGAGCCCCGCTATGTGGTCGTCGCCATGCTCGACGACCCCAAATCGACCGCCGAGACCTTCGGCTTCCACACCGCAGGCTGGAACGTCGCTCCGGTCGTGTCGCGGGTGATCAGCCGGATCGGCGCCCTGCTCGGAGTCCAGCCGGACGAACGCCGCGACGTCAACATGGCCGAGGTTCTCCCCTACGTCAAAAAGGAAGGCTGATCGATGCGCCTCGCCGACCTCGCGGGAATCGGCGGCGATTCCCGGGTGACGGGCTTCGCGATCGATCACCGCAAGGTCGCGCCCGGCACCGTGTTCGGAGCGTTCCGGGGAACGGTGTTCAACGGCGAGGATTTCATTTCCCAGGCGGTCGGGGCCGGGGCGGTGGCGGTCGTGGCCCGGCCCGGCGTTGCGGTCGAAGGCGCCGTCCATGTCGCGGCCGAGGAGCCGCGGCGCGAGTTCGCCCGGCTCGCGGCGAAATATTTCGAGCCTTTCCCGGAGACGACGGTCGCGGTCACGGGGACCAACGGCAAGACGTCGAGCGTCGAGCTGACCCGGCAATTGTGGCGGATGGCGGGGCATCATGCCGCGTCGATCGGAACGCTCGGAGTCACGACCGCCGACGACCGGACAACGACCGGCCTGACCACTCCGGACATCGTCACCTTTCTGTCCAACATGGCGGGGCTCGCCCGGGAAGGGGTCACCCACGCCGCCTTCGAGGCGTCGAGCCACGGCCTGTCGCAATATCGGACCGAGGGGCTTCCGGTGTGCGCCGCCGCCTTCACCAACTTCACCCGCGACCATCTCGACTATCACGAGACGATGGACGCCTATTTCGACGCCAAGATGCGGCTGTTCGACGAAGTCGTCGAGCCGGGCGGGTCGGCGGTGGTCTGGACCGACGATCCCAGATCCGGCGAAGTCGCCCGGCGGGCGCAGGCCCGGGGGCTTCGGCTTCTGACCGTCGGGAGGCGCGGCGAGACGCTGAAGCTGATCGACCGCGAGCCGACCCAGCTCGGCCAGCGCCTCACCGTCGGGACGGAGGGCAAGACCCATAAAATTGAGCTTCCGCTGATCGGCGCCTACCAGGCCGCCAACGCCCTGACCGCCGCGGGCCTGGTGCTTGCGACCGGGGGCGAGCTGGCCGGGACCCTGGCGAGCCTCGGGCGGGTGCAGGGCGTTCGAGGCCGGCTCGAGCGGGCGGTGATCACCCGGGCCGGGGCTCCGGTCTATGTCGATTATGCCCATACGCCCGACGCGATCGAGGCGGCGATCGACGCCCTGAGGCCCCACGCCAGGGACCGGCTGATCATCGTCTTCGGCGCCGGCGGCGACCGCGACGTCGGCAAAAGGGCCGAGATGGGCGCGGTCGCGGCGCGGCTGGCCGACCTCGTCCTCGTCACCGACGACAATCCCAGGAGCGAGGATCCGGCGGCGATTAGGCGCGACATCCTGGCCGGTGCGAGCGGGGCGCTCGAGGTGCCGGGCCGGCGCGAGGCGATCGCCGAGGCGGTGGCCGGGGCGGGCGCGGGCGACATCGTCCTGCTCGCCGGCAAGGGCCACGAGCAGGGCCAGATCGTCGGCAACAGGATCCTGCCCTTCGACGACGTCACCGTCGCGCGGGAGTGCGCGGCATGACGCTCCAATCGAATCAACCCCTTAGTAATTGGTGCCTGGCACCAATTTTTGCGCGGGTGGCGGGCACCCTCAAACAAACCAAGCCCCTGGAAATTGGTGCCTGGCACCAATTAGGGGGTTCGAGGTGAGCGCGCTGTGGTCCTCCGACGAGGTCGCCGCAGCCGTCGGCGGGGCCGCCCATGGCGACTTCGACGTCAGCGGCGTAGCCTTCGATTCGCGCGAGGTCGAGCCGGGGCACCTGTTCGTCGCCCTGAAGGGGGAGGCGACGGACGGGCATCTCTTCCTCGACAAGGCCTTCGCCGCCGGCGCGGCCGGGGCGATCGTCTCGGAGGCAATCGACCGGCCCCACGTCCGGGTCGCCGACACGGCCGCCGCTCTGAACGCCCTCGGCCGCGCCGCCCGCAACCGTGCCTCGGCCCGGATCTGCGGAGTCACCGGCTCGGCCGGCAAGACGGGCACCAAGGAGGCGCTTTACGCCGCGCTCGACCGCGCCGCTCCCGGCCGGGCGCACCGGTCGGTGAAGAGCTACAACAATCATGTCGGGGTACCGCTTTCCCTCGCCCGGATGAAGCGCGACACTCGCTTCGGCGTGTTCGAGATGGGGATGAACCATGCGGGCGAGCTGGCCGGGCTGACCCGGCTGGTCAGGCCCCACGTCGCCATCGTCACCGCGATCGCGCCCGCGCACCGCGCCTTCTTCGCCAGCGAGGAGGCGATCGCCGATGCCAAGGGCGAGATCTTCCAGGGGCTGGAGGAAGGCGGCGTCGCCCTCGTCCCCCACGACAGCCCCTATCGCAATCGCCTGGCCGCCGCGGCCCGCCCCTATGCGGCCAGGGTGCTCAGCTTCGGGCTCGGCGAGGGCGCCGACATCCGCGCCCGCGACATCGTGCCCTCGCCGGGCGGCGGCTCGCTGGTCACCGCGATCCTGCCCGAGGCCGAGCTGACCTTCACCATCTCCCAGCCCGGCGAGCATTGGGTCTCAAACGCGCTCGCCGTCCTCGGAGCGGTCGAGGCGCTGGGCGGCGATCTGGCCCAGGCCGGGCTGGCGCTCGCCGATTTGCCCGGAATCAAGGGCCGCGGCGAACGGCACCTTATCGCCGTCGACGGCGGCGAGGCGATTCTGATCGACGAGAGCTACAACGCCAATCCCGCCTCGATGGCGGCGACCCTGAAGACCTTCGGCGCACTCGCCGTCGCCGGCCGGCGGCTCGCAATCCTCGGCGGGATGAGGGAGCTGGGCGAGAGCTCGGACGCCTTCCATGCCGGCCTTGCCGGGCCGGTCGAGGCCGCGGGCGTCGACATGGCGATTCTCGTCGGCGAGGAGATGGAACCGCTGGCGAAAGCCCTTGGCGCAAAGGTTAAAATGGCGCATGTGCCGGACACGGCGAAGGCGATCGAGCTTGCGAGGGCCGAGGCCCGGCCGGGCGACGCGATACTCGTCAAGGGATCCAACTCGATCGGACTCGCCGCCCTCGTCGAGGCGCTGGCGGGCGGGAAAAGCTGATGTTTCTTTGGATTGCCGAACAGCTTGGCTTCCCGGGGTTGCTCAACCTCTTCCGCTACATCACCTTCCGGGCCGGCGCGGCGACCGCGACGGCATTGCTGATCGGGCTCATCATCGGTCCCAAGTTCATCGGCTGGCTTCGGGTTCGCCAGGGGCACGGCCAGCCGATCCGGGTCGACGGCCCGCAATCGCATCTCGCCAAGCGCGGCACGCCGACCATGGGCGGGCTGATGATCCTGACCTCGCTGACCGTCTCGATGCTGCTGTGGATGGACTTCCGCAACACCTTCCTGTGGGCGTGCCTGTTCATCACCGTCGGCTTCGGCCTGATCGGCTTCCTCGACGATTACGACAAGGTGACCAAGAAGAGCCACAAGGGGGTATCGGCGCGGGCGCGGCTGCTCGCCGAGTTCCTCGTCGCCGGGATCGGCTGCACGATCATCACCTGGGGGGCGGGGACCGAGCTCTACATCCCCTTCTACAACGGGCCGGTGGTCGATCTCGGCTTCTTCTATCCCTTCTTCGGCGCGTTCGTCGTGGTCGCGTTCGGCAATGCGGTGAACCTCACCGACGGGCTGGACGGGCTCGCCACGATGCCGGTGATCATCGCCAGCCTGGCCTTCCTCGTCATCTCCTATCTCGCCGGCAACGCCGTCTTCTCGGCCTATCTCGGGATCCCCTTCGTCGCCGGCGCCGGCAATTTGCCCATATTGTGCTCGGCGATCGTCGGCGCGGGCCTCGCCTTCCTCTGGTTCAACGCGCCGCCCGCGGCGGTCTTCATGGGCGACACGGGCAGCCTCGCTCTGGGCGGAGCGCTCGGCGCGATCGCGGTCGCGACCCAGCATGAGATCGTGCTCGGGATCATCGGCGGCCTGTTCGTGGTCGAGGCGATGAGCGTGATCATCCAGGTCTTCTTCTACAAGAGGACCGGCCGGCGAATCTTCAAGATGGCGCCCATCCACCACCATTTCGAGCAGATCGGCTGGTCGGAGGCGACCATCGTCATCCGCTTCTGGATCATCGCCTTCGTGCTGGCGCTGGCCGGCCTGTCGACGCTGAAGCTGAGATGATCGCGAGCCCCCTCGTCATCCCGGCGAAAGCCGGGACCTCCGGACGAGAAGTCTCGGCGGGTCTCCACGAGGCCCCGGCTTTCGCCGGGGTGACGGCATGATTACGAGCCCCGCCTTTTCCGGCCGCAGATACGTCGTCTACGGCCTCGCCCGTTCGGGCATGGCGACGGTGGAGGCGCTCGTCGCCAGCGGCGCCGAGGTGACGGCATGGGACCAGAACGAGGCGGCGTGCGAGACGGTGCGACGGTCCGGAAAGGTCCGCCTCGCCGATCCGCTCATCACGTCGCTCGACGGCTTCGACGGCCTCGTCGTGTCTCCCGGCGTGCCGCTCAACCGTCATCCCATCGCAGAGCGGGCGAAGGAGGCGGGGGTGCCGCTGATCGGCGACATCGAATTGTTCGCTCAGTCGCGGCCGTCCCTGCCGGAGCATAAGGTGGTCGGAATTACCGGCACCAACGGCAAGTCGACGACCACGGCCCTCATCCATCACATCCTGAAGACTGCGGGAATTCCAGCGACCATGGCCGGGAACATCGGCTTCCCGATCCTCGGCCAGGAGCCGCTGGCGGAAGGCGGCGCCTATGTGCTCGAGCTCTCCTCCTATCAGATCGACCTGACCCGAAGCCTTGATTGCGACGTCGCGGTGCTTCTCAACATCACCCCGGACCATCTCGACCGCTATGACGGGGTCGAGGATTATGCCGCCTCGAAGGCGCGGCTGTTCGCGATGCAGTCGCCGGACCATGTCGCGGTGATCGCCGCCGAGGACGATTATGCCCGAGCCATTGCCGGGCAGGTGGCGGGGCGAAAGATCCTGGTCCATTCGGACCAGGTCGAGGACCAGTCGCTCTGGCCGGCGCTGCAGGGGCCGCACAATGCCCAGAACATCGCCGCCGCCGTCGCGGTCGCGAAGGCGCTCGGAGTCGGCGACGAAGCGATCGCGCGAGGCCTTGCCACCTATCCCGGCCTTCCGCACCGGATGGAGCGGGTCGCCGAGAAGAACGGAGTCCTGTTCGTCAACGACAGCAAGGCGACCAACCCGACCTCGGCGGCGCCGGCCCTGGCCGCCTATCCGGCGGTCCACTGGATATTGGGCGGGCTGCCCAAGTCGGACGATCTCGACGCCTGCGAGCCTTTCCTCGACCATGTCCGGGCCGCCTACACGATCGGCGAGGCGGGCCCGATGTTCGCGAGGCTGCTTCGCTCCAAGGTGCCGGTCAGCGAATGCGAGATGCTGTTCGAGGCGGTGAACGAGGCGGCGGAGGCGGCGAAGCCGGGTGAGGTGGTTCTGCTCTCGCCGGCCTGCGCGTCGTTCGATCAGTTCCGGGATTACGAGGCTCGCGGCGATGCGTTTCGAGCCGCGGTGGAGGCGTTGTAGCATGGGCGTAGTCGCACAGCTGAAGAGCAAGACCGAGAACCGGCTGGGCCGGTCGGACCGGAGCGCCGCCGGGCGCTGGTTCTGGGAGATCGACCGGGTCCTTTTGTTCTTCGTCGCGGTTCTGATCGCGATCGGCCTGATCGCCGTCGCCGCCGCCTCGCCCGCCGCCGGCCAGCGCCTGTCGGGCGGCGGGGTGAGCTATACGCCGCTCCATTATTTCTACCGGCAGCTGGTCTGGATCGTCGTCGCCCTGCCGGTGATGATCGCCGTGTCGATGCTTCCGAGGACCAAGGCCAAGCGCTGGTGCCTGGTCGGCACTTTGTTCTTCACGGCGCTCCTGTTCCTGGTCCCGGTCATGGGCGTCGAGGTGAACGGCGCCCGGCGCTGGCTCGGAGTCGGCTTCGCCCAGTTCCAGCCGTCCGAATTCCTCAAGCCGCTCTACATCGTCAGCATCGCCTGGATGCTGTCGCTCAAGGAGCAGGACGCAAGCCTGCCGGTGGTGCCTTTGTCCGGAATCTGCACCGGGCTCATCGCCCTGCTGCTCATGCAGCAGCCCAATTTCGGCGAGACGATCATCTTCGCGTCGGCCTGGGTGATGCTTCTCACTTTGTCCGGCGCGTCGATGCGGACCCTTGGCCTGCTCGCCGTGGGGGGCATAATCGCCATCGTCCTCGCTTATTTCTTCTATCCGGTCGCGACGACTCGGATCGACGCCTTCCTGTTCGCCGGCGCCGAGCACGACACCTACCAGACGGAATCGGCGCTGCGCACGCTCACCGCCGGCGGACTGTTCGGCGCGGGCCCGGGCGCCGGATCGCACAAATTCCACCTGCCCGAGCCGCATACCGATTACATCTTTTCGGTGATCGGCGAGGAGTTCGGGATCATCGCCTGCCTCGCCATCGCCGCCATCTACCTGGTCATCGTCGCCCGGGTCCTGATCCGGCTGCTCCACGAGGAGGACAAGTTCGTCGTCCTCGCCGCCGCCGGCCTCGTCTGCCAGTTCGGGCTCCAGGCGCTGATCAACATGGCGGTCAACGTCCAGATCGCGCCGTCCAAGGGAATGACCTTGCCGTTCATCAGCTACGGCGGCTCGTCGATGGTGGCCTTGTCGATCGGGATGGGGCTGCTTCTCGCCTTCACCCGAAGGAATCCGTATCTGCACAGGTCGCCTTATGTGGTGAAATGGAGCGGTCGATGAGGGCATATTCCGTCATCCCGGCGAAAGACGGGACCCCAGGCCGGAAGGTCTCGGCGGGTCTCCCCGAGGCCCCGGCTTTCGCCGGGGTGACGGAAAGATGCTGAGCCGCCATTACGTCCTCGCCGCGGGCGGCACCGGGGGGCATATGATCCCCGCCCACGCTTTGGCCGAGGAGCTGATGCGGCGCGGCCATCGGGTGGCCCTGGTGACCGACGATCGCGGAGCGCGGATTCCGGGCCTGTTCGAAGGGGTTCCGGTCCATATCCTCCCGGCGGGACGGCTGGGCGGCGGGCCGGTCGGGTGGGTCAAGGCGATCGGCAAGATCTTCACCGGCCGGGCGATGGCCTCGCGGCTCTACGAGACGTTCGAGCCTTCGGCGGTGATCGGTTTCGGCGGCTATCCGGCGCTTCCGGCGCTGATGGCGGCGCAGCGCGACCGGATCCCGACCCTGATCCACGAGCAGAATGCGGTACTCGGGCGGGTCAACCGGATCGTCTCGGGCCGGGTCGACGCGATCGCCACCGCTTATCCCAACGTCCAGCGGCTCGCCAAAGGCCGCGAGGGCAAGACCCATCTCGTCGGCAATCCGGTTCGGGACGAAGTGCTGGCGCTTCGCGAGCAGCCTTATCCCGAGCTGACCGACGAGGGGGTGTTCCGTCTGCTGGTCACCGGCGGAAGCCAGGGCGCGACCATTCTCTCCGAGGTGGTGCCCGAAGCGCTCGGCCTTCTGCCCGAGCATTTCCGCCGGCGCCTGCAGGTGACCCAGCAATGCCGGGCCGAGGATATAGAGAGCGTTCGGGGCCGCTATGCCGCGCTCGGGATCGCCGCCGATCTCGCCACCTATATTCCCGATATGCCGGACAAGATCGCCTGGACCCATCTCGTCATCGCCCGCGCCGGCGCCTCGACCATCGCCGAACTGACCGTGGCGGGACGGCCCGCGATCCTCATCCCTTTGCCCTCGGCGACCGACGATCACCAGACCGCCAACGCCCGCGAGATGGCCAGGGCCGGCGGCGCCCGGACGATCAGCCAGAAGAATTTCACGCCGGTCGAGCTCGCCAAGCAGATGCAGAAGCTCGGCCTCGAGCCCGCGGCCCTCGCCAATGCGGCGTCGCGGGCGTGGGCGGTCGGCCGGCCGGATGCGGCGAGCGACCTCGCCGACCTCGTCGAGCTGACCGGCCGCGACCTCGGCGCCGATCCGATTCCGGCCGAGGAGATGATCCTCACCCCGATCCCCAACGGAGCCTTCGCCTGATGCCGAAGCGGGGGATGAAAGGGGTCGCCAAGGACATCGGCACCATCCATTTCGTCGGCATCGGCGGAATCGGCATGTCGGGCATCGCCGAGGTCATGCACATTCTCGGCTACAAGGTTCAGGGCTCCGACGTCGCCGAAAGCTATCTCGTCGAGGGGCTTCGCAAGGCCGGGATCCCGGTCACGATCGGCCAGCACCCGGACAATCTCGGCGAGGCGGCGGTGGTGGTGATCTCGAGCGCGATCAAGAAGGACAATCCCGAGCTGGTCTGCGCCTATGAGCGCCGGATTCCGGTGGTCAGGCGGGCGGAGATGCTGGCCGAGCTGATGCGCCTGAAATCGACGGTCGCGGTGGCGGGGACCCACGGCAAGACGACGACCACCTCGATGATCGCGGCGATGCTCGACGCCGGCGGGATCGACCCGACCGTGATCAACGGCGGAATCATCAACGCCTACGGCTCCAACGCCCGGCTCGGATCGTCCGACTGGATGGTGGTCGAGGCCGACGAAAGCGACGGAAGCTTCCTGAGGCTCGACGGGACCCTGGCCGTCGTCACCAACATCGATCCCGAGCATCTCGACCATTATGGAAGCTTCGAGAAGGTCAAGGACGCCTTCGTCGAGTTCGTCGAGAACGTCCCCTTCTACGGCGCCGCCCTGCTCTGCGTCGACCATCCCGAGGTCCAGACGATCATCCCGCGGCTGCGCGACCGGCGGGTCGTGACCTACGGCTTCGCCGCTTTGGCGGACGTGCGCGGCGAGAACGTCCGGCCGGTGCCGGGCGGCAGCGTCTTCGACGTCTCGCTTCGCGACCGGTCCGGCAACGTCGCCACCATCGCCGGCGTCGAGCTTCCGATGCCGGGCCGCCACAACGTCCAGAATGCGCTGGCCGCGATCGGAGTCGCCGCCGAGCTCGGCATCGGCCACGACGTCATCGCCAGGGGCTTCGAGAAGTTCGGCGGGGTCAAGAGGCGCTTCACCAAGGTCGGCGAGCTCGACGGTGCGACGATCATCGACGATTACGGCCATCATCCGACCGAGATCCGCGCCGTGCTTTCGGCGGCCCGCGAGGGCGCTCAGGGGCGGGTGATCGCGGTCGTCCAGCCGCACCGCTACAGCCGGCTTCGCGACCTGATGGAGGAGTTCCAGGGCGCGTTCAACGACGCCGACGTGGTCTATGTCACGCCCGTCTATGCGGCCGGCGAGGAGCCGATCGAGGGGGTCGATTCCGAAGCCCTGGCCGACGGGCTGAAGCAGCGCGGCCACCGGGCGGTCAAGGCGGTCGCCGATCTGGACGAGCTTTGCCTCAGCCTTCGCGACCTCGCCGCCGACGGCGACCTGGTGATCTGCCTGGGCGCCGGCGACATCACCAAATGGGCGGCGGGCCTGGCCGACGGAATCGCCTGCGCGAGAGCCGCGAAATGAGCCGCCCGAGAAAATTGGTGCCAGGCACCAATTTCCATCCCTTTGATTCAAAACCCGCGCATCGCCGGAAATTGGTGCCTGGCACCAATTTCGGAGGGGTGGGATGAGCGGCGTCATCGAGCTTCCGCGCCTTGCGGGCAGTGTCGAGCCGCAGGGGTCGCTCGCGGACTTCATCTGGTTCCGCACCGGCGGGCCGGCGCAGTGGCTGGTTCGGCCCAGCGACGTCGAGGACCTCGCCCGATTCCTTCGCGAGCTCGACCCGGCGGTGCCGGTGCTTCCGGTCGGGGTCGGCTCGAACCTGATCGTTCGCGACGGCGGGGTGCCGGGCGTGGTGGTCCGTCTGCCCAAGGCGATGAGCCACGTCCATGTCGAGCCGGGTCATCGGGTCCGCGCCGGCGGCGGCGCGATGGGGATCACGGTCGCGTCCAAGGCCCGGGACGCGCATATCGCGAGGCTCGAATTCCTTCGCGGAATTCCGGGCACGGCGGGCGGCGCGGTCCGGATGAACGCCGGCGCCTATGGGCTCGAGGTCGCCGACATCCTCGTCGAGGCGACCCTGGTGCTTCGCGACGGGCGGATCGAGACCTGGCCCGCCGAGCGGCTGGGTTACACCTACCGCCATAGCGAATTGCCCGCGGGCGCCGTCGTCGTCGAGGCTTTGTTCCAGGGCGTAACGGGCGAGCGCTCGGCGATCGGCGCGGAGATGGAGCGGATCGCCGCCGAGCGGGAGGCGAGCCAGCCGCTCAGGAGCCGGACCGGCGGCTCGACCTTCAAGAACCCGCCCGGGACCAAGGCCTGGAAGCTGATCGACCGGGCGGGCTGCCGGGGACTCACCATCGGCGATGCCCAAGTCTCTGAAAAGCATTGCAACTTCCTGCTGAATCTCGGCAAGGCGAGGAGCTCGGACATCGAGGCTCTGGGCGAGGAAGTGCGGCGGCGGGTGTTGGCCGACAGCGGCACGATGCTGGAGTGGGAGATACAAAGAGTGGGAGTGGCGTCATGAGCACCCGTCATCCCGGCGAAAGCCGGGACCCCAGGCCGGAAAGTCACGGCGGGTCTCCCCGAGGCCCCGGCTTTCGCCGGGGTGACGGGGGGCGCGGGCCTCTTCGAGGCTCGGGCTTTCGCCGGGGTGACGGGCTGTGATCGGCCCGCTCCATGTCGTCGTCCTCATGGGCGGCTGGTCCGCCGAGCGGGCCGTGTCGCTGTCGAGCGGCGGGGATGTCGCCAAGGCGCTCGAGAGCCTCGGCCATCGGGTCACCCGGATCGACATGGACCGGGACGTCGCCGAGCGGCTTCGCGAGGCGGCTCCCGACGTCGTCTTCAACGCCCTCCACGGCACCCCGGGCGAGGACGGAACGGTGCAGGGCATGATGGACCTGATGGGCCTCAAATATACCCATAGCGGAGTCGAGACCTCGGTCATCGCGATCGACAAGGAGCTGACCAAGATGGTGCTCGTCCCGCTCGGAATCCGGATGCCGGTGGGGACGATGGTCGAAAGCGAAAGTCTCTACGAAGCCGATCCGATGGCCCGGCCCTATGTCCTGAAGCCGGTCAACGAGGGCTCCTCGGTCGGAGTCGCGATCGTGGCCCAGGGCTGCAATTACGGTGATCCGATCGGGCGCGAGAGCGAAGGCCCGTGGCGGCATTTCGAGCGGCTGCTCGCCGAGCCGTTCATCCGCGGGCGCGAGCTGACGGTGGCGGTGCTCGGCGACGAGGCGCTCGCGGTCACCGAGCTTCAGGTGAAGTCGGGCTTCTACGATTACGACGCTAAATATACCGACGGGATCACACTGCACATCTGTCCGGCCGAGATACCCGACGAGATCAGTGCTGCGGCGATGAAGATGGCGCTGGACGGGCACCGGGCGCTCGGCTGCCGCGGCTGCTCGCGCGCCGATTTCCGCTGGGACGACGAGCGGGGCGAGGCCGGCCTCTATCTGCTCGAGATCAACACCCAGCCGGGAATGACTCCCTTGAGCCTGGTGCCCGAGCAGGCCCGCTATCGCGGCATGGGCTATGCCGAGCTGGTCCAGAAGATCGTGGAGGAAGCTTTATGAGCAAGGCGATCGCGCGCGGCTCGGGCCAGCGCAGCAAGGCGAAAGCCCCGGCGCGCGGCAAGGCGCAGCGCGGCCGCGGCGCGGCGCCCGCACCGGCGCTTCCCGACGCCGTTCGGCGGCTCAGCTGGTGGATCTTCGCGGGAATGATGATCGCGCTCGGCGGCGCCCTGCTCTGGGCGCTGCGAATCCCGCAGATGGTCAGCGGCACCATGGGCGAGAGCGTCGGCGAAATGGGCTTCGCTCTGAAGCATGTGGAGATCAAGGGGGCGAAACATATCCGCCGGATCGACGTCTACAACATCGCCTTCGACCAGCCGTCGACGGCGATGCCGCTCGTCGACCTGGAGGCGACCCGGCAGCGCCTGCTCCAGTTCGGCTGGGTGCGCGACGCCCGGGTCTCGCGCCGGCTTCCCGACACGCTCGTCGTCGACATCGTCGAAAGGCGGCCGGCGGCGATCTGGCAGCATAATCAGCGGCTCGCCCTGATCGACATGGACGGGGTGGTGCTTGAGGCGGTGCGGCTGGACGCCATGCCGGATCTGCCCTTGCTGATCGGCGCCGCCGCCAACCTCCATGCCGCCGAGCTGGCGCGCCTGACCCAGGCGGCGCCGAACCTCAGGCCGGCCATGGCGGGCGCCAGCTGGGTCGGTGGCCGCCGCTGGGACCTGCGCTTCCAGACCGGCGAGGTGCTGGCCTTGCCGGAAGGGGAAGCGGCGGCGCGCAAGGCACTCGTCAAGTTCGCAAGCATGGACCAGTCGGTGCAGCTGCTCGGCAAGGGCTATGTCCGGATCGACATGCGGGACCCGAGGCGAATGCTGGTCCGGCTGCCGGGCGATCCCGGAAGCACCGTCCCCGAGATCGCGCCCGAAGCGCCGCCGCCGGCGCCCGTCGGCGGCGACGTCGACACCGCCCGGACGATCTGATGAAGCGCCCGAACGTCCAGGCCCCGCGCAAGCTCGTCACCGCCCTCGACGTCGGCTCGTCGAAGGTCTCGGCGCTGATCGCTGAGCCGAGCGACGACGGGCGGCTCAAGATCCTCGGCACCGGCCAGCGCCAGAGCCAGGGCGTGAGGCGTGGCTTCATCGCCGACATGGAGAAGACCGAAGGCGCGATCCGCGAAGCGGTCGAGCAGGCCGAGCGGATCGCGGCGACCAATATCGAGGACGTCTATGTCGGCTTCTCGGCGGGCGGGCTGGTCAGCACCGTCGCCAGCGTCGAGCTTCAGATCGGCGGGCGGCGGATCGAGAAAGCGGACATCGACCAATTGCTCGGGATCGGCCGGGAATCGATCAGCGGCGACGGACGAATGATCCTCCACGCGCTGCCGGCGCTTTACACGGTCGACGGGCTCGAGGGGGTGAAGAAGCCGCTCGGCCTCCACGCCGACAAGCTGGCAGTCGACATCCACGTCATCGCCGGCGATCCCTCGCCGGTCCGCAACCTCGATCTGTGCGTGCGCTCGGCCCATCTCGGGGTCGAGGCGATCGTCGCCTCGCCGGTGGCGGCGGGGAAAGCGTGCCTGAGCGACGAGGAGCGCGAGCTCGGGGTGGCGCTGGTCGAGCTCGGCGCGGGCGTGACCAACGTCTCGGTGTTCGCCGGCGGAATGCTGCTCGGCCTGAAATCGATCCCGGTCGGCGGCATCGACATCACCGACGACATCGCCTCCGCCTTCGGCACCCGCCGGGTGGAGGCCGAGCGGATGAAATGCTTCTACGGCTCGGCGACGACGAGCCCGCGCGACAATCACGACATGATCGAATTGTCGCCGATCGCCGGCTCCGAGGAGGGGACGGAAGCGGCTCGGATCACCCGGGCGCAGCTGATCGCGGTGATCCGCCAGCGGCTCGAGCATCTGACCGGCGACATCGCCGCGGCCCTGAAGGATCTCGGCTTCGGCGGTCCGTTCGGCCGGCAGGTCGTGCTGACCGGCGGCGGCTCGGAATTGAAGGGCATCGCGGATTATGCGCAGGGGGTGCTGGGCCGCGCGGTCCGCATCGGACGGCCCAATCTGCCGGGGCTTCCCGACGCCCATTCCGGCCCCGGATTCACGACCCTCGTCGGCCTCGCCTTGTTCGCCGCTTCGGACGAGCTGGACCTCCGATCGGTGATGTCTCCGGACCGGATCATGCCTCGCGAAAGCGGCGGCAATATCGTCCAGCGGCTGATCAGCGCGGTGCGCAGTGGCTTTTGAGATTCAGGGCGTGGCTTTCGGGACTCATTTGCGTGACTTTTGGGACTCACACGGGGGTCCCCACACCGAAAAAATACCAGTTCGTTAACTTTTCGCTCGCGCCCAAGAATCGCATAGTGCAAAAGGAGTTAACGAGTGGTCCCGTTGGGCGAACGCAGGGGGAGAGCAAGCATGAGCATCGACTTCATCAGGCCGGAAGTAGATGAACTGAGGCCCCGGATCAGCGTCATCGGCGTGGGTGGCGCCGGCGGCAATGCGGTGGCCAATATGATCGCCAATGACGTTCAAGGCGTCGACTTCCTCGTCGCCAATACGGACGCTCAGGCGCTCAACGCCTCGCCCGCCGACCAGCGCATCCAGCTCGGTCTCAGGATCACCCAGGGCCTCGGCGCGGGCTCGCGCCCGGAGATCGGCAAGGCCGCCGCCGAAGAGGCGCTCGAGGAGATAGAGAAGGCGCTCGAGGGCGCCCATATGTGCTTCATCGCCGCCGGAATGGGCGGCGGCACGGGCACCGGCGCCGCCCCGGTCATCGCCAAGGCGGCGCGCGATCGCGGAGTCCTCACCGTCGGGGTCGTCACCAAGCCGTTCAGCTTCGAGGGCAACCGCCGCGGCCGCTCCGCCGACGCCGGGATCGCCGAGCTCCAGCAGCATGTCGACACATTGATCGTCATTCCCAACCAGAACCTCTTCAGGATCGCCAACCCGAACACGACCTTCAAGGAAGCGTTCCAGATGGCCGACGAGGTGCTCCAGCAGGGCGTCCGCGGGATCACCGACCTGATGGTTATGCCGGGCCTCATCAACCTCGATTTCGCCGACGTCCGCTCGGTCATGGGCGAGATGGGCAAGGCGATGATGGGCACGGGCGAGGCCTCGGGCGACAACCGCGCCATCGAGGCGGCGGAGAAGGCGATCGCCAATCCTTTGCTCGACGGAGTCAGCATGAAGGGCGCCCGCGGCGTGATCATCTCGATCACCGGCGGCGAGGACATGCGGCTGATGGAGGTCGACGAGGCCGCCAGCCACATCAAGGAGCTGGTCGATCCGGACGCCAACATCATCTGGGGCTCGGCCTTCAACAACGAG
>Ga0190275_10000903_pt1 | contig 23378 bp, 21 predicted proteins | sample Popmic550T_FD_133745 | JGI IMG/M metagenome (GOLD analysis project Ga0190275, IMG submission 133745) | Populus adjacent soil microbial communities from riparian zone of Yellowstone River, Montana, USA - 550 T | ecosystem: Environmental > Terrestrial > Soil > Riparian zone > Trees stand | place...
CACTCCGGATCGGGCGCCGACGATTGCCCTCACCAAGGAGCCGGAGCCGCAGCTGCGCGGCTCGCTGCTGCTTTCCTACAAGATCGAGGACGATTACGGCGTGACCGGCGCGCAGGCGACCTTCGCGCTGAAGGACCGCAAGGGCGCGGACGGCAAGGAGCCGCGCGCGCTTTTCGGCGCGCCGGATTTTTCGCTGGTGCTGCCGCAGGCGCGTACGCGCAGCGGCGCCGCGCAAACCACCAAGGATCTCGCCGATCACCCGTGGTCCGGTGCGGATATCGTGATGACGCTGACGGCGCGCGATGAAGCGGGCAACGAAGGCTCGAGCGCGCCGACCGAAATGAAGCTGCCCGGGCGCATCTTCACCAAGCCGCTCGCACGGGCGCTAATCGAACAGCGGCGCATCCTGGCGCTCGATGCTGACGCCAAGCCGCGCATCATGGCGGCGCTGGAAGCGCTCTCGATCGCGCCGGAGAAGTTTACGAAGGAAGTCCCGCATTACCTCGGCCTGCGCTCGATCTACTGGCAGCTCAACTACGCCAAGACCGACGATCATCTGCGCGATGTCGTGGCGCGGCTCTGGGGCATGGCGGTGACCATCGAGGACGGATGGCTCTCCGATGCCGAAGCCGCGTTGCGGCAGGCGCAGGAAGCCTTGCGGCAGGCGCTCGAGCGCGGCGCGACCGACGAGGAGATCAAGAAGCTCACCGACGATCTGCGCGCGGCGTTGGACAAGTTCATGCAGGCGCTCGCCGAGCAGATGCGCAAGAACCCCGAGCAGGTCGCGCGTCCGCTCGACCGCAACACCCGCATGCTGCGGCCGCAAGACCTGAAAAGCATGATCGACCGGCTCGAGCAGCTGGCGCGCTCCGGCGCGAAGGATGCCGCGCGCAAGCTTCTCGATGAGCTGCAGCAGATGCTGGAAAACCTGCAGATGGCGCGGCCCGGCCAGCAGGGCGGCGACGACATGGATGATGACATGATGTCGGCGCTCGACGAGCTCGGCAACATGATCCGCGAGCAACAGAACCTGCGCGACAAGACCTTCCGGCAGGGACAGGACCAGCGGCGAAATCAGCAGCAGCGGGGCCAGCGCGGGCAGAACCAGCAGGGCCGCCAACAGGGCCAGCAAGGTCAGCAGGGCGACCCAAGCCAGTTCGGCGAATTGCGCCAGAACCAGCAGGCGCTGCGCGAGCAATTGAAGAAGCTGCTCGAGGAGATGCGCAAGCGCGGTCAGGCCGGCCAGCAAGGCCAGCCCCAGCCCGGTCAGGGTCAGCAGGGACAGGATCCGGGTGAGGGTCTTGGACAGGCCGACGGCGCGATGGGCGACGCCGAGGGCCAGCTCGGCCAAGGCAATGCGGATGGCGCCGTGGATTCACAGGGCCGTGCGCTCGAGGCGCTGCGGCGCGGCGCGCAGAGCCTCGCGCAACAGATGCAGCAGGGTCAGCAGGGCCCCGGCGGCCCGGGCCAGCCCGGCCGCAACGGACAGGCGCGCGCCAACAACGACACCGATCCGCTCGGCCGTCCGTTGCGCGGACGCGACTACGGCGACGACGTTACCGTGAAGGTGCCGGGCGAGATCGACGTACAGCGCGCACGCCGCATCCTGGAAGAGCTGCGCAAGCGCTTTGCCGATCCGCTGCGGCCGCAGCTCGAGCTCGACTACATCGAGCGGCTGCTGAAGGATTTCTGAGATTTTCGGCGGGCTCCGCGTGTTGCCTAACCGAACATGTCGGCGGTGATGCTCGCGTACCAGTCGACCGACTCCTTATAGTTCTGCGAGCGCAGGTGGGCGGGCTCGCCCTTCTGACTGACGAACGTCGTGATCTGCTTGATCTTGCCTTCGCCCGGTTCGTAGGTGCCGCCGACCTTCACATCGTCGTCCGTCTCGATCAGGCTCCAGCAGGTGTTGGAGTAGCGGGCCGGGAAAACGCGTGAGCCGGTCAGTTCGCCCCGGATGATCATGGCGGCGATCTTGGCCTGGCTGTTCGCCGAGAACGCCGACTTCGGCATGTCACCGGGAATACAGGCATCGCCGACCACGAAAATGTTCGGATCCATCTTCGACTTCATCGTTTCGGGATCGATCGGGCACCAGCCCGACTGGTCTACCAGCCCCGTGTCGCGCGCGATCTTGCCGGCCATCTGTGCGGGGATCACGTTGGCGAGGTCGGCCTTGTAGTTCGCAAGGTCGGTCTTCACCTCACCGGTCGAGGGATCGACGCTCTTGATCCCGCTGTGCACCTTCGGGTCCTGCCATTCGATCATCCCCGGGTAATGCTTTTCCCAGCCTTCGAGGAAGAGCGCCTGCTTGGAAAACGTTGGATCGGATCGAGAACGATGATCCTCGACTTCTTGTGACCCTTGGCCTTGAGCACGTGGGCGAACATCGAGACCCGTTCATATGGTCCTGGCGGGCAGCGATACGGATTGGGCGGTGCGATCATTACGATGGTGGCGCCGTCCTCGAGCGCGTTGAGCTTGCGGGTCAAGAGCTCCGTCTGCTCCCCCGCCTTCCAAGCATGCGGCATGACCTGGGCGGCTCTCTCGGAATAGCCGGGCACGCTGTCGAACTTGATGTCGATGCCGGGAGCAACGACGAGCCGATCATAGGGAAGACGGTCGCGGCCGATCAGTTCGACCTCGCGCTTCTCACGGTCGAGCACCGTCGCCATCTCGTGGCGGATGCGAATGCCTGTGGCGCGCACGTTGTCATAAAGATGCGTGATGGAATTCAGGTCGCGGAAGCCGCCGACATGGAGGTTGGAGAAAAAGCAGGTTACGAAGCTGCTGTGCGGCTCGACCAGCGTGACATCGACCGCGCCGGCGGCGTCCTTTTGCACATAGCGCGCAACTGTTGCGCCGGCAGGTCCACCGCCGATGACGACAAGCTTTGGTTTGGCCTGCCCGATCACGGCCGGCGCAAACAGCGGTGCACCAAGTACGCCGAGCGAGGCACTCGCGAGCTTCGTGAAATTGCGTCGTGTCAGATTACTCATCGTTCCTTCCTCATGGTCGAGTCATAAAAAAATAGGCGGCCAGTGCTTCGATCTCGTCATCCTTCAGTCGTCCGGCGATGTTCTGCATCACGGCGTTGTCGATCCGCTTCTCCCGATAGGCCTTGATCATCTGTATGAAGTCGCTCTCCGCCATCCCGTGAATGTTGGGAATCGTGCTCGCAGATGTCGCGCCGCGATGGCATGTCACGCACTCCTGAGCGAGGTAGCGGCCGAGCTCGATGTCGGGCGCCGCATCCGCCGACGCCACCGTCAGCAGCAACGCCAAGACCGCGACGCGTGCGCCGCGCAGCCTCGGCTCTTTTCGGTGCGGGCCCCAACCTGACATTGCCTGACAACATCGCGCCCGACCCATCTTTCGTCCATTGCCCAATGTGCCGCGCCGTATCAAAGCCATCCCACGAAGCGGTGATTTCGGAGATGACTTTTCTCCGCTCAGCCCAGACTGCGGGCAACCGTGCACAGAATGAGCAGGAGCCAAACGCTCCCACTCACGCAGGCGCCCGCCCAGCATGTTCGCTAGCCGCGCGGCTTGCGGTCATCCCGCGTGACACCCATCGCGCGCGTCTTGAACCAATATCCGGGCTACGACTTCGCCTTGCTCGCCAGCGCGTCGGTCACCGCCGCCTTGATCTCGGCGAGCGTGAACGGCTTCAGGATCACATCGTGGATCAGCGCGTCGAGATTGGACGCGCGCTCGCGCTGGTCCGCGTAAGCCGTCATCAGCAGAATGATGATCGCCGGGTAGTCGCGCGCGGTGGCGAGCGCCAGCGCGATGCCGTCCATCAGCGGCATCTTGATGTCGGTGAGCAGCAGGTCGAAACGTCCCGCCTCACGCGCGAGAATGTCGAGCGCATCGGCGCCATCGACCGCGGTCATGACCTCATGCCCGGAATCGGTCAGCGCGCGAGCGGTCAGCGCGCGCAGCGCCTCCTCATCCTCGGCAATAAGAATGCGGGCCATGGTCAGGCGTTTTTCTCAACGACACCGACGAACGGCAGTTGGCGATACGCGTGCGCCACATCCATGCCATAGCCGACGACGAAGAGGTCGGGGCACACGAAGCCGACGAAATCCGGATTGAGCGACACCGCGCGCTTACCCGGCTTTTCGAGCAGCACGCAGGTGAGCACACGCTTGGCGCCGCGCGCGGCGAAGAGGTCCTTCGCGTAGGTGAGCGTGCGGCCGGATTCCAGAATGTCGTCGATCAGCAGCACATCGCGGCCGCGCACGTCGCTTTCCACGTCGTGCAGGATGGTCACGGTGCCGGAGGAGACGGTGCCCTCGCGATAGCTCGACAGTGATACGAACTCCACTTCCGGCGCGAGGCCGGCGGCGTGCAGCGCGCGGATCAGGTCCGCGGCGAAGATGAAACTGCCCTTGAGCACGGCGATGACCAGCAGGTTCTGGAGCTCCACGGCCTTGATCTCCTGCGCCAGCGCGAGATTGCGCGCCGCGATCGCGTCGGCATCGAAAAGGACGCGGATTTGGATACCGGCAGGGGCGGCGGCCACGTTGCCGGCCTCTTACGAGCCGGCGGCGACATCGCGCCGGTTGAGGAAGCGCACGATCACGTCGCGGCCGTCCCCCGGGGGCGAGGCGAGACGCGCGCGGAACGGCAGGCCGTTGCCGGACCCGAGCGTCGATTTCGACGGTTGCGCCGTCCAGGCATAGACCTCGTGGCCTGAGACGTTGCGCAGGGCAAAGCGCAGTCGTGGCACGTCGAGCGTGCGGGTCGTCAGATTGACGATCGTTCCTTCGATCACCAGCACACCTACGCCATCCTCGAGTTCGGTGCGGCTTTTCACGTCCTGGAAGAACAGGCCGCGCAGATTCACCGGCAGCCCAAGCGCCGCATAGAGTGACGCGGTCTGCGGGAAGTGCCGTACCACGGCCACGCGCCAGTTCAAGGCGCCGAGCAGGATCGCCAGCATCACGACGATCAGCACGGGCAGGCTGAACATCCGGCGCAACAGGGAAGGCCGACCCTTCTGGTCAACATGCGCCTGCCGGGCGCGCTTGGCCGCGATTGTCTCTCCCTGGTCGGGCACGCCGGGATCGAATTTCGACGCGCCCTCGGCCTCCGTCGGGTCCTGGGGGACGAGTGGCGGGGCATCGGCGACCGCGAACGGGTTGTCAGGGACGGGGGGCGCCGGTGGGAGCACGTCCTGCTCCGGTGCCGGTGCAAAGTCGTCTGCCGCACCTGCCGCACCTGCCGCAGCGGGCGCGGCTGCCGCCTCTTCGAATTCGGGCTCCGGGGTCGCAAACCAGGCGTTCTTGCACTGCGCGCAACGCACATTCCGCCCCTCGCCGAGTGCGGCAGGCGCTATCTGGTAGGTGGTCGCGCAGGTCGCGAAGACGATCAGCATTCGCGAACCTTGGGAGCCGCAAAACCGTACCAGCTGTCCGTTAACGAACCGGAAACCATAAAAAGCCTCGCCGGGCCGCGACTTGGCCACGATCGCGCCAAATATCGTTAATGAGTTATTAAACGCGTCCGGTGACAACAGGGGTGCGCGGGTGAAAAGTCGGCCTCGGAGCCGATTCGGAAGAACGCATGGTCCGCTTCGAAAATGTCGGCTTGCGCTACAGCCTCGGGCCGGAAGTCCTGCGCGATGTGAGCTTCGAGCTCGCGGCGCACTCGTTCCAGTTTCTCACCGGCGCCTCGGGCGCCGGCAAGACCTCGCTCCTGCGGATGCTGTTTCTCGGCCTGAAACCGACCCGCGGGCTGATCAACCTGTTTGGGCACGACATTGCGACCCTGTCGCAGGACGCCCTTTCGACCTTGCGGCGGCGCATCGGGGTGGTGTTTCAGGATTTCCGCCTGCTCGACCACCTCACCACCTACGAGAACGTCGCGCTACCGCTGCGCGTGATCGGGCGGGAAGAGTCGAGCTACCGGAGCGAAGTCACGGAACTCTTGCAGTGGGTCGGGCTCGGCGAGCGTATGGCGTCGCTGCCGCCGATTCTCTCGGGTGGCGAGAAGCAGCGCGCCGCTATCGCGCGCGCGGTCATCGCGCAGCCGCACTTGCTGCTCGCCGACGAGCCGACCGGCAACGTCGATCCTTCACTCGCGCGACGCCTGCTGCGGCTGCTGATCGAGCTCAACAAGTCCGGTACCGCGGTGGTGATCGCCACCCACGATATCGCCCTGATGGACCTCTATGACGCGCCGCGGCTGGTGCTGCACGAGGGGCGGCTGCAAGTCTACGCATGAGCACAATGGCTGCGCAGACCGACTATTACGAGGATGAGGAAACGCCTCAGCGCGAGGAGGCGCCGCCCTCGAAGCTGCGCGTTGCGGCGGAGAAGTATCTTCTGGCCAAAGAGGCCGCGATCGTCCCGGCGGATTCGATCTCGGGCCGCGCGCTGATGGCGGTGATCGCGATCATGACGTTCCTCGCGGCGCTTACGCTCGGCGCCACGGTGCTGGTGCGCTCGGCGGCGGGAGAGTGGCAATCGGCGGTGGCGCGCGAGGTCACGATCCAGATCCGGCCCTCCGAGCAGCGCGATGTCGAGGCGGATGTCCGTAACGCCTCCGCGCTCGCATCGGGCACGGCGGGTGTTGCCGGCGTGCGTGCCTACAGCAAGGAAGAATCCGCCAGCCTGCTGGAGCCGTGGATCGGCAGCGGGCTTGCGCTCAACGATCTGCCGATCCCGCGCATGATCGTGGTGCGTGTCGCGCCGGGCGAGACGCCGGATTTCGCGTCATTGCGCCAGAAGCTTGCTTCGCAGGTTCCGGGTGCCACGCTCGACGATCACCGCGGCTGGATCGACCGCATGCGCGCGATGGCGCGCAACGCGGCGCTCGCCGGGCTCGCGGTACTCGCGCTGGTGTTTGCCGCGACCATGCTGTCGGTGATGTTTGCGACGCGCGGCGCAATGTCGGCGAACCGTCAGATCATCGAGGTGTTGCACGTCGTCGGCGCGCGCCGCGACTTCATCGCGGGCGAATTCCAGCGCCATTTCCTCCTGCTCGGCCTGAAGGGTGGGGCGATCGGCGGGGGAGTGGCGATCGTCCTGTTTGTCCTGATCGGGCTGCTGTCGGACTGGTTCAAGGGCGGCGCGGAGGACACCTTGTTCGGCAATCTCTCGCTCGGGGCCCCCGGATACGGCGCGATCATCGGGCTGGTGGTGCTGGTCGCCGGCGTGACGGCAGGGACATCGCGTTTGACCGTGCACCGCACCCTGCAGACGATGGAATGACCGTGCCCTGTCGGCCGTGCCTGAATGGCCCTATAGTTGCCCCAGGGACAAGGAGATGACGGCTTCCGGACCGGACACGACCGGCTTGGCGAGGCCTGCGCGGACGCCGTTGCGTCGCCTGATGCGCGGGACGGTCCTTCTTGCGCTCGTCATCCTGGCGATCCTTGGCGGCGGCTTCGTCTGGTTCATCTCCCATGTGCCGGGGACCGAAATCACGCTCAATCGCAATGCCGACGGCATCGTGGTGATGACCGGCGGGGCATCGCGCATCTCGGATGCTATCGACTTGCTGGCCGCGGGACATGGCAAGCGGCTGCTGATCAGCGGCGTGAACCCCACGACATCGTCGGCGGAGATTGCCCGCAAGAACCCGCGCTACGAGGGATTGGTCGCGTGCTGCGTCGACCTCGACCACTCGGCGATCAATACGGTCGGCAACGCGATCGAGACGCGGCGCTGGGCGCGCGACCGGAGCTTCACATCGCTGATCGTCGTGACGTCGGCCTATCACATGCCGCGAACCATGGCGGAGCTCGAGATGCAGATGCCCGACGTTGCGCTGGTGCCGTTTCCGGTGGTGACCGAGAAGCTGCGCAACGAGCCCTGGTGGACAAGCGGGCAGACCGCGCGGCTGATCCTGTCCGAATACGCGAAGTTCGTGGTCGCGCAATTGCGGATGCGCATCGAGCCCGTGCCCGCGGTGAGCGAGCGCTCCGTCAGCCGCATCGGCGCGAAAAGCTGACGCATGCTGGTCCTGCGTTCAGTCGCCTATAACGCCCTGTTCTACCTCAACCTCATTCTGCACATCCTTATCGCGATCCCAACCTTCCTGCTACCGCGCCGCGCCTTCATGGCGATTGCGAAGTCGTGGGGACGAACGAGCAACGCGCTGCTCGCTGTCGCCGGCATCAGTGTCGAGTTGCGCGGCCGCGACAAGATTCCACCCGGTGCGCTGCTCGTGGCCTCCAAGCATCAATCGTTCTGGGAGGCTTTCACACTGCTCACACTGTTCGACGATCCGGCCTTCATCGTGAAACGGGAGCTGATGTGGATACCGTTTTTCGGTTGGCTTCTCTGGAAAGCCGACCAGGTGCCGGTTGACCGCCGCGCGAAAGGCGGCGCGATAGCCGGCATGATGGAGCGCGCCCGCGCGGCACTCGCGCAGGGGCGTCAGATCGTCATCTTTCCCGAAGGCACGCGCACCGCGCCCGGCGCACCCCCCGCCTACAGGGGCGGCCTGGCCAGTCTCTACGCGGCAACAGGTGTGTCGTGCCTGCCGATCGCGCTCAATGCGGGTGTGTTCTGGCCGCGCCGCAAGTTTCTGCGCTATCCCGGAACGATCGTCCTCGAAGTCCTCGACCCGATCCCGCCCGGACTCGGCAGGCAAGCCTTCTCGGCGCGCGTCGAAGCCGCCATCGAGACCGCGACCGCGCGGCTGATCGCCGAAGGCGAGAGGGAATTGCAGCGGCAATCGTTTCGGTGAAGGATCGGCTCTCCGTTTCCGGGAGCCGAACACATGGCGCTGCCTCTTGAGCACCTGACCGTTCTTGACCTGACGCTGCATCGCGCCGGGCCGACCTGTGCGCGGCAGCTCGCCGACTGGGGCGCCAAGGTCATCAAGATCGAGGTGCCCGGCGGGCCGAAGGGCGAGGCGACCGGCGCCAACCGGCTCGGCCCCGACTACCAGAACCTGCACCGCAACAAGCTCAACATGACGCTCAACCTCAAGAGCGAGGAGGGGAGAGCGATCTTCCTCGATCTCTGCAAGACCGCGGACGTCGTAATCGAGAACTATCGCTCCGAGGTGAAGTACCGGCTCGGCATCGATTACGCGGCGGTCTCGAAGGTCAATCCGCGCATCATCTACGGCAGCATCGCGGGCTTCGGGCAGGACGGGCCGGACGCCAAGCGCCCCGGCGTCGATCAGATCGCGCAGGGCATGGGCGGGTTGATGTCGATCACCGGCCTGCCGGGGCAGGGGCCGATGCGCGTCGGAATTCCGATTGCGGACCTCACCACTGGGCTGTTTTTGTTTCAGGCCGTGCTGCTTGCGCTGATGCAGCGCGAACAGACCGGCAAGGGACAGTGGGTGCACACCTCGCTCCTGGAATCGCAAATCTTCATGCTGGATTTTCAGGCCGCGCGCTGGCTCATTTCCCACGAGGTGCCGAAGCAGGCCGGTAACGACCATCCGACCGCGATTCCGACCGGGGTGTTTCCGACCACGGACGGGCACATCAACATCGCAGCGTCGGGGGACCAGCTTTATCGGCGGTTTTGTGAAGCGGCCGGAGCCACCGACTTGCTATCCGATCCGGATTACACGACGAGTGAACTGCGCTCGCGCAATCGCAAGGCGTTGAGCGAACGGATCGCGCGCGTCACCAAGATGAAGTCGAGCGCCGACTGGGTGAAGCTGCTGAACGATGCGGGCGTCCCGTGCGGGCCGATCAACTCGATCGATCAGACTTTCGCGGAGCCGCAGGTCCAGCACCTCGGGATCGCCAAGCCGGTGCGGCATCCGGAGCTCGGCGATATCCGCGTCGTGGGCCAGCCGATCACGCTCACCGCGGCGCCGCAGCCGGGCCAGTACCGGCCGACGCCGGAGCTCGGCCAGCACACCGACGAGATCATGGCCAGCATCGGGCGCGACGCGAAGACGATTGCGGATTTGCGCGCCCGCGGCGTGATCTAGGGGTCTCCGCCCGGGGATGTGGGTGCCTTGGCTGCCGGCGAGCACATTGAAACTTTCAGCCCCCCGGATTCGTATTGTGCGACGCCGTAGAGCGCGATGCTGTCATCGAAGGCATCGCGCGGGGTTTGCTGATAGAGTACAATAGCTTGGAGGGGAGAGGGATATCATCATGTTTCAGCACATGACGGGTTTCGCGTGGCGGGTTTGGGCGGCCTTGGCGCTGCCCCTCCTTGTCCTGTTTGCAGCACCGGCGGCCATCGCCCAATCAGACAAGGGAGCCTCTACAGCTCGGAGAATGGAGCTTGAGAAGCGGATCACCGACATCGCGAACATGTTCCAGAACGATCCGCGCTACAATAGAGGGAAGACCCCGGAGCAGATCAGGGACGGCGTCGAGTTCGTCACCGGCAACGTGCTGTTCGTGCTGGCGCACGAGACGGGTCACGCGCTGATCAGTGCCCTCGAAATTCCGGTGGCCGGGCGGGAAGAGGACGCAGCCGACCAGCTTGCGACGGTCATGGCTCTCAAGATGGCGGATTCCTTCGCAGACCGTGTGGTGGTCAACGCCGCAAGGGGATGGTTCATCGGCGACCAGCGCGACAAGAAAGCGGGTGTCCCGACCGTATTCTACGACGAGCACGGCATGGATTTGCAGCGGGCCTACCACATTGTCTGCCTGCTGGTGGGCGGAGCGCCCGACAAATTCAGAGATCTTGCCAACGAAGTGAAGCTTCCGAAGGAACGTCAGCATACGTGCCAGTTCGATTGGAGCAATGCGTCGTGGTCCTGGGAACAGTTGCTCAAGCCCCACCTGCGCAAACCAGGTGACCCGAAAACAAAAATCGAGGTCACTTATGTGCCAAGCGCCGAGTTTTCCACGCTCGGAGAGCTCGGCCAAAAGCTCCAGATCCTGGAAACCGTGGCCGAGTGGCTGTCGGAAGACTTTGCCTGGAAAAATCCGATCTCGCTCGAAATGCGGGAGTGCGGACGGCCCAACGCCCGATGGATTCCGGGGCCGAAGAAGATCGAGATTTGCTACGAACTCATTCGCGAATTCGTTCAGCTGCATCGCGCCTGGGGGCAAGCGGAGTTGGTGCCGGGAACGATGAGGATGACGAGGAACAGAAAGATCGTTCTGGACGCAAAGCCGAGTACCGCCAAGCCTCGCCCCGGGAAATCGTTCCGGTCCGAGCGCACGCAGCAGTAGGCAGAGGGTTGCTACCCGCGCACGATGTGCACCGCGTCGAGCATGAGGCTCCAGCGCAGTCCTTCGGGCCGGAATTCGAGCGAAACCTCGCCTCCGAGCGACGCCGCCATACGCTCCAGCACGGTGTGACCGAAGCCGCGCCGTGTCGGCGGCTTGACGCGCGGGCCGCTCTGCTCGCGCCAGCAAAGCCGCGTCGCACCGTTCGCGGTCGCGCGCTGCCATTCGATCGTCACCGTGCCGGCCGGTACCGTGAGGGCGCCGTGCTTCGCCGCGTTGGTGGCGAGCTCATGCAATGCAAGGCCGATGAGCTGCGTTGCCTGCGGGCTGAGCGTGATCGCGGGGCCGGCGGCGACGATCTTCTTGTCTTCGAGCCCGCCGAACGGGGCGATCTGCAGCGCGATCAGGCTTTGCAGGTCCGCGCCCTGCCAATCGCTCTCGACCAGAAGGTCGTGGCAAAACGCGAGCGCCTTGATGCAGCCGGAGAACCGCTCCTCGAATTGCTCGAAGCTCGCCGTCTGCTTGCCGATCTGGCGGACCATCGCGAGCACCACCGCGAGCACGTTCTTGGTGCGGTGGGAGAGCTCACGCGTGGTGAACGACAGATGCTCTTCGTATTTCTTGCGCTCGGTGATGTCGCGCGCGATCGCGTGAATGGCCTTCGGCGCCCCGTCGCGGTCGAGCGAAAGCCGGGAGTTGGTCTCCAGCGTCCGGACCTGTCCGTCGCGCGCGATCATCTGCATTTCATAGCGCGTCGTGCCGGCTTCGCCGCTCAGCTTGCGGCGAAGCATGTCCCGGTGCTTGGCGAGTTGCTCCGGCGGAACATACCGGCTGAGCGGTGTGCCGATCAGTTCGTCGGGTGCATAGCCGAGCAACGATTTCACGGCGGGATTGGCCGATGTGATGCGGAAATCGAGATCGAGCGTGAACACAAGATCGTTCGCATTCTCGATCAGCGTGCGGTAGCGCTCTTCGCTCTCGCGCAACGCCTCTTCGGTGCGTTTGCGGTCCGTGATGTCGATGTCGACGCCCGCATAGCGCACCGGCTGACCCGAAATATCGCGAAAGATGCCCCCGCGCCCGAAGATCCAGCGCACCTGCCCGTCGTCGGGACGCACGATTCGATATTCCGCTTCGTACTGGTCCTCGCCGCTTTCCAGCGCGGTCTTGAAGTTGTTCACCACATGCTCGCGGTCGTCCGCATGGCGCACCGAGCGCAACATCTCGATCGGCACAGGCTCGCCGCTCGGCGGGAGGCCCAGGATGCGGAAGAATTGCGGCGTCGCGCTCACCAGGCGAGTCGCCATGTCCATGTCCCAGACGCCGATGCCCGCGGAGTTCTCGGCGAGGCTGAGCATCTCGTCGCGCTCGCGCAGCGCACGCTCCATGCGCTTGCGCGTGCTGATGTCGTGGAAATAGACCGCAAGGCCGCCGTCGGTGCGCGGAAAGATGTTGATCTCGACCGGCGCGCCGACGATCGCCGAGTACGTCTCGATGTTGAGCGGCTCACCGGTTTCCAGGACGCGCAAGTGTGCCGCGTAGGATTCCGTACCGATCCAGTGCGGGAAGACGTCGGTCGCGATTTTGCCCAGCAGATCCTCGCGCCGCCGCCGCCAGGCCCGCTCGGCGACCTGGTTGACGTAGACAAAGCGCAGCTGGCGATCGAGGGCGTAGAACGCCTGCCCGATGCTTTCCAGTATTTCGGCCGTCGAAATCCAGGAAAGACCGCCAACCGGCTCCTTCAGGGCCGGCAAACCAAGCGCCCTCTCGATATCCGCCAAGCTGTTTCCCCGCGAGAACCAACGAATGCGATACTAGGCCGTCCGGTCCTGCCCCAACAACGGAAGAGTCATCGAGCCGATAAAGTTCCATCCTGCGGTACGGTGTCCCTACGCTGGCGGAACATCATGACGGCCACCGGTTCGGCGGGATAGGCTGAAGGGCACGGTGGCGGCAGGGCGGCTGCCGGGGACTGGAGCGGGGCGATGCGCGGGCCGTTAGGCCTCGTTTTGGCGTGCGTGCTGGCAATGGCGGGTCCCGCCTCGGCGCGAACCCTCATCATCAACGCCAACACGTCCGATCCCGCACCGCGCGCCGCCTGGGAGGCGGTTGTCGCGGATTTCCGGCGCGACAATCCCGGCGTGGAGGTGAAATTCAACCTCTACGACCACGAGAGCTACAAGAAATCCATCCGCAACTGGCTGACCGGCGCCTCGCCTGACGTGGTGTTCTGGTTCGCCGGAAACCGCATGCGCGAATTCGTCGGCCGCAATCTCCTGACCGACGTGAGCGGCCTGTTTGACGACGAGGTGCGCGCGTCGATTTCGCGCGCCGGCATCGACCTCGTCTCGGTCGAGGGCCGTCAGTACGGGGTGCCGTATTCGTACTATCAGCTCGGCCTCTATTTCCGCCGCGACCTGCTCGAACGCGCCGGCGTGAAGCAGGCGCCTGCCACATGGGCCGATCTGATCGAGACATGCCGGGCGTTGAAGGCCGACGGCGTGGAGCCGTTTGCGATCGGATCGAAGGATCTGTGGCCCACGGCCGCCTGGTTCGACTACATCAACCTGCGCAGCAACGGCCATGCGTTCCACATGGCGCTGACGCGCGGCGAGGTGCCTTACACCGACACCCGCGTGCGCGCCGTGTTCGCGAAATGGGGTGAGCTGCTCGAACTCGGCTGCTTCGCCAAAAACCATGCCTCGCTGAGCTGGCAGGAAAGCCAGGCGCTGCTCTATCAGGGACGCGCCGCCATGATGCTGATCGGCAACTACATCGTGGCGAACTTCCCGTCGGAGGTGCGCGAGCGGATGGACTTCGCGCCGTTTCCAGCGATGCAGCATGCGGCCGGCAAGCATGAGGAAGCGCCGACCAACTCGATTCACATCCCGGCGGCAGCCAGGAACAAGGAGGACGCACGGCGATTTCTGGCCTATGTTCTGCGCGCCGACGTGCAGGAAAGGATCAATCGCGCGCTCCTGCTGCTTCCGCTCAACCAGAAGGCCGCCATCGCCGACGACCGCTTCCTCAAGAAGGGTCAGGCGCTGCTGTCCAATGCGGAGGCCCTTTCGCAATTCTTCGACCGCGACACCAACGAGGAACTCGCGACTATCGCCATGAAGGGCTTTCAGGAATTCATGATCAATCCGGAACGGCTCGACCAGGTGCTCGAGGGCATCGAGCGGGCGAGGAAACGCATCTACAAGAACTGAGCGCAATAACTCGCGGGTCTCGATGACGGGCGCCAGCGCACCCGGCAGCAGCAGCAGCATTTCGGCCTGGTGGTGGCGGCATCAGCGCACGCTCACGCCGCTGATCCTGCTTGCGCCCGCCTGCCTGCTGTTTGCGATCTTCGTGATCATTCCGATCGGGATGAGCCTCTCCCTCTCGCTTTACGACTGGGACGGCGTCGGTCCGAAGACCTGGGTCGGCTTCGGCAATTTCGCCGAGCTGTTCGGCGATCCGGTGTTCTTCACCGCGCTCAAGAACAATCTCCTCTGGCTGTTGATCTATCTCGCGGCGCCCATGCTCGGACTGTTGCTCGCGCTGTTTCTGAATCAGGGCGTGCGCGGCATCCGGCCCATCCGCGCCCTGTTTCTGATGCCCTTCGTGGTCAGCCAGGTCGTGATCGGCCTGATCTTTGCCTGGTTCCTCAACCCGGAATTCGGGCTGCTCAATCCGCTGCTGGCAAAGCTCGGGCTTGGGCCGGTGGCGCCGCTCGAGAACGAGCGTTGGGCGATCCTCGCAGTCATCGCCGCGGGCTTATGGCCGCAGACCGCCTACTGCATGGTGCTTTACCTCACCGGGCTGACCGGCATGCGCCCCGAGCTGATCGAATCCGCGCGGCTCGATGGCGCGCGCGATCACACCTTGCTCTGGCACGTGGTGCTGCCGCAGCTGCGCCCGGTGACCTTCATCGCCGCAATGGTGTGCGTCGTGAGCGCGCTGCGCAGCTTCGATCTCGTGATGATCATGACGGCGGGCGGCCCGTACAACAGCACGAACGTGCTCGCCTATTACATGTACGAGCAGACGTTCCTCAGCCTGCGCTACGGCTATGCGGCCGCGATTGCGGCCGTGCTGTTTGGGCTGATGGCGTGCTGCGTCGCCTTCTTCCTCTGGCGGCTTCTGGCGCGGGAGAGGGGCTGATGTTTCCAACGCCGATCGAACGCGCACCGCGCGCGACACGCTTCACCTATCGCGCCGCGCTCTACGTGAGCCTTGCGGTCTGGCTCCTGCCGATGGCCGGCGTTGCGCTGACCTCGGTCCGCTCGATCGACGACCTCAACCGCGGCAACCTGTGGGGTTGGCCGAGCGAATTCCGGCTCGTGGAAAACTACACGGCCGTGTTCGCCGACACGCGCATGGCCCAGTTCATCCTCAACAGCGTGCTCATCACGGTGCCGGCCGTTGCGGGGGCGGTCGCGCTCGCCTGCATGGCGGGCTTCGCCCTCGCCAAGTTCCGCTTTCGCGGCAACCTCGCGCTCTTCGTCATTTTTATCGCCGGCAACCTCGTGCCGTTCCAGATCCTGATGATCCCGGTGCGCAACCTCACAATCGAAATCGGGATCTACGACACGCGCTGGGCGCTGATCCTGTTCCACGCCGCGTTCCAGACCGGTTTCTGCACCTTATTCATGCGCAATTTCATCAAGCAGCTACCCGACGATATGCTCGATGCCGCGCGCAACGACGGCCTGAGCGAATTCCAGATCTTCCGGCACATCGTGTTGCCACTGGTGCGGCCGGCGATCGCCGCCATCGCGGCGCTCACCTTCACGTTCGTGTGGAACGATTACTTCTGGTCGCTGGTGCTGGTTCAGTCGGATGACGTCCGTCCGCTCACCGCGGGGCTGCAGTCGCTGCGCGGCATGTGGCTCGCCTCGTGGCACCTGATCTCGGCCGGCTCGATTGTCGCCGCGATCCCGCCGGTGCTGATCTTCTTCTTCATGCAGCAGCACTTCATCGCCGGGCTCACGTCCGGTACGCCGAACGATTGAGCCTCAGGCCGTCGCCTTCTCGTGACCGCCGCGCAGTTTCTCCGCCAGCAGATGCAGGTCGCGGTCATAGAGGCCGAGCGATTCGAGCGCCTGCACGGTCGAGAGCACGTAGTCGCGGTTCTGCCCCGACTGGCCGTGCCCCTGGCGCACCAGATGAAGCTGCTGCGCGAGATCGAGCCGGCCCGCGTATTGCACGTGCCCGCGGTCGATCATGTAGACCAGCGCGATGACGCGGCGCGCCGGCTCGCTCAGCAGCGTCACCGAGCGGAGCGTCTCGCGGTAGACGCTGGTGACCTGCTCGCGTCCGCGCAGATAGGCGATCACGTCCGCGCGCTGCTTCGCCCCTACCCGGTAGGCGATGCCCCGGCACGCCCCGCCGAGGTCGAGCCCGAGCACCAGTCCCGGCCGCTCCGGCGTGCCGCGATGCACGTGGCTGAACACGCAGAGTGCCCGGTGGGCACCGATCAGCCGCGCCGGCTGGCGCTCCAGGAAGTCGAAGCCGGGCCGCCAGATCAGCGAGCCATAGCCGAACACCCAGAGGTCTTCGTCGAGATGTTCGATGTGCAATTGCATGAGGATTCGGGGGCTAGGGCCTCGCCTAACAGGGCCGCGGTGCAATCTGCAAGCGGTCTTGCTATGAAGCCGCCATGATGGAGCCACATGCCGGAGCCAAGCCCACTGCATGAGCTATCACCCTGAACTCAGCCCCAGCCGCCGCAGCTGGCTCATCGCGACGCCGCTCATCGTTGTGCTGCTCCTCGCCCTCGGCTGGAGCGGCTTCTGGTACTACGCGGCGAGCCAAGCGGAAGCGCGCATCGCCGACTGGCAGGCCCAGCAGGCGGGCGCCGGCCGCGCCTTCTCATGCGTCAAGCAGGCGGTCGGCGGCTATCCGTTCCGCATCGAGGCGCGCTGTACGGACGTCTCCGTCGAGCTGAAGGACACGCAGCCGCCGCTCGCGCTCAAGCTCAAGGAAATTCTGGTCGTCTCGCAGATCTGGGACCCGAAGCTGTTCATCGCGGAATTCACCGGGCCGCTCACGGCCGCCGATCCGGGCCAGCCAGCCCATACGACCGCGACCTGGACGCTGGCGCAGGCGAGCGTGCGGGGCACGCCGAACCAGCCCGACCGCGCCTCGATCGTGGTCGATGACCTAAAGCTCACCGATGCGCCGGGCACGCCCCAGTTCGACGCCAAGCATGCCGAGTTTCACGCACGCGTGCAGTTCGGCTCATGGCCGCACAATCCGGCGATCGATCTCGCCACCAATCTCAAGTCCGCGAGTGCGCCGGGCATGAGCCCTTATGCGCGCGATGCTCTCGATGCCGATCTGACCGCAGTGCTGCACGGTGTGAAGGATTTCGCCGTGAAGCCGCTCCCGACCCTGTTGCGCGATTGGCAGGCGGGGGGCGGCCGGTTCGAGATCCAGACCGCGCGGATCGCCCAGGGCGAAACGCTGGCGACGGCGACCGGCACGCTCGGTCTGACGCAAGGAGGCCGGCTCGACGGCGTCTTGCAGCTCAATGTTGCGGGGTTGGAAAAGCTCTTGCCCGCCATCGCGCAGCAGAAGGGCGTGGCGCTCAGTCTCGACCGCGCTGCGCCCGCACTCAACGCCATCGATCGCGCGGTGCCGGGGCTTGGCGCGAGGCTCGCGCCGCAGGCACAGAATATGGCCGTCGGGCTGCTGGGGCTGCTCGGCAAGCCCGTGGAGATCGAGGGCAAGCGCGGCGTCGCGGTGCCGGTGCGCTTTAGCGACGGCAAAGCGTCGTTCGGACCGATCCCGCTCGGGCAAGTGCCCACGGTTTTCTAGCGGGTCGCATGATGAGACTTAGTCCGCTCGTCCCCGCACTCGGGTCGAGCCTCCGGCTCGCCCGAGCACAGGCTCCAGCGGGGACTCAGTTCTCGGCTCTGGATTCCCGCTTGCGCGGGAATGAGCGTTTGCATGTATGATGCCGTCATCATCGGCGGCGGGCACAACGGCCTGACCTGCGCCGCCTATCTGGCGATGGCCGGATGCAAGGTGGTCGTGCTGGAGCGGCGCGGCGTCGTCGGCGGCGCGGCCGTCACGGAAGAATTCTTTCCCGGGTTTCGCAACTCGGTTGCCTCCTACACCGTCTCGCTGCTCGCGCCCAAGGTGATCGCCGACTTAGCGCTCGCCGAGCACGGCCTGCGCATCGTTGAGCGGCACATCGCGAACTTTCTGCCGCTCGATGACGGGCGCTACCTCAAGACAGGTGGTGGCAAGACGCACCAGGAAGTGGCGAAGTTTTCCGCGCGCGATGCCGAGCGGCTCGACGCCTATCAGGCGCGGCTCGATGCCGTTGCCGACGTGCTGCGCGCGCTCGCGCTGGAAACGCCGCCGAACGTGGTCGAGGGCCATCCGTTCGCGGCGATCGCGGAACTCATCAAGTCCGGCCGCATCGCCAACCGGCTGCGCCGCCTCGGCCTCGACATGCAGCGCGAGCTGCTCGATCTCTTCGCTAACTCCGCCGGCAACTATCTCGACGCCTGGTTCGAGAGCGACCCGATCAAGGCGGTGTACGGCTGGGACGGGGTCGTCGGCAACTACGCGAGCCCGTACACGCCGGGCTCCGCGTACGTGCTGCTGCATCATTGCTTCGGCGAGGTGAACGGCAAGAAAGGTGTATGGGGCCACGCGATCGGCGGCATGGGCGCGATCACGCAGGCAATGGCGAAGTCGGCGGCAACGAGCGGCGCCGAAATCCGCATCGATGCGGGCGTGCGCGAGGTGATCGTGGAGAAAGGGCGCGCCGTTGGCGTCGTGACGGAGAACGGCGATACGATCCGCGCCCGCACGGTGATCTCAAACCTCAATCCGAAGCTCCTGTACCTGCGGCTCATCGATCGCGCGGCGCTGCCCGCCGCCTTCGTCGAGCGCATCGAGAAGTGGCGCTGCGGCTCCGGCACGTTCCGCATGAACGTCGCGCTGTCGGAACTGCCCGACTTCACCTGCCTGCCGGGCCGCGCGCTTGCCGAGCATCACACGGCGGGGATCATCATCGCGCCGAGTCTCAAATACATGGAGCAGGCCTATTTCGACGCACGCACGCATGGCTGGTCGAAGCAGCCGATTGTCGAAGTGGTCATCTCTTCCACACTCGACGACACGCTCGCGCCGAGAGGCCAGCACGTCGCGAGCCTGTTCTGCCAGCACGTCGCGCCTCAATTGCCGGACGGTTCGTGGGACGATCATCGCGAGACGGTCGCCGACCTGATGATCGACACGGTCGACCGCTACGCACCGAACTTCAAGCGATCGGTGCTCGGGCGGCAGATCATGTCGCCCCTCGATCTCGAACGCACGTTCGGGCTCGTCGGCGGCGACATCTTCCACGGCGCGCTCGATCTCGGGCAGATGTTCTCAGCGCGCCCGATGCTCGGGCATGCGGACTATCGCGGGCCGATTCCCGGCCTCTACATGTGCGGATCGGGAACGCATCCCGGCGGCGGCGTTACGGGATTGCCGGGGCACAATGCGGCGAGGGAGATACTGCGCGATTTCAAACGCAGGTCCTCATCCTGAGGTGCGAGCGCAGCGAGCCTCGAAGGATGGCAGCGGGTTCAGTGTCTTGGCCATCCTTCGAGACGCGTCCTTCGGACGCTCCTCAGGATGAGGGCTGTGCTTATTCGCTATCCGCCGCGTACGGCCGCGGGATCGGCGCCGCCGCTTTCCCGGGATGCGAGCGGCCGAAGTCCGGCGCGGCGGAATCCTGGCCGATCTGGACGATGCCGCGGCGGATCGCGCGGGTGCGTGAGAAATGATCGAACAGCGTATCGCCGTCGCCGCGCCGCATCGCGCGTGTGAGCTTGGCGAGGTCCTCGTTGAACTGCGCAAGCATCTCCAGCACCGCTTCCTTGTTGTGCAGGAACACGTCGCGCCACATCGTGGGATCGGAGGCCGCGATGCGGGTGAAATCGCGGAAGCCGCCCGCGGAAAACTTCAGTACCTCGGAGCGCGACACTTCGGAGAACTCCTCCGCGGTGCCGACGATCGTGTAGGCGATGAGATGCGGCAGGTGGCTGGTGATCGCCAGCACCATGTCGTGATGCTCGGCGGTCATGATCTCGACGTTGGCGCCAAGCGCGGCCCAGAATGCCTTCAGCTTCTCGACCGCGGCCGCATCCGCGCCTTCGGGCGGCGTCAGGATGCACCAGCGATTGACGAACAGCTCGGAAAAGCCGGAGTCGGGGCCTGAGTTCTCGGTGCCGGCGACCGGATGCGCCGGGATCAGATGCACGCCCTTCGGAAGGTGCGGCGCCATGTCTTTCAGGACCTGGCCTTTGACCGAGCCGACGTCCGACACGATCGCGCCGGGCTTGAGCGAGCCCGCAATCTCTGCCGCGACCGGCCCGCTGGCGCCGACCGGGATGCAAACGATGACGAGGTCGGCGTCCTTCGCGGCCTCGGCGTTGGTCTCGACCACTTGATCCGCGATGCCGAGCTCGACCACGCGGCGGCGCGTCGCCTCGCTGCGCGCGGTCGCAACGATCTCGCGCACCACGCCATATTCGCGGGCCGCACGCGCAATCGAGCCACCGATCAGACCGACGCCGATCAGCGCAAGGCGGTCGATGATGGGACTCACCCCTTCTTCCCCATCAGCTCGGCGAGCGTCGCGACGACGAGCTTGTTCGCCTCTTCGGTGCCAATGGTCATGCGCAGCGCGTTCGGCAGATGATACGCCTTCACGGCGCGCAGCACCGCGCCGCGTGAGGTGAGCAGCGCGTCAGCCTCCGCCGCGGTCTTGCCCTTCGTCTCGGGGAAATGGATCAGGATGAAGTTGCCGACGCTCGGCGTCACGGTGAGGCCGAGCTTGCGGATTTCCTCCGTGGTCCAGGCGAGCCACTTTTCATTGTGCTGGCGCGCGCTCTCGAGATGCACCGCATCCGCGATGGCGGCGACGCCGGCCGCAATCGACGGCGCGCCGACATTGAACGGCCCGCGAATACGGTTGAGCGCATCGACCACATGTGCCGGCCCGTAGAGCCAGCCGAGACGCAGGCCCGCCAGGCCGTAGATCTTGGAGAACGTGCGCGTCATCACGACGTTGTCGCTTGTCGCCACCAGCTCGATGCCGGACTCGTAGTCGTTGCGCCGCACGTATTCGGCATAGGCGGCGTCGATCACCAGCAGCACGTTCCTCGGCAAGCCCGCGTGCAGGCGCTTCACCTCGTCGAACGGAATGTAGGTGCCGGTCGGATTGTTCGGGTTTGCGAGGAACACGATCTTTGTCTTGAGCGTGACCTTTGCGAGGATCGCATCGACGTCGGCGGTGAAATCCTTCTCGGCCGCCACGATAGGCGTCGCGCCCGCGCCGAGCGTCACGATCGGATAGACCAGAAACCCGTGCGTGGTATGGATTGCCTCGTCGCCGTCCTGCAGGTAGGCGCGCGCGATCAGATTGAGAATGTCGTCCGAGCCAGCGCCGCATACGATGCGGTTCGGATCGAGGCCGAGGGCTTTTCCGATCGCTTCGCGCAGGTCAGTCGACGCGCCGTCCGGGTAATCCTCGAGGTGCTTGCCGATTGCCGCGTAAGCCGCGGTCGCCTTCGGGCTCGCGCCAAGCGGCGTCTCGTTGGAGGAGAGCTTGTGGACTTTCGCAACGCCGGGTGCCGTGCTCTTGCCCGGCACATAGGCCTGGATGTTGAGCACGCCGGGACGCGGTTGCGGACGCTCGAGCACGGACATTTCGACCCTCACTTCGTCATTCCGGCCGAGCGTAGCGAGGGCCGGAATCCATAACCACGATCCTCACGATATCGCCCCGTCGATGGTTATGGATTCCGGGCTCGCCGCTTCGCGGCGCCCCGGAATGACGGGAAACTATCGCCTCGGGATTGGCCCTTCGGCGGTGACCGTATAACGCCTCGCGTGGCTGCCGACGAGGGCCTTTGAGCGCACCGAAGCGCCGGCGTTAACGAGCAGCTGCGCGAGCACGTCGATGCGCCCTTGCGGCACCGAGACGAGCAGCGCCGCGCCATCGAAGGCGCCGTCCGGCACTGCTATCACTTCCGTTGATGGATCGAGCGAGCGTGCCACTGCGGGACCCCAGCCGGACAGGCGGATGCTCCAGGTCTCGACGTCGGTCACGATCGCGTCCGGGTTCGGCCGCGCGATGCCGAACACCGGCAGGCCTGCGGGGTGGTCGGCGCGCTCCACAAAGGGGAGCCGTGCGATGATCTTCGGCGCGTCGTCGCCTTCCAGCGCGGTCCACCATGCGCTCGAACCGCCCGCCGCCGGCACCAAGCCGATATCCCCGCGCGAGGCCGCAACCGCGGTCACAACGCCGCTTGCGCCCATGTGCGTCATGAACGGCACCGTGAAGCCGAAATGGAAACGCGCGCTGTCGCGCATCGCGGCTTCGCCCGCGGACAAGTCCGCGTGCACCGAGAACGGCGCCTGTACGTAAGTGAACGTCGCAATGATGACACGCCAGATGCTCTCGACCGTGTCCAGCGGCAGCAGACCGCGATGGCGCTCAACCAGCCGCTTCATCATGTCGGCTTCGCGCGCGGGGCGAAACGCCGAGCCGGACTCGGCGGTCTTTTTGGTGGCAATCAGCCGATCGATGATGTCGCCGCGCTCCATCAGGAGGCGATGCATGCCTTCATCGATGCGGTCGATCTCGCGGCGCAGGTCGGCCAGCGTGGGCGGGGGCTTGGGATCGTCAGCCATGTTGGAGTGGTTCTATGTGGGACATCAGGCGAAATCAAAGAAAACGTTGGCGCAACGGCAGGGCCAGGGCGGACTTGACGGCGCGTCTGCAGTGTCATTATCTGTCCGTCATCGTCGTGGTCATTTGAGCCGGTCGGCTTGCAAGCCACGTTAAACAACTTGCTAAAAGGCCGGGGTGTTTTGAACCCGGCGCTGGCACATCGGCTCGCCGGGTTTTTTGTTGGGTGAGCGCAGAAGCGCCGGCGGCCGCGGCAGCGTGAGTTGAGCCGATGCCTATCAAGATTCCGAACGAGCTTCCTGCCCGCACGACTCTCGAAGACGAAGGCATCATGCTGATGCGCGAAGCCGACGCGGTGCGTCAGGACATTCGCCCCATGCGCATCGGCCTGCTCAACCTGATGCCGAACAAGATCAGGACCGAGACCCAGTTCGCCCGGTTGCTCGGCTCGACGCCGCTGCAGGTCGAGCTGACGCTGGTCAAGATGACCAAACACGTCGCCCGCAACACGCCGAGCGACCACATCATCTCCTTCTATCGCGACTTCGAGGACATCCGCGCGGA
>Ga0190275_10000904_pt1 | contig 23342 bp, 13 predicted proteins | sample Popmic550T_FD_133745 | JGI IMG/M metagenome (GOLD analysis project Ga0190275, IMG submission 133745) | Populus adjacent soil microbial communities from riparian zone of Yellowstone River, Montana, USA - 550 T | ecosystem: Environmental > Terrestrial > Soil > Riparian zone > Trees stand | place...
GCTTCAGCAACCCGAAGGATCCCTCGGAGGCGCACGTGGCGTATGTGCCGTATGACGCGCCCGCGCAATACCGGGGCGTGAGCACGGAGCATGTGGTGGAGCGGGTGCGCATGGCGGCGGCGCGGTGTGACGTGTTGATCGTCCTGGTGCACTGGGGCACGGAGTACGCGGGGCAGCCCAAGCCAGAGGAGAAGAAGCTGGCGCGAGCCATCATCGACGCGGGGGCGGGCGCGGTGATCGGCCATCACCCGCATGTGCTGCAGCCGCTGGAGTCGTACACGACGGCGGAGGGGCGCAAGGGGCTGATCGCGTACTCGCTGGGGAACCTGGTGGCGAACCAGTCTCAGTTCTACGCGTACAGGCCGGGCAAGTCGGACAAGCAGGGGGACACACGGGACTCGATGCTGCTGCGTATGTCGTGGGCGCGGCGCGAGGCGGACGGGGCGGTGGAGCTGGACGCGGTGTCGGTGCTGCCGGTGTGGATCGAGAACAACGCGCGCACGCGCAAGAAGAAGGAGGCGCGCAACATCCAGCCCGTGCTCATCGATCGAGAGCTGGAGGCCATCACCGAGCGCGTGGCGCTGTTGGACGCGAGGCCCGAGCCCACGGACGCCAAGGAGAAGGCGCAGCTGAAGAAGGAGCGGGGGGTGTTGGAGCACCGGCTGACGACGCACAAGCACCGGCGTGAGGTCATCTTGAAGATGCTGCCTGAGGGGTTCGCGGTGGCCTCACCGGGACTGCGCCGCCGCGAGGAGTCGGCCGAGAGCGTGGCGGTTCAGGCCGTGCCTTGAGCGGGGATCGGTGCTCATGCTCCCAGGCGCGTGAACACTTTCCCTGAAGAGCTGACAGAGCCTCTTGGACTGAAGCATGCGAGATGCGCCGCCTTATGGCGGATGCTGATGGCATCGCCTTCGACAACTATAGGGGGCAGCACTTCGCGGAAGGTTGGGCGCGGTCCGGATGACCCACGTGGCCAACTGTTCGGAAATGTCGGGGGTTTTGCGCTTCTAAAAGTCCCGACATTTCCGAACAGTTGCCCTCGGTAGTGCCTTCGGCTCCTTCTTCCGACTGGAGCAGCAGTCATGTCGGACCGAACCAGTAGAGGATGGCAAGCAGATGGTGGAGGGAGGTGGAGGGTGGCGAGCAACAGGCTGAAGGCCCGGCCGGATCGATTCACGCGGCCGTCCGCGTCAGAGCTGGCCGCAAAGTTGGGACTGCTGCGCCTGCGTGACGTGGAAGCCCATGGCATTCCTCGGCCACGTCTGCGAGTCGAGCTCCGGGAAGTTGCCCCTGGCATCTGGGGCAGGGGGAGTGGGTCATTCAGCAGCACGACGGTGGCCGCCAAAGGTGTGCCCCAAGCCGTGGTGTGCCTCTCGTCCGCGCTCTACTTCCATGGGCTGCTATCCGAGGAGCCTCCCGAGGTGTTCCTCGCCATCGGGGAGAAGGCTCGACGCCCTCGCCGGCAGCAACCGCCGCTCCGTGTCGTCCGCTTCTCCGGGGCCGCGCTCTCCGAAGGAATCGAGCACCATTCCGACCAGCGTGTCCCCGTGCGCGTCTACAGCGTGGCGAAGACCGTGGCGGACCTCTTCAAGTACCGAGGCAAGCTCGGCTTCCCGGTGGCGGTCCGGGCGCTTCGAGACGCTCTCCTGGCAGGGCTCTGCACACCGGAAGAGCTCCTCCACTTCGCAGCCATATGCCGGGTCACGAGGACGCTCTCGCCGTACCTGGAGGTGCTCATGGCCCGACGCGGTGCCGACATCCAGGCAGCGCTCGCGAATCGGAGAGCCCTAACGGCTCCCCATTCCATGAGCCATCCATGAGCGCTGTGACGCTCGGTAGGATGCAGTCCGATCTGCCTGGGTTGATGACGCAGGAGCTTTGCACTACACGCTGTCTCCAAAGGAGAGCGGTGCCTCAGGCGCACGGATGGATCTGAAGGCAAGGCGCGCATGCTGGATGATGATGGAGGCTACCGCTACAGATGAGGGAGCGCAGGTCGCGTCCAGGACGCCCGGTGGAGCCGCTCGCCTGTTCTGGTTCCTGGGCGCCTCCTTCGTGCTGCATGGAGTGCTGGCAGTCACTCTGCTGCAAGGGACCCTGACCGAAGTACCTGTGAGCCTCGGTGCTCCAGGGGCTGCTACAGCGAGCATGGGGATGGTCTGGTTCGAGGGACCCGGTGCTGTCCAAGCCTCGTCTCCTGCAGCTCCTCCTTCCGCTCCCCGGGCTGTGGCACGCACGCGGCTCCCCTCTGTGGCCGCCGCTCCGAGAGCGCAGCCCGCGGCCGAGCCCACTGCACGGCTGGCCGGGTCCGGGCCTGAAGTGGCGCAACGCGTGGAGCAGGCTCCCGCTTCTCCGACAGCAGCTTCTCCTTCCGCGGACTCCGCCCAGAGTGGAGAGCCCTCGGCCGAGGCCCCGGTGGGTGCATCGGTCGCAGAGGCCGCAACCCGTAGCTCTGTCGAGGGTGCTCCTGGCGCAGAGTCTGGACTCCCGCACAGTGAGTCAGGTGCCGCATCCTCTGGCGGCGCCGTGGGCTCGCGGAGCGCTGCTGCCCCTGGAAATGGTGGACCGGGCGGGCCTGCTCTCGGAGACCTCAGGGGCTATGCGCGGCGCCTGTCCTCCGTGGTGGCCCGACAGCGCCGCTACCCGGAGGTAGCGGTGCGGCTCGGCATGCAGGGCACCGCCCACGTCCAGCTCCGCCTCCGCCGGGATGGCTCGCTCATGGAGCCGCCGCGGCTCGTCACCTCCTCGGGCCAGGACGTGCTCGACGCCGAGGCACTCCGCATGGTCGAGGCCGCCGCTCCCTTCGAGCCCCTGCCCGAGAGTGCCTCCCGCACGGACGCCGGGTTCGTCATCCCCGTCGTCTTCTCCCTCCGCCCTGGCAACTGAAGACGCTCAGAAGGGCAGCGCCTTCCATGTGCGGAGGTTCGGGTGCTCCATCCGGAACTTCTCGATGGCGGAGTCCAGCTCCAGCGGAGACTCCGTCTCCCGGACCCGATCCGCGTAGAGGATGCGCCGCGCCACCGCGTCGAGCTGGAACACCCAGCACAGCCCCATCAGCGGGTTGATGAACAGCTCGCTGCCCTGCGTTCGGTGCGTCAGGTGGTAGTCGCCATAGCGCCCCTCGACCGCGGACAGCACCGAGGCGGAGACGATGCTCGGGTGGTTCGGCATGGCCCGGAACACATCCAGCACCGCCTCGCGCCAGGCCTGCACCGAAGGCATCTGGCGCATGAGCGAGAAGGCGCCCAGGAACCCTCCATCCGACGTCAGCTCCGCCACCGAGCGCAGGAAGTCCGCGTGGCACACCCCATGGAAGGTGTCCACGCCGAAGCCCACGGACACCAGCAGCTTGAGCGGACAGTCCACCGCGCTGGCCGAGAGGATGCTGGCCACGTCCTCCACCGGTGTGCCCAGCCCGGCTTCGTCTCCACGCATGAGGCTGTCCGTGCCACCGTCCACGAGCACCACCGCATCCGGCTTCAGCTCCGCCGCGAGCGCCCGGTACGTCTCGGTGAGCGGCTTCACCCCCGTCCGATCGAAGCAATGGATCGACACCTCGATGCCCTGGCGCCGGAGGAACCGGCACAGGTACAGCTCCGGGAAGTAGAGCTCCGGGCCGCTCGAGTCCGCCGTTACCTCCAGCCACGTGGGAGAGCGCCGGCGGCCCGTCGCCTGGCTCAGCCAGGTGAAGGAGAGGTTGGCCAGGTGCACCTCCTTGCCCTGGGCCCGCAGGGCGAAGAAGAGCGGCAGGCCGCAGAAGATGTCGAAGCCCCCGCCCGCTCCCGCGAGCAGGATGCGGCGGGCCGGCGCGAGCGCCACCCCCAACGGCGAGTCGAAGACGTCCATGGGAGAATGCTACGTCACGGCTCCTTCCCGTGCCCGGCCTGGGCTCGCTCAGCCACGTGAGGGCCCCTGTGGCTCCGAGGGCTTCTCCGTGTCAGGGGGCTCCCCGGGCAGCTCGCGCAGTGGCACGAGCCGGGCCAGCAGCGGCCCGCCATGCTTGAGCCGGGCGAGGCGCTGCGCCGGGTAGATGCCTCGGTGCCCCGTGAGCAGGTACGCCACCGTGGCGACGATGGCCACATGCGGCAGGACGCTCGCACCCACCAGCTCCACGGCCATGATGGAGAGGGCCAGCGGGGTATTGGCCGCCGCGGCGAAGAGCGCCGCCATCCCCACCGCCGCTCCCAGGTCCAGCGGCAGGCCGAGCAACCTCGCCAGCACGTTGCCGAGCGCCGCGCCGATGAAGAACAGCGGCGTCACCTCTCCGCCCAGGAAGCCCGCGCCCAGCGTGACGGCGGTGAAGAGCAGCTTCCACGCAAAGGCGCTCTCGGGCAGCGACGGATCCACAAAGGAGCGGACCAGGGTGGGCACCCCCAGCCCCAGGTACGCCTCCGTCCCCACCAGCTTCCAGAGCCCCACCACCGCGAGCCCCCCCATGGCCATGCGCACCGGCAGCCAGGGCACGCGCCCCTCCAGCAGCTTCTTCAGCCGGTGGGTCCCCTCCATGAAGACGATGGCCACCCCCGCCACCGCCACCGCGAAGACCAGCCACTTCGCCAGCACCCACCCGGACAGCGGCAGCACGCCAGGGACTGGGTACACGGTATGGACGATTCCCAGCGAGCGCGTGACGAGATCCCCCACCACCGAGGCCACCAGCGCAGGCAGGAGCGCCTCGTAGCCCAGCCGCCCCACGACGACCACCTCCAGGCCGAACACCGCGCCAGCGATGGGCGTACCGAACACGGAGCCGAAGCCTCCGGCGATGCCCGCGGCGAGCATCCCGCGGCGAGTGTCCGGAGACACCCGGAGGCGGTGGGCGAGGGCGTCCGCCAGGCTGCCCCCCATCTGCACGGCGGTGCCCTCGCGGCCAGCGCTGCCCCCGAAGAGGTGGGTGAGCACGGTGCCCAGCAGCACCATGGGCGCCATGCGCAGCGGAATCTGCGGATCCCCCTCGTGCACCGTGTCGATGACGAGGTTGTTGCCACCGCGGATGGGTGCTCCCCACTTCGCGTACAGCGCGCCGATGACGAGCCCCGCCAGCGGAAGTGTGTAGACGATGACGGAGTGTTGCTCGCGGAAGGTGGTGGCCTCGTCCAGCAGGAAGAGGAAGAGCGCTGACGCCGCACCGCACACCGCGCCGACGAGGCCTCCGAGCAGCAGCCACTGCCCCAGCGAACGTGCACTTCGGGTGAGAGTCACAGCGGGGAGTGTAGACGGAGACCGTCTCCAGGGAGACAGGGACGAGCACTTCACATCTCGCCTGGCACGGAGCCCTCGGAGTGTCTCCCCGGAGCCAGTTCCCCGCGCTCTCTCGGGGAGGGGTGCTCCCCAGGAGTGAGCTCCGATTGCACCTCCATTCACGTTTTCCGTTCGCATCATGAAGGGGTGGTCTGATGGGTATCCGGCGATGGCTCGCACTCGTGTTGATCCTTCCTGCTGCTTGCGGGCCTGCTCCCGGTGAGGACTTCCAGGAGGAAGCTCCCGCCTCGGAGTCCGCCTCTCATGAGCTGCAGGGCTGGCGCCCCTGTGACACCTCCGCCACGCTGATCGCGGACATCCGCCCAGGCTCCGTGGGCTCCAGGCCCCGCGAGCTCGTCCACGCCGCCGGCGAGCTCTTCTTCACCGCGGACGACGGTGCGCGCGGGCGCGAGCTCTGGAAGAGCCACGGCACCCGGGCGGGCGCCTCCCTGGTGAAGGACATCCGGCCGGGGGTGGCCACCTCGAACCCTCGCCGCCTCACCGTGGCCGGAGACACGCTCTTCTTCACCGCGGAGGACGGAGTGCATGGGCGCGAGCTCTGGGTGAGCGATGGCACCGCTGCCGGCACGAGGATGGTGAAGGATCTCTGGCCAGGCCCCATTGGCTCGGCGCCCGACCAGCTCCTCGCCGTGGGGCACGTCGTCTACTTCGCCGCGAATGATGGGAAGAGCGGCAACGAGCTGTGGCGCAGCGATGGCACGGCCAGAGGGACCTTCCTCGTCGAGGACTTCTACCCTGGCGACGACGTCTCCATCCCGGGCCTCCCCGGCAGCTCCAACCCTCGCCGGCTGACCCAGCTCGCCTACGGGTTCGCCTTCGTGGCCAACGTGGGAGACGTCCTCCAGGTCTGCCGCAGCACCGGCCTTCGCGGCGCCACCTGTGTCTTCACCGGCCCCAAGGACAACTTCCTCCTCTCGCTCAACGCCGTGGACTCGAGCCTCTTCTTCCTCGTGGACAACAATGAAGGCCAGGCCAGCCTGTGGCGCACCAGGGGCGGGCCCGCGGAGTACCTGCGCTTCCTCCCCGGCCTCTACCCGCATGACCTGACCGCGGTGGGCAGGAAGCTCTTCTTCAGCGCGGGCGCCAGGGGGGAGGACGTCGCGGGGGATCCGCGCGGCGAGGAGCTGTGGGTCAGCGACGGCACGGCCCGGGGGACGGCGCTGGTGAAGGATCTCCGGCCTGGCACGGCCAGCTCCTCACCTGGCTCCTTCGCGGCGCTGGACGGGCGGCTCTACTTCGCCGCGGAGGAGGAGCTCCACGGGCGCGAGCTGTGGCGCAGCGATGGCACGGCCCGGGGCACCACCCTGCTCCGAGAGCTGGTGCCGGGCACCCAGGGCTCGGCTCCCCAGGGGCTGACGGCCATCTCGGGGAGGCTGTTCTTCTCGGCGGACACCCCGGGACGGGGCCGCGAGCCCTGGACGAGCGACGGCACCGCGGGCGGAACGGTGCCACTGCAGGAGATTGCCCCCGGGGCGGCGTCCTCGGACCCGCTCGCGTTCACGCGCTCCGGCTGGGACGTCTTCTTCACCGCGACGACGGCCGAGTCCGGCGAGGAGCTGTGGGCCCTGCCGTTCCGGCCCCACGGACGCTGCAGGGACCGGGCCTCGGAGTGAGCCCGGCCGCGAAGCGCTCAGGCAAGCAAGAGCAGCTTTAACCGCTTAAACAGAAAATCGTTTAATCCGAGTAATAATTATATAATATGACTAGGCGGAGGAGGACTCGTGTAAGAGGCCCCCTCCGCTGGCGGCTCCCCCCTCAGTTCCCTCTCAGCCGCATGAGGTTTGCATCATGAAGAGCTCTTCCGAGCAGTACCTGAAGTATCTGGCTGCCCTCTCCCTGAGCGTGGCGGCGCCCGCCGTGGCTCAGCCCGCCCTGCCGCAGGTGGAGGCGGAGAGGCGTCCCGCGATGGAGCGCTGTGTCTCCGAGAACCTCCAGTCCCTGGCCGCCAGCATCGAGATGGATGAGCAGGTGCCTGGTGCCGCCGGCTGGCCCGAGAGCACCCATGTCGGCCGCCTCGCCCAGCTCCCGAACGTGAAGCGGGCGGAGACGAACACCTCGCTCACCTGGCTCATGGAGGACGTGCTCCTGGAGCTCCGCGCCTCATGAGTCAGGCCGTCCATCGCCGGATGGACTTCGTGGTGAAGGTCTCGAAGTTCTGCAACCTCCGGTGCCGGTACTGCTACGAGTACGAGTCCCTTGGCAATCGGGAGGCCATGTCCCGCGAGCAGCTGAGGCAGCTCTACCGCCACATCGAGGCCTGGCGGGCCCAGGTGGATGCGAGGGACCAGCAGCGGACGGAGCTCGGCTTCATCTGGCACGGTGGCGAGCCGCTGCTGCTCGAGCCGGGCTTCTACTGGGACACCCTCCAGGACCAGAAGGAGATCTTCGGCGAGGACGTGCCGCGCAAGAACGTCCTGCAGACCAACCTCACGGTGCTCGATGAGGAGCGCATCGAGCTGCTGCGGCGGGGCTTCGACGTCGTCGGGGTGTCGGTGGACGTGTTCGGCGGGCTGCGGGTGAACGTGGCGGGCAAGGATCTGCAGCCTCAGACGTTGAAGAACATGGAGCGGCTGCGCGAGCGCGGTGTCCCCTTCAGCACCATCACCGTGCTGACGCGGGCGAACATCGGCCGCCTGCGCCACATCTACGACTTCTTCTCCCGTGCGGGCATCGACTTCCGCCTCCTCCCGCTCTTCGACGGAGCCTTCGAGGGCCAGCACCGCTCGTTCGACATGAGCACCCAGGACATCCTGAAGGCCTTCCAGGAACTGGTGGACTTGTGGCTGGAGAAGGATGGGTTCCTGAAGGTGTACCCCACGCTGGAGCAGATCCAGACGGTGCTGCGGTTCATCAAGGGCAACGCGGCGCCCGTCTACTACAACAAGCGTGAGTGGCTGCCCGTCCTGCTGGTCAACACCAACGGGGACTGCTTCACCTACGGAGACCCCTACGAGGATCCGGAGTGGTGCGTGGGCAACCTCTTCACCACGCCGCTGGTGGACCTCTTCGCCGGGGAGCGCTTCGCGAAGTCAGCCCTCGCGGCCGAGCGCCGCATCGCGCAGAACTGCCTGAGCTGCCCGTACTTCGGCGCCTGCAGCGGCTACCCCATCGCCGAGGAGCACTACAACTTCAAGGAGAAGCGGCCGGACGGAGGACGCACGTGCGTGGTGGAGCGCAACCTCTTCGCCTACATCGAGAAGCGCATCCGCGCGCAGCAGGAGCTGCTCACGGATGAGCGGGTTGAGGCGGCCTTCCGGGAACAGCCGGCGGCCTGAGGCAGTCAGCGTTCCCAGAGGAGGCTCAGCTTCAGCTCGAGCGCCTCAAAGGGCTCGGCACGTACCACGGTGTCCCCCAGGTGTGCGCCGAGACGCGACCAGCGGCCCTGCTCCAGCCGGTACACCTCCAGCAGGCGTGGGCGTGGATCCACGAACCACAGGTGCTTCACACCCTCGCGTGCGTACGAGCCCATCTTGCGTGCACGGTCCAGTGCTTCGGTGGAGGGGGAGAGCACCTCGCAGACCCAATCTGGTGCGAGTGTCAGTGCAGCGGTATCGGGTAGCTCCGGGAGGCGCTCGCGCCGCCACCCCGCCAGATTTGGAACGAGCGCCTCTCTCGAGAGGTGCAGCTCGGGCTCGAAGAGGATCACCCATCCACCGAGTCCCTCGGTCCCTGGGGACTTGTCGAAGGGACCCAGGGCTTGGACCAGCCGGGCTGTCACGCGGGCGTGCAGCGGCGATGGGCGCGGACTGACGTACAGCTCCCCGCCGACAATCTCCCCCACCTGGTGAGAAGGGACGCTCTCCAGGCCCTCATAAGTGGCCTCTCGTCGCGGTGGCCTGTCGCTCATGTCTTCAGAATGCAGCCCCGTCCTCGCCGTCGCAACCGGCTCACCCCATGTCCCGCCCATGTGCTCATTGTCCTGCCCCTTGGCCCGCCGCTCCGGGTAGCCAACGAGATCAACCGCTTCATCGGCGGTTCAGCCGCCCCGCCGGGAGCACGCCGGGCAAACCTGTCTGACAGCTATACAGGCTCGGCCAGAGCGCGCCGGGCAAACCTGTCTGACAGCTATACAGGTTCGGCCAGAGCGCGCCGCCAGCCCTAGCGAGGAGGCCCGACTCGTTCAGGCTTCCCCTTCTGCCCCGAGGTGGAGGGGCGTCCCGGGCCGAAGTAGGGCAGGTAGCACCGCTTCTTCCACTCGTAGGTGCTCTCGACGCACGGTGGGGCCTCGTTTCCCACGAGGATCCAGCAGCCGCCGTTGATCTCGATCTGGGGGCGCTTGCACGGAGGCAGCCGCTGGCCGGGGAGAGGCCCCTCCGGTACGTCCTCACCAATTCCCTCGTGCGTCGACATGGCCTCTGGTGCGGAAAGGGGCTCGACGAGCACGAGCTCTCCCAGGTTCGCCGTATCCCCTGCCAGAACTGCGGCTTGAGCTGCTCGAACCCCTGCCGTGGATGACTCCCCGGGCAGGGTATGGGCCAGGCCCCATACACCGGCAGCCAGGGCCCCGCTCATGGCCACTGGAATGAGCCACCTCCGCCATGCCAGCGGCTGGCTCGCCGGAGCTGGAGGAGCTTCTGGCGCACTCGGAGCAGGGGCTTGTCGTGGAGTGATGGGTTGATCTGCTTCGCGTCCCGTGGTGGCCGCCGCGAGCTCCAGCCCCTGGGCCAACTCCGCCGCGGTGCCTCGATCCTCGGGTTGCACGGAGAGCATCTGGCGGATCCACCGTGCCAGCTCCGGGGAGATGTGCACCAGGTTCTCCGCAGGCACCAGCTCCGGGAAGCGCGAGAACGTGTCACCCCCGTCCGCCGATACCTCCACGTCGTCGGCGATGAGCGGGTAGCGGCCAGTGACGAGGCGGTACGCGGTGACACCCAGGGCGTACACGTCATCTGCCGGAGAGGCCTCGTAGCGGGCAGAGGCGTGGCGGCCGAACCTCCATTGGTGGAGCTGGGACTGGGGGCTCTGGTAGTGCGGCGTGCCGGGCGGCTCGGAGTTGCGGGTGAGGACGGGCGCGCCGCGATAGATGCAGGAGCCGAAGTCGACCAGCAGGGCGTGGCCGTCCGCCGAGCGCACCAGGATGTTGTCACCCTTGACGTCGCGGTGGAGGCCACCAGCGGCGTGAGCGGCTTGCAGGGCTCGGGCGAGCTGGGCCAGCAGGCGCAGCACCTGGCCAGAGGAGTGGGTCTGGAGCCGAGCCCAGGAGTACAGAGGCAGGCCGTCCACCTCCTCCATGACGAGGAACGGGAAGCGCGCGCCGCCTGGGCCGCTCCATTCACCGGAGTCATGCAGGCTGGGCACATGGGGATGGTGGATGCGCGAGAGCAGCTCCACCTCCCGCACGAACCGAGGGTCTCCGGGATGGCGTGCGAGCTTGAGGGCAACAGGTCCCTTCTCGGCGTGGGTTGAGTGCTCCGCGCGGAAGACGAGGCCGTAGGCGCCCTGGGCCAGGAGCCCCAGCAGGCGCCAGGAGCCGATGAGGGAGCCGGGTGGGAGGGCAGCGGGATGCACGGTGAGGGAAGTCTCCAAGTATCACCTCCAAGGGAAGCCAAGACCCACCAGGGTGGGTCCAGGGAATCCTACCTCAGGGGTGGGAAACGTCCACTCATGCAATCACGACGTTGACGATCTTTCCTGGCACCACGATGACCTTCTTCACCGTCTTGCCTTCGAGCTGCCGGGCGACGTTCGGCAGCGCGAGGGCCTGCTCACGAATGGTGGCCTCGGGGGTGGTGCGCTCCAGCTCGAGGCTCCCGCGCAGCTTGCCGTTGACCTGCACCGCATAGGTGATGACCGCGTCGATCGTCAGCGCCTCGTCATAGGCCGGCCAGGCCTGCTGCACGAGGAAGCCGCCGGCTCCCAGCTTCTCCCACGCCTCGTCTCCGAGGTGCGGAGCGAAGGGCCCGACGAGCTTCACCAGCGTGAGCAGGTCCTCGCGGGTTGCTCCCTGGCTCGTCAGCGCGTTCACGTACTCCATCATCGCGGCGATCGCCGTGTTGAACTGCATCCGCTCCAGGTCGTTCGTCACGCGCTTCGTCGTCTTGTGGCGCAGGCGCTGGTGCGGGTCGCCCTCAGGCTGCTTCCCAGGGTTGAGCTCCTCCACGAGCCGCCACACCCGCCGCAGGAAGCGGCTGCAGCCCTCGATGGCGCGCGAGTCCCACGGCTTCTGCAGCTCGAACTCGCCCATGAACATCTCATACAGGCGCAGCACGTCCGCCCCGTACTCGGCGACGACGTCGTCGGGGTTGACGCCGTTCATCTTCGACTTCGCCATCTTCTCGACCTGCACCGACAGCTTCTCGCCGGTCGACTTGAGGTAGGCGTCATCGCCGCGCAGCTCCACCTCGGACAGCTCGTGGTAGCGCCCCATCGCGTCCTGGTACGTGTACGCGAGCACCGTCCCCTGGTGGCGCAGCTTCTTGAAGGGCTCCTTCGTGGAGACCTGGCCCAGGTCGTAGAGCACCTTGTGCCAGAAGCGCGCGTAGAGCAGGTGCAGCACCGCGTGCTCGGCGCCGCCCACGTACAGGTCCACGTTCATCCACTGCCGCTCCGCCTCGCGGGACCAGGGCTCCTGAGCGTTCGTCGGATCCAGGTAGCGCAGGTAGTACCAGCACGAGCCCGCCCACTGCGGCATCGTGTTCGTCTCGCGCCGGGCCGGGCCGCTGCACTGGGGACAGCGCGTCTCCAGCCACGAGGGGATGGTCGCCAGCGGAGACTCACCCGTTCCGGAGGGCTCGTAGCGCTCCACCTCGGGCAGGAGCACCGGCAGCTCGCTCTCCGGTACGGGCACGGGGCCACACTGGGGGCAGTGGACGATGGGGATGGGCTCGCCCCAGTAGCGCTGGCGCGAGAAGACCCAGTCACGCAGGCGGTAGCTGACGGTCTTCTTCCCGAGCCCCTTGGCCTCGAGCTGCGCGGTGATCTTCTTCTTCGCCTCGGTGGTGGGCAGCCCGTCGAGGTCGCCCGAGTTCACCGCCACGCCTTCCTCCGTGAACGGCTTGCCGGGCTCGGCCTCGCCTGTCACCGGGCGGACTACCGGCTTGATGGGCAGGCCGAACTTCACCGCGAACGCGTAGTCCCGCTCATCGCTCGCCGGCACCGCCATGATGGCCCCCGTTCCGTAGGTGGCGAGCACGTAGTCGGCGATCCAGATGGGGATCCGCTCCCCGTTGACAGGGTTGAGGGCGTAGGCGCCCGTGAAGGCACCGGTCTTCTCCTTCGCGAGCTCGGTGCGCTCCAAGTCGCTCTTGCGCCGGGCCGCCACCTGGTAGTCCGTCACCGCCTGCCGCTGCTCGGGGCGGGTGAGCTGCTCGACGAGCGCGTGCTCGGGCGCGAGCACCATGTACGTGGCCCCGTAGAGCGTGTCCGGGCGCGTGGTGAAGATCCGGAGCTCGGCGTTGGCGGCCGGGCCCTCGGCGACGCGGAAGATGACCTCGGCGCCCTCCGAGCGGCCGATCCAGTTGCGCTGCATGGCCAGCGTCGACTCGGGCCAGTCTACCTCGGCGAGGTCCTCGAGCAGCCGGTCCGCGTACTGGGTGATGCGCAGCACCCACTGGCGCAGGTCCTTGCGTTCCACCTGGGTGCCGCAGCGCTCGCACTTGCCGCCGGAGACTTCCTCGTTGGCCAGGCCCGTCTTGCACGAGGGGCACCAGTTGATGGGCATCACGGCCTCGTACGCGAGGCCCTTCTTGTAGAGCTGCAGGAAGATCCACTGCGTCCACTTGAAGTACCTGGGATCGGTGGTGTTGACCTCGCGATCCCAGTCGTAGGCGAAGCCCACCGAGTCGATCTGCCGCCGGAAGTTCGAGACGGCCCGCTCCGTTGTCACCCGCGGGTGGATGCCCGTCTTGATGGCGTAGTTCTCCGCCGGCAGGCCAAAGGCATCCCACCCCATGGGGTGGAGCACGTTCCAGCCCTGCATCCGCTTCCAGCGCGTGAGGATGTCGGTGGCGGTGTAGCCCTCGCAGTGGCCAACGTGGAGCCCCGCGCCCGAGGGGTAGGGGAACATGTCGAGGGCGTAGAACTTGGGCTTCTTCGGATCGAAGGACGTCTTGTGCAGCCGTGCTTCCTTCCAGCGCTGCTGCCACTTCGGTTCGACGGTGCGGTGCTCGTAAGGCATGGCCGCGCACCTTACCTGAAGCTCCCACAGGGTGAACCGCCGGCTGCAGCGGCGGCTCACGGTGCAACCTGGTGGACGGAGGAGAGGGACGGGAGTCCTACCCGGCGTCGTGGCCTTCGATGATGCGGCGCTGGATCTCCTGGCGCAGCGGCAGGGCCTCCGCGGTGCTCAGGCTGCCGTCTCCGTTGGTGTCGTACTGCGCGAGGAGGGCCGCGCGGCGCTCCTGGGCCTTGGCCTGCCAGTCCAGGCGGATCTGCTCACGCTCCTGCGAGTCCAGGACGCCGTTGCCGTTGGCATCGTACTTCGTGAGCAGCTCCTGGCGCTTCTGCTCCCACTTCGCGCGGACCGCGTCGCGCGCCGCCTGCCGCTCGGCCTCATCGAGCTGGCCATCGCCGTTGGCGTCGTACTGCTCCAGGCGCTCGGCGCGCAGGCGCTCGCAGCGGGCCTCCATCGCATCCACCAGTGCGGAGCGCTCCTCGGTGGAGAGGCTGCGGCTGCCATCCTCGTCAAAGGCCCAGCGCACGCGCCAGAAGGCCTGGTGCCGTGCGCGGCGGCCGAGCTGCGCCAGCCGCTGGCGCGCCGGGCCCCCCTCGCCGATGTCGGCGCGCAGCTCGCGCAGCTCCGCACGGTCGAGCTGGCCGTTCTGGTTGTCGTCATACTTCTCGAGCACCTGCTGGCGGCGCGCGCTGAAGTCGCACGGGCTGCCGTCATCCACGGGGGCCACGGTCACGGTGTCCACGGCCTCGGTGGTGAACGAATCGAGGGCGGCCGCATCGGCATCCGCCACAGCGTCCCCTCCGATGTCTCCGGACTCCTCGGAGGCGACGACGTAGGAGGCGGCCTCGCCCAGGGCGAGCTCCTGGTCGGTCATGGCGGCGTTACAGGCGACGGTGCCTAGCGGGAGTGTCAGCCAGAGGGCTGCAGTCAGGAGACGGCGGGGAGAGGGGCGCTTCATGGGGTTCCTCCGGGAAAGGGCTGCGTTGTCCGGCCACGCACCCATGAACCCGGCTCCTCCCGGAGAGTTGCGGGGATTTTCTCTGGATTAAGCGGTGTGCGTCCTGTGCGCACGTTTGCGCTATCCTGAGCGAAGGCACCCCGCCGCTGCCACCCGGCGGATGAGGGACGCAGCCGAGAACACCGGCCCAAGCTTCAGGCCGAAGTGCCCTTGGCCTGCTCGCGCTTCTCCAGCACCTCGAGCCGCTGCAGGAAGGCCTTGCCCTTCGCCGCATCCGTCATGTGGATGAACGCCGCCATCCCCTTGAGCTGCTCCAGCGTCTCGCCATCCTTGCCCGGCTTGCCCTTCTCCCGGTTGTGGATCGCCGCGCGCAGCTGCCGGATCACATCCCGCGGCACCCGCGCCGCTGGCACTCCCGCCGGCGCCTCGTTCACTACCAGGCCCGTCACCCGCTGCCGCGAGCCCTTGCGCAGCACCCGCGTCTTCTCCGGGTGCGGCGTGAAGCCCTCGGCCACCAGGATGCTCTTCACCCTCGCCAGCAGCAGCGCCACCGGCGCGTCCGCCTGCGCCTTCCCCTTCGCCCCCTTCGCCCGCCGCCACGAGAACGTCAGGTCATCCGCATAGCGCGTGTAGGTGAAGCCCAGCCGCTTCGCCATCGCCGACACCCGCTTGTCCAGCCGCAGGCACAGCGCGTTCGTCAGCGCCGGAGAAGTCGGTGCCCCCTGCGGCAGCGCCCGTGGCCCCTTCGCCACGTACAGCGTCTTGCCTCGGAACTGCACCACCTCGCGCGGCGCCTCCGTGGACAGCAGCGACAGCAGCGTCGCCGCGTGCTCCTCCAGCCCGCCCTTGCGCAGCAGCCCCTTCACCCGCCGCCACGTCACCGAGGGGAAGAAGTCCTTCACGTCCACCTTCACCACCACGTCCGCGCCCCTGTGCGCCAGCGCGTTGGTGAGAATGGAGCGCCCCGCCACGAAGCCGTGCGCCGCCCCGTGCACCGGCAGCCGCTCCACCACGTTCGCCAGCACCCAGCGCTGCGCTGCCTTCAGCTCCTTCTTCGGCGCGGTGATGGTCCGCTGGCCTCCATCCCGCTTGGGAATCTGCCAGCTCTGGTAGTGCGTGCCTGTATCCACCTCACGGTGGAAGGTAAACCAGCGCAGCCGCGACACCGGCACCGCCAGCGCCTTCGCCAGCGCCTCCGCGGAGTCCAGCGCCGGCATCCCGTTCGCCTTCGCCCGCTCCTCGCGATCCGGCAAGTCGAACTTGTCCGGGCCCCCCTGCTCGTCCCAGTGCACCCCCACGCCCAGGTGGTTGATGTGCGTGGCCTTCCACGCCTCCCACACGTGGCGCTCCAGCGCACGGCGCTCGACGGCCTCCGCCTTCTTCTTCTCCTTCCAGGCCCCCTTCTGCTTCTCGGAGAGCTCCTCGAAGTCCACCTCCTCGGCTGCCACGCCCTTCGCCACGAGCTGCTGGCGCACCCACTCGTCCTGGCCCCCCGCCTCCTGGATGGCCTTCCACCGCGTCAGCAGCGCCTCGTGCTGCTGACGGCGCGCCTCACGCTGCGCGAGCGCGGCCGGTGAGGACGGGGTGGGCTGTGGGGCGGTGCCTGGCTGCGGCGGCGCCGCGGATACGTACGACTCCAACTTGGAGGTCATGGCAGCTCCTGACGTCGCGGCGGCTGCGGGTGGGCGCGACAGGCACGAACGGTCGAGAGAGGCCCCCAAGGCACCACCTGCCTACCTGGGGCACGGTAGCCTCACCGGCTCTCCCTGTCGCCGGCCATCCAGCGCGCTAGGGAAACGGCGGTTGCGTCGTTGGTTCAGCTCCCTGGCGCGCTGGATGGCCGGCGACAGGAAGAGAGCCAAGAACAGGCTACCTTGCGGAGAGTGTCCAGCATTGCTTCCAGAGCGGCGCAGCGCCGCTCCCGCGCTCGAGGCGCTGAGGCTGATGACTGTGGGACCTCTCTCGGTCGTTCGTGCTGGTCTTGAGGATTCGCGCTCGGTCGCACCCGCCCTGCTGGCCGTGGGGTAGGCGGCCAGACAAGTCCGGTTTTCTACACCAGCCGCGAGGTCCCGTCGATTGCCGGAAGCCGCTGCGGAGGGGTTTGACGGGCGCGGGCGATCGAGGGAGGCCCCCAAGGCACCACCTGCTCACCTGGGGCACGGTAGCCTCACCGGCTCTCCCCACCGGACGTACTGGCCCGGGTTGAAGAAACGGCGGTTGCGTCGTTGGCTCAGCTCTACAACCCGGGCCAGTACGTCCGGTGGGAAGAGAGCCAAGAACAGGCTACCTTGCGGAGAGTGTCCAGCATTGCTTCCAGAGCGGCGCAGCGCCGCTCCCGCGCTCGAGGCGCTGAGGCTGATGACTTTGGGACCTCTCCCGGTCGCTCGCGCTGAAGAGTCTCTGGGCCGTCACACCTCCCGTTCCGGCCGCACCTGAGGCGGCCTCTCAGTCCTTGTTCTACACCATCGCCGAGGCCGCATCGATGAAGCCCTCGGAGGCCAGTGACTCCAGGCGCGCGAAGTACGCCGTGCGCGCCTCCGCGTCCGTATCAAACCACAGCTTCTGCCGGCGCGGCTCGCCCAGGCGCGGGCCCCACTCCACCGCCACCACCTTGCCGTCCAGCGAGACGCGGTACACCTGCTCCTGCCCGCTGACCTCGCGCCGCACGTAGGAGCGCGTCTCCGCGCGGATGAGCTTGCGCCCCTCCGGCGTCTGTCGCAGCGCCTCCTCCGCCGCACGCTGCCGGGCGTAGGCCAGCCGCAGCGCCATCATGTGCTCGCACGGGCCCTCGCGCAGCCCCGAGCGTCGGAAGTGCGGGCAGCCGCAGCTCGCCTCCTTCACCCGGCCCTCGAGATCCAAGGTGAAGGCGGGGAAGAAGCTGCGCACCGCCTCCCGGTCCACCACCTCGCCGTGGATGCGGGTGCCCTCGCCCACCACGTCGTGCACCTTCGTCACCTTCACCTCGCCCGCGCCCGGCCCGCCGTCTCCCAGCAGCCGGTGCGCCCGCGCCTCGCGCTCGCTGCCGAAGCGGATGACGGCCTCGTCCACGGGCGTGGGCATCAGCTCGCGCGGCCGGTACGCTCCGCGGGCCATGTCATAGAGGATGCGTCCGCGCAGGCACTCGAGCTGCAGCGCCGCTCGCACCGCGTCCTTCGGCGCCCCCGCGCCCGCCACCAACGTCTCGAAGGAGAGCGGACCCTCCGAGCGCAGCCGCTGGCGCAGCTTCTCCGAGAGCCCCTCCGGCACCGCGCGCGGCATCAGCACGTCGAAGGCCGCCGCGCTGGACCAGCCGCTCTCCGTCCACCCCGTGAGCCCCAGCGTGAGCGTGGCCGCGCCCATGTCCACCACCCAGAACACCGGCAGGCCCGGGCCGAGCAGCTGCACCCGCACGCTCTGGGCATGGGGCAGCAGCCGCGCGAGGGCCGTCAGGCGCTGACGGCCAAACGTCCGCACCACCGCCGGCGCCGAGCCCGTGTACACGGGGCCGTGGCACTCGAGCACCAGCTCCCACGGCTCCAGCACCATCCGCGGCGGGGCTCCGGGCACCAGCTCGAAGCGCAGCGCGCGCGGCGCCTTCTTCGCCTTCCGGGTGCGCAGCGCGAACAGCAGGTTGTAGAGATCGATCGGTGACAGCGTGCACGTGCTCGCCGGGAGCGTGGCCGCCGACTGCACCTGGAGGAAGCCGCGCAGCCAGGCGTGGGGCACCTCCACGTTGCGCGGGGGGCGGGCCTCGCGCGAGGGCAGCGCCACGTGGGCCTCCAGGGACAGCGGCACGTAGGTGCGCAGCCGATCCACCTTGGCCAGCAGGTCCGGTGGCACGTCCAGGAAGGTGGAGCCGTGCGCCGCCTCGCGCCTGTCGAAGAGGCCATTGTCGAAGGCCAGCCGCGCGTAGGCGCTCTCGTCCCGGGAGAAGACCTCCACGGACACCTGATCCGGATCCACGGTGAGTACTGGATCCAGCACCGTGTCCTTCTGCTCCTCGCTCTGGAGCGAGGCGTCCAGGAACGCCTTCTGCGCCTCCCAGATCTGCGCCGAGGCGCGCTTGCCCTGCTTCATCAGATAGGCGAGGTACGCGGTGCGGTCCCTCCCGCGGTAGCGCAGATCGCTGGCGAGGACACCGAGCGTGGCGGCCAGCGCGTCGCGGAAGAGGGCAGGCTCACGCACCTGGCCGCGGAGGCCTACGGTGCCGCGGGAGCCCTCCAGGGCCAGCAGCACGCGCGAGGCCTCCGCGCGGGTCTCCACCTCACTCGCGGTGGCGTAGCGCAGCTCGACGGGGTGGCGGGTGGCGGTCGTCACGACGGGCTTCCTCCCTTCCGGGCGCGCTCGGCGGCCCGGCGTGCACGTTTGTGGGCGCGGTAGGCCGCCTTGCGCAGCTCCACCGACTGCCCCTTGTCGAAGGCCTGGCCGCGCAGCACCTCCGCGGCATCATCGCCGCCCATGCGGCCCAGCGCGGCCCAGGAGTCCTGCTTCACCTCAGGTGTGCCCCCGGTGGCCAGCGGCTGCAGGGGCTGGAGCTGGTGCTCGGCAATCACAGCGGGGAGCGCCACCCGGCGGCCTTCGGAGGAGGTGAGCGACTTCGTGTCGCGCAGCCCCACGCCCATCGGGCCCACGGCCACCGGATCGAACGGCTTCATCGCCAGCGCCCACTCGGCGCGGTCCGGAGCCAGCCGGGCCAGGGAGGCCGCGGCGGCCTCGCGCACCCGGGCATCTGGATCCTCCAGCGTGGTGCGGAGTGCTTCCGTTGCGGCAGAGAGCTCCTTGGGAGCGGAGAGGACGGGCTTCGCACCCGCCTCGGCCGTGCCGAGCGTGCCCAGCGCGCGTGCCGCTTCCTGGCGCACCTCCGCTGGAGCCCCGGCAGCGCCACCCAGGAGGATGACCCGAGCCCCGGTGGCCAGCTCCGCTACGCCGAACCTCGCGCTGGCCCACAGCAGCCGCTCCCAGGCGCGGGCCAGCGGTGGCCGCTTCGGGCCGGGCGCGGAGGCCCACTCGGAGGAGGTACGGCGCTCGGCCTTCGCGAGCGCCCCGGAGAGCGTGGCCGAGTCCGAGGCCGGCAGCGGTGCGCGCGGCTCACCCGTCCACGTGCCGATGACGAGGGCTGCCTCCTCACGGGCTTGGGGCTGCTCGTGGGCGAGCAGCGCGGCCAGCTCGGAGACGGGCAGGACTCCCCGCCGTGCCAGGCCTCGGCGGAGCCTCCGCCGCAGCGCCTCGTCCTTCAGCGTCGCCAGCCGGGGAACGAGCAGCGCGGGATCGGCCTCCTCGGCCAGGTACGTGGCGGCGGGCTCGGAGATGTCAGAGAAGCGGCTCGCCACGGCGAGGAACTCGACGCGCACCCGATCCTTCGGGAAGAGGATGTCGAGCGCCTTGCGCGCCTCCTTGCGCAGCTCGAAGTCGTAGGCGTCCAGCACCGTGGACAGGGCGTGCTCGGCCGCCACGTCGCCCAGCTTGCCCAGCTCCGCCGCGGCGGTGAGGCGCACGGGGTTGGAGGTCGAGTCGTCAGTGAGCAGCGCCTCGATCTTCACCCGCGCGCGCTCGCCGCCGATGTACCGCAGCCCGCGCACGCCTGCTTGCTGCTGCTCGAAGGAGTCCGACTCGACGGCTTCGGTCTCCACCTTCTCCTCGACGCGCTTGCGCTGCTCGCCCTCGGGGAGCTTCGCGGCCAGTCGACCCAGGGCCTCGATGGCGGCGACGACCATGCTGGGCTCGGCGGGGGCCTCGGGAGTGCCACCCCCGGCCACAGTCTCCAGCTCGGCCAGGGCCCGCCCGTCTCCCAGGGTGCCGAGCGCGAGGATCGCCCGCTCGCGCTCCCCCACCTCGCCGGCGCGCGAGTACAGCAGCAGCGGGCGCAGCGCGCTGGGGAGTGCCTTGAAGGCAGCGGCCTCGGCGGCGGGCAGCATCAGCTCGCGAGCCCCGGCGCGCAGCACCTCCTCGATGGGCTCCACCTTCGCGCCTTGATGCACGACGCGCTGGGAGTAACGAGCCACAGCCTCGCGGCGCACTGTCTCATCCCGATCGGCGAAGAGGCTCAGCAGCAGCGCATCCTGGCCCGCGTCAGCGCCGTGCTCCAGCTCGGGCGGGACCGCCTGACGCACCGCCACGTCCGAGGAGCGCACGGCCGAGCGCAGGAAGCGAACCGCCAGCGCCGCGTCGCGCAACTTCATGTCCCGGGTGCCATCGGGTAGCAGCTTCACGTCCCGGTCCGCCACCGCCATGGCCGCGGTGATGCAGGCCAGGCGCACGCTGGGGGCCTCGTCCTCGAGCACCTGGCGCGCCAGCACCTCCACGGCGTCCGGGTGGCGGGTGCGGCCCAGGGCGTTCACGAGGTTGTTGCGCTCGTCCAGGCTCGTCGAGGTGCGCAGCCGGCCCGCGAGCGCGGCCACCGCGGCGGGCGTGGCCAGCCGGGCCAGAGCCTCCATGGCGCGCTTCGCGTTGGCCGCGTTCTCCGAGCGCAGGAAGGTGTTCAGCACCTCCACCGCCCGGTCATCCTTGCGCCAGGCGAGCAGCTCCGAGGCGCGCATGCGCAGATCCTCGTGCTCGCTGGCCATGGCGCGGCCGAGCGCCTCGGTGACACGCGAGTCGTTGGCCCCGGCCAGGCGCTCGATGACGCCGACGCGCAGGTCCGCGTGCTCACTGGAGAGCGCGGCCAGCAGCGGCTCGAGGCTGCCCGCGGGGCTGAGCTTCTCCAGCAGCTCGAAGGCGTACTTGCGCACGTCCGGCAGGGGCGAGTTGAGCGCAGCGGTGACGCGAGGCCGGGCGGCATCCCCTCGCGTCGCCAGCTCGTCCAGCGCCGCGCGGGCCACGTCCTGCGAGAGCGAGGCCAGGGCCAGGGCCAGGGGCTCATCCGAGCCAGCGGGGTACAGCTCCTTGAGGCCGGCGAGGGCCGCCTTGCGCACGAGCTGGTGCGGATCCTCCAGCGCGCGCAGGAGCGCGGCCACGGCGGCGGGCTGTCCGGCGAAGCCCTCCTGGGTGAGCTTCACCACGCGATCCACGGCATCGCGGCGCACGCGGTGGCCCTCGTCGTCCCCAGCGGAAACCTGCCGGAGCAGGCCGACGTAGGCGCCAAAGGCCAGCCGGCGCAGATGCTGGCGCTCGACGGAGGCCAGCGCCTCGGGGGAAGGCGAGGCAGCCTCCTTGGTGGAGGAGAAGAGGCGCCGCAGCCAGCTCTTCGCGGCCTTCTCCGCCTCGGGCCGGGGCTTGGGCGTGGTCTCCGGCTTCCACGGCTGCTCCAGCGAGCGCGGGCGCGCCACCTTCTGGGCCTCGCGGAAGTAGTCCAGCGGCTTGTGACGGAGGTTGAGCACCTGGGCGGCGGCGTAGCGCTGCTCGGAGACGTCGCTGGCGAGCGCCTCGGCCAGCCCCACCATGCGGCGGGCGCGCTCGTCCTCGGCGGGCCACTCCTTCAAGTCGCCGGCCTTCTCCGGCTTGGGCGGCAGCAGGGCCTCCACGAGGTAGGCCTGGTACTCCGCCGGATCGGCCCGCAACTCCAGGGCGCGCGCGGCGGCGTAGCGCACCTCGGGCCGAGCGCTGGAGAGGGCGCTGGTGAGCAGGTCCGGCGGCTCGCCGCGGCGCGAGGCGCGCAGATCCCTGGCGAGGATGATGGCGAACACCATCTCCTGGACCTCGCGGGTGCGGTCCTCCAGGCCGTGGAGCATGCCGCCCTCGCCCTCGGCGCCGAGCGCCGCGAAGGAGAGGATGGCGCCCAGGCGGATGGGCTGGTGCTCGTGCCGCAGCGTGCCGGTGAGCACGGGCAGGGCGCGCGCGTCACCGAGGCGCGACAGGCCATCCGCGGCCCAGGAGCGCACCGCCACGTCCGCGTGGCCGAGCGCATCCAGCAGGTGGCCCTCGTCTCCCCGGCGGCAGGCGGTGGCCAGGCCGCGGGCACCCTGCTCGCGCACCTCGCCCAGCTCGTGCTTGAGGAGGGTGGTGGCGTAGAAGGAGAGCAGCCGGCGAGAGCCCAGCGTGGCCAGCGCGCTCGCGGCCCGGGCGCGCAGCGGGTTGAGGGACGGGGGCAGGTAGCGGCGCTCCAGCTCCTTGTCGGTGATGAGGACGCGCATCGGCTCGATGATGTCCTCGGCACCGCGCGCGGCGAGCAGCTCCGCGGCGCGCACCTTGAGGGGCAGGGCGGCGGAGAGGAGGCCGGCGAGCAGCGGCCCGTTCTCGTTGGGGACGAGCTTGTCCAGGGACTCCAGCGCCTGGAGGTGGACGGAGGGCTCCTCGTCCTGGATGAGCTTGAGCAGGGGCGAGCGCATCGCCTCTACCGGAGCGTGGACGGCGTTCTTCGCCCCGAGCGTCCGCAGCGAGGCGTGGGTCGTCTCGAGCGTCGCGAGGTGGGGCTCGGGCTTCTCCTTGCCCACGTGCTTCACCCACGCCTCGTAGGCGGCGGTGGCCACGCCCGCGTCGCGATCCTGCACGGCCTTCTTCAGCCGCTCGAGCGCCCAGTCCTCCTTGGAGCGCGTGGCCAGCTCCTCCACGGCGCGTAGGCGCAGGTCCGGGAAGCGTCCGTCCAGGGCGCGATCCAGCGCCTTCTGTGGCTCCTTCTCGTTCCAGGCCCAGAGGGTGCGGAAGGCCTCGCCGCGGACCTTGGCGGCCTCATCCTCCAGCGCGTTGCCGAGCAGCGGCTCGGCGCCTTCCGGGCGCTTGCCCTGCGCGCCCAGCTTCACCAGTCGATCCAGGCCCCGGACGCGCACGTCCTCGAAGCCCGAGCGCAGCGCGGCCTCTGCGCTGGAGAGTGGCGCCTCCGCGTCCAGTGCCACCACGGCGTCCAGCGCCGAGGACCGCACTTCCGCGTCCGCGTCATCCATCATCCACACCAGCCGCTCGCGGGCGCGTGCGTCCTGGAGCGCCTGGAGCGCGGTGGCCGCCTGCCGGCGGATGGAGGCGTCCGGCTCGCGAGAGAGCTGGAGCAGTGCGCCCAGGGCTCGCGCATCGCCGAGCTGTGCCAGCCCACGGGCTCCGCGCACCGCGGTGTCAGGAGTGCGGCAGGCCATGGCGGCCAGCAGCGGCTCCAGGTCGGCC
>Ga0190275_10000905_pt1 | contig 23331 bp, 29 predicted proteins | sample Popmic550T_FD_133745 | JGI IMG/M metagenome (GOLD analysis project Ga0190275, IMG submission 133745) | Populus adjacent soil microbial communities from riparian zone of Yellowstone River, Montana, USA - 550 T | ecosystem: Environmental > Terrestrial > Soil > Riparian zone > Trees stand | place...
ATCAATACGCTCCGCGTGGTCGATGGCCGGGTCCTCATCCTTGAGGAATGGAAAACGCAGGCCGAGCCCGCAATTCAGGGCCTCAAGTCCGACATGTCCAAGCTGCTCGCCAGCACGGCGGGCAAGGTCGATCGCGTCTTTCAGGCTTACTTGCTCGAACAGCTTGCGCGCCTCAACGAGGTCGTGGGCGTCGATCCCACCGCCTCGTTCTCGTTCACCGACTATCTGCTGACGCTCGATCTCAGCGATAGCGACGACGAGCATATCTCGTTCGTCGCCAAGGTCGAGGAGGGCATCCGCTTCGCGGCCGACAACCTCGATACGGGCGCGCTGACGCTGCTGACGCCCGGCGATCCCTCGATCCAGATTTCGGCCGGCGGCATGATGCTGCCGAAGTATTCCGAGCTTACCCTGATCTCGGTGAAGGGGCGCGACGCGGAGGTTGCCGTCTCGAACGCCGGCTCGCAGACGATCGAGTATGTGCTCAAGACCGTCTCGCGCACCCGCATCCGCTACGGGCAGTCGTTCCTCGTCTGCACGAACGGGTTTTGGTGGCACTCGGGGCGGTGGGATGTCGTCAACGGCATCTTCTACCACAACGACGGCGGCGCCTATAACATCGATTTCGTCGCGGAATACGGGCTCGGGCAGGCGCACTACGCGGTGCGCGCTACGCAGATTTTCTACGATAGCTATGAGGAGCCATATTGGGCGGCGACGATCGTCAATGCTTCCTATAGCGGGCAGGTCGCCGGAAACTCATTCATGGTCCCGCGCTCGGCGTGGGTGACGGGCTTCAACCTCGGCTTCTCGCGCCTCGATACGGGCGGCGACGTTCGTCTCGTCCTTTGCGAGCTAAACGAGAGCGGGGCGCCGGCCTTTAACAAGTCCCTCGCCGCGACGACGGTCGTCCGCGCAAACCTCAAGGTTTGGCCGACGATGACCAAGTTCGCGATCGAGCCGACCTATCTTGAGGGCGGCAAGCGCTACGCATGGTTCATCGTCACGCCGGGCAATCACTGGCTCGCGATGGTCGAGAACAACAAGTATGCGCAGGGCACGTTCTTTATCTCGACCGATGGCGTTTGGAGCCAAGGCAACATCGCTCAGGACGCCTGCTTTGAAATCCTCGCGGCCGAGTTCGAGGCGTCGCGCCTCGTCGTCAACCTGAACAACTGGAACCTCTCGGGCGGGATCACGGATATCGATCTGCTCTTGCAACAGATCGGCAAGGAGGGCTCGTTCTATATCCAGTTCGAGGTTCAAGTCGGCGCCGCGTGGGTTCCCTTGATCGAGGTCAAGTCGGGCAACTCGCCCCTGTTCGGCCTGCCGGCTGCGCTCAATGCGCGGATGGTGATGATCGGGACGACCGACGTGATGCCCGGCATCCGGCTCGCGGCGAGCTTCGTGACGGTTTCGCGTCCGCGCGACGACGGCGTTCATATCAGCACGGCGCGGGTTGCCCCCGCCAACGTGGACGAAATCCACATCGTTGCCGTCCTCGAACACTACGTCGAGGTCGATCACAACTGCGTCGCAACGATCCTGCACGGCGCGGGCTTCTCGACGGAGCGCTCGGCCGCGTCGGTAAGCGATCTCGTTCTTCCGGACGGCTCGATCCGGCGGACGTGGGTCTTTACCGGGTTCACGCCGTTCGCCACGTGGAAGCGAAAGCTCACGATGGCGACGGTTTCCGCGCTCAGCGTGTATCTCGTTTCCGAGGTCACTGACATCGGGTTCCCGGCCTAACGGCCGGGGACTTGTCCCCTCTCTCAAGCGGAGGCTTTCATGCCGAAATCCGAGACGCCGGCGATCGAGCCGGAAACTGTCTATCAGGTCGTGCTTGCCCACTCGATCAAGGTCGGTCGCTCGGCCGTTCATCCCGGCCCCAACGTCAAGCTCCGGGGCGACGTGATCGAGGCGCTTCGTGCTTCGGACCCGGAGGCAGTCATCAGTTACGAGCCGGCGAAGGAAAGCCGGTAATACCTTCCCCGATCGGAGAGCGCTCCCACAATGGCCGGGTTCACGGACTTTCTCGCGCGCAAGCTCAAGACCCTCGGGCCTAACCAGTGGGACGGCTTGATCCGCGCGATCGACGCCCGGTTCGGCGTCCTTGAGGAACAGCTAGGCATCGAGCGCCGCGTTACCGAGAGTATCTTGCAGCGCGGGTTGCAGGTGATCGAGGACGGTATCGGCCCGTCGATCATCGCCGCCCAAGAGGCGGCGGCCGAGATCGCCGCGATCGCCGATCTCGGGATGCTGCTAACCGCGCCCTCGGCGACGACCGTTACGATCGGGGTTGGGACCAAGAGCTTCGTAATCCCGGAGGCCAACCGGGATCAGTTTGCGCCGGCGGCGATCCTGCTCGCCTATGCCGGCGCCGACTATAGCAACGCGATCATCGGGACAACCTCCTCTTACAACCGGACGACCGGCGTCGTTCAGCTTCTCGTTCTCGACACAAAAGGCGCGGGAACCCACAGCGAGTGGACGCTTACGCCCGTCGCCTCTACGGCGGACCTTGAGGCGCTCCGCGATCAGGTCGAGGCGGACAAGACCGACGCCGACGCCAGCGCGACTGCCGCAATCAACGCGCAAGACAACTCGCTGACTTACCTTGAGAGCTTCCGCGCGAAGTATCTCGGGGCGAGCGCGACCGACCCGATCGTGGACGGCAACGGCGATCCGCTTGAGGTCGGCGCGATCTACACGAATACGGCTTCGGGCAAGTTCCGCTATTACGGCCCGGACGGCTGGCAGGATACGACGGCCGGCTCGAATATCCTCGTTCATGAGTTCACGACGGACGGGCGAGGCACGGGCGCCTATACGCTCCCCGAGGCGCCCGCCGCCAAAGAGAATTGCTTTGTCATCCTCGGCGGCATCCCGCAGGCGAAGTCGTCGTTTGAGGTTGACGGGGCCGATTTCAGCTTTACGGCCGATCCGGGCTCGGGCCTCGCGGTCGAGGTTACGATCATCGGGCAGCTTGCGATCGGCGTCCCGTCCGACGAGAGTGTCGGCGCCGACCAGATCAAGGATAGCGACAAGGCGGCGATCCGCACCAAGCTCTCGGTCTTGAGCATCGCTCAGGTCGCGGCCGATATCGCGGCCGCTATCGCGGGCCTTCTCAACTCAGCGCCGGGCCAGCTCGATACCCTAGACGAACTCTCGGCCGCTCTCGGCGACGATGCGAACTTCGCGGCGACGTTGACGGCGGCGCTGGCGCTTAAGGCGCCGCTGGCGTCCCCGCCGCTCTCGGGCGTTCCTACCGCCCCGACCGCTGCCCCCGGAACGAATACGACGCAGATCGCTACGACGGCGTTTGTCAAAGCGCTCGGCGACCTTCGCCTAGCGCTTGCGGGCGGGTCGCTCACCGGGGCGCTCCTGCTCGATGACACGACGAACGTCACGACGGCGCCGCCGCTCGCGTTCGATGGCGACCCGAATACGGGCATCGGCCACCCCGGCGCGGATCGCCTTGCGATCACAACCGCCGGGGTGCAGCGCGCCGAGTTCACGGCGGCAGGCGTGTTCGATCTCGCGTCGGGGCAGATGAAGTTCCCTGCGGTTCAGAACCCGAGCGGCGATGCGAATACGATCGATGACGTAGAGCGCGGGACGTGGACGCCGGCGCCCTATATCGGCGGCACTATCTTTGGCATAACTATATCCGCGTCAGACGGCAGCTATCAGAAGCTCGGCCGCCACGTATGGGTCGATGGCTGGGTATCCTTCGGGAAGGGCGCGGCAACCGGCACCTTCACGATCGGCCTTTTCCCCTTCGCCGCCCACGCCTCGGTCGCGCCCGGCGGGTTCAGCGGCTACTTCGGTTACCGTGGCGGGGCGACAGCGCTCGGGGGCCTACTGCTAGGCCCCGGCGCGTCGGATGCGGGCGTTTACACTACCTCGATGGTATCTGCGACGCACGCGGACTTGTCCGCGTCTGCCGATATTCGGTTCGGCCTCAGCTATGCGGCCGCCAATTAAAAGGGGAGCAACGACGGTGGCGGCAAAGGTAACGACGCGATCCGGCATCGACCTGATCGGGTGGGACTTAGATGATCGCGGCGATCTCGCGGTGCGGGTTCAGAAGATGAGCTTCCTTGACGGGGTGCTCGTCTTTAAGGAGCCGCACCGCTTCGGGCTTCGTCCCGGCGACGATATCGACGCGATGGTTACGCGCGTCAACGCCGCCCTCGCGGCGGACGGGTCCGGGTCGTTCCCGCCGCTCCCCGACGAGGACGTTGCCGAACTCAAGGCGCAGGCCGAGCGCAAGTGGACGCCCGCGCGGATCGAGGCAAGGAAAGAGCGCGATCGGATCGCCGAGGAGGAGACCCGCGCGAGGACTGAGGAAGCGGCGGCCGCCAAAGCGGAACAAGACCGGGCCGAGGGAGCGCGTATTCAGGCGCTCGTTGACGACGCGATCAAGCGCAGGGAAGCGCCCGCGAACGGCGGCAAAAAGTAAACCAAACATGGGGGTGGCCGATGAATGGCCCTGACCAAAGTTGACGAGCGGATGCTGCCCGATCCGATCGGGGGCTCGCGCAACGCGCTGATTAACGGCGACGGCGCGATCAACCAGCGATCCGCCCTCTATACGACCGTCGCCGATGACACCTATTGGTGCGATCGGCACTACGTCCTGGCGCAAACGGCGGCGATCACGCCGACGATCCTCTCGGACGTTGCGAACGGCATCCCGAGCATGATGCGGCTCTCGCAGTCGCAAGCGGTAGCGCAGAGGATGGGCAACGCCCAAATCCTCGAAAGCTCGATCTCGCGCGCTCTGCGCGGCAAGCTCGTGACCCTTGGCGGCAAGCTCCGCTGCTCGTCCTCGCAGCCGATCCGGTTTGCGGTCCTCGAATGGACCGGGACCGCCGACGCGCCCGTTTCCGATGCGGTCAACAATTGGGCGAGCGCGGATTTTACGGCCGGCAACTTCTTCAACTCGACCACGCTGAACGTCCTCGCGGTCGGAACGATCACGCCGGCCGCGAATACGATCACGCCGTGGACCTTGACGGCGACGGTTGGCGCCAACGCGACGAACCTGATCGTCCTCTACTGGACCGAGGGCACGGCCGCGCAGAACGTCACCCTCGACATGCGGTGGTTCCTCGCCGAGGGCGACGCAACCGACGAGGACGACGCGTTCGGGCTTCGGCATATCGCGCAGGAGTTGGCGCTCTGCCAGCGCTACTATCAACTGCGATCGGCGGGCAATACGATCTCGGCGACCGGGGCGGGCCAGTATGTCTCGGCGGACTTTCACACCTGCGTCGAAATGAGGGCAGTGCCAACGGCGGCGCAGTCCAACGAAAGCGCCCCGAGCAACGTCAGCGCCGTTACGATCGCCGCCCTCTCCGCGCGCGGCGGGCAAGCCTACTGCACTTCCTCGGGGGCCGGCGCGGCGGTATTCCGAATAATCGTCCGGCTAAGCGCCGAACTCTGATCTACACCACGGCGCGGTTGATGCGCGCCATCAACCAGCAGCACAACGGAGAGCTACCAAGATGGCTGACCCGATTTTCGGAATTGGCATCCAGCGGATCGACAACGAGCCGCGCCCGGCCTCAACCGCCGACATGGCCGTTATCGGCCTCGTCGGCACGGCGCCGGACGCGGACGTGGACGTGTTCCCGCTCAACGACCCGATCCTGATCTTCTCGGACGACGCGGCGGCGATTACGGCCCTCGGGGAAACCGGCTCGCTTGCCGGGCAACTCGAACTGATCAACGCGCAGCTTGGCGAGTTCCAAGTCGCGGCGCGGGTGATCATCGCTCGCGTCGAGGAGGGCGAGGACGACGACGAGACGATCACGAACCTCGTCGGCAATTCCTCGCTCAAGACCGGCGTTCACGCTCTGCGCTCGGCCGGCCCCAAGCTCGGCGTCGTCCCGCGCCTGATCGCCGTCCCCAACTATACGTATCAGCGCGATACCGGCGTTTCGGCGATCGCCATCGGCGGGGGCGGCGGCACCGGCTACGAGGTCGGCGATACTATCGCCGGCTCGGGCGGCGCCGGCACCGGCTTTGCCGGGCAGGTGGCGACGGTCGATGGCGACGGCACGATCCTGACTGTCACAATCACGACCGCAGGCAGCGGCTATACCTCCGCGCCGACCCTCGCGATCACGACGGACGCGGGCACCGGCGCGACCCTGACCGCGACGATCGATGATCTCGCCAACCCGGTCACTGCGGCGCTCGGCGCGCTCTGCGCCGCGCTGCTCGCGCACGCGGTCGTCAGCGGCCCGCATACGTCGTTGCAGGCGTTCACCGACTGGCGTGAGACGCTTAACCACGGGCGCCTGATCCCGGTCGAGACGTGGGTCAAGGTCGGCGTCGATGCGACGTTGACCGATAGCGTCGGCGCGATCCTCGGGCTCGCGGTGCGCCGCGATCACGAGTTCCTCGGGCATCCGTTCCACTCGTGGGCCAACCAGCCCGTGCAGGGGATCGTCGGGCCGAACCGCTTCATCGACTTCTCGCTTACCGATGGCAACACGGAGGGGCAGTCGATCATCGCGCTCAACGGCGGCGTGATCATTCGCGGCGAGGCCGGGATGGAGAGCGCGATCGCCTCGGGCGGCTTCGTCTACGTCGGCACCGACAACGCGGGCGAGGACGATATCTGGCGGTTCTACAACGTGACGCGCGGCCGGGACTATATCCATATCCTGATGCTGCGCACGTTGCGGTTCTACCTCGGCCGCTTCAACCTCACGGGGCAGACCATTCAGGCCGTGCTCAACACGATCAACGGGGCGCTCCGCGATCTGAAAGCCGACAACGAAATCCTCGACTACCGGGTGACGTTCGAGCGCGGACAGAACAGCCCCGAGGAGCTTCGGCAGGGGCGGTTCACCGTCCTGTTCATGGCCGAGGAGGCGCCCGTCTTGCGCTATCTCGGCATTCGCTCTGCCCGCTATCGGCCGGCGCTCGACGCCCTGCTCGATGATCTGCTCGCGCAGATCGACGTAGCGGCTTAATCGGCAACGCCGGAAAGGATACCGAAATGAGCACCGTCTACCTCATGACTGCGGCGAACCTCTTTGTTGGCGATCACGACCCGACCAAGAGCAAGCACCTGACGCTCACCGAACTCAAGCTGCCCGACTTGCAGGAAATCTTCGCCGACCACCACGGCGGGGGCACGCTGGTTGCGACCGAGTTCGCGGTCGGCGTCGAGAAGCTGGAGCCGACGTTCAACCTCGCCGGCTTCGATCCCGACCTGTTGACGGCCTTCGGGCTCAACACGCGCTTCCGGCACACGTTCACGGCCTACGGCAATATCACCGACCAGCGCAGCGGCCGTGAAATCCAGAGCAAGGCGATTATCGAGGCCCGGCTCGGCCGGGTCGCCCCGGACGCCTTTACCAAGGGCGAGTTGCAGGGGCACGAATACGCGATGAACAGCGTCGTCCACTACGAATTGTGGTTCGATGGCGTCGAGAAGATCGCGTGGGATTTCTTCACGAACCTCTGGCGCGTTGACGGCATCGACCAATACGCGGCCGTCAACCGCAACCTTGGCGTCCCCGGCGTCGTTTAGGCCGGGTCGTCTCCTCCCCTGACCCTGCGCCCGCCGGTAAGCCCCGGCGGGCGTCTTTTCATCCCTCCCGCCGAAGGATATCCCCATGCCGCCCGCCGACCCCGTAGAAACGCCTGTAGCGGCCCAAGACGCCCCCGCCGCTATATCCCCCGCCCCAACCCCCGTCCCCGCCCGTGTAGCGGCCCCTGTAGCGCCCCCGTGGCCCGAAATCCGGCATACCCTCCGGTTCCCGATCACGCCGCCCGGCGGCGAGGTCGTTTCCGAGGTCGTTTGCCGCGAGCCGGATGTTGAGGCGCTTGAGCGGATCGACAACCTCGGGATGGTCGAGGGGCAGCCCCTCAAGGTCGCGCAGATCAGGGGGATTATCGCCGCCCTCTCGGGCCTGCCGGACGACGTGATCCGCAAGATGCACAAGACGGATTTCGCCGGGTTGACGGAGAAGGTCGTCCCTTTGTTGGAACTGTCGGCGGGCGGGGGAAAGCCACATTAGGCGCGCTCCTCGCGTGGGCGGCATCGCGCGGCGGGCTTGATCGCGTCGTCGCCGAAACCTCGGCGGGGACTGCAACCCCGTTCCCCCAAGTCCGAAAAACCCGTATCACGCTGTTGATGCGGATGCACAAGGAAGCGCTTCGGCTCCTCGCCCGCGCTCGATAGGGCACCGATGGCAACGTTGACTTCCTCGCTCATCGTCCGCCTGATCGATCAGGTTACGGGACCGGCGCGCAAGATCGGCTCGTCCCTCCTCGGGCTCAACAACGTCGCGCGCGGGAGCTTCGGCGCCAACCTTACGGGCGCGATCGAGCGCAACAACGCCGCCCTCGCGACCGCGCGCGGGAAGCTGTTCGACGCCGCCGCCGCTTTCTACGTGCTCAAGAACGCCATCGTCTCGCCCGTCAAGGCGGCGATGGAGTTTGAGAGCGCGATGGCGGACGTACGCAAGGTCGTGGATTTCCCGACCCCGCAGGCGTTCACCGACTTCCAGAAGCAACTCATCGAGCTTTCCAAGACCGTCCCGACCAGCGTCAACGGGCTGGCGCAGATCGCGGCCGCCGCCGGCCAGGCGGGTATCGCCGGGCCGGACTTGATCCGCTTCACGGAAGCGGCTGCCAAGATCGGCGTCGCCTTCGATATCACGGCCGATCAGGCCGGCGATGCGATGGCGAAGATGATGACCGGCCTCGGTATGTCGATCGATGAGACTGTTCGGCTCAGCGACGCGATGAACCACCTATCGAACGCGCAGGCGTCGAGCGCGGCCGAGCTTCTCGATTTCGTTCGCCGGTCGGGATCGATGGCGAAGGGCTTCGGCCTGACGGCCGCGCAGGCGACCGCCTTCGGCTCGGCGATGATCTCCTCGGGCGCGCAGGTCGATGTCGCGAGCACGTCGTTTCAGAATATGGGCGCCGCCCTCGTCTCGGGGGTTGCCGCGACGCTCAATCAGCGGAAGGCGTTTCGTCGGCTCGGGCTCGACGCCAAGAAGGTCGCGACCGCGATGCAGATCGATGCCGATGGCACGATCCTAAGCGTCATGGAGAAGATCGGCGAACTGCCGGCCGACGTGCGGCAGGCGACGATCTTCCAGCTTTTCGGCAAGAACGCCGACGCGATCCTGCCCCTCGTCAGCAACCTCGATCTCCTGCGCGAAAGCCTCGCGCTGGTCGATGACGAGACGAAATATTCCGGCTCGTCGTTCCGCGAGTTTGGTATCCGAGCGGCGACGTTCGAGAACGCCGTACAGACGTTCAACAACCGGCTGACCGCGCTCAAGATCGCGGTCGGCGCCGCGCTGATCCCTGCCCTCAACGAATTGATGACGGCGCTTACGCCGATGATCGAGGGCTTCACGGATTGGGCGGCGGCGAACCCGGAGCTTCTTGCGCAGATTACCCAAGTCGTCGCCGGGCTGATCGCCTTCAAGGCGGCGGCTGCGGCTCTGACGTTTCTCGGCCTGATCGGCAAGGGCGGCGCGCTCGCGCTCCTCGCGCTTGGCTTCAATACCGTAGGCAAGGCGGCGATCGCTGCGCACGGCGCGATCGCGGGCTCGCTCGGCTTGCAGGCGGCGCTCGCTGCCGGCGCCGGCGCCAAGTTCGGATGGATGGACAAGCTCGCCGTGAGCGCTCTCGCGCTCGTGCGGATCGTCCCCGGCCTCAATCTCGTCGGCCCCGCGATCGGCGCTATTGCTGGCGCGATCTCGTGGCCGGTCGTCGCCATTATCACGGCGATCGCAGCGGCGGGGGCGCTGATCTGGAAGTATTGGGATCGCCTCTCCTCGATCTTTGCCGGCGTCGGCCGCGCGATCGGGGAGGAGCTTGCGCCCTACCTCGAACAGATCAAGCCCATCCTCGAATGGTTCGCCCCACTCGGCAGCGCGATCGCTACCGGATGGAGCGCGGCCGCCGATGCGCTTGGCAAGGCCGCTGGTTGGATCGGCTCGATGTTCGAGCAGGAAATCCTCTCGGACGAGCAGAAGGCCGCCTTTGAGCAGGCGGGCTATAACGCCGCTACCTCTATGATCGAGGCGATCAAGAGCGGGTTCAGCGGATTGGTCGGGTGGTTTTCCAACCTGCCCGCGATGCTCGGGGCGATCGACTGGTCGGCCGCGATTAGCGGCCTCCTCAACGCGATCCTCGAAATCCCGCAGCGGCTTAAGGAGATCGATTGGGGCGGCGCCCTTGCTTCGATGAACGACGCGCTCCTCGGCATTCCGGGGCGCCTGATCGAGGGTATTACCGGGGCCTTTTCCGGCGTCGATTGGGGCGCGCTCTTTCAGGGTCTTGTCACCGCCGCGACGGAGGCGGCGCTGCGCTTGGGTCAAGTCGATTGGGGCGCAGCGGCGGCCGGCCTCGCCGCCAGCCTTGTCGAGGGCATCTTGTCGATCCCGGCCAAGATCGTCGGTATCGGAGAAAGCATCCTCAACGTCTTTCGCAATATCAAACTCAGTCCGTTGGCGCAAAAGACGGTAGACGAGTTCGTTGCCGTGATCCTCGGCATCCCCGGACAGATCGCGGGCCTGCCGGGCATGATCGTCGGGGCGATCGACAGTATCGATCTCGGCTCGCTAATCAAATGGGGCGAGCCGCCAGATTGGAAGTCGTTGCTCGGCGTTTCTTCGGACGGGCAGTTCAATATCACGGCCAATCTTGGGATGGGCGTGATCGATGACTTCGCGCTCTGGCTTCGCGCTCAAATCGGAACGGGAGTATCGATTGCCGTCAACTGGCTCGGCGGCGAAGTTGACGGCCTGATCTCGTGGCTGCGCGGCATCGCCGGAACGGGGCTATCCCTCGCGGTGAATGTCCTCAGCAACCCCGACGAGTTTATTACGTGGCTCCGCGACGCGATCGGCACGACCGCGACGGTTACGATCAACGCAGCGCTCGGGGCGGTCGATGCCTTCCTCCAGTGGGTGCACGACGTGATCGGGACGGTTCAGAACTTCTCGATCTCGATTAACTGGCCGAGCCCGCCCGCATGGCTGACGTGGCTGATGCAGAATGCCGCGAACCTACTCGGCTTGAGCGGCAAGACCCACGGGACGCTCCCGCCGGGTGGACGGCCGAACAATAGCGCGACGATCAATGGCGTTGCTGATCCTGCCCTTCCGGCGCCGACGCCGCGCGCCAAGGGCGGGCCGGTATGGCCCGGCGGTAGGTTCCTCGTCGGCGAGGAGCAACCGGAGATTTTCGAGCCGAGGACGGCAGGAAAGATCACGCCACTAGATGAGTATCGCCCGCCGGCGGCTTCGGCGCCGGGCGGGAGGAGCGGTGGCCCGATTAGTCTATCGATCGGCGATATCATTATTCAGGCCGCAACTAATCCCGAGGAGACGGCGAACCGCGTCCGGACCGCGCTCCGCGACGAGTTGAACGGAATGCTCCGGGCGGCTCATGCCGACGTGTTGGCGAGGACGTAATGCTCTACATGCTCGGCGCGCTCCGGATCGATACATGGCCGTTCAACGTCAAGGACGTTCAGCAGACGGGCGCGACCGACTACGCGATCAAGCCCGTCGTCGGCGCCGAGCAGCCACTTGAGTTCGTCGGCGAGGGCGCCAACGAGTTTACGCTTGAAGGGTCGCTCTGGCCCTCCGAGCGCGGCGGCGCGGCCGCCCTCGGCGGGCTCGAACTCTTGACGCAGATGCGCGTAAGCGGTCGCCCGCAATACCTCATGCGAGGCGACGGGCGGCCGTTCGGCTGGTATTCGATTTTGAGCGTTGGGGCGAAATCGTCCTACCTCGGCCCTGATGGCGTCGGCAAGCAAGTCGGCGTCACGATCAACCTACGGCGCGCGCCCAAGCCTTCCGCGCAGTCGTTCTTTTCGCTGATGATGAGGTTGATCGGATGAGCGAGGTCCGCCTGCCCGCGCCGGTCCCGGCGATCGAGTTAAGCCGCGAGACCTTCCGCGCCCGCGACGAGCCGGGCAGCTTCTACCTTGAGGACGAGGGCGAGGGTGCGTTCCTCTTTTGGTATCGCTGCCCGTGCGGCTGCGGTGCCAAGGGCGCGCTATTCGTCGGCAAGAACTTGAAGCCGAACGGCCAGCCGTCGTGGGAGTGGAACGGGTCGCGATCGGCGCCAACGCTCCGACCGAGCGTCAACCATGTCGGCCACTGGCACGGCTGGCTTACGGACGGGGCGTGGCACCAATGAGCGCAACGATCGAGGCGATCACGGTAGTCGGCGAAAACCTGACGATCTCTCTGCTCGTGTGGCGCCGCTTCGGCGAGGCGATCCCCGATCTTGTCGAGCAGGTCTACGACATGAACCCCGGCCTCGCTCTCTTGGGGCCGGTTCTGCCGCTCGGCACGGTCGTTCGCGTCCCGATCCCGACGCCGCGCGCGAGCCGGGATATCACGCCGGTTCGGCTTTGGGAGTGAGGATCGCATGCGCGCCGTCTACGAGGTCACGGTCGGCGGGCAGAACATCACGGCGACCCTCAACCCGATCCTTTTGCGGCTTAGCGTCAGCGATCGCGCCGGGCAGGCGAGCGACAGCGCCTCGATTGAGATCGATGACACGAACGGCGCGGTAATCCTCCCGCCGCCGGGCAAGCCGGTGATCATCAAGCTCGGGTGGGAAGGCTCGGGCGTCGGCGTCGTGTTCGAGGGCGTCGTTGACGAGGTTCGCGCGAGCGGCGGCCGCAGCGGCGGCCGGACGCTCTCGATCTCGGCAAAGGGCATGGATACCCGCGAGAAGGCCAAGCAGGGCCAGCGGCGGCACTTTGACGACACGATGATCGGGGACGCGCTCAAGAAGGCCGGCAAGGCTGCCGGGATATCCGTAACGGTCGATAGCGAACTCGCCTCGATCATGCGGCCCTACATCGCGCTCGATGATGAGAGCTTCGTCGCGTTCGGCGAGCGGATCGCGCGCGAGGTTGGCGGCACCTTCAAGATCGTTGACAAGAAGGCGGTCCTCGCGAAGCGCAACGCCGGCAAGAGCGGGGGCGGCGCGTCGCTGCCGACCGTCCGCGCCGTGTGGGGCGAGAACCTTCACGACTACGATATTTCGCCCACGCTCGGCCGACCGGTCGAGAAAGAAACGCTAAGCCGGTGGTTCGATCCCAAAGCGGCGAAGTGGGAGCTTGAGAGGGCTGACACGGAAACCGAGGGCGGGATCACTACCAAGCCCGCGCGCTTCTCCGAGCCGGACAAGAAGCGCGCCAAGGAACAATCAACCTCCGACGCCGCCGAGAGCGACCGCAAGAGCGGCGAGGGGAGCGTTACGATCGAGGGCAATATCGGCGCGCAGCCCGAGGGGCTGTGCATCGTCAGCGGTTGCCGGTCCGGCGTCGATGGGTCCTATCGGATCGAGGGCGTCAACCACGAGCTATCGCGCGGCGGCTTTACGACGAGCCTAGAGCTTCGCCAGCCGAAGGGCACCGCCGGCAAGGACACGCGCAAGGTCAAGAGCGGCCCCGGCGTCGATAGCGGGACCGACGACTTCGCGCTGCCGAGCGATCCCAACCTCGGCTAGAGGGAAAAAGGAACACGTAGGCGATGGCTACCGACGAAACGCTTGCTCTAGCCGCCTCGCGCGTAGCGGGGGACCTTCTCTCGGAAATCAACTCGCGGATCATAGAGTATCGCGCGATCCGCGCAGCCGTCGCGGAAGGGCGCGGCGATGTCGTCGCGCTAGCCGCGCAGGCCGCCGCGATTAGGGTTGAGATCGTAGAGCGGCAGGCCGCGATCGAGGCCGTAATCGCCGGCAATATCCCCGAGCACGAGTGGAGCGGCAAGAGCCTCCGGCTCAAGAACGCGGATGGGGAGTGGGGCGATTTTGTCAACCTTGCCGGCGCCGATGGCGAGGACGGCGCCGATGGGGCGCCGGGGGCTGACGGCGCGCCGGGGACTGACGGCGCGCCGGGAGCCGATGGGGCTGACGGCGAGGACGGCGCGGACGGCGTACCGGGAGCCGATGGCGCACCGGGAGCCGATGGGGCCGATGGCGCACCGGGAGTAGACGGAGCCGATGGGGCCGATGGGGCCGATGGGGCTCCCGGCTTTGACTTCGGCTGGCCGGCCGGCACCTACAAATCGAGCATCGTGACGCACTCGGGGTCGTCCACGACGATTTCCACGTCCGCTCTAGAGACGGCGGTGCCGTTCTTCGTCCCAAGACAAACGACGATCGTAGCAATGGCCTTCGCGCTGGTGACCCAGCAGGCCGGCGCCGAATGCAGGCTTGGGCTCTACGCGGACAACAACGGCGTTCCCGATGCGCTAGTTGTGGATGCGGGGATTATCAACCTTTCGAGCGGCACCGGCACGGTTAAGGAGACGGCGCCCTTTTCTCAGGTGCTTGCGGCGGGCTGGTATTGGACCGTCTGCCAGATGAAAAATGTTGCGACGCAGGTGACGACTATTAGGAACGGCGGCACGCTTCCGGTGATCTCGCCTACTACGGCGATAATGCTGGCGACATCAGGAGCGCGCTACCTATCGCGTTCAATTACCTACGGATCGGCGTTGCTCGGCACGGCTTCTCCTTTGCTGGCGCCTTCGGCCGGGGCCGATGCGCCGATCATTTACCTAAAGGCGGCGTAGGGGATGGGGCGCCCTATAAAAAGCTGGCTCGGAGCCTTCGTGGTCAGCGCCCTCATGCTTGCTCAACCCCTCGCCCGTGACGTGTCATACGCCGATATTTTTGGTGACAAGCGCTACTGGCCGCCGAAATGCACGATCACGGAGTGCACACTTACCGGCCTCGGCGGGATCATTGGGGTGTGGCTCCAGCACGTTGACAAGCACGAGCGCTTCGTCGTGCGCGGCGTATGCGCTAGCGCCTGCGAAATGGCCTATCGCTACGCGCGGGATATCGGCAAGTCGGTTCGGATCGCGCCCGGCGCGCGATTAATCCCCCATCACGTTCCGGGCGAATACGTCTCGCCGTAGACCTGCACGGCCCTTCATCAAGCGGAGCGCGAGCGCCCGACGATCTCAAGGCCCGCCCCTCGGCGGGCCTTTTCTTTTCCCGCAACCTCAACCCCGCCCGATGGGCGGAAAGGAGCCGCCATGCCTAAGCGCCTTCCCGATACCGCCGTTCTCGCGACCGCCCGAAAGTATCTCGGGCAGAAAGAGATCAAGGGGCCGCATCACAACCCGCACGTCCTCAAGTGGTGGAAGTCGATCGGCGCCCCGTTCAAGGACGACGAGACGCCGTGGTGCGGCGCGTTCGTCGGCGGCGTTCTCGCCGAGGTCGGGATCAAGCCGGTCGCCAGCGGCGCCTCTGCGCGCGCGTGGCTCAAGCTGCCCGTGAAGATCGATAAGCCTGCGGTCGGCTGCGTCGTCGTATTCTGGCGTGGCTCCAAGAACGGCGCCTCGGGGCACGTCGGGTTCGTCGTCGGCAAGGATCAGAAGGGCAACCTGATGGTCCTCGGCGGCAACCAGTCCGACGCAATCAATATCAAGCCGTTCGCAATGAGCGGGCCGAACGATCGCGTCCTCGGCTATCGCTGGCCGGGCTTTCATCCCTACCCCGAGCGGTTCGATCTGCCGATCGTTACGAGCGACGGCAAGCTCTCGACCAACGAGGCGTAAGCGCCTCGCCCCCCACAACCCTCGCATCACAGGAGAACCCCCGATGCGTATTCTCAAGTTCTCGGCCGCCGCCCTCTTTCTGATCTACGCGGCCGGCTTCGCTCTGTTCGCAAGCCCGGCCGGCGCGCAGCCCGCGCCCGCCGATCCCGTCGTCGTCACCAACCCGGCAGGCGACACGACGACCGTCACGACTACGCCGGCGGGCGACGATACGACGGTAATCAATACGCCTGCCGATCAGCCGACGACGGTCGAGACGGGCGACAATACGACCGTCGTTCTCCCCGTGGGCTCGTGGGTCGAACAGTTCACCGCTGCGTTCCGCGACCTTGCGATTACGGCGCTGGGGCTTGTCCTGCTGTGGGCTTCTAGGCTCTTGCCCGAAGGCATTCGCCAGTACATCAATGCGGAGCGCATCAAAGCGGCCGAGCAGCTTCTTGGTAAGGCGGTCGATGCAGGGTTCAACGCCGTGAAGGGCGCGACCAAGGGCAAGGTGGTCGAGATCAACGTCGGCTCGTCGCTGGTAGCGGCGGGCGCTCAGTACGCAGTCGATAACGGGCCGGCGGCTCTCATCAAGTGGCTAGGGGGACCGGAAGGCGTCAAGGAAAAGGTTGCGGCCCGCCTTGATCTAGGGGCCGATCTCACCACTAAGGCCGTGCTGGCAGGAGCCCCGCCAGTCGTGGGAAAAAGGTAAGCCGGCGACCCGTTCGTGATTGGATCGTCGGCAAGGTCATAGACCGCGCGCTCAAGAGGTTCGGAAGTTGAATAGGCCGGGGGGCCGCGCTGCCGCACAGTGCAGCCCTCTCGCCATCAAAAAGGACCTTTAGCCGTGGAAGCGTTTTGGACCCAGATCGTAACTTTTCTCATCCAAGGCGGCGGAGGTTTCGGGGTAGCGGCGGCCGCCGAGGGACTTATCATCTGGCGGCTGTTCGATCTCCTGATGAAGAGCCACGACGCACGGCTCGCGGATAAGGACGCGGCGACCAAGGCGGCGGAGGCCACGACGAAAGCGGCGGCAGCGCTTGCGGATGAACTGCGTCGGGGGATGACGGAGAGAGCCGCTGAACTAGAGCGACTAACCTCGTTGCTCCAAAAGCAGAGGGGTAGGCCATGAGTGTAAGGACTGTCCTGATGGTGCTATTTTTTGGCCCTCCGAAGGCAGAGCTTCTTTCGGCGAAAGCGCCGCCCGAGGTTACGGCGGAGGGGATGCGCGCGACCATTCGTCCGGCGCAGAGCCGCCTTCAAAAAGCGCACGTCGGGTTTACCGATGCAGTCGCGGGCGTCGTTGCCGAGAACGAAAAACTGAGGAACCGCACCGATGCCTCGCCGTATCATTAAAAGCGTCCGTATCCGGTGGGCGCTCGCGATCATCGCCGCCTTTTGGGCGACCACGTTTTTTGTGCCAACGCGCGTCCTAGCGCTGACCCTTACCCTAACCCTCGCGGCGCTTTCGTTCGGCGTCATCGTCAAATATGGGAGGCAGGTCATCGTCTCGGTATTCGAGGATGACCTCGGGCCGGTTTCGCAACTTGCGACCGGCATCCTGATCGGATTTACCGGCCTGCTGATCGGGCTGCTTTGGGCGATCGCCTCGCGGGCTGTTCCGGGTGGCGACTGGATGCTGTCCTCGCCGATGGTCCCGTTCTATCTCTTGCTCTACAACCTCGCTGCCGCCCTGCATATTACGGCGCGGCGCACGGGTTACGGTAAGGTCCCGCCGGGCGATTGGGCAATGCTGGCGTTCGCGATTGTCGGGGGCCTCGCGCTCGCGGCTATCATGGTTGAACTAGAGATCGTCGGCATCGTCCGGCCTCCTCCCCCGTCGTCACCCTAACTCAGCGGCTCGCGCTCCTCATCCTTGCTCGGCGGCGGGACGGGTTGAGCGCGGCCCCTCGTCGCTTGGTTCGCCCGGCGGCGAGGGGCATCTTCCTCCTGACGGTCCGGTTTCCCCCAATGGGCCGGACCTACCTGCCCCGGTGCTTCGGCACCGGGGCCTTTTGTCGTTTCTAGGGCCTCGCGTTGCCAGCGCGATATCTCGATCAGCATCGCCTCGGCGACCTCATCGGGCGCGAGCCGCACGGCCTTTAGCTCTCGCAGAGGACGCAGCGAGGCGGCGAGAGGATATCGGGCGCGAAGGGCGTCGGCCCGGTCGGGACCGTCGCGCAGCCCGCGAGGGCCAGCAGGATCGTCAGTAGGATAGCAATACGCATTTCTTTCTCTCCGTGTTGGCGGGTATCGCCAGTGAGGGCGCCCGGATTGGGCGCCCCGGCTTGCGTTACTTATCGCTCAACCTCGTATTCCTTGGTGACGAACCCGAGGCCGGCGTCGCCTCGGACGTGATGCTCGCGCCAGACGATCATCTTCTCGCACTTGGCGCAGATCGCGTGGTCGCCCTCGACAAGCTCGGGGACGGGCAGGTGCCGGCAGGCGCGCACGCCCTGCCGATACTCGGCGAGCATCCAGTGCCCGCGAACCTCATGCGCCCGGCGGGGCGTGCCCGGCATCGCCGGCGCCCGCTCGTCAAGGATGCGCTGAACGTGCGTCCGCGTCCCGTGGATCGTGCAAACGTGGCTATCGAGGTAAGCGATCGAGTTGCGGCGATGCAGGAACCGTCCGCTGGGCTCGACGTGCTGATAGCGGATCGGCGCGCAGTTGATCAGCGCGAGGACGGTAACGAGGAACCGGAGATCGCCCCGGCTCTCTTTGGTGGCTGTCTCAACCGCCTTTGTCGCGTTATCGACGCCCTCCGTTTTGGGGCTGTTGAGAAACAAGTCCATGATCGGGCGCCAGACGCACGCCTCGGGGAGCGACCCGCCGCGCGCGACGAGCGCGGGCGTCTGATCGGCGATACCCTCGGCGTCTCCCCGATATCCCCAACCCCGCAACATGATCTCGTCTATGACCGGGGCGAGATCGACGGGCGGCTCGGCCATATCCTCGCGCCCCGATCCGAGAACCTGTCCGGCCGGCCAGAGAAACGCGTCCCCTTCGTCGCCTCGGCCGGCAGCAAGGCCGGCGGCGAACCAATCGATCCCCTCGCCGGCCTTCTCGCGATGCAAGAGGAACCCGCCGAGCCCGCGATCCTCGCCGTCATAGTCCGGCGCCGACGTGCCGATCGCGATCTGCGTCCGAACGCGATGCTCCTGATCGAACTCGATCCAGACGGCCGGGAAGGGGAGGCGGGCGAGCACGGCGCGCGCGAGGATCACGTCGGGCTGGACCGAGGCGAAGTGGATCGCCTCGGTCACGAACTCGTTCGATAGCGTGAAGCGCCGGGCGCTGCGGAGCGTCCGGCGAAGGGTGGCGAAGCCGGGCGCTCCCGCCTCTTGAACCTTGCGCGGGAACTTGCGGAGGGCGTGCCACGGATCGGCGAGATACGCCTGCGCCTTGTCGGCGAGGGTCTTCACGCCTCGCCCCCGATCTTGCCGTGCTTGGCTTCCCACGCGGCGAGGCGATCGGCGCCCTCGGGCGTGAGCGCGCGCGCTTCGGTAAGCAGGCCCTCCTCGATCAGCGCCTCGACCATGCGGCGAGAGGCCCCGCCCATCGAGCGCGAGCGGCGCCAATGGGGCGAGCCGTAGCTTTCCGTCTCCCAATACTCCCAAGGGCCGTGCCCCTCGCGGACGGCATGCAGGCATCCGGCCTGCCGCTTGGTGAGGACGTGGTTCTTCGCGCGCTCGGCCCGGCGCTCGGCCTCGGCGGCGTTGCTACGCTCGCGCGCGGCGCGATCCTCGCGCTCCGATACAAGCTCGCGCTCGATCTTGAGGGCGATCAGGTGCTGCTGGCTCGCGCGAAGGGCGGCGATCGTCGCGAGCGCTTCGTCCTCGGAAAGGCGCGGCTCGATAAAGAGGGGGCGGGTCACTTGCGACCCCCCTTGTCGAGGCGGTCGAGGACCATCAGCTTGAACGCCTGCCGGTTCGCCGGGGAAATCTGCCGATAAGCAAACGCGAGTTGATCGAGCGCGCGATCGAGGCGGGTTTCCTTCGCGGCCTTCGCCTCCTCAAGGGCGGATTGCTTCCTTGCGTTCGCTACGCGATCCTCGGCAACAAAGGCGTCGATGATCTCGCTAGCATACGGCTGGAGCCACTTTAGGGAGCCTACCCGAAGGGTTCGGATTAGGCCGTCACTCTCGACCGACGCCTCGCCGGAATAGACGCCTCCGACCGCTGCGGGAGCCCCCTTGGCTTCGTAGAGGCTCGCGTGCTTTTCGATATAGCTCGCCGACTGCCCGGCGATACGATCGAGCTTTTCGCGCGGGATAAAATAGGCACCGAGCTTGCCGCTAGGGAGGAAGCGGCGGCCGAGATAGACGATCTCGGTTGTCGCCAATTCGGCGTGCTGCGTATCGCGTTCCCCGCTCATTCGTTGAACCACGCGCGGGCGGCCTCGGGGAACCGGGCGAACATGACCGCCTTGAGAAGGTCGGCCTGATAGTGGGCCTGCGGCGGCGTCCCGGTCGCCTTCGGCCAAGCCGCAACGGCGGCGTCGAGGGCCTTGTCGTGCATCCGGGCCAGTTCATCGAACCGGCACTCAAGGGCCTCGCGGACCTGCTCGAACGCGGCGGCGGGCATCTTGTCGTGGGTCATTTCAATCAATCCTCTCGGTCAATCCAATACCGAGAAGATAGGCGCTGAGTTGGATTTAATCCACGCCGCGCAGTAGAAATCCGTTCTTATTCCGGGCGGAGTTGGAAATGGCATTGCGCGGCGCAGGGGCGCGGCGTAGCTTCCCCGCCATTGCCGGGCAGCCCTCGGGGCGGCCCGATCAACCCGAAAAACTGAGAGGCAAATCGAATGACGACGACCGTCAAAGTGACGACCAACGGAAACTACGTCGCGACCGTGAAGATCAACGACGAGGACAAGGGCGTTGTCGGCCCCGGCTCGATGCGCTCGCGCGACTTCGGCATCCCGCACGGCGACATCACTACGATCGAGATCGAGGAGCGCGAAGCGACGGCCGAGGAAGTCGAGGCGAGCAATCAGACCGGCGCCGACGCCGATCAGGGCGGCGACGGCGCCGAAGTCCAGACTGAGGCGAAGCGCCTCGACAAGGACGATAGCGCGGTCTAACTCCGCACCCCTCCCGCCGAAGGGATCGAGGAGCCTCCGCGTTCGCGCGGGGGCTCTTTTGTCGTTTCTGCTATCCTATTGCAGCAATCAACCCATCCAATGTGAGCGACCGAGGAGCTTGTTGATCTCGTTCGCGATAACGCCTGCCGCTCGGTCGGCCTCTCGGAACTCGGCGGAGTCCATCCCGTGCCTGCCCAGCACTTCGAGCGCGTGGTTCGCGGCAGCTACGAAGTCAACGTATAGCTCTCGATGCTTGGCGTGCTGTTCGGGGGTGAGCGTCTCGGCCATCGCGGTCCTCCATGCAATTCCAAGCTGAGATATTACTCGCTGCCGGGGCCTTTTGTCGTATCCGAGGACGGCCGACCTTTATGGTAGATCGCCGGCATGGCCTCCCCCTTAGCGATCGCCGCCCCGTCCGCTTTCCGTCCCGTCGTGGTCGAGATCAACAGCGCCGCGCACCGGGCATGCACCTGCCCGAAGGACTGCGGCCGGATGCTAGTTGCCGAGTGGCCGAAGGCCGGGCGCGGGCCGGCGTATCAAGCGGCGCTACGGGCCTGCCTCGCCGCGCTTGAGGGAACCGGCTCGGCCGACGCCGCCCGGCGCGCGTTCGTCGCGGCCGCGCGCGAGGCCGATATCTACGTGAGGGGGTAAGGCCGAGGGCCGCACCGTCGTTGGACTGACGGCCGCCCTCGGGTAGTCTGAGAACCGAACCTCGTGGCCAACGAGAACGGCCCGCTCTCCTTATGGAAGGGAGGCGGGCCGTATTTGTCTTGAGGGGGTGCCGGCTGTCTAGCGGTCAATGACGCACAGAAGCGGCTCGGATAGCGCCGGTTCGCAGAACGAATACAAACGTCACTCGCTGCGACGGTCGGTCGCAGCAACAACGGCTATCGCAACCCTATTGCGAAGCGCGCGAGGGCCGGTGTAGCTTCGGGCTCCTTGAGAGGGCCGGCACACACCCCGGCTAGGTCGTTGGGCGTTTCCGGTGCCCCGTCGATCGACCGAAAACAAAAACCGGCGCGCACGGCGTCCCCGTAGGGAGCCAGAAGCGCGACAATTCGAGCGGGGAGCGCCGCGAGAGGACAAGCCGGGCGACCGGAGAATGCCCCGAAGCCCCACCGATGGCATATGACCCGCAAGGGACCATCGGGAACAGCGGCACCCTATAACCCCCGGAGAGCGAGTTGCCGGGGCCGGTTCCCGCGTTCATGGGAACCGGCCCTTGCGGTGACTAGCGGGGCGCTACGGGCAAGGGTTTCAGATCGGCCGCCTCGAACCCTTTGTTATCGTTGGCGGCCCGTACTTCCCTAGGGAGCGCCACGATCGTTTCCGCCCAAGGGGTTAGAGGCGGCGGATCGAGGGTTTCAACTTGAAACCCCGAACCCGGATCGAGCTTCCGCATCGCCTCGCCGGCCATCGCCGTTTGGCTCGCGGCCTTCGTGTAGCGCTCGACCTCAGCGAGGGTCTTGTGCCCGCTCATCGACATGATCTCGTGCGCCGTACAGCCCGCCTCGGCGAGGCGCCGGCAGGCCGCCTTGCGCAGGCCGTGAGCGTTGAAGCCCGACCCGAGGCCCGCCTCCCGGCAGCGATCGCCGAACCATCCGCCGAAGCCCGCCGGCGAGAAGGGGCGGCCGTATTCGGTCAGGAGGTAGGCCGGGAGATCGCCGGCCGGTAGGAGATCGGCGAGCCGAGGATGCACCGGGATTTCGAGATAGGCGCCGGTCTTGCGCTGCGTCAGGCAGAGGCGCCCGCGCTTGAGGTTGCCCGGCCCGAGGCGAACCACGTCGCCCCGGCGCTGCGCCGAATACAGCAGGAGCGCGAGCGCGAGCCGCGCCTTGCTGCCCTCGGGGTGCCGCCGCTCGAATGCGGCGATGTGATCCTCGCCCCACGGCTTGAAGCCGTCGCCCTTGCTCTTGAGCTTCTTGATCCCGAGGCAGGGGTTGTCCGGGCGATCCTCGTCCTCGACGGCGAGGGACATCAGCATGCGCAGCATCCGAAGGGCTTGGTTCGCGGCCTCGGGCCGATCGGCGAGCTTGCCAAGGATCGCGCGGACGCCGCGCCGGTCGAGATCGCGGAACGGCTTGTCGCCATGCTCGCGGCGAAGGCGCTCGATGATGTTGCGGTAGGTCGCTTGCGTGACCGGCCCGAGGGCGACGTAGCGGGCGGATTGATAGAACCGGCGGCAGAGATCGGAGAAGCTATCCGGGGCGCGCTCCGGGGGCGCAGTTATATTTCGGGTTATATTTTGGGGTCGGTTTTTACCCTCGGGCTCGGTCGCCAGCGCCGCCGTGTAGGCGGCTGCGAAGCCGGGATCATCCGGCGCGGGAAGTGTCGCCCGAGGATAGCCCTCGCGGCCGAAGTAAAACCGGCGATGCCCGTGCCGGTCTAAGATCGTGTGAACGTATTTGGGGCGAGGGGTGGCATTCATTGGCCGCCTTCCACTTCAATCAATCATGCCAAGGATTAGGCCCGCGAAGTTTCGCGTCGTCGCCTTCAATAGGCAAGGCGCGGAACGCCGCGTCGAGGGCGTCGATATCCCAAAGTCTAGCGCCGTCTATTCTTCGCGGCCGTGGCATCCGCCCGTCCGCGACGCACTCGCGGAACTTCGTCGCGCCGAGCCCGACATAGATCGCGGCCTCGGCCTCGCCGAGCCCTCGGCGCACCGGCAGGCG
>Ga0190275_10000906_pt1 | contig 23299 bp, 24 predicted proteins | sample Popmic550T_FD_133745 | JGI IMG/M metagenome (GOLD analysis project Ga0190275, IMG submission 133745) | Populus adjacent soil microbial communities from riparian zone of Yellowstone River, Montana, USA - 550 T | ecosystem: Environmental > Terrestrial > Soil > Riparian zone > Trees stand | place...
GACATCGCCAGCGACGTCCGCAATGTCACCGGGGATGTGCCGGACGTCACCGGAACACGACGGCAAAGTCGTCAGCCACGTCTGAAACGTCGTCGCGACCTTCCGAACGTCACCGGGTGGTGGTGTTGGCGTCACCGGCCACGACCGCGATGTCGCTGGCGACGACCGCAACGTGGCTGACCACGACCGCGATGTGGCCGGTCACGACCGCGATGTGGCCGGTCACGACCCGCGACGTCGCTGGCGACGACCGCGACGTCACCGGTCATGTCCGCAACGTCGCTAGCCACGTCCGCAACGTGGCTGACCTCACCGCAATGTCGCTGGCCACGTCCGAACCACCACCCTGCGACGGCACGAACACATTCCGCATAAAACGCCTTCTCGCGTCCGGACGCCTTGGGGCAAATGGCAATGCTTTCGGGCGGAATCGGCGATACTTCGCTTGGCGTGGTGAAGCGCGGCGAGGCTGTCTTTCCTGATGTCGGAGGCGGATGCGATGAGCAGGAGGTACTTTTCCCGCGCCTCGCGGTATCGCTGCAGGCGCTGCAGGAGGATGGTCGTGGCCACGATCGTGGTGACCCCTTACGGCGGGACGCCGTCCGCCGGCGAGACGCCGCCGGACCAGCCGACGCGACGTCGGCGCTCCACGTATGACGACGTTCAGCGTGAACCGGGCGTCCGCGTGGAGCGCACGCGTCCTCGCGGGCTGGCCCGGCGGCGTCTCGCCGGCGGACGGCGTCCCGCCGTAAGGGGTCGTTCGTGGCCTTCCTCGGCGGGAAGGACGTAAAGAGCGGGACCATCGAGCTGCCGCAGCCGAGGTTCCTCAGGGTCGAGGCGAAGGGACGCGTTCCACAGGAGCACGCCGTAGGGGCGCGAGCGATGAACGATTTGCCCCACGAACGTCCCTGAGACCCTCAGATTCGACCCTGACACTTCAGATCTGATCCCTGAGACCCTCAGATTCGACCCTGACACTTCAGATTTGAACCCTGAGACCCTCAGGTTCGACCCCTGACACTTCAGATTTAACCCCTGAGCCCTCAGTTTCGACCCCTGAGGGATTAAGGTTTAACCCCTGAGCCCTCAGTTTTGACCCCTGAACCCTCAAATTCGACCCCTGAGGGGTTTAAGGTTTAACCCTTGAACCCTCAGATTCGACCCCTGAACCCTCAGATTTCATCCCTGAACCCTCATTTTTAATCCCTGGCACCTTGCATTTCATCCTGCACCCCTCGGCTGCGAAGCCGAAGGGTTTCCGGCTGAAGCCTCGGGGATGGGGACGCCGGGAATGAGGGCTCGCGATTCAGGCGCTCTTCCGGCCGCGCAACTCCATGAGCTCCTGCAGCGAGTTGCCGAGGCCTTTCAGCAGAAGTGTCGGATCGCGCCCGCCAGCTCGTGAACCGCCCTACGGCTCCCGTCCCAGAATCAGCGTCGCCAGTGCCACCGCCACCCGCCGGTCCAGCGCGTCGTTCGTCACCTCGAGCACGTCTACGCGCTTTTCCTCATCCGGGCGGCGGACGATCTGGCCGACCGGGAGGCCTCCGTGGGCGATGTGGATGTTGGTCTCGAAGCGGCGGCTGAATTTGCCGAGGATCTTGCGGACCAGCGCGCGGCCGAGCGATTCCTCGGTGGCGTCGCCGATCGGGCGGCCGTCCTGGGTGATCGTCCAGCGGTTGCGGCCGATGCGGGAGAGGAACGTTTTGCGCAGTTCGGCGATGGTGGCGCCGTTCGGCGTCGCCACGACGTAGGCGGTAGTCGGGAAGACCGACTGTTGCGAGAGCGTGAGCGCCGGATGGTGCTCGTCGTAGAGCGTCACGTTGACCCGCGGGACGAGGAACGCGATCGACATCGCGAAGATGATGGTCAGCACCAGCGCCGCCGCCGCGCGAAGCGGGGCCTGTTCGGCAACGAGGAACAGGACCGCCGCCAGTCCGGCCACCGTGACGATCCCGGAGACGAGCGCCGCGACGATGCCCACCACGCTGGCAAAGCTGCGATATGAGAGAAGCACCTGCCCGCCGTCGTCGCGGATCGAGGCGACTTCACCCGCCCGCAGGCCGGTGGTGAAGCGAAAGCGGGTCTGGGCGAACGGTCCGGCGATCTTCGGGACGGGCGGTGGTGGCGGAGGAGGGGGTGGAGCGGCCTCAGGAGCCGGAGCCGGAGCCGGCGTCGGCGCCGGCCGCGTCTGCAGCGACGGCGGCAGCGGCTCGGTCGGAGGCTCGTGCGAATCCTCTTCGCTCACTCCACTTTTTTTTTTACGTCCGAGACGTCGACCTTTTCGTGCTGCACGGTCGAGAGCATCTCCAGCGCGCTGAGGTCCTCGGTCGGCGGCGGGACCGGCTGGTCGAACGGTTCGGCGGCGGCCAGCGGCGCGGCATCGGACTCGGTCGGCAGCTCTTCGGAAAAGCGGCCGTAGGTGTTCCCCATGCGCAGCCGGGCCCCATGCGTCAGTGGGGCGACACGGATGCGCTTGCCGTTGACGTACGTTCCGTTCGCGCTGGCGAGGTCGTGCAGGACGAAGAACCCCCGCTCGAAGACGATCTCGGCGTGATGCCGGGAGACCTTCGGATCGCGCAGGATGATGTCGTTGCCGGGATCGCGTCCCAAAGTGAACGGGCGATGCGTCTGCAACCGGTAGCTTTTCTCCGCGCCGTCGAGGCCGACGAAGAAGATTTTGGCCATTCGCGGGCGATTCTAGCTTACTTGTGGCAAGGCAGTACTCGATTGGCTGAGGGCGGTCGCAGAGCGCATGAGCGCCGCGGTGTCGGATGCGAGGCGTCGCGACGAAGCGATGCTGGGACATCGGTGAGGAGCGACAACGAAGCAGACGGCGCCGCGCCGCCATGCGATCTGCGACCGCCCTCAGCCAATCGAGTACTTAATGCCGGACACCCGCGAGGCGGTCGCGGCCGATCTCCGAAACCAGCTCGTCCACGGTGAGCGGCTTGGTCAGCCACGAGCGGATCCGGTTGGGCAGAGTGGAGGGAGCGGGCTGGCCGCTGATGACGATGATCTCGATCTCCGAGGCGCCGTCCTGGCTGCCGAGACGCTCGACGACCTCCCGGCCGTCCATGAGCGGCATCATCCAGTCGAGCAGGATGTAATCCGGCCGTTCCATCATCACCCGGTCGACCGCCTCGGCGCCGTTCGCGGCCAGTTTGACCTCGAACCCACGCTGATTGAGTCCGATAGCGTACAGCCGTCGTACATCTGCGTTGTCCTCCACCAGGAGAACCTTCGGCTTGCCACCCATGAGTCGGGGAAAACTGCATTTTCCCCGCCAAGGGAAAGGCAGGAGGAAGGCAGAAGGCAGAAGTCAGAAGGCAGAAGGGGGGCGGGGGCCACTTCTGCCTTCTGACTTCTGCCCTCTGCCTTCCGGTGATATCCTCCCGCCGCCCGTCAGGCCCCTGTTATGAATGTAAAAAAGCGTTTGTTGGATGGCGCGCGGATGAACCGCGCGATCCGCCGGATGGCGATCGAAGTCGTGGAAAAGAACCGGGGGCTGCAGGACCTGATGATCGTCGGGATTCGCAGCCGCGGGGTTCCGATCGGGGAACGGATGGCGCGGGAGATCGAGCAGATGGAGGGGCAACCGGTCACGTTCGGCATCCTCGACATCACCCTTTACCGCGACGACCTCACCACCATCGCCCCGCAGCCGGTGGTCAAGCCGACCAAGCTCCCCGAGCCGATCGACGGCAAGAACATCGTCCTGGTCGACGACGTGCTCTTCACCGGCCGGACCATCCGCGCCGCGCTCGACGCCCTGATCGACTTCGGACGGCCGAAGCAGGTCATGCTGGCCGTCCTGATCGACCGCGGCCACCGCGAGCTGCCGATCCACGCGGACGTCATCGGCAAGACCGTCCCGACCGACGCGGACGAGGTGATCAAGGTCAAGCTCGTCGAGACCGACGACGAGGATGAAGTGTTGATCATGGAGAGATGAGAACCGCCGGCTCCGTACTCCGCTCCAAAGACCTCCTCGGCATCGAGCCCCTCACTCCGGAAGAGATCGAGCTGATCCTCGACACCGCCGAGGGCTTCAAGGAAGTCAGCGAGCGACCGGTCAAGAAAGTGCCGGCCCTGCGCGGGCAACTGATCATCAACCTCTTCATGGAGGCGTCGACGCGCACGCGGGTCTCGTTCGAGATCGCCGAGAAGCGCCTCTCCGCCGACACCCTCAACTTCTCCGCCTCCGGCTCCGCCGTCGAGAAGGGGGAGACCCTCATCGACACGGCCGACAACCTCGTGGCCATGCACCCCAACATGATCGTCATCCGCCACAAGCATCCCGGCTCGCCGAAGATGCTGGCGGATCGCTATCCCAATATCGCCGTCATCAACGCCGGCGACGGCGCGCACGAGCATCCGACCCAGGCGCTGCTCGACGCCTTCACCATCCGCGAGCGTCTCGGCCGGCTGCAGGGCGTGAACGTCTCCATCGTCGGCGACATCAAGTACTCGCGCGTCGTCCGCTCAAACATTCACCTGCTGACCAAGATGAAGGCCAACGTCACCGTGGCCGCGCCGCCGACGCTCCTCCCGGTGGACATCGGGAAGATGGGCGTCCGCGTCGTCCACCGCCTCGACGAGGCCATCGAAGGGGCGGACGTGGTGATGATGCTGCGCATTCAGCTCGAGCGGCAGGGAAAGCTCAGCTTCCCCTCGCTGCGCGAGTACTACAACACCTTCGGCCTCACCCGCGAGCGCCTCCGCCGCGCGAAGAAGGGGGTGCTGGTCATGCACCCCGGCCCGATGAACCGCGGCGTCGAGATCGCCTCCGACGTCGCCGACGACCCGAATTACTCGGTGATCCTGGAGCAGGTGACGAACGGGGTGGCGGTGCGGATGGCAGTTTTGTATCTGCTCGGTGGGGCGAGGGAAACGGAGTAACCGGAAGCGATGAAATGCAAAATGCAAAATGCAAAATGCAGAATGGAAAAGGGAAGCACGGTCGCCTCTTTTTCCATTTTGCATTCTGCATTTTGCATTCTGCATTTCGGTTCTAACTCATGAATCTCCTCATCGCCAACGCCCGTGTCATCGACCCGTCGCAGGAGCTCGACGCGACGCTCGACGTCTTCATCGAGGACGGGTCGATCGCGCGCGTCGACAAGAAGATCAAAGCCGCCGCGGGAGTGGAGACCATCGACGCCTCCGGCCTCGTCCTCGCTCCCGGCTTCATCGATCTCCACACCCATCTCCGCGAGCCGGGGCAGGAGCATAAGGAGACGATCGCCACGGGAACGCGGGCAGCCGTCGCCGGAGGCTTCACCGCCGTCTGCGCGATGGCCAACACGGTCCCGCCGAACGACGAGCGCGCGGTCACCGAGATGGTGCTCGCCGAGGCGGCGCGGAACGGGCGCTGCCGGGTCTACCCGATCGGTGCGGTCAGCAAGGGCCTGAAGGGCGAGGAACTGGCCGAGCTGGCCGACCTTCACGCCGCCGGCTGCGTCGGCGTCAGCGACGACGGGAAGCCGGTCTGGAACGCCCAGTTGATGCGCCGCGCGCTCGAGTACTGCTCGATGCTCGGCATGCCGCTGATCGCCCACGAGGAAGACGCCAACCTCAATGAAGGGGGCGTCATGCACGAGGGCTATTACTCGACGCTCCTCGGCATGCGCGGCATCCCGGCGGCCTCTGAGGAGACGCTCGTCGCCCGCGACGTCATTCTGGCGCGGCTCACCAACGCCCACGTCCACATCGCCCATCTCTCCACCGCCGGAGCCGTCGAGGCGGTCCGCCGTGCGCGTGCCGAAGGGGTGAAGGTCACGTGCGAGGTCACCCCGCACCACATCGCCCTCGGCGACGACGCCGTGCAGTCGTTCTCGACAAACCTGAAGATGAATCCCCCGCTGCGCAGCGAGGCCCACCGGCAGGCGCTGCTGGAAGGGATCGCCGACGGGACCATCGACGCCATCGCCACCGATCATGCCCCGCATCACTTCGACGAGAAGAACGTCGAGTTCGACCTCGCGCCGTTCGGCGTGACCGGGCTCGAGACCGCGTTCGCGGTCTGCAACGAGCACCTCGTGCGGACGAACGTCATCGGCCTGCCGCGCCTCATCGAGCTGCTCTCGACCTCGCCCGCCCGGATCTTCCGGCTCCCCGGCGGCACGCTGCGCAAGGGAAGCCTCGGCGACGTGACGCTGCTCGACCTCGACTCCGAATTCACCGTCGCCCGCGACTTCCACTCCCGGGCCGCCAACTCGCCGTTCGTCGGCCGGACGTTCCACGGCCGTGCCGTGCTGACCGTCGTGGGCGGCGTCATCCAACACGACGGCCGCATCGCGGCCGCGCCGCTGAAAGCGGCCCGAAAGAAGAAATGAGCGACGCCAACATGAAGCGGATCGTCATCGTCGACGACTCCGCGTCCTACTGCGATCTCTGGTCGAATTTCCTCGGCGAGCGTTACGCCGACGTGGCAAAGGTCGAGACCTACAGCCACCCCTACGACGCCCTCCCGAAGATCGACGCCTCCATCGACCTCCTCATCGTCGATCTGGAAATGCCCGGCATGGACGGCAAGAAGTTCGTCGACTACGCCCGCCAGAAGGGACTCCCGGCCCGCCGCATCGTGGTGACGTCTTCCCACTCCGCGGACGAGCTGCACCAGCGCTTCCGCATCGGCGAGACCATCGCCGTGATCAACAAGACCGAGGCAAAGCAGCAGGAAGCGTTTTTGATGATTCTTGATTCGATCATGAGGAGATAGAACTGTTGTCGGTTGTCAGTTGTCAGTTGTCTGCCATTCTCGCCTGGACGATGAGCAAGCCGAGAAAGGTCAAGGGCCCGTTGCTGGCTCTCGGAATCAGGCCCCCGCAAGCCGAGGAATGACCGATAACCGACAACTGACAACCGACAACAGTTTTCTGACAACGCTGCGCTTTATAATCGCGCCGTGACGGTCGCTCCCGAACCCCAGCAGCAACAGCAGGCGCCGTCGTTCTCGCTGAACGACCTCCTGATCTACATGTCGAAGCAGCAGGCGTCGGATCTTCATCTGAAGCCGATGCGGCCGCCGCTGGTGCGCGTGCATGGGAAGCTGATCCCGATCAAGACCGACGCGCTCAAGCCGGCGGATCTCGAGAAGATGCTGCTGCCGCTCCTCAACCGCACACAGCGGGAGAAGTTCGACGCGCAGCAGTCGGTCGACTTCGGCTACGGCGTGGCGGGTGTGGCCCGTTTCCGCGCGAACATGTACATGCAGCGCGGGACGGTGGGGGCGGTCTTCCGCCGCATCCCCATCCAGGTGCAGGGCATCGAGACGCTGGAGCTGCCGCGCGCCGTCACCGAGCTCACCGAGATCCCCGACGGCCTGGTGCTGGTCACCGGTCCGACCGGCTCGGGCAAGTCGACGACGCTCGCGGCGATGATCCTCGAGATCGCCGAGCGCGAGCCGCTGCACATCGTCACCATCGAAGACCCGATCGAGTTCCTCTTCCAGGACAAGGTCGCGGCCATCTCGCAGCGCGAGGTGGGGACCGATACGCCGACGTTCAAGGAAGCGCTGCGCAACGCCATGCGCCAGGATCCCGACGTCATCATGGTCGGCGAGATGCGGGACATGGAGACCATCCAGACCGTGCTCACCGCCGCCGAGACCGGGCACCTGGTGTTCTCGACGCTGCATACCAACAACGCCGCCCAGACCCTCGACCGCATCATCGACACCTTCCCGCCCGAGCAGCACAAGCAGATCCGCGCCCAGATCTCGCTGGTCCTGCGGGGGATCATCTCGCTCAAGCTGGTGAAGACGAAGGAAGGGCGGATGACCGCCTCGGTCGAGGTGCTCAAGAACTCGCCGCGCATCGCCAAGCTGGTCGAGGACGGGCACACCAAGGACATCCACGAGGAGATCGAGAGCTCGGTCGGCCTCTATCGCATGCAGTCGATGAATCAGTCGCTCATCGCGCTGCTCGTTCACCAGAAGATCAGCTACCAGGACGCCATGGCGCTGTCGAGCGACCCGGACGATCTGTCGCTCAAGCTGAGAAAGCTCTTCCCGCAGATCGAAGAGCGCGTGCGCCAGGGAGGAGAGATGGCCCCCAGTTACTCCGATTTCTCACAGATCACCGAGTTGATGGACATCAAGCGCCTCTATGAGGAGCAGGAAGTGCAGTGGCGCCAGCGCCTGGCCGACCGCGACGAGCAGATCGAAGGCCTCCGCCACGATCTCGAGTTCGTGCGTAGCCAGGTCCAGACGAGCCAGGGAGGCGACCGCCAGAAGGACGAAGAGATCGCCCGCCTCCGCAGCGAAGCCGAACGCCTCCGCGCCGACGCCCAGGCCAAGATCGCCCAGCTCCAGGAGCGGATCAAGGAGCTGAACCAGAAGCTCATGGCGGGCGGTCCGGCGGTCCGGAAATAGTGATGTCTACCAAACCTTCGAAGTCACTCGAGAGCTTTCCCAACCCCAACCCCCAGCGCGACTACGAGATCGCCTTCGAGGCGCCGGAGTTCACCTGCCTCTGCCCGATGACCGGGCAGCCCGACTTTGCGACCATCCGCATCCGCTATGTGCCGGACGAAAAGTGCGTCGAGCTGAAGTCGCTGAAGCTGTATCTCTGGTCGTACCGGGACGAGGGGGCGTTCCACGAGGCGGTCACGAACCGGATTGCCGATGATCTGATCGGCGTGCTGGAGCCAAGGTACCTGATGGTGGAGGGGGACTTTTACGTGCGCGGGGGGATCTCCACGAAGGTGAAGGTGGAGCACCGGAAGAGCACCCCCGCGTTGTCATCCTGAGCCGCAGGAATTCGCCCACGAAGCCGGAAGCATGGCGGCGAAGGACCCCCTCCGACCGGGCGCCACGCGTTCAACCGGAGGGGGTCCTTCGCCGCCATGCTTGCTCTTCTTGCGGCGATGCCTGCGGCTCAGGATGACAGTGAATTTTCACCCCCGCCGCATCCTCCACTGCTCGTTCACGTACTCCCCCAACGACGCCGTCCCCCCGCCCACCCACTCCGTCAGCGCCTTCACGCTCACCTCATCCAGCCCTCCGATGATCCCCAGGCTCGCCGATTCGGCGATGCGGGCGATCGGTTTGTCGAGCTCCGCGATCGTGCGGGCCGAACGGGCGATGGTGCCGGCGAGGTCGAGGTCGAGCTCCATGGCGATCATACGGGAGGCGATCAGGGTGAGGAGGATGGCCGCGTTCCAGTTGGTCCGCTCCTCCCACCGCGGGGGGACGATGAAGTCCGCGAGCTTGCGCTCGTGCGCGAGGGCGGCGATGTGACGCTCGGTGGCGACATGGACCGGCTCGAGGGCGCCGTGGAAGAGCATCTCGTAGCGGTCGTCGTCGGCTTCGAGATTCATCGACTGCGCGAGCGCCTGCTTCGCCGTCGGCTCCGTATCGACCGCGATCGGCGCGAGGAACGCCGCGCCATGCTCGCGCGCCGCGTCGGCCAGCGCCTGCAGCGGCTCCAACTCCGTCGTGACCGGGAAGAGCACCGGCACCGCCACACCCCACCGCAGCTTCTTCTCCCGTGCCTCCGCGAACAGCTCCTCGAGTCGCGGCAGCTCCAGCGGCCAGGCCGAGATCACCACCACCGCCTCTTCGTAGAGCCGCTGCGGCAGCGAGCCGCGGGTCGACACGAGGTGCACCGTGGCCCGGCGCGTCTCTTCGAGGAACGCCAGCGCCTCCTCCCCGCGGCGGAACACCGTCTCCGCCGCCTCAGCCGCTTCCACCAGCACCGGCTCGGCCGGCATGCGCGTCCGCTCCAGCTCATCGCGCACCGTGTCGCAGACGCCCACTTCGAGCTTCTCCGCAGCCGTGGCGCGCAGGGCGAGGTAGTCGATGGCGATCGGGGCGGCGCGCTTCGAGCCGTAGGGCGACAGCGCGGTCGCGCACCAGAACGGCGGCTCCGGCGAAGCCGAACGGCGCACGCGCAGCGGTGCGGCTTTGCGGTAGAGGATCACTTCGGCAGGTAAGGGGCGACCAGACTTCGGACGTACTTGGCGATCATGTCGAACTCCAGGTTCACGCCGTCGCCGATGTTGGCCGTGCCGAGGTTCGTGCGGCGGAGCGTCTCCGGGATCAGCGCCGCGCCGAAGCTGCCGCCGTCGGGGTCGACGATGGTCAGCGACACGCCGTCGACCGCGATCGAGCCTTTCGGCACGACCAGGTCCCCATACTCCGAAGGCACCGACCAGCGATAGACCGCAAAGTCGCCCTCGTGGGTGATGGAGATGAGCGTGCCGACCGTGTCGACGTGCCCCTGTACCATGTGCCCGCCGAGGCGGTCGCCGACAGCCAGCGCCCGCTCGGTGTTGACCCGCACGCCTGCTTCGAGCGAGCCGAGGGTGGTGCGGGAGAGGGTCTCGTCGGAGATGTCGGCGAGCAGCGATTCGTCCTCGGGGAGCACGGTCAGGCAGACGCCGTTGATGGCCAGGCTCTCGCCGCGCATGAACGGCGCGCTGTCGGTGGTGCGGATGTGCATCCGCGCGCCGTTCGGCCGGCGCTCGAACGATTCGATGGTGCCGCTGTGCTGGATGATTCCTGTGAACATGGTGGTGGCGTCAACTCGGGTAGGCAGTGATCATCATGTCGCCGCCCACCAACTCCACCCGATCAAACCGAAAGCGGTATGCGTCTGTCAACCGGCTCACCGCTTCGCCGCTGAAGATCGAGGGCGCATTCGCCCCGCCGACGATCAGCGGTGCGACGAAGAGGATCATCTTCTGCCACAGCCCGCGGCGGATGATCTCCGAGTGCACGACCGCGCCCCCTTCGACGAGAAGGGAGCGAATCCCGCGCGCGTAGAGCTCCGTCAGGACGAGCCCGAGGTCGAGCCGTTCCTCGGTGCGAATGACTTCCAGGTCGCCCGTCGAAGGGACATCCGCGGAGGTAAAGAGAATCGTCCGCCCGCCATCGGTGAGGATCTGCGCGTGCGGCTGGATCTCGCCATCGCCGTCCAGCACCACCCGCGTCCATGGCGTCGCCTCGCCGGCGAGACCGAGCCGCCGGGTGAGGCGAGGGTTGTCGTGCTTCACCGTGCCGCTGCCGGCCAGGATGGCGTCGTACTCCTCGCGCAGTGCCAGGCTCTTTTCCCGCGCCGCTTCCGCGGTGATCCACTGCGACTCCCGCGTCACCGTAGCCAGCTTCCCGTCCAGCGTCATCCCCGCCTTCACCAAGACGAATGGCAGCTTCTGCGAGATCGACCAGACGAACTTCTCGTTCAGCCGCCGCGCCTCTGCCTCGAGCACGCCGGTGACGACTTCGATGCCGGCCGCGCGCAAGGCCGCAATCCCGCGTCCGTTCACGACCTCGTGCGGATCCTCCATCGCCACCACCACCCGCGCCACTCCCGCGTCGATGACCGCGCCCACGCACGGCGGCGTGCGGCCATGGTGCGAGCAAGGCTCGAGGGTGACGTACATGGTGGCACCACGCGGGTCGTCGCAATGGCGCAAGGCCTCCACCTCCGCATGCGCCTCCCCGGCGCGCCGGTGAAAGCCCTCGGCGATGATGACTCCGTCGCGCACGATCACGCACCCGACCATCGGATTGGGGGAGGTCGTGTAGCGGCCGTTTTCCGCCAGCGCCAGCGCGCGGCGCATGAACTCATGATCGGACACGCGGGAGATTCTATGTTGCTGGTTCCTGGTTGCTTGTGCTTCCTTGGCTCCGGCCCAGGCGCTGTCTCACAAGCAACCAGCAACCAGCAACAAAAAGGGCCGGAGCATCGCGCTCCGGCCCTTCACAACAAAGTATCGTTCGTGCGTTTACGGCACCTGCAGAATCCGATACGTCGAAACCGGGCCCCCGCTGCGCTCCGGAGTCGTCACGTACATCCGGACGCGCTGGCTGGGGCGAAGGTTCTCGGTGGCGGCGCGGAACTGGTCCACGTTGCTCACGCTCTGCCCCTGCACCTCGCTGATCACGTCGCCTTCGTTGATGCCCGCCTCGCCGGCCGGCGAGACGTTCTTCACGTCGGTCACGACCACGCCGCGGGCGTCGTCCGGCAGGCTGTGGATGCGGCGCAGCTCGGTGGTGATGTTCGACACCGAAAGCCCGAGCCTGTCGCGCACCGGCGCGGCAGCTGCCGTCTCCTCTTCCTCCGCCTCCTCGCCGTCGACCGGACGCGTCGCGGTCTTGGCGGTGACGGTCTGGCTCTTGCCGTTGCGGATGAGGGTGATCTTCACCTCGGTGCCGACCGGCAGGTAGGAGATGGTGTCGATCAGCTCGCGGTTGTTGCGGATCGGCTTGCCGTCGATCTGGACGATGACGTCGCCGTGCTTGATACCGGCGCGGTCGGCGGGCTTGCCCGGGTCGACCGACTGCACCAGCGCGCCGCGCGCCTCGGGGAGGCTGAACGCTTCGCGCGTCTCCTCGGTGATGTCGGCGATGCGCATGCCGAGGTAGCCGCGGGTGACCTTGCCGGCTTTGAGCTGCGGCAGGAGGGTCCTGGCGGTATTGATCGGGGTGGCGAAGCCGATGCCCTGCGCGCCGCCGCGGATGGCTGTGTTGATGCCGACCACCTCACCGGAGATGTTCAGGAGCGGGCCGCCGGAGTTGCCGAAGTTGATCGCGGCGTCGGTCTGGATGAAGTTCTCGAACGACGAGGTCTCGGCGCTCAGGCCGAGCGAGCGCCCCTTTGCGGAGATGACGCCGACGGTGAGGGTGTTCTCGAACGTGAACGGGTGGCCGATGGCGATCGCCCAGTCACCCTTGCGGATGCGCTCGGAGTCGCCGAGGCGGATCCAGGGAAGCTCCTGGCCGATGTCGATCTTCAGCAGGGCCAGATCGGTGGCCGGGTCGCGGCCGACGATCTTCGCCTGGATGGTCCGTCCGCCGCTGCCGTTCTCGTCGGCGCCGTAGTGGACTTCGACCTTGGTGGCCCCTTCGATGACATGGTTGTTCGTGAGGATGAATCCGTCCGGCGAGACGATGAAGCCGGAGCCGCCGCTGGTCTGGCGCTGCTCGTCGTCTTCCTCCGGGCGCTCCTGTCCGCGCCGGCGCGGGTCGCGCGGGTCGGGGAAGAAGAAGTCGAACGGGTCCATGCCGAAGTTGCGGCGGCGCTGTTCGCTGGCGCGAACGATCTCGGTCGAGCGGACCGAGACCACCGCCGGCATGACGCGCGCGGCGACGTCGGCGAAGGACGGGATGGTGACGGCCGGAACGGTGACTCCGCCCGGCTGCTGCAGGGACGCGGTTTGCGCTTTCGACGTCCGCATCAGACCGAGGTCGGCGCTGACGAGAATCCCGAACGCCACCGACGCGATGACGATGGCGATCGTCGAGAGGATGCGCTTGGTGGATGCATTCATAGGTTTTACCTGACTCCTCCTGGGGGTGGTACGGAATGGGACCCTGTGCATGCCCCCGCCTGCACCACAAGTGCCAGCGGGGGGACAGGATTCCCGCACTCGTTGAGACGCTTGGAGTACCGGAATGTTCCGGTTATGGGCGGTTACGTTTCGTCAAACGGGTTCGTGACCGCGCCGTAACGAAAAACGGCCTCGCACCCTTGCGGGGCGAAGCCGTCGATCACCAGGAGAGATTCGGTCTTCGTCAGACGACGCGTTTTCGGCCGACGATCAGGCGATAGATGAACAGCAGGACGATCGCACCGATGATCGAGCCGATCCAGCCTGCCGCCTGTTGCTCTCTACCGAGCAGAGTCGTTGCCAGGAAGCCGCCGACGAACGAGCCGGCAACACCGAGAAGCATCGTAACGATCCAGCCACCCGGGTCACGCCCCGGCATGAGGAACTTGGCGATCGCGCCTACGACGAGACCGAAGAGAATCCATCCGATGATATTCATGCGCTTTCCTCCACTTGTTTGACGCGGTACTGTTGAGCAACAGGCGCGCCAGACTCGGGTCCGGTTGCCGCGGGCGCGGCTGGGGCTGCCACGGTTGGGCGGGTCGATGGGACCTATGGGACTGATGGGACCCATGGCCGCACACCCCCTCCTATTGGTCTCATTCGTCCCATTTGTCCCATCAGTCCCAGTGGTCTCACCCTCCCTCATCGGATACTCTTCGCCCCAATGAAACGCATCGGCATCCTCACCGGCGGAGGGGACTGTCCCGGCCTCAACGCCGTCATCCGGGCGGCCGTGCGCACCCTCGTGCGTGACTACGACCTCGAGGTCGTCGGCATCCAACTCGGCTTCGAAGGCCTGCTCACCAAATCCATCGTCCCGCTGACCCTGGAGAGCATCCGCGGCATCCTCCCGAAGGGAGGCACACTCCTCCGCACGACCAACCGCGGCAATCCCTTCGAATACCCCATTCCCGGCGGCGGCACCGAAGACCGCTCGGCCCAGGTCATCGCCAACATCCACGAGCTCGGGATCGACGGTGTCATCGCCATCGGCGGCGACGGCACGATCAAGATCGCCCAGCGGCTCTGCGACGCCGGCATCCCGATGGTGGCCGTCCCGAAGACCATCGACAACGACCTCGCCGCCACCGACTACACCTTCGGCTTCCACACCGCGGTGGCCGTCGCCACCGACGCCGTCGACCGCCTCCACACCACGGCCGAGAGCCACGACCGGGTCATGATCCTGGAGGTCATGGGCCGCAACGCCGGCTGGATCGCCCTCTACTCCGGCATGGCCGGCGGCGCCGACATCATCCTCGTCCCCGAGATCCCCTACCGCCCCGAGGTCATCGTCGAGACCATCCGCGGGCGGCAGTCCGAGGGGGCGAAGTTCGACATCATCGTCGTGGCCGAGGGAGCCAAACGGATGGGAGGCGAAGAGGCCTACCTCGACAAGGCCACCCGGCGCCTCGGCGGCATCGCCTACCAGGTCGCCGCCGACATCCAGCAGAACATCGACCTGGAGATCCGCGTCACCGTCCTCGGCCACGTGCAGAGGGGCGGGTCCCCCATCGCCTTCGACCGCATCCTCGCCAGCCGCTTCGGCAAAGCCGCCGCGGACCTCGCCGCGAAAAAGCAGTTCGGCCGGATGGTCGCCGTCCGCGCCGACGAGATCATCTCCGTCCCCATCCGCGACGCCGTGTCGCGCCCCAAGTACGTCGACCCGGACGGGCAGGTCGTCGAGGCCGCGCGCAGCCTCGGCATCTCGTTCGCCGATGGAAGATAAAGGAAAACGAATGGCAGAAACTCTGGTCAGCTACCGCGTCGAGCGCGGCGTGGCGATCTTCGAGCTCAACGATCCCCCCGCGAACACCTATACGTACGAGATGAACCGCGCGCTGGATGACTGCATCCTGCGCGCGCGGATGGACGACGAGGTGCACGTCATCGTCCTGCGCGGGTCGGGGGAGAAGTTCTTCTCCGCCGGGGCGAACATCAAGATGCTCTCCGAGGTCACCCCGGCCTTCAAGTACTACTTCTGCCTGCACGCCAACGAGACCCTGAACCGGCTCGAGCAGACGCCGAAGCTCGTCATCGCCGCCATGAACGGCCACACCGTCGGCGGCGGGCTGGAGATCGCCATGGCCGCCGACATCCGCATCGCCCTCCAGGGAGGCGGCAAGTGCGGGCTCCCCGAGGTCGCCCTCGGCGTGCTGCCGGGCACGGGCGGCACGCAGCGCCTTTCGCGCCTGGTCGGCAAGAACAAGTCGATCGAGCTGATGATCGAAGGAAACCTCTTCACCTTCGAAGAAGCCGAGCGCCTCGGCATCGTCAACCACGTCTGGCCCGCCGAAGAGAATGGCCGGAAGTGGTGGGACCGGGTGATGGAGTACGCCACCAGCTTCTGCCCCCCCAACAAAGCCTCCAAAGCCGTCGGCCGCATCAAGCGCGCCGTCCAGAGCGGCTGGGAGCTCCCCATCGAGTCCGGCCTCGCCCTCGAGCGCGAATTGCAGCAGCAACTTTTCCAGAGCGAGGATGCGAAGGAAGGGCTGGACGCGTATAACGACGGGAAGCGGAAGCCGAACTTTTCAGGGAAATAACCAATGCGCTATCGAAACCTCCACAACACCAATCTTCAAATCTCCGAACTGGGCCTGGGCACCTGGACCTTCACCACCGGCTGGTGGGGCACGTACACCGACGCCGAGGCCGAGCGGATCGTGCGGGCGGCCGTCGCGCGCGGGATCAACTACATCGACACCGCCGACGCGTACGGCAACGGCCGCGGCGAGACCATCCTCGCGCCGGTGCTGAAAGACCATCCCGACCTCGTCGTCGGCACCAAGTTCGGCTACGACTTCTACAACTTCCCCGAGCGCCCGCGCGGCCAGCGCGAACTGCCGCAGAACATGTCGCCGGAGTTCATCCGCTTCGCCTGCGAGCAGTCGCTCAAGCGCCTCGGCACCGACCACATCGCCATCTACCAGCCGCACAACCCGCGCGTGGCCGTCCTGCTCGGCGACGAGCATTGGGAGACCCTCGAGCGCCTGAAGATCGAAGGAAAGATCTCCTCCTACGGCCCGTCCCTCGGTCCCGCCATCGGCTGGCGCGACGAGGGAATCTACGGCACCGCCGTCCGCCGTGCCCCCGTCACCCAGATGATCTACAACATCCTCGAGCAGGACCCCGGCCGCGAATTCATCCTCGCCGCCGAGCGCGGCCCCTCCTACGCCGGAGTCCCCGAAGCAACCGCAGCGCAGACTGGCAAGCGCGTCTGCGACGTCTCCTCCGCCTTCGACCCCTCCTTCCGCGCCTGGAAAGTCGACCCCGGCCCGCAATTCCTCATCCGCGTCACCCACTCCTCGGGGATGCTCGAAGGCAAATACACCCTCGACACCAAATTCGACGAGAGCGACCACCGCTCCCACCGCCCGCGCTCATGGCTCGTCGAAGGCGTCCAGAAAGTCGAGCGCCTCAAGCCCCTCTGCGAAGCCCGCGGCGTCACCGTCGGCGAGCTCGCCCTGCTCTGGCTCTACGCCCACCCGTCGATCCTCAGCGCCCTCCCGAACATCTACGACGAAACCCAACTCGAAGAATTCGCCGCCGCCTCGGAGCACGCGCCGCTGAATGACGCGGAGATGGAAGAGATTCACGAGATGTATGTGCGGGGGTTTGATGTGGTGCCGTATGTGGAGGAGCCGGCCGTCGCCGGGTGATGAGTGCGGAACGACAAGCGATGAACAGAGGCCGGTTGAGCGATCTGGATCATCGTTCATCGCTCGTTACTGCTTCTTCTCGCGCTCGAAATTCTCCACTTGGTAGAGTTGTGCCGCGGCGAGTTGGCGTTCGCAGCGCGGGCCCGTTTCTGGACCGAAGAACATCGTTGGTCGCCGCGGCTTCGCGTTGTACACTTTGTCCCACGATGAGCGATGAACTCGAGAAGCTGCTTGAAGCTGCCAAGTACCGTCCGCTGACACGATCCGAACAGGAAGAGCAGCGTCGCAGTTTTGCCTACGGTAACGCCAACATCGAGAACTCGCGCGTGACCCGTGAGACGGTTGATCAGCAGGCCGAGGAGCTTAACGAGAAGCGGTAATGACGGATCGGCACAGCAGAGCCGACGAGCCAGAGATCGTCGTTGATCCCGTCGAGCGGGCTAAGTTAGAAGCACGGAACGCGCTTGAGCAGTTCGACGCAGTGATTGCCGTTGTTGAGGAATTCACGGGCCCGGAACGTCGACCATTTCGGCTCCGGGCGTCAATCATCCTTCAATTACAACGAATCGCACTAAAGGGACTGAGTGCTTACGCGGGCGTTTTCCGTCCGGCCGGTGTCGATATCGGTGGCAGCCGGCACAAGCCGGTGGAAGCTTATCTTGTGCCGACGCGCATAGAGGAAATGTGCGACTACGTAACCGATAACTGGTCGAAGCCGCCAATTCATCTCACCGCTTACGTCTTGTGGCGGCTTAACTGGATTCATCCGTTTACAGACGGAAATGGCCGCACTGCGCGTGCGGTTGCATATCTCGTGCTGTGCGTACGTCTCGGGTATCGCCTGCCAGGAACGAAGACGATCCCTGAACTGATCGCTGCGGATAAAGATCCGTACTATGCGGCGCTCGAGTCGGCTGATGCCGGAGATCTATCAGTGCTCGAGAGACTACTAGCGGCCTTGCTTGCGATGCAACTCTACGACATCCATCGCGTCGCCATTGAAGGAAATGGTGACCCCGGGTCTGACGATCGCACCTTCCATTGAAACGGTCGTTTGCCCGACGAACGAACCAACTTGTAAGTCGGTTCGGCTGCGTAGCGCGCAACATGCTCCCGATCAGGGCGCTCGCCGCCTGAAAGGTCGATCCGGGCCCCCGCAGTTCCTCATCCGCGTGACGCATTCGTCGGGATGCTCGAAGGCAAGTACACGCTCGCCACGAAGTTCGACGAGAACGACCACCGCTCGCACCGCCCGCGCGCCTGGCTCGTCGAGGGACTGCAGAAAGTGGAGCGCTTCCCGCTGTGCGAAGCCCGCGGCGTCACCGTCGGCGAGCTCGCCCTGCTCTGGCTCTACGCCCACCGTCGATCCTCAGCGCCCTCCCCAATATCTACGACGAAACCCAACTCGAGGAATTCGCGCCGCCTCGGAGCATGCGCCGCTGAACGACGCGGAGATGGAGCACATCCACGAGATGTACGTGCGGGGGTTCGATGTGATGCCGTATGTGGAGGAGATCGCGTCGGTGTGACTCGGCTGGCCGTTCCCATCGCCCCGTGCATGGGGCGGGCGCGCCTGCGGCGCGCCGTACGGACCGCCGACGTCTTCGTCGGCCGGTCCGCCCGCGTCCTCGCGGGCACGCTCTCGCGCGACACTCTCCCACTTGCCCAACTCGGCGGCGTCTCGCAGCCCTCCGACCCGGCGGCGAGACGCCGCCGTGCCCACGAAGACGTGGGCGGACCGGCCGACGAAGACGTCGGCGGTCCGGCGCTCCGCGTGACGCAAGCGTTGGTCTTGCGGGATCCTCCTTAGGGTCAGAGCTTCGTTTTTCGTGTCCGACGGAGGAGGAAAGCTCGACGCCATGAGGAGTCCTCCCCAGTTCGGCGGCCGATGCGTGCCGGCCCGCCGGAGGCCTCCTCGTCGTTTCTCCGTGGCAACATTTGTTAGCATCCCCGCATGACCGTCGAAGCAACCGCCGACCAGACCCTCCAGACCCGCCTGTTCATCAACGGCGAGTTCGTCGATGCCCGTTCGGGCGAGACGTTCTCGACCACCAACCCGGCCACCGAGGAGAAGATCGCCGACGTTGCGTCCGCGGGGGTCGAAGACGTCGATGCGGCGGTGAAGGCGGCGCGGGCGCAGATGGAGCCGGGGTCGGAGTGGCAGAAGATGAAGCCGCGCGACCGGGCCAAGGTGATGTGGCGGCTGGCCGATATGCTGATGGCGCGGGCGGGGGAGATCGGGCGGATCGAGACGATCGACAACGGGAAGCCGATCTTCGAGTCGCAATTCGTCGATACGCCGTCGGCGGCGGAGTGTCTGTATTACTTCGCCGGCTGGTCGGGGAAGAATACCGGGGAGACGATTCCCGTGGCCGACAACGCCTTCACCTACACGCTGCGCGAGCCGATCGGCGTCGTCGGCGCGATCACGCCGTGGAACTTTCCGCTGATGATGGCGGTCTGGAAGATCGCCCCGGCGCTGGCGTGCGGCAACACGATCATCTCCAAGCCGGCGTCGAATACGTCGCTGTCGCTGCTGAAGTTTGCCGAGTATGCGCGCGAGTGCGGCCTGCCGGCGGGGGTGCTGAACGTCATCCCGGGCCGCGGGAGCGTGGTCGGGAACGCGATCGTCGACCATCCGGGCATCGACGCGATCGCTTTCACCGGGTCGACGGAGGTGGGGAAGGGGCTGATGGCGCGCGCGGCGAAGACGCTCAAGAAGGTGTCGCTGGAGCTGGGCGGCAAGTCGCCGAACATCGTCTTCGCCGATGCCGACCTCGATGCCGCCGCGCGCGGTGCGCTGAACGCGATCTTCTACGGCAAGGGCGAAGTCTGCGCGGCCGGCTCGCGGCTGCTGGTCGAGGAAGGGGCGCACGAGGAGTTGATGGCGAAGGTCTCTGACCGCGCCTCGAAGATGGTGGCCGGCGATCCGCTCCACCCGAAGACGCGTCTCGGCGCGATTGTCTCCAAAGAGCAGATGGAGTCGGTGCTCTCGTATATCGAGGCTGGCAAGAGCGAGGGGGCGAAGCTGCTCACCGGCGGCGAGCGGGCCGATATCGGGACCGGCAAGGGCTATTTCCTCCAGCCGACGATCTTCGACGACGTGCAGCCGGAGCACCGGATCGCGAAGGAAGAGATCTTCGGGCCGGTGCTGGCGACGATCCGCTTCAAGGACGCGGAGGATGCCGTGGCGAAAGCCAATGCGACGGTCTATGGACTCGCGGCGGCGGTCTGGACGAAGGACGTCTCGAAGGCCCACCGGATCGCCCGTTCCATCAAGGCCGGCACGGTCTGGGTGAACACCTACAACCTCTACGACCCGGCCCTGCCGTTCGGCGGCTTCAAGGAGTCAGGCTTCGGACGCGACCAGGGACGGGATGCGCTGGAGAAGTACACGCAGACCAAATCGGTGTGGGTGAACTTGTAGTCTCGATGCGCCTCCGGAGCCTGGCGCTGCCGATGCTGGCAGCGCTGGGCGCGGTGGTCCTCGCTCTCGCGGCCGGGAGCATGCGCCACGACTCGGCGACGGCCGACGAGGCGGCGCACATCGCCAGTGGCCTGATCAAGCTGCGCGAAGGGCGGCTCGATTTCTACAGGACCCAGGCGCCGCTGACGGAGGCGATTGCGGCGTTTCCGCTGGCTGTGGGCGGGTACCGCGTTTCCGATGAGTGGCGGCAGTTCGGGAACCGGCCGTGGGTGGCGGGGCACATCCTGCTCTACCGCTCCGGGTATGACGCCCAGCGGGTGCTGACGCTGGCGCGGCTGCCGGTGATCGTGCTGTTTCTCTGCCTCGGCGTCGCGGTGTTCTGGTTCGTGCGCGATGTGACGGGGAGCGTGTTCTGGGGGCTGGGCGCGTTCATCCTCGCCGGGTTCTGTCCGACGCTGCTGGCGCACGGGCGTCTGGCGACGGTGGACATGGGTCTGACGTTCTTCGTCTTCGTCGCGTGTGCGCTGTTTCTGCGGCTGCTGCGGAAGCCGTCGCGCGGGGTGGCGCTTGCGCTGGGGGTGGCGGTCGCGTGTGCGATTGCGTCGAAGGTTTCGGGGGTGATTCTGGTGCCGTGGTTTGGGGTGGTGCTGGGGGCGTGGGTTTACAGGACCAATAGGACAAACAGGACTGAGAGGACCGATAGGACCGCGGTGATCGATGTCGTCCCGAGTGGCGAGGGAGGGATGTGGGTGGTAGGGGAGACGCAGCGTGGGCGTGATCGATGGATCTCGCTGCTCATCGCAGCCGCCACCTCACTCCTCGTTTTCTGCGCCATCTACATGGCCCTCGGGCGCGCGTTCGATCCCACGTTCCCATTCCGCGAGCTCCTCAACGAAGTGCAGGCCGTCCGCGCCTTCTACGCCGAGCGGCACGTCCTCCCGCAGTTCCTCCTCGGCGAGTTCTCCGCGGACGGCTGGCCGCATTACTACCTAGTCGCCATCGCGGTGAAGACGCCGCTCGCGGCGCTGCTGCTCTTCTGCCTGATCCGCACGCGAAGCTTCGAAATCTTTGCGCTGCTGCTGTTCGCGGCACTCTTCCTGCTCGTGTCGGCGTTCTCCAGCCTCAACCTCGGGATCCGCCATATCCTCCCGATCTATCCCTTCCTCTACGCCGCCGTGGCCATCTCCCTTGCGGATGCACGACTCCGCCTTCGCTTCCTCGGCGCGCTGCTCGTCTTCGCCCACGCCCTCACCGGTCTCTTCGCCTACCCGTCCTACATCAGCTACTTCAACCCGCTGATCGGCAGCCACCGCAATGCTGACCGCGTGCTGATCGACTCGAACCTCGACTGGGGGCAGGACCTCGTCCGCCTCCGCCGGTGGGCCGAGCAGAACAACGTCCAACGTCTCCGTGTGCACTACTTCGGTGCCGGCAACGTCGAGCGCGAGCTCGGTCCCCGCGGCGAACGCTGGAGCGCTCTCCGCCCGCAGCCGCTCCCGCAAGGGTGGTTTGCCGTCAGCCGCCACTTTTACCGGCTCAGCTTCCACCCTCGCGCGCGGATGAACTACGATACCTATCTTGCCCTTTCGAAAGCGCACTATGTGCGCACGGTGGGGGGCTCGATCGACATCTATCGTGTGGACTGACGGAGCGTGAGCGGACGGATTCTCATCGCCACCCAGGGCTGGAACTACGCGGCGTGGGTGGGGCCGTTCTATCCGCGGGGGACGCGGCCCGCCGAGTTTCTCTCGACGTACGCGCGGGCGTTCCGTGCCGTGGAGGTCGACTCCACCTTCTACGCCATCCCCGACGCGAGGGCGATGCGCGGATGGGCGCAGCGTACGCCGCCGGACTTCACCTTCGCGCTCAAGATGCCGAAAGAAGTGACACACGAGCTGCGTCTGCGCAACGCGGACGATCTCGTGCGGGCGTTCCTCGACCGGGCATGGGAGCTGGGACCGAAGCTCGGGCCGATCCTGCTGCAGATGGGTCCCGACTTCGCGCCGGCCGAACTGCCGGCACTGGAGGATTTCCTCCCCCGCCTGCCGCGCGACCTGCGCTTCGCCGTCGAGTTGCGCGACCGCCGCTGGATGCGCCCGGAGACGCTGCCGAGACTCCTGGAGCTGCTCACCGCGCAGGGTACCGCCCTGGCGCTGAGTGACGCCCGCTGGATCCCGCGCGAGACCATGATGGAGCTGGCCGGGCGTCCGACGGCGGACTTTCACTACGTGCGCTGGATGGGTCCCGACCGTGAGATCACCGACTACTCCCGCCTCCAGTTCGACCGCTCGGAAGAGATCCGCGCCTGGGCTGAGGTGCTGAGGCTCGTCGCGCACACGAGGGACGTGTACGGCTTCTTCAACAACCACTTCGCGGGGCACAGCCCCGCGAACGCGCGCGAGATGCAGCCCCTGCTCGGGCAGCAACCGGTCGACCCTGCGTCGCTCGGCCCGCAGACGTCGCTGTTCTGACGGCTCGTCGAGCTTGCCTCCGCAACCGCACGGGCGTATCTTATCTACAGGAGCGGTGACCACGGGTCCCAGTACCGGCGCCGAGATCTTTTGTGCCGGGGCGTCAGGACTGCTCATCGAGCGAAATCCCGTTCACGGGAGCGCCAATCTCAATTGTCGGCGCCGCTCCTCTTTCCCTCTTTCTGTCATCCTGAGCCACAGAAATTTCCCTACGAAGCGGAACGCATGGCGGCGAAGGACCTGGGCGGGTGGGGGAGCGCTGCGTGCCCCCGCCCCCCAGATCCTTCGGTACGACAAGAAGCCTCGGGAAGGAGGAAGTCGAAAGACGAAACCTTTCGAAGAGAACCTGACAGGTCCAAGTCCTGTCCAGCAAAGGGTGGCGCCCGGCTGGAAGCGAGTGTTGC
>Ga0190275_10000907_pt1 | contig 23294 bp, 22 predicted proteins | sample Popmic550T_FD_133745 | JGI IMG/M metagenome (GOLD analysis project Ga0190275, IMG submission 133745) | Populus adjacent soil microbial communities from riparian zone of Yellowstone River, Montana, USA - 550 T | ecosystem: Environmental > Terrestrial > Soil > Riparian zone > Trees stand | place...
CAGGCCACGATCTGCGGGAAGAGGTTCCAGGCGTTCGCTTCCTGGTAGCGGACGATGGTGACGAGGTCGAGCGAGCCGGTGAGCATCAGCACGCCGACGATCGAGAGGCCGAACGGCACCTCGTACGACACCATCTGCGCCGCCGAGCGAAGGCCGCCCATGAGCGAGTACTTGTTGTTCGACGCCCAGCCGCCGAGGATGATCCCGTAGACCGCCGTGGAGGTCATGGCCAGGATCAGCAGCAACCCGACGTTGACGCGCGTGACGGTGAACGTCGGCGGCGGTCCGTACGGGATGAGCGTGAAGACGACGAACGCCGGGACGAGCGGCAGCACCGGCCCGAGAAAGTGGCCCACCTTCTCCGCGCTCGACGGCACGATGTCTTCCTTGAGCAGGAACTTGATCGGGTCGGCAATGATCTGCAGCAGCCCCGCGGGTCCGACGCGATTCGGACCGAGGCGGGCCTGGAAGAGCCCGAGCAGCCTGCGCTCGACCCAGTTCATCGCCGCGACGATCGCCTGGACGATGATGAAGGCGATCGAGAACTTCACGACCGGCCAGATGAGGTAGGTCAGCAGGGCTTGATTCACGCGCGTCCCTCCGACACCGCCGCAGCATCGAAATGCAAAATGCAAAATGCAGAATGCAAAATGAAAAAACGGTTTTCAATTTCGCATTTTGCATTTTGCATTTTGCATTTCCTCATCATCGATCCACCTCTCCCAACACGATGTCGATCGTCCCGATCAACGCGACCAGATCGCTCACCAGATGTCCCTTCGCCATTGCGGGCAAAGCCTGCAGATTCACGAACGACGGCGGGCGGACGTGACAGCGGTAGGCGTTCTGGGTCTTGCCGTCGGAGACGATGTAGTAGCCGATCTCCCCCTTCGGCGATTCGATGGAGTGGTAGGCCTCCCCTTCCGGCGGGCGGATGACTTTGGACATCTTCGCCTTGATGTCGCCGGCGGGAGTCTGGCGGACCAGGGGGATGCACTGGCGGAGGATGCGGGTGGACTGGCGCATCTCCTCCATCCGGACGAGGTAGCGGTCGTAGGTGTCGCCGTTCTTTCCGACCGGCACGTCGAACTCGAGCTCCGGATAGCACTCGTATGGTTGCGCGCGGCGGAGGTCCCACTCGACGCCCGAGCCGCGCAGGGGCGGACCGGTGATGCCCCACTCGATCGCCTCTTCGGGCGAGAGCACGCCGATACCGACGGTGCGGCGCTTCCAGATGCGGTTGTTGGTCAGCAGCGACTCGTACTCGTCGATCGCGGCCGGGAACTTCGCGGTGAAGGCGTCGACGTCTTCGAGCCAGCCGTGCGGCAGATCTTCGGGCATGCCGCCGATGCGCATGCAGTTCAGCGTCAGGCGCGCGCCGCAGTAGTTCTCGAAGAGGTCGAGGATCTGCTCGCGCTCCCGGAAGGTGTAGAAGAACGGCGTCATGGCGCCGATGTCGATGGCGTGCGTGGCGAGCCAGAGGAGGTGCGAGGAGATACGCTGCAGCTCCGACAGCATCACCCGCATCAGTTGCGCGCGGCGGGGGATCTGTTTGGCGACGCCGAGCAGCTTCTCGACCGTCTCGACGAAGCCGAGGTTGTTCGTCGCCGCCGCCACGTAGTCCATCCGGTCCGTGTGCGGGATGCACTGCGGATAGGCCATGTACTCGAAGAGCTTCTCGGTGCCGCGGTGGAGATAGCCGATGATCGGCTTGGCGTCGAGGATCCGCTCGCCGTCGATCTTCAGCAGCACTCGCAGCACGCCGTGCGTCGACGGATGCTGGGGACCGAAGTTGACCTCCATCTCATGGACGTCAAGCATCTGTATCGTCCTCCGTCTCCGTCTCCACTTCAGGTGCAGGCGCCGGTTCCGGTTCAGGTGCAGGCGCCGGTTCCGGTTCAGGCGCAGGCGCCGGTTCCGGCGCAGCTGCCGGAGCGACCGCGGCTACCGGCTTCGCTGCAGGAGCGGCCGGTTTCGCCGGCGCTTTCGCACCATTGCCGCCGCCGATCTGCGCGGCAGGCCAGGTGCCGTAGCGCTTCCATTCGCCCTTGTAGACATTGACGTCCTTGACGTCCTTGCCGGTCGATCCCGCCTTCGGACCGCCCCCTTCGGGGAAGACTTCCGGGTAGATGCGCGCACCGGTGTCGATACCGCGGATCGGGAAGTCTTTGCGCAGCGGGAAGCCGTTGAAGCCTTCCCACATCAGGATGCGCTCGAGGTTCGGGTGGCCGGTGAAGGTGATGCCGAGCATGTCGAAGGTCTCGCGCTCGTGCCAGTTGGCCGTCTTCCAGACCGAGGTCACGGACGGCACCGGCTCGCCGTCGCCGGTCCAGACCCGCAGCCGCACCCGCGCGTTCCTGGCGAACGAGTAGAGCATGTAGGCGACGCTGAAGCGCGGGCCGGTGTGGTTCGGGAACTTCGAATAGTCGACGCCGGCCAGGTCGACGAGATAGACGAAGCCGTCGCTCTTGAAGGCGCGGCAGACATCGACGATGCGGTCGCGCTCGACGAAGAGCGTGATCTCGCCGACCATCTCCCTCGCCCCGGTGATCGCATCGCTCACGCGCGACACCGCGGCCGCAACCAGCGGATCGCGTTTGATCTCGTCGACGCTGCGCGCCGCGGGCGCCGCAGGCGCCGCCGCAGGTGGAGGTGAGCTCGGCGGAGTTAACTCTGACATTCTGTTGCTGGTTCCCGGTTGCCGAGGGGGTTGTCGGTTGCCGGTTGTCGGTTGTCCGAACCGGCCTCGCCCGAGCGAAGACTTACGGATAACCAACGCGGGACAACCCAGACCACATCAACAATCAGCAAACAGCAACGGCAAAAGAACGCAGGCACCTGAAACCCTGTCGGTTCCCGCCAGGCCTGCCGCCCAGGCCAAACAGGTTTCGGACAACCGACAACCGACAACAATCTCTACACCCCCGAGTACGTCCTCCCCTTTTCCTTCATCAACGCTTCCAGCATGTCCAGCGTCTCCGACTCGCCGGGGACGCAGAGTGAGATGTCGTCGGTCTCGCCGGAGGCGATGGCGTCTGCGTAGCCTTCGCAGTCCCAGCCGCAGGCGCCGCAGTCGGTCTGGGCCATCGCCGCGAAGAGCTTGGTCTCCCACTTGCCGCCCATCTCGTCCGCCATCTGCATGCGCTCGGTGAGCATCAGATCGTCGCGATGGAACGGGGCGGCAGGAGATGCGCCGTCCGTCTCTTCTCCCGGGAGCACTTCGGGTGCGGCAGCCTGTTCGAGCTCGGCCTGGGAGACGTCGCCTTCGACCGGAGCCTCGGCCACCGCCGCGGGAGCCGCCTTCGGCTTCGCCGCCGCCGGAGCGGAGGGAGCGCGCTTGACGCCCGAGATCGGCGCCTGCTTGAGCTGGGCGGCCTGTTCGGCGCGCAGCGCCGGACCTTCGTGGGCCGGCCGGAGGGTGTCGCGCACCGCGGCGCGCGCGAAGTCGTACGCCTCGCCGCCCTTCCGCAGGATGTGCATCTTCTCGATCTTCTTCTGGAGCTCCATCAGCCCCCAGATCAGCGCCTCGGGGCGTGGGGGGCAGCCGGGGATGTAGACGTCGACCGGAACCAGCCGGTCGACTCCCTGGGTCACGGCGTAAGTGTCGTACGGGCCGCCGCAGGTGGCGCACGAGCCCATGGCGATCACCCACTTCGGATCGGGCATCTGGTCCCACAGGCGGCGGACGATCGGAGCCATCTTCTCGGTGACCGTCCCGGAGACGATCATCAGGTCGGCCTGACGGGGAGTGGCGCGGAAGACCTCGGCGCCGAAGCGGGCCATGTCGTGCCGCGGGTCGAGCACGGCCATCATCTCGATGGCACAGCAGGCCAGGCCGAACTGCATCGGCCAGAGAGAGGATTTACGCGCCCAATTGAAGAACTTGTCGACGGTCGAGGTGAGAACGTTCGACTCGAAGCGGTTCTCGATCAGACCCATGTAAGAACCTTCCTCTTCCAGGCATAGAAGTAACCGACCAGCAGGATCGCGAGGAAGATTGCCATCTCGACAGCTCCGAACAGGCCGAGCTGCTTGAAGCGGATCGCCCAGGGGAAGAGGAACACCGTCTCCACGTCGAAGATGATGAAGAGGACCGCGATCAGGAAGTAGCGGACCGAGAAGCGGTGATCGAAAGCCAGCGAGGTTGCCGCGATCCCGCATTCATAAGGCTCGAGCTTCACCTTGCCCGGCCGCGATGCGCGGATCAGCGGCGCAAGGATAAAAAGTGTCAAAACTGGTACTGACAGCACGATGAGCGCGGCTACCAGAAGCACCGAGTAATTTGCCATCTTTTGCTCGCTGAGGTTGAAGAACCGGCGCAATTGTAGACTGCCCCAAGTCAGAGTCAACGGACAAAAACGAACGGTTAGAAAAGCTCCTGCCGGAACGACCAGCCGTCCCGCGGAACGTTCTTCCCCTGCACCAGCACCCGCTGCTCCACCCCGAGCCCGTCGGGAAGCACCAGCCTGCGTGCATCCTCCCGCGCCTGAATGAGTTGCAGCCCTTCGTCCGCCGTCTCGATCCCCACCTCGTGCACCGGCCGGAAGAGCTCATGCCGGGTGATTCCGACGGAGAGAAGGAACTTTGCGAGCACGTTGAAGAAGAGCGTCTCCGCCCCCTGGCGGCTCCCCGCCCGCTCCAGATCGGTGAAGTTGACGTGGGCGGTCAGGTCCTGCTCCCCCGGGTCGGCCAGGAGATCGCGATGGACCCGCTGCCGCGAATACGCGGCCGCCGTTCCGAAGCGCCGCGCCCGGGAGTGGAAGAGCTTCTCCTGGGGATATCCATAATCGATGGTGACGGCGAGGGCGCGGTCGAAGAAGCGGAGGACGTCTTCGTGGTACGCCTCCCACTCCAGCGACAGATCGGCGAACTGCCCCTCGGCCAGCACAATCCCCCGCTCGGCGAAGTAGTCGTCGTACACCGGAGGGGCTTCATGCTCGCTCCAGTCGAGCGTTCCGTCGCGCTCGGTCACCCAAAGCTCGTGCAGATGCTCCCCCCGCTGGACGAGGCGGGCAAAGGGAAGGGCGTCGTAGAGCTCGTTGGAGAAGAGGAAGTGGGCGCCGTCGCGGGGAACCTCGTCGAGGGTGCGCACGAAGGAGATGCCTTCATCATTGCTCTGGCGAAGGGCGCGGTCGAGGGCGCGGTCGACGCCGAAGAACCGCGCATTTTCATCCTGGATCTGTGCGGCAACCTCCCGCACCAGCCCGCCATCCCCGCAGCCGATGTCCACAAACGTGTACACCTCGCCCTCGCAGCGGCGCACAAACTCGCCGAAGAGCTCGGCGATGGCGAAGGGAAATGCCGGGCTGAGCGAGGGTCCGGTGATGTAATCCGCCACCTTTCCGACCGGATTTGCAGCTCGGCTGTAGTACCCGAACTGGGGATGGTAGAGGGCCAGCTCGACGAAGTCGCGGAAGCTCAAGTCTCCGTATTGCAATAGGTTACGAAGTTCATCCCGCAGAGTTCGGTCGGCCGGCACGGAAGGATGGTACACCCGGCTACGAACTGTCGGCGCCGCTTTTCCTCCATAGTTATTCGCGACGTGGCAGCCCGGTTGCGATAGTGGAGGCCAGGACAACACAAGGAGACAGCCAATGAAACAGTTCATCGCCAGCCTGCTCATCGCCCTCATGGCGACCACCGCGTTCGCCGCGGATGTGGCAACCACCCGCGACAAGACCAAGAAAGGCGCCGTCATCGGCGGCGTGGCCGGTGCGATCGCCGGAGCCATCATCCACAACAACCGCGGCTCGGGGAACGCCAAGCGCGGCGCGGTCATCGGCGGTGCCGTCGGTGCAGCCACCGGCGCGATCGTCGGCCACATGATGGACAAACAGGAGCGTGAGCTCCGCCAGATCGAAGGCATCGACGTCACCCGTACGGATGAAGACGAGCTCAAGGTCACCATGCGGAACGAGATCCTGTTCGACTTCAACTCGGCTTCCCTCCGCTCCAGCTCCCGCGACGAGCTGCGCGAGATGGCAGACGTGTTTGACCGCTACGGCGACACCACCATCGTGGTCGCCGGCCACACGGACTCGGTCGGTACCTCCTCGTACAACCAGCGCCTGTCGAATCGCCGGGCCAGCTCGGTAGCCAACTACCTGGACGCAAACGGTGTCAGCAGCTCGCGTATCGACGCGGTCGGCTACGGCGAGTCCCGCCCCAAGTCGGGGAACGACACCTCCAGCGGCCGCCAGCGCAACCGCCGGGTCGAGATCTACGTCCGGGCGAACGCGTAAATGATCATGGATTCCCAGCTCAGAGCCTACGGACTGGCGCCACTCGTGCCCCAGCCTTGGGCAACCAGCGCAGCCGGCCGTGCCGGTCGGTACCAATGTTGAATCTACGACGCTCGGAGACGAGCGTCGTTTTTCGTTTCAGTGACCTTAGGAGGTTGTTTTGAACAGCATGTTTCGCAAGACTCTGATCCTCGTACTCATCGCAGCATTCACCTTTGCCTGCGCCACCACCGATTCAGGCTCCGGCTCGTCGGATGACCCGAACAAGAAGACCAAGCGCGGTGCCGTCATCGGTGCCGTGATCGGCGGCGTCGCCGGCGCCGTCATCGGCAACCAGTCGGGCAGCAACCGTACGGGCGCGGTCATCGGCGCCGCGACGGGCGCGGCCATCGGCGCCGCCGCCGGCCGGCGCATGGACAAGCAGGAACAGGAGCTCCGTCAGATCGAAGGGGTCGAAGTCACCCGTCCGTCGGAAGGGGAGATCTCGGTCCGCCTCACCAACGACATCCTCTTCGACGTCAACTCGTCCGCGCTGCGCGGCACGTCCCGCACGACGCTCAACGAGCTCGCCGGGAACTTCCGCCAGTACCCCGACAACCGTCTCATCGTCGAAGGGCACACCGACTCAACCGGCACGGATTCGCACAACCAGCGCCTCTCCGAGCAACGCGCCTCCGCGGTCGCCGACTACCTGATCGACCAGGGCGTCACCGCCGGCAGCGTCACCGTCTACGGCTTCGGCGAAGCCCGTCCGAAGTCCTCGAACGACACCGCGGAAGGCCGTCAGGCCAACCGCCGCGTCGAGATCCACATCCAGGCCCCGCAACAGGCCTCGGCGCAGTAAGGCATCCAGGGCCGCCGCAAGGCGGCCCTGCAGTTGCCTTCGGGCGATGGGACGAATGGACCTATGGGACCTATGAGGCCCCGCCCACCCCATTTGTCCTATAGGTCCCATGGCTGCAACGATTCGATGACGAGATCCCCGTCCGGCCGCGGGAGCATTTACCCTCCCGGACACCATGAAACGCCTCGGTCTGTTCGCGCTCCTCGTCGTCCTCGCCTGCCAGAGCGTTCCGCCGCCGCCGGCCACCGTCGATGAAGCGACGCAAAACGCGATCAAAGGCCTCACCGACGCCATCGCGCAGCAGCCCACCCACACCCCGTGGATCTACCTCCTGGCGTCCTACCACGACCGCGCCCACGACCACGCGAGCGTGGTGAAGTGGCTCGAGCGGCTCGACGAGCTGGGGTGGGAGCACGGCGTCAGTCCGATCGACTTCCGCAACACCAATACCCGCGCGTTTCGCGACATCGTGTCCCGGCTGGAAAAGCGCGAGCCGCGGGTCGACAAAGCCCGCCCGGCGTTCACCCTCGCCGGCTACCGTGACCTCGTCCCGGAGGGGATCGCGTACGACCCGGTCGACGACGTCTTCTACGTCAGCGGGATCTACCGCCGCAAAGTGCTGCGGGTCACGCGCGACGGCCGCGCCAGGGACTTCGTGTCCGAGGGGCAGGACGGCATGTACGGTGGCCTCGGCGTGAAAGTCGACACGAAGCGCCGCCTTCTCTGGGTCATCAGCAGCACCACCGAGGAGATGCGCGGCTTCACCCCCGGCGCGGAGCACGCCTCGATGCTCGCCGCGTACGACCTCCGCGACGGCCGGCTGGTGAAGAAGGTCGTCGCCACGCCCGGCCGGCTCAACGATCTGACCCTCCTGGCCGACGGTTCCCTCTTCGCCACCGACATGGGCCGGAGCAACGTCGTCCGGCTCGCCCCGGGCGCCGATACCCTCGAGATCTGGGCGAGCGAGCTCCAATACCCCAACGGCATTGCCGTCTCCGAGGACGAGCGCACCCTCTACGTCGCCGACTTCCGCGGCATCCACCGCTTCGACCTGGCGACGAAAGCCCGGACACGGATCGAGTCGAAGTCCCTCCTCAACGGCATCGACGGCCTTTCCGTCCACAACGGCTCCCTGATCGGCATCCAGAACGCCATCGGCAAGGCGCGCGTCATCCGCGTCCGCCCGGAGAGCGGCCAGGTCGAGATCCTCGAGTCGAAGAACGCCCTCTTCGAGATCCCCACCACCGGCACCGTCGCCGGCAACGACTACTACTTCATCGCCAACCCCGGCCTGCGGTCGTTCAACGAAGACCACACCATCTGGCTCGACGAGAAGCTGGAAGAGCCGGTGATGTTGAAACTTTCGCTTTAGTCCAACGGATCTCGCCGGAAGGTTGTCCGTTGTCGGTTGTCAGTTGTCCGAATCGGCAGCGCACAACTGAAACCGACAACGGTTTTCCTAAAAAGATCCTAAAATCCCCCCGAGACATGTCCCGGGGAAAGCTCCAGAACTATGCGGTCGGTGGGGTATCCGTCGTGGTCGGCAGCGTCGACGCGGACGGGATCCCCACCTGCTGCCGCGGCATCGCCATCCGGACCAAAGACGACTTCGACACCGTCACCGTCTTCCTCCCCGCGGCCACGGCGCAGGAGACGGTCGCCAACGTCGCCACGACACACCGGCTGGCGGTCACCTGCTCCCATCCCCTCTCGCACGAGACCATCCAGATCAAAGGCCTGACCCGCGGGGTGCGCCTCGCCCCCGCCGCCGACGAGGGGTTCGTCCGGGAGCGGCTCGAACAGTTCGCCGAGGTGCTCGACACCATCGGCCTGCCCCGCCACATCACGCGCCGGATCGCCCACTGGCCGGCCTTCGCCATCGACATCTCGGTCGAGGCGGTATTCGACCAGACCCCCGGCCCGAAGGCGGGAGAGCCGCTTTCATGAAGCTCTCCGAGATCGCCCGCTGCTTCCAGGGCGTCGTCCCGAGCATCGCCGCCACCGCCGACGCCGGGGGGATGCCGAACATCACCTACGTCAGCCACGTCTACCTGGTCGACGACAACCACGTCGCTCTCTCCTGCCAGTTCTTCAACAAGACCCGCCGGAACCTCGACGAGAACCCGAACGCGGCGGTCGAGGTGTGGGATCCGCTGACCATGCAGGCCTACCGGCTCCGGTTGCGCTTCCTCCGCTCGGAAGCGAAAGGGCCGCTCTTCGACAGCATGGCCATGCGCATCCAGGCCATCGCCTCCCACACCGGGATGGAAGGCGTGTTCCGTCTGATTGCGGCCGACGTCTTCGAAGTCGTCAGCGCCCAGAAGGTCGAAGGCTTCCTCACCCAGACCGAGGCCCCGGTCCACGAGGAAGTCTCGGTCGGTGGCCTCCGGACGGAGTTGCGCGGATTGCAGCTCGTTTCCGAGCGGATCAACCGGGCCGACGACCTGGAGACGCTGCTCGCCGCGACCCTCGACGCCCTCGCCGTCTACTTCGGCTTCGAGCACACCATCGTCCTGCTGCATGAAAAAGAGACGGACGAGCAGGCCGGGCGCCTCGTCACCACCGCCTGCCACGGCTACGGCGGCGGGGTCGGCGCGGAGGTGGCGATGGGCGATGGGCTGATCGGTACCGTCGCGCGCGAGCGCCGCGTGCTGCGCATCACCGGTCTCGACGAGAGCCTCCGATACGGACGCGCCGTCCGCCGCTCCGTCCTCTCCGGCGGCGGCAAAGGGGCACGTCCCGAGATCCCGCTCCCCGGCCTCCCCGACGCCCAGAGCGCGATCGTGATTCCGCTCTCCGTGGAGGACCGCCTGATCGGCGTCCTGGCCGCCGAGAGCCGCGACCCGATGGCCTTCGGCGAATGGGACCAGGCCTATCTCGACATCATCGGCAACCAGATCGCCCTCGGCATCGACCGCGTCCTGGAAGCCGACGAGCCGGTCGTAGCCGCCGAGGCCAGGCCCGCCGCGCGGCCGCCGGCCGCCGTCGCCCCGAAGCGTCCCCGCCGGACACTGATCTATTACAGGGAAGACGACGCCGTCTTTCTCGACAACGAATACCTGATCCGCAATGTTCCCGGCCGCATCCTCTGGAAGCTGCTCGACGAGTGGAAACGCCAGGGCCGCACCACCTTCACCAACCGCGAGCTCCGCCTCGACAAGAGCCTCGGCCTCCCGGAGATCAAGGACAACCTCGAGAGCCGCCTGATCCTCCTGCGCCACCGCCTCCGGGAAAAGTGCGCCGACATCCGGATCGCCTCGACCGGCCGAGGCAAGTTCCAGCTCGAGATCGGCGCCGACCTGGAACTGGTCGAGAGATAAGGCAGAAGGCAGAGGGCAGAGGGCAGAGGGCAGAAGGAGGACCGTGGCGTCCGCCACTTCTGCCTTCTGCCCTCTGCCCTCTGCCTTCTGCCCTCTTCTTGACCGTTTTGCTACAATCCGCGCGCCTTTAGTGACCCGAACCCCACTGGGTCATTTCATCCAACACGGAGGAATCATGAAGTCCTGGTACATGCGCGTCCTGCTCGCGGCGCTGATCGGCACTCTCTCGTTCGTCGGGATTGCCGCGGCGCAGGAGGAACAGGCACCACTAACGTCGTCCGACCCCGCGGTCGCAACCACCGAGCATCGTTCGGAGGCCGATCTCGTTCTGCCGGATCTCGGCAGTGTGCAGTTCCTCGGAATGGGCGGGGATCGCCTGCTCCTGGGCGGTTTGATCGTGTGCGTCTTCGGCCTGCTGTTCGGCCTGATGATGTACACGCAGCTCAAGAACCTGCCCGTCCACAGCTCCATGCGCGAGATCTCGGAGCTGATCTACGAGACCTGCAAGACCTACCTGGTCACGCAGGGAAAGTTCATCCTCCTGCTGGAGCTCTTCATCGGGGCCATCATGGTGGTCTACTTCGGGTTCCTGCGTCACTTCGACGCGGCCCGCGTGGTCATCATCCTTATCGCCTCGCTGGTCGGCATCGCCGGCAGCTACGGCGTGGCCTGGTTCGGCATCCGGATCAACACCTTCGCGAACTCGCGCACCGCCTTTGCCTCACTGAAGGGGAAGCCGTTCCCGACCTACTCGATCCCGCTCCGGGCCGGCATGTCGATCGGCATGCTGCTCATCTCGGTCGAGCTCTTCATCATGCTGGCCATCCTGCTGTTCGTGCCGGGTGAGTACGCCGGCCCTGTCTTCATCGGCTTCGCCATCGGCGAGTCCCTCGGCGCCGCGGCCCTCCGCATCGCCGGTGGCATCTTCACCAAGATCGCCGACATCGGCTCCGACCTGATGAAGATCGTCTTCAACATCAAGGAAGACGACGCGCGCAACCCGGGCGTCATCGCGGACTGCGTGGGCGACAACGCCGGCGACTCGGTCGGCCCGACCGCCGACGGTTTCGAGACCTACGGCGTCACCGGCGTCGCGCTCATCACGTTCATCCTCCTCGCCGTCACCGATCCGACGGTCCAGGTGCAGCTCCTGGTCTGGATCTTCGTGATGCGCGTCCTGATGGTCATCACCTCGGCGGTCTCGTACTTCATCAACGAAGCCGTCGCGCGCGGCCGCTATCTCAATGCCGACAAGATGAACTTCGAGGCGCCGCTGACGTCGCTGGTCTGGCTGACCTCGATCCTCTCGGTCGCCGTCACCTACATCGTCTCCTACCTGCTCATCCCGGAGCTCGGCGGCGACAACACGATGTGGTGGAAGCTCTCCACGATCATCACCTGCGGCACGCTCGCCGGCGCGATCATCCCCGAACTGGTGAAGGTCTTCACCTCGACCGAATCGCGCCACGTGCGCGAGGTCGTGGCCGCATCCCGTGAAGGCGGCGCGTCGCTCAACATCCTCTCCGGCTTCATCGCCGGCAACTTCTCGGCCTACTGGACGGGCCTGGCCATCGCCGGCCTGATGGGCATCGCCGCCTGGATCGCCGGTACGTTCGCCACCGGCGCGGCCGCGCTCATGATCGCCCCCGCCATCTTCGCGTTCGGCCTGGTCGCCTTCGGCTTCCTCGGCATGGGCCCGGTCACCATCGCCGTCGACTCCTACGGCCCGGTCACCGACAACGCCCAGTCGGTCTTCGAGCTCTCCACCATCGAGACCATCCCCGGCGTCGAAGAAGAGATCAACCGCGACTTCGGCTTCCGTCCGCAGTGGGAGAAGGGCAAGGAATTCCTCGAAGAGAACGACGGCGCGGGCAACACGTTCAAGGCGACCGCCAAGCCAGTGCTCATCGGCACCGCGGTCGTCGGCGCGACCACGATGATCTTCGCCATCATCGTCATGCTCACCAGCGGCCTGACCCGGGACATCGAAAAACTGTCGATCCTTCACCCGCAGTTCCTGCTCGGCCTCGTGGTCGGCGGCGCGGTGATCTACTGGTTCACCGGCGCGGCGACGCAGGCCGTGTCGACGGGCGCCTATCGCGCGGTCGAATTCATCAAGGCCAACATCAAGCTCGACAGCGGGGCCACCAGGGCTTCGATCGAGGACTCGAAGAAGGTCGTGGCCATCTGCACGCAGTACGCGCAGAAGGGGATGCTCAACATCTTCATGGTGGTCTTCTTCTCGACGCTGGCCTTCGCCTGCTTCGAGCCGTTCTTCTTCATCGGCTACCTGATCTCCATCGCCCTCTTCGGCCTCTACCAGGCCATCTTCATGGCCAACGCCGGCGGCGCCTGGGATAACGCCAAGAAGATCGTCGAGACCGAGCTGAAGATGAAGGGCACTCCGCTCCACGCGGCCGTCGTCGTCGGCGACACCGTCGGCGATCCGTTCAAGGACACCTCCTCGGTGGCCATGAACCCGGTCATCAAGTTCACCACCCTCTTCGGCCTCCTGGCCGTCGAGCTGGCGGTCGAGATGAACCGCGCCGGCCAGGGCAACCTGACGCTCATCCTCTCAGGCGTCTTCCTCCTCGTCGCCATGTTCTTCGTCTACCGCTCCTTCTACGGCATGCGCATCGGCAGCGATGACGCGGCGCACGCACATTAATTAACTCCTTTCGAATCAACAAAAAGGCCGGCGGAAACGCCGGCCTTTTCATTTGTGAGCCCAAAAGCGGCCTCAATCGTGAAAGGATGTCAGCAGGGAGGGCTGTGTGCGCCCTCGGAAAGACAGGAACCATGGACCAGACTTACGACGAGATCCATGTTTACGAGAGCGTGGCCGAGCGTACCGGCAACAAAAGCGACCGCTCCGGCGTCCGCGGCCGGCGGGGCGTCTGCCGGAGCCTGACCGAGCTCGCCGCCAAGTCGCGCCGGATGGGTGACGGCTACTACTACCTCGCCACGGTGGCGTGGCCGGACGACACGCCGTCCGTGAATCTCGCCCGTACCTGGGAACCTCTCGCCTGAGCCGCTGATCGCTGCTGCGGCAGGGCCGCGAAAGGAACCCGGGCATGAGTGTCATCGACGACCTGCTGAGCCACGTCTACTCGACGACCGTAACCGAGGCGGCCGTGGTCGTGCGCGAAGTGCGGGTCAAGGTCGGCGTCCTCTCCCGCCCCGTCACGATCCGCATCTTCCACGACCCCAAGCGGCCGGACGCCTACTTCTTCGAGTGCGACCGCGTCATGAAGACCCCCGGTGAAACCCTCGCCCCTGACGACCCCTCCCACTTCGCCCCCACCGAAACCGATGCCCTCCGCCGCGCCGTCCGAACCCTCACCGAGGCGTATGAAAGCGCGGTACGCCGGGGACAGTTGCCGGATGAATCGTGGCTGGTGCCAGGGGAGTACCGGTAGGGTTATCGGTTGTCGGTTGTCTGGCAGTTCTCGCCTGAGCGGCACTCGCGGTGAATCGACACAACCCTTACGGCGGGACGCCGTCCGCCGGCGAGACGCCGCCGGTCCAGCCCGCGCGGACGCGGGCGCTCCACGCGCGGACACCAGCTCGCGTTGAATCACCAGGTCTCGCTGTGATGCGCGGCCGTCCGGGTTGCGAAGACCGCGGTCATGCGCCGGGAGCGCCGACGTCGCGTCGGCTGGCCCGGCGGCGTCTCGCCGGCGGACGGCGTCCCGCCGTAAGGGTCGTGCCGAACAACCTCTTGAGTTGTCGCCATTGCCGGGCCTGACAGATAACCGACAACTGACAACCGACAACCCAGCTAAAACCGCACCTTCACGCCTGCCGAGAACGTCAGCGGATTCACGTCGATCGCGTCTTCTTCGCTGCCGCCTTGTTCCATCGCTTCCCAGCTGAGGTACTTGACCTCGCCGGCGAGGGAGATGCGTTCGGTGATGTGGAAGTGGGCGCCGAAGGCGGCGGTCCAGGTGAGCTCGGATTCGAGGTCGACCTCGTCCTCCGGGTCGACGGGGACGGCGGGGTCGAAGTCGCCGGAGATCCAGGCGGCGCCGGCGCCGGCGTACGGTGAGAAGCGGCCGGCGCGGTTGAAGTGGAGCTGGCCCATGGCCGTGAGCGAGGTGATGTCGAGCTCACCGATCGTGAAGGCAGGGTCGTCTTCGATGCCGATGCTCATGTCGGCGCCGTACTTCTGCAGTGCGACCTCGGTCGAGAAGGCACCCACCCAGAAGTGATTGAACGAGATGCCGTAGCCGGTGCTCTCTTCGAAGTCGATCGTCACGTCGTCCCCTTCGTCGAGGAACGTCGTCTCGTCCAGCTCCGACTGGACGATCCAGACGCCGACATCCGAAGACGGCGTCTGCGCGAACGTCCGGACCGAGCCGGCGACGACGAACAGCAGGAAGATCAGGCGGTAGATGCGGTGGATCATTTGGATGGGTTCTCCTCGTCCGTTTTAGCTCGCAGCTCTCAGCTCGCAGCTCGCAGGGTCTTAGGTTCTGCTGCGAGCTGCGAGCTGCCAACTGCCAGCTATCCAAGGCGAGCGCTGTGCCATGGCGAACGCGGGCGTCTCTCCTCTATGGAGCCCTTCAGGCCACTCGTCGAGTGTCTGGAATCGCGGACAGCAGCCGTATCGAAAAGCTGACAGACCGGTTATTCTTGGCGCATGAAGAAACTGACCTTTGCACTGCTGCTGGTCGCCGCGACCGCGTTCGCCGGCGATGAGGTGATTACCCGTGGAGCCGCCATCCCTTCCGACGCGAAGACCGTAGCCCTGGCGGACGTTCTGGCGTCACCCGACGCGTATACGAAGGAGCCTGTGGTCGTGGAAGGCGTGATCGCCACGAGCTGCACGCGCAAGGGCTGCTGGATGCAGCTCGTCCCCGCCGAGGACGCGCAGGGGGTGCGCGTGACGTTCAAGGACTACAAGTTTTTCATCCCCCTGCAGTCGAAAGGGATGAAAGCGCGCGCCGAGGGAGTGGCGGTGGTGAAGACGCTCTCGAAGCGCGAGGCGGATCACCTCGAGGAAGAGGGCGCGAAGCTGACGCGCAAAGAGAACGGAACGGCGCTGGAGGTTTCGTTCGTGGCGAATGGGGTGGAGCTGCGGAGGTAGGATACTCACGCGAGGCTACAGGTGAGTTGTTCCCGTCGCGCCTGAGGCACGTCCCCTCATCCGGCTTTGCCACCTTCTCCCCCCAAAAGCGGGGGAGAAGGGCAACAAATCTCTCGTCTTCCAAGAAACAAGAAAATTCATCCGCCCGAAAAACAATGTTCGTTGCCCTTCTCCCCCGCTTTTTGGGGGAGAAGGTGGCGAAGCCGGATGAGGGGGCGCGCCTCGCGCGCGACAGGAGCAACCTACCGCGTCTGAATCGTCGGCACGATCGTGTAATCCACCAGCCCGTCGTAATACTCACGGTTCGCCTCGTACACCTCGCGCATCACCAGCGCGTCGCGGTCGAGCGCCCGGTCGACCGCCAGCACTCCGTCGAGGTGGTCGATCTCGTGCTGCAGCAGCTCGGACAAGTCCGGGTCCACGTCGCGCCATTCTTTGGGGGCGCCGTGTTCGTCGACAAAGTCGAGCGACAGTGATTTGGCGCGCTCGACCCGCACCAGCAACCCGGGGAAGCTCATGCAGTCGTCCCACATCGTGAACGTCTCGTCCGACCGCCAGGTGATCACCGGGTTGACGATGAAAAACGGCCCCTTGCCGAGGTTCATGGCGATGAGGCGCTGGGGGATACCGATCTGCGGGGCGGATATGGCGCGGCCGAAGCCGTGCTGTCTGCGGAACGCGTCCAGCGTCGCCGCAAGGGCGTCGAACGACGCGGCGTCGTAGCCCGGCACTTCCGCCGAGCGGACGCGCAGACGAGGGTCGCCGAGGAGGAGGACGTCACGCATGCAGTTTCCGGAACAGCTCCGGCGTGATGTTACTCCCCGTCGCGATCACCACCACGAGCTTCCCCTGCACGTCATCCCGCATCGCTGCCGCCAGACCGGCGGCCCCCGAGGGCTCGACCAGGAGGTGCGCGCCGAGGACCATGGCGCGGGCGGCGGCGAGGAGCTCTTCGTCCGGAACGACGACCGCGTCGTCGACCGTCTGCAGCAACAACTCGAGCGCGAGCTGAGCCGGAACCCGGCAGGCCAACCCGTCCGCGACGCTGTCGATCGGACGTTCGATCGCACGCCGCGCGTGAAAGCTCTCGACCATCGCCGGCGAGCCGCTCGACTGGACGGCGACCACACGCGCCCGCGGATACCGCTCTTTGACCGCCAGGGCCACGCCGCTGGCCAGCGAGCCGCTCCCCATCGGGACATAGACCACGTCGATCCCATCGACCTCGGCGGCGATCTCCCGGCCGATCGTACCGGCTCCTTCGATCACCCCTTCGCTCTCGCCGTCGTCGATGAAGGTCAGTCCTTCCTGCTGTGCGAAGGCGATGGCCAGCTCTTTCGCGGCGTCGAGGTCGTGGCCGAGGTCGTGGATGGTGGCGCCGAGAAGCTCGATCTTGGCGCGCTTGGTCGGATTTGCGCCGAGCGGCAGGAAGATGTGCGCCGGCACGCCGGTGACCCGCGCCGCCCAGGCCACGCCCTGCCCGTGATTACCGGTGGACGACGTAACGACGCCGCGGACTTCGCGCTCGCGGAGGATGGCATTCAGCGCGCCGCGCCATTTGAACGAGGCGATGGGCGAGACCGTTTCGTTCTTCACGAGCAGCTCGCAGCCGAGGTCGCGCGACAGCAGCAGCGCGCGCACGAGCGGCGTCGGACGGGCGTAAGGCGAGAGGCGTTCGGCCGCCGCGGCGATGTCCATCAACGCCGTTTGCGGCGCACGTTCTCGAAGAACTCGACGAGCTTCGGCGAAAAGGCGGCGCGGTCGAGCCGGAGCCCGCGGTTGCGTTCGAGCGCGGCGCGGAAGTCGTCCGTGGCTGCCACCAGCAACGCGTCCGGCTTGCGCGACAGCATGGCCTGCGTGTAGCGCGCGCAGCCACGCAGCAGGTAGGCCTCAGCCGGTGCCGACTGCGACTTCAGGATGCCGTTCAGCAGTTGCTCGGACGACGCCAGCTTGCCGGAGGCAAACGCACGGAAGGCCGGCTTCAGGTCCACCTTTGCCGGACCGGGGGAGCTCGGCTCCGGGGAGACCGGCTCCGCGGTACGCCCGGCGACTTCGACGACAGGCTTTCCTTTTTGCGAATCCTGCCCCTTCCGCTTCGCTTCCCGTTCTGCGAACACCTTCGCCGCCTCGGCCTCGGAGAGAACAGGCGTCATCGCTGCCGGAGTCTCCTTCGTCGCCAGCGGCGGCGGTTGCGTTTCCAGCACCTTTACCGGCGCGGGCACCGGCGTCGTCATCTGCGCCTGCTGGACTACCGGCGTGGACGGCTTCGCTGCCGGGGGTGCAGCCGGCTTCTTCACCGTGCGCGCCTCCTTCAGCCGCTTTCCCTCTTCTGCCGCGGCGAGGAACCCGGCCGCCGCCTGATTGGCCGTCTGCTCGGCCGCTTTATAGGCGGTGACGTCCGTTCCGGCCTTCCCGAACTGCGCGTTGGCTTCCTGCAACTTCCGGTTGGCGGCGATGTAGCTCGCCGTCCGGTCGCCGCCGGTCGAAGCCGCCGAAAGCTGTGCCGTGAAGGCCTTTCCCAATGCCGCGCTGGCCGCTTTCTTCGGGCCCGAGGCTGCAACCTGCGCGAGGCGCTGCTTCTCGGTCTGCGCGCTGGCGATCCAGGCCTTCATCCCGGCGTAGTAGTCGGTACGCGCCACGACGCCCTGCTCTTCACAGGTCTTCCACTCGCGCAGGGCCCCGTCAGGATCGTTAAGGCCCAATTTGGCGATGCCGAGATAGAAATGAGGGACGTACGTGATCAGGCTCTTCTTCGCCCGGACGTTCAGCCCCTCAGTCGGCATCACGGCGATCGCCTTCTGCAGCAGTTCGGCGCCGAGCTTGTAGTTCTTCGCATTCACCGCCGCAACGCCGCGGTCGTACGCGTCCCACCACTGCTCCGGTGGGGGGGCGGCGCCCGCGGAGAACGCCACCAGCACGAAGATGACAAACAGCCGCCTCATCGGCCGCCTCCGAAATCGGGAAGCGGGGCTGACTCCGGCTTGCCGAACGGCACGTTCAGGATCTCCTCGGCGCCGGCCGCGATCGTTACCTTGCGGCTGATCGTCTTCGAGGACCTCGGCTGCGACAGCGTCACTTCATAGTTTCCGGGCGGGAGGTCGAACGAGACCGGGGTCGTGCTGTTCTCGGCGATCTCCACATCCTCACCGTTGTCGGTGTTGCGGATGCTGGTGACCGTCCCCCAGGGGAAGGCATTGACGGCCAGAAGTCCCTGGGTCGCGGCCGGCATCTGCGGAGGAAGCGTCGCAGCCTGCATCGGCGCGGGAGCGGCATCCGCCGTCGCCGGCCTCTCGCGGAACATCATCCATCCGCCGAGGGCGATCGCGATCGCCACCACGGCAGCGATGGCGGCTGTCGCCGGACGGCGTTTCGCTTCCGCCGGCGGATCCGGACGGATCGCCACCGGCAGCGGTGAAACGTCCGAGGTCACGCGCTCGAAAAAGACCCTGCCCGGCGGCGGCGTGTTCTTGGTGATCACCGTCGGCGCGTCCTGCTCGGTCGACATCACGGTCGCCGCGTCGGTCTCGAACCGCTCGGCCGGCTGCGTCTGCGGATTCGTGATCTCGGCGGTGGTCGGCAGCGGCGGCGGCGCACCCGCCGCGTCGGAGAGCGTCGGCGCGAGCGCTTCCAGCGCCTGCGCGAACTCGCGCGCCGTGGCGAAGCGCATGGTGCGGTCCTTCTCGAGGGCGCGGAAGATCAGCGCCTCGAGCTCCGGCGTCGCCATGACGCCCGGATTCGAGTCGCGCAACGACTTCGGCTGTGACTGCGAGTGCGCCATCAGGTAGCCGTGCGGCGTATCGGCGTGAAACGGCGGCACCCCGGTCAGCATCTCGTACAGCACGATGCCGAACGAATAGATGTCGGCACGGCCGTCGATCCGCTCCGTGCCGGAAAGCATCCCCAGGTGCTCGGGCGAGCAGTATTTCCACTTGCCGACGAACATCCCGGTCTTGGTGTTGTTGTCTTCGGCGCCCGACGACTTGGCGATGCCGAGGTCGATGATCTTGACCCGCTCCCCTTCGTCGTCGTGGGTGATCATCAGGTTTTCGGGGCTGACGTCGCGATGGACGATGCCGGCCCGATGGATGGCGTCGAGCCCCATCAGCGCCTGCGCCGCAAGCCGGGCCGCATAGCGCGGCGAGAGCGGCCCCCGCTGGTCGACCAGTTCGTGGAGGTTCGTCCCCTCGATGTACTCCCACACCATGTAATGCGAGCCGTCGTCGAGCGTGGAGAAGTCGAACAGCGTGGCCACGTTGGAGTGATGGATCTTCGTAGCCAGCCGCGCCTCGCGCAGGAAGCGGTCGTGCGCTCCCGGATCGGTGGCGATGTTCGACCGCATCAGCTTGATGACCCGGATCGAGTTCAGGTGGATGTGGAGGACCTTGTAGACCTCCCCCATCCCGCCGACGCCGAGCCGGGCCAGGATCTGGTATTTGCCGTCGAGCGGCGTCTCCAGGTAGCGGCGGAGGAAATCGGTGATCGGGTCGCCGCAGAAGGGGCAAGCCCTGAATTTAGGGTCGATCTCCGACTTGCAATGAATGCAGAAGAATGGCATCGAGGGACTCGTGGGACCGTGTGTACCTTAATTATATGATCGGATCGTGAAAGAGAAGAGTTTTCGTGTACGCACAAGCGAGCGCGAGCAGATTCTCCTGATCACCCGCGAGACGGACGCGGCCCTCCGCGACCTCACCACCAGCGACGGCCTCTGCACCATCATCGTCCCCCACACCACCTGCGCCATCAGCGTCAACGAGAACGCCGACCCCGACGTCCCTGCCGACCTGACAAAGGCTTTGAGGGCCATGATTCCGAACATTCGCTTCCAGCACGGCGAAGGAAATTCGGACGCCCACCTGCTCTCGATGCTCATCGGCTGCTCGCTCACTTGGCCGTACCGGAACGGCAAGCTCGTGATGGGGACGTGGCAGGGGGTGTATTTCGTGGAGCTGGATGGGCCGCGGGAGCGGACGGTGACGGTGTACGTGGTGTGACGGTTCCTCGTATTCGTCGCGTTCCCCGGGCGGCACGCGCGCCCGCTACGGATTTGCCGGGCGCGGTTTCGCGAAGGTGAGCGTCGCCGTGTTCATGCCGGCGCGCGCGGCGAGTTTGACCGGCGCGTCGGAACCGAGGCCGATCATGAGCCGGTGCATTTCGGCGGCGGAGCCGACCGGCCAGAACTCGTAGTAGCCGCCCGGCAGCTGCCGCAGCACGATGCGGCCGTCAGCACCGGACACCGGTGTGGCGCCCTGCATCTGCGCGAGCATCTGTTGCACTTCGAAAGGGATAGGCGTGCCGTTGTACCGCATCACGACCCAGACATCCGGAATCGGTTCGTGATCGCTGGTCTCGCTGCGAATGACGATCGTCGACCGCGCTTCCTGGAGGGTGACCGTGACGTCGCCGCGATCGCCTGCCGACGCCGCGCGCAGCGTCGCGATTCCGAACGAGCCATCGCGGGGGATGACGAAGAGGTCGTGGATCTCCCCTTCGCGGATCGGAATCGTCACCCTGCCGGTTTCGTCGGTGAATCGCTGACCGGCGAGTGTGAGGCCGGCGAAGTGGAGCACCGCTGCACCGCCGATCGGACGGCCGGAAGCGTCGCGCACGACGACGCGCCGCCCACCGGCGGGGTCCAGCTCGATATTCTTCTCGAACTGGCTGGCCGTTTCCAGGTACGTGTACTGAACTTCGGCGGGACCGTAGCCTTCGGCGGCAGCCATCAGCGTGTGGCGGCCGGACGCGACGGCGGTGAAGCGGAATCGACCGGACGCGTCGGCAGCGCGCGTCGTGGTGCCGCCGGATGTCCGAAGCGCCACGTTCGCGTTCGGGATCGGCTTGCCGCTCGCTGAGTCGAGGACAGCTCCGGCAAGCTCGCGCGACGAGACGCGAATGACCCACTCTGTTTCGTCGTCGGCCTCCAGGGAGCGTTTCTCGAAGTAGGGTGACGTCATCGTGCCCTCGTCCATCACCAGCGCCGACATCTGGCCGAGCTGCCACGTCGTGAGCTCGAGGCGCCCGTCCTCGTCGAGGGTGAGATCCTCCTTCCACAAGCCGTCATAATTCGACAGGTGAACCTGCGCGCCACTCAACGGTTCGCCGGCGAACACGGCGCCGATGGTGAGTTTCATCGGACGCAGTGAAGCGGTGACGTCCGTCATCTCGCCGCTCTTTACGGTGATCTTCTTTCCAAAACGTGCGGCGGGCGATGGGCCTTTGATCGTGACGACGTAGTCGCCTGGTTCCAATTCGTCGAACCGCACCGAGCTCACGTCATCGGCGAGACCCATCGATTTGATCGGTTTCGGGTCGCGCCGGTCGAGCCGCCGCTTGTAGAGCTCGACCTCGATGCCGCGAATCGTCTCGGAACGATCCATCGTCAGCGCAACACTGGCGCCTTTCGCGAGCTCGATGTCGAGGAGACTCGCCGAGACCCGCGAGCGCGGAATGGCGACGATTGCAGCCCCGTAGCCGCCGGCGTGGACCCTGATCGAGGCCGGCCACTTTTCAGGGTCGGCGTCGAAGGAGAAAACGCCCGATGCGTCCGCCGTTGCGATCACTTCATCGTCGACCTCGATTGCAGCGCCCCCGATCGGGTCGTTCCCCTGCCGGGTAATGACCCGGCCGCTGATAGACGGGAGAGGCTCGAGCCGCGCCGCGACGGTCTTCGCCGGCTCTTCCGCGCGCAACCGCTGCTGCCACCGGCGGTGGCGCGGAGCCTCGATGACGACGTGGTATTCGCCGCTGCCGGCGTGAAGTGTCAGACGCTGCGATTTCGCGAGCTCGCGTTTCGACAGATCGAGGGTCCAGCGGTTGTCGCCCGCCGTGACCCGGACTTTGACGTCGGCCGGCCAGCGGTTCGCGTCGCGCGAAGAAATCGAGAGCGGGATGACGCCTTTCGCGTCTGCCCTGGCGCCGAGGAAGGCGTCCCGTCCGTCGACGACGCACGGCGACTCGGAGGCGCAGCCGACTCCACCACCCGCAGTGGACGCGAGGAGCAACAGGACGAGGGCAAACATGTCAGCCCTTGGCGGCGGCCTTTGCTGCCGGTGTCCGCGTGATGCGAACGGCTACGAGTTGCCACTTCTCCGACAAAGGCGCGCAGCGCACCCAGTACTCCTTCTCGTACGGCTTGCGCCGGCAGTACTCCTCGTTCGAGGAGCACGGATCGCCCGCCGGCGCACAAAACGAATACGAACCGGAGCCCGTGGTCACACAATTGGTCTCGCCGCAGATCGAGGAGCAGCACACCGGCCTCGTGTACGGCGGAGGCACGCAGCAGTCCCAGCAGGCTTTCGCTTCAGGGGCAATCGCGAAGGCGACGACGAAAAGGACGGTGCCTAAAAAGTGTCTATGCATCGATCCTCCGTTATGGCAAGAAGTCCTCAGAATGTACATGGTCGACGCTGAAACTTCAATACGTTGAATGCCGCGTCGCCACGACCCGCGGGCCGCGGGGAGAGGACGGTGACGGTGTATGTGGCGGGTTGACTCGCCCACCTGGCGCCCAAGGCACGCCCCCTCATCCGGCTTCGCCACCTTCTCCCCCAAAAGCGGGGGAGAAGGGCAACAAATGCTGGTTCTCCCGAGGATGAATCTCTTTGTCTCTTGCGAGACAGAGATTCGTTGCCCTTCTCCTCCGCTTTTTGGGGGAGAAGGTGGCCGAAGGCCGGATGAGGGGGCGTGCCTCAGGCGCAGCAGGAACAATCCACCCCTCCTCCCCGCGCGTATCATCCCCAAATGCCGGAAACATTCGACGTCGTCGTCCTCGGCGGAGGCACCGCCGGTCTGGTCACCGC
>Ga0190275_10000908_pt1 | contig 23291 bp, 21 predicted proteins | sample Popmic550T_FD_133745 | JGI IMG/M metagenome (GOLD analysis project Ga0190275, IMG submission 133745) | Populus adjacent soil microbial communities from riparian zone of Yellowstone River, Montana, USA - 550 T | ecosystem: Environmental > Terrestrial > Soil > Riparian zone > Trees stand | place...
CGACGCCGTCTGGGCCTGTTTCGCGTCGGGAATCATGTCGTCGAGCGACACGCCGGCCATGCCGACCTCGGGGCCGAACGACGCGTCGATCGCACGGAGGTCCGGCATCTCCTCCACACACGGTACGCACCACATCGCCCAGACGTTGAGCACGCGGACCTTCGCCTTCGGCGAGAAGACGCCCGCGATCTGCGCTGGCTCTTTCAGAGGGCGCAGGTCGGCCGCCAGCACCGGCAAGGCCAGCACGCTAAGGAATGAAGCCGCGAATCGTACGAACTTTCGCATCGGGGCGATCCACCTTCACTTCCACCGTCCGGTAGGCCTGGTCTTTCGTCGAGCTCTCTGTGTGATAGCTCAGGAGATATTGAGAACGGAGGTCCTTCTCCAGCGCCAGATAAGTCTCCGGGAGCTGCTTGGTATTGCGGATCATGTACGCCACACCACCCGTCTCCGCCGCGAGCATCCGCATCTTCCCCGGTCCGCCGATCATCCCCGGCCCGAACCCCATGCCGATGCCGATGAAGTAGAGCGGCACCCGCGCCGCGCGTGCGTACGTCAGCATGTCGTCCGCCGAAAGGCGTGAGGTCGTGTCGTCGCCGTCGGTGATGATGATCAGCGCCTTGCGACCCTGGACGTTGCGGAAGCGATAGAGCCCGGTGACGATCGCGTCGTGCAGCGACGTGCCGCCGCCGGGAGGCGGGACTGCCTTCACCTGCGCCTCGAGCGTGGTGATGTCGGAGACGAACGGTGCGCTCCGTGCCGCCTCGGACGCGAAGCCGGCCATGAACGCGCGGTCGTTCTTCTTGATGATGCTGCGGAAGAACGCCGAGGCGGCCTCCCGCGCGTCGTCCATCCGCTTTTCCATGCTCCCCGAGTGGTCCAGCATCACGCCGAGATGCAGCGGCAGGTTCGCCGCGAAATTGAAGCTGGAGATCTTCTGTGGTTTGTTGTTCTCGAAGATCGTGAAATTGCGCTCCTCCAGATTCGGCACCGGCACGCCGCCCTTGTCCGTCACCGACACCGGCAGCTCGACGAGGTTCACCTCGATCTGCTCGATGTAGCGGTCGCCGGTCAGGAAGAGCAGGTCGGCCGCCTCGTAGCCCGTCTCGTCGATCGCCGAAGCGCGGACGAACTCCAGTCCCGCCAGGCGAGCGGTCGGAATCGACCAGGCGTACGGCGGCCGGGTCCACTCGTGCAGCTTCTTGTCGCCACCGTAGAGGATGACCGACTTGATGTTCGTTCCCTTCTGGTTCTGCAGGCTGAGCTTGAAGTGCGTGACGCCGTCCGGCGTAGTGGTGCGGGTGATCTTCAGCTCCAGCGGCGTCTCGCGCTCGTTCACCACGAAGGCGTCGGCATCGACGTAGCGGTTCCGGTCGTCGTAGCCGACGGCGCGCACCTCGACCCGTTTCGGCAGCTTGCCGAGATCGAGCTCCGCCTCATACGGCGGCGCGTTGCGGGCCATGACTTTCTTCCCTTCGACCCAGAACTCGACGCGCTTCACCGGCGGGAGGACGTCGACGCTGACGATGAAGAGGTTCGGCGCGACGTCACGGCGCGGCGGGCGGATCCGGACCGCGCCGGTGGTCTCCGGCACGACTCCCTCGGCCAGAAACGCCTCTGCGCCGTCGTCGGCGCTGGCGACGTACGGCTTGTCCGTCTTCACGATCGGGAACTTCGAGGTCGTCTTGGCGATGATCAGCGGCGGCGCGTCCTCGACCGGGAAGAGAAGGCGTACTTCGATCTCCGCCTCGCCGGGTGCAAATGTCTGGATCGCCGTCACTTCCCGCGACATGTCGGGCGGCACGGAGTAGCGGAAGTTGCGGAGGACCTGGCCGTCCTGCATGAACGACCCCTGCAGGAAGAACGGTGTCTCATCCGAGGCCTCGGGGGGCTTGGCGAAGCGGAACGAGATCCGCGTCACGATGCCGGTGTCGTTGTCGCCGAGGGGCTCGAGGGCGATGGAGATCGGGCTCGCCTCGGCCGGGGGCGGAGCGTCTTGCGCCACCGCAACTGTCGAGACTGCAAGCAGAAACAGCACCGGGAGAGCTCTGGTCATGACGTGGAGTGCCAGCATACGGCACTCGTTTTCCAGGATGGTTGCAAAACGCCAAAGGTTCCAGAGACCAGGGGACGACGGGGGGCCTCCGGCGGGCGGGCCCGGCCCGCAGCGTTGGTTGCCCAAGGCTGAACGCGCGCGTGTCGCACGGAACATGGTCCAGGCAAAAACAGACGCTGCGGGCCGGGCCCGCCCGCCGGAGGCCCTCCGTCGTCCCCCGTCCCGGCGAATGTCGATAGAATCTGGCGCTCGACATGACCCTCCGGTATCGCGCAGTGCTGTTCGACCTCGACGGAACCCTCGTCGACTCGTACGTCGCGCTGACCGACGCCGTGAATCACGCCCGGCAGACCGAAGGGCTGGCCGGGCTCAGCTCCGACCACATCCGGGAGCTCGTCGGCGACGGCGTCGAGAAGCTCCTCCAGCGGGCCTTCGAGCGCACCGACATCTCCCGAACCGTCATCGACGCCTTCGAGGCGCGGTACGACGAGGTCTGCTGCGCCGGCTCCCGCGTCCTGGCCGACGTCGAGGCCACCCTCGGCGAGCTTGCGGCGCTCGGCATCGAGATGGCCGTCTGCACGAACAAGCCGACGGTCTTCTCCAAGAAGATCCTCGACTTCCTCGAGCTCTCCCACTACTTCCGCGCCATCGTCGGTCCCGACATGGCAGGGGCGCGGAAACCGGATGCGCAACATCTTGCCTATACCCTGCGGGCCGTGCAGTGCAGCGACGACGAGGCCCTGTTCGTCGGCGACATGCCGATCGACGTCCGCGCCGCCCGCAACAGCGGCATCGACGTCGCCGTCGTCGCCACCGGCTCCTCCTCGCGCGAGCAGCTCACCGCCTCCGAGCCCGATCACTTTCTGGAGCGCTTCTCCGATCTGCTGAAGATCGTGCGGAGAGAGGCGGCCTAGGGTGTCGAAAGCGCAGGCGAAGGCCAAGTACCGTTTCGTCTTCTTCGACGTCGACTCCACCCTCGTCACCATCGAAGGGATCGACGTCCTTGCGGACGGCAATCCCGAGATCGTCCGCCTCACCGACGCGGCGATGAACGGGGAGATCCCGCTCGATGAGGTGTACGGCCGGCGGCTGGAGATCATCCGGCCCACCCGCGCCGCCGTCGAGGAGCTCGGCGTGCGCTACACCGAGTCGCTGGTCGACGGCGCCGAGGAGACCATCGCGGCGTTGAAAGCGGCCGGCGCGGACGTCCATCTCGTCACCGCCGGCATCGCCCAGGCCATCCTGCCGCTCGCCACGAAGCTCGGCATCGCCCCGCGCGCCGTCCACGCGGTGGCGCTCGAATTCGACGACCAGGGGAACTATCGCGACTTCGACCGCCACTCGCTCCTTACCCGCAACGGCGGCAAGGAACTGGTCGTCCACGCCCTCCTCGCCCGCGCCAAAGGGAACAGCGCCTTCATCGGCGACGGCGTCAGCGACCTGGAGACCAAACCGGTGGTCAGCCTCTTCGTCGGATTCGGAGGAGTTCACACGCGGAGCCGGGTGAAGGAGAATGCAGAGGTGTACGTCGACGAGCCGACGCTGAAGGCCGTGCTGCCGTACCTTCTTGAGCTGTAAGCGAACCAACGAACGCACCATGACCGAAACCGCCAAACACTTCGTCCCCGGCCCCACCTGGGTCCGCCCCGAGCTCCTGCAGGAGCTGACCAAGCCGATGATCGGCCACCGCAGCGCCGAGTTCCGCGATCTCTTCCGCGGCATCAACGCCGACCTGAAGACGCTCTTCAAGACCCGGCAGAGCACTTTCGTCATGACCTGCTCCGGGACCGGCGTCATGCAGGCCGCGCTCGAGAACTGCGTTGCCCGGCGCGTGCTCGTCACCACCTGCGGCGCCTTCTCCGAGCGCTGGTACAACATCGCCGAATCGCTCGGCTACGAAGTCGACCGCCTCGACGCCGGCTGGGGCAGCGCCGTCGACCCCGACGAACTCGCCAACCACCTGGCCCGCCACCACCGCGCGCACTACGACGCCGTCACCATCACCCACAACGAGACCTCCACCGGCATCACCAACGACGTTGCCGCCCTCGCGGCGGTCGTGCGCGAAGAAGCCCCCGAGGCTCTCGTCCTCGTCGACGCCGTTTCCTCCCTCGGCGGGATCCCGGTCGAATTCGACGCCTGGGGCGCCGACATCTGCCTCGCCAGCACCCAGAAATGCATCGCTCTCCCGCCGGGCATCACCGTGGTCGCCCTCTCCGATCAGGGTCTCGCCCGCGCGAAGAAGCACCCCTACCGCGGCACCTACTTCGACTTCGTCTCCTACAAAGAAAAAGCGGACGACGACAGCGTCCCCTCGACCCCCTCGGTCCCCCACTTCTACGCCCTCGCGGCGCAGCTCGACCACATCCTCCGCGTCGAGGGCCTCGAGGCCCGTTTCGAGCGCCACCGCCGGATGCGCGAGATCACCCACCAGCGCACCTCCCGCTACGCCAAACTCGCCTCCGACCCCACCCATGCCTCGGCGACCGTGACCACCCTCGCCCCCATCGCCCCTCCCGACGCCATCCGCACCGAGATGAAAGCCCGCGGCTACAACCTCGGCGGCGGCTACGGCCAATGGAAAGACACCACCTTCCGCATCGGCCACATGGGCGACATCCCCATCGCGGATCTGGAAGCGATGCTGGATGTGCTGGATCAGGTAGCGCGAGGGTGAAAAGTTGTTGTCGGTTGTCAGTTGTCGGTTATCTGCGCTGCAGCGGGCTGACGGGACGTCCTTCGCAAGCTTTCCGTAAGCCGCGGAGCGGCGAAAGAATGTAGCCCAAGGGCGTTAAGCAGAACGCCGTCAAGAAGACCAACACTCTTTGCTGCCGTAGGCAGCTAAAGATCTGTAGGCCCGGCCTTTAGGCCGGGTTGAGGTGTCGATGGATCTTCAAGCCCGCGTAGCGGGCGACAGACGAGAAACGTGCGGAACGTCTTTTCTGTCGCCCGCTACGCGGACTCACCTGGCGGGTCCGACTGTACCCGGCCTAAAGGCCGGGCCTACAGTTCTTTAGCTGCCTACGGCAGCAGAAAGGCGTGTTGGGATCTGCGTTTCCGCGGCTTCCCACCCATCGCTTCCATCTTTACCGGTAGGGGAATCGTCTGCCGCAACCCTCCTTAAGTAACCCCACAATTCATACCTTCAGGAGGAAGCGGTCCATGACAGCTCGAGTGTCGTTCCGAATCATCCTCATCGTCCCGTTGCTCCTGTTTGCGGCGGCTCCGCTCCTCGCACAGACAAGTAGGCCGGCCGAAGGCGTTGAGGCAGGTTCCACCATGCCGGCCGGACAGTGGGGGCCGGTCTTCCCGTGGCCGGTCGTGGCCATCCACACGCATGTGCTGCCGGATGGCCGCGTGGCCAGCTGGGAGCGGAAAGACTCGGTGCTGACGACCGAGACGTGGCTCTGGAACCCGAAGGCGCCGGCCAACTTCACGAAGGTCATGAACCCGTACGCCAGCGTCTTCTGCAGCGGCCACACCTACCTTCCGAACGGCAGGCTCCTGGTCGCCGGCGGACACCACTTCGACGACGGCGACGGCGAGAAGACGGTCACGTTCTTCAACGGAACGGCGTGGACCAAGGGGCCGGACATGAATGGCGGCCGCTGGTATCCGACGACGCTGGCCTTGCGAAACGGCGACGTGGTCGTCGTGGGCGGCTCCCAGGCAGGCCAACAGGAGGCGGTCCCGAACCCCCTGCCGCAGGTCTGGCAGACGGCCACCTCGACGTGGCGCAATCTCACCGGCGCGATCCGTTCGGTACCGCTCTACCCATTGCTGCTGCTCGCACCCGACGGCCGGGTCGCCATGGTGGGACCGAACCCGGAAACCGCCTTTCTCAACACGGCGGGTGCCGGCAGCTGGGCGCCGGGTCCGCTGGCGTCCGGCGGCTTCCGTGACTACGGCTCGGCGGTGGAGTACGAGCCGGGAAAGATCCTGCTCGTCGGCGGAGGTGCGCCGACCGCCACGGCCGAGATCCTCGACCTGAACGTCGCGAGCCCGAAATGGGTGCCGACCGGCAGTATGAAATTTGCGCGGCGCCAGCTCAACGCGACGATCCTTCCGGACGGTAGGGTGCTCGTCACCGGCGGGTCGTCGGCGCCGGGGTTCAACAACGCCGACGGCGCCGTCCTGGAATCGGAGATCTGGAATCCCGCCACCGGTAAGTGGACGACCATGGCAGCGCAGAGGCAACGGCGCCTGTACCATTCGACGGCCGTGCTATTGCCCGACGGCCGCGTGCTGTCGGCCGGGGGAGGCATGCCGCCGAGCCCTCAGGGAGGGGACGCGGATCACCGCAACGCGCAGATCTATTCGCCGCCCTATCTCTTCCGCGGTGCGCGCCCGATCATCGCCTCCGCTCCCGCGAGCGTCACGTTCGGCCAGACGTTCACGATCCAGACGCCAAATGCGTCGAGCATCCGGTGGGTCACGCTGGTCCGCCTTTCCTCGGTCACGCACGCGTTCAATCAGAGCCAGAGATTCAACCGCCTCACCCCCACCCTCGGCATCCGCGACGTGACGGTCAAGGCACCGGCGCGAGCCGCCTGCCCGCCGGGGCCGTATCTCCTCTTCCTCCTGAACAACCTCGGCGTACCGTCCGAGGGGAAGGTCATCTTCATCAAATGATCGCCGCGGTCTTCATGGCGGCCTGGCTGCACGCCACGGCCGCCACGGAGCTCCCTCCGGTCACCGCCCAGCGGATCGAGCTGGCCGGCCCGATCCCCGACGTGGAGGTCGTCGACCACGAGGGGCAAAAGCACCGTTTCTACACCGATCTGGTACGCGGGAAGACCGTCGTGGTAAACGCGATCTACACCCGCTGCACAAACGTCTGTCCCCTCCTGGGGCACTCCTTCCGCGAGCTCCAGACAGCGCTCGGTGACCGCCTCGGCGACGACGTCCACCTCATTTCCATCTCCCGCGACCCGGAAAACGACACCCCCGAAACCCTCGCCGCATGGCGCCGCCGTTTCGAGGGGAAGCCGGGATGGACCTTCGTCACCGGAGAGAAAAAGGCGATCGACGCCGTGCTGGAGCTCCTGACCGGCGACCCCTCCTACCTCGGCGGCCACTCCGCCATCGCACTCTTCGGCGACGACGCCACCGGCATCTGGCTCCGCGACTACGGCGCCGCCGAGCCGGAACGCTACCAGCACCTGCTCAGGTACCTCGCCGAGACGCGCTCCGCGCAAGCGGTAGAGCCACCTTAGGGTGAAGGGAGCAGCAACACACCATTAGAATCCACGCCGCATGCACAAAGTCCTCGTCACCGACACGATTGCCGAATCCGGCCTCGACATCCTCCGTGCGGCGGACGACGTCGACCTCGACTACCGCCCCGGGCTCAAAGGCGAGGAGCTTCTCCGGGCCGTCGCCGAATCCGACGCCCTGATGACCCGCAGCGGCACCGCCGTCACCCCCGAGCTGGTCAACGCCGGCACCCGTCTGCGCATCGTCGGCCGGGCCGGCGTCGGCCTGGACAACGTCGACGTCGACGCCGCCACCGAGCGCGGAATCCTGGTCATCAACGCCCCGACCGCCAACATCATGTCGGCCACGGAGCACACCATGGCCATGCTGCTGGCACTCTGCCGCAACATCCCCGAAGCCCATGCGAGCGTCAAACGGGGAGAGTGGACGCGCTCCAAATTCATGGGGACGGAGCTCGACGGCAAGACCCTCGGCGTGGTCGGTCTCGGCCGCATCGGCTCCCGCGTCACCATCCGCGCACGCGGCTTCGGCATGCGCGTCATCGCCTACGACCCCTACATCGCCGACTCCGCCTACGACAAAGTCGGCGCCGCCAAAGTCTCCTTCGACCAGTTGCTCGAGCAGGCCGACGTCATCACCGTCCACACCCCGATGACCGACGAAACCCGGGCCATGATCGGCGGAAACGAGATCGAGAAAATGAAGGACGGCGTCGTCGTCCTCAACATCGCCCGCGGCGGCATCTACGACGAACGGGCCCTTGCCGACGCCCTGAACCGCGGCAAGATCGCCGGCGCCGCCATCGACGTCTACGTCGAAGAGCCGCCCGGGAAAGACCACCCGCTGCTCAACGCGAAGAACGTCATCCTCTCCCCGCACATCGGCGCCAACACCATCGAGGCGCAGGACCGCGTGGCCGTGCAGACCTCGGAGATGGTCATCGAGGCGCTCCGCGGCTCGATCTTCGTCTCCGCCGTCAACCTCCCGTTCGAAGGGACCGCCGACGCCGACGCCGCGCCGCTCATCCAACTCGCCGAAAAACTCGGCATCTTCGCCGCGCAGGTCGTCAACGGTCCCGTCAACCGCGCCGAGATCGAGCTCTGGGGCATCGAAGAACGGCTGATCAAAATCCTCTCCGTTGCCTCGCTGAAGGGACTGCTCACCCCCCACCTCGCCCAGTCCGTCAACTTCGTCAACGCCGAGCAGATCGCCCAGACCCGCGGCATCGCCATCAGCTCCACCACCCATCCCACGCCGCGCGACTACGCCAACCTCCTCACCTTCCGCGTCTCCTCGCCCACCGAGGAGATGTGCGTCTCCGGGACGGTCTTCCACGAGAAGAACCAGCGGATCGTGTCCGTCAATAATTTCAGAGTGGAGTTCAAGCCGGAGGGACACCTCATCTACATCATCAACCGCGACGTCCCCGGCGTCGTCGGCAAGGTCGGCACCCTCCTCGGCGACCGCGAGATCAACATCGCCGAATACAACCTCGCCCGCAGCGGCAGCGGCGGCAAAGCCATGGCCGTCATCACCATCGACTCCCCTCTCGACCCCGAAACCCTCAGCTTCCTTCGCTCTTATCGCGAAATGATCGAAGTGAAGCAGGTAAAGTTGTAGCCGATGCATTACCGCAAGCTCGGCAACACCGGGATCACCGTCAGCGAGATCGGCTTCGGCGGCTGGGCCATCGGCGGCCCGGCGGGAGCCTCTGGGACGCCGCTCGGGTGGGGTCGCACCAACGACGACGAGTCGCTCGCCGCCATCCGCCGCGCGCGCGACATGGGCGTCACCTTCTTCGACACCGCCGACTCCTACGGCTTCGGCCGCAGCGAATCCCTCCTCGGCATCGTCCTCTCGCGCAAGCGGAGCGACGTCGTCATCGCTACCAAAGTCGGCGTCGCCCGGGACGCCGAGGGGAAACTGCGCAAAGACTTCACCCACGCCCACATCCAGCACGCCGTCGACGGCTCCCTCAAGCGCCTGCGCACCGACTACATCGACCTCTACCAGCTCCACAACCCGACCCTCGACGAACTGGCGAAAGACGAGATCCAGGAAGCGATGGACCGCCTCCAGGAAGTCGGCAAGATCCGCTTCTGGGGCGTGTCGGTGACGACGCCGGAAGAGGGGATCGAGATCATCCGCAAAGGCTGGGGCTACGCCCTGCAGGTCCTCTACAACGTCCTCAACCAGGCGCCGGCCAAAGAGCTCTTCCCGCTCGCCAAAGAAAAAGGCTACGGCATCATCGCCCGCGTCCCACTGGCCTCCGGGCTCCTCAGCGGCAAATACCGCCCCGACACCCACTTCCCCGAAGACGACGTCCGCCAGAACTTCCTCACCCCGAAACGCCTCGAAGAAGTCCTCCCCCGCGTCGACGAAGCCAAATCGATCATCGGCGGCACCGCCCGCGCCCTCGCCGAAGGAGCCCTCCGCTTCGTCCTCGCCCACGACGCCATCTCCACCACCATCCCCGGCATGCGCAACATCCGCCAGGTAGAGATGAACGTGGCCGCGGACGAAGTGCGGATTCCGCAGGAAGTGGTGGACAAGCTGCGGAACCGGCTGGGGGATTACAACTTTTACCAGAGGCATGGGATTCGGATTTAGGCCTGAGGGAGATGTGTGGCCGAAGGCGAGCTCCATCGACCGATCTATCACCGCTTCCAGTCCGCGCAGGAAAATGCCCGGATGGTGGAGACTGGCAAAGTCGGTGGTCGACCGCGAAGAAACATCTACAGCGGCGGGCCTCCGCGCGTCAAAGCTTTCATTGGTCCTCTACCGCCCGGTTACTCCGGAATCGAGTTCACAACCGATATCCCACCGGATCGAGGATCGCCGCCAGGTGAGGCGCTGTGGTCCGAAGGTACCCCTGGCGTGGAAGTACTGGAGGAGAATGAACTCGTCGCCATCCGAGTTACCTTTTTGAAGAGGCAGGACTGATCATGAATACCGCACCTGCTGAGGCTCTTGTCGCTGACGTTCGTCCGTCGCTGATCGTGCGCATCCCGCCGGACGAACTGGAGCGTCTCTTTCCCGTTCCATTCGTCGACCTCGACCCTCTCGCCGCCGCTGAGCCATCGCGAGGCGCATTGCTTCGTCTGGCGAGTGGACGCATGGTGGTCATCGAATACGGGCTGGTGACATCAAGACTTACTGTCTCCGTGCCCACGCAGGCAAACATCGCCGAGACGCTGGTCGACCTCCTGCGTGAGGCCCAGATCGACATGGATGCGGTCGTGTGGATTACGGATGAGATTGAGGTACCCGCCGCGAACGTCGGCACCGAGGGCGCCGAGATTCACGTTCTCGAGCTCTGGCGTACACTTCAGAAGAAGCACCGTAGCGCCTCCGGTGAGAATACGCATAGGAGCTGAAGACGCACAAGCGCGGGTGACCCTACGGGCACTGAGCCCGTGCAGAGGGCGAAGAAAGACGGGCGCGATCACCGTCAGATGCCGCCTCCCTGTCATGTCCGCCAGAAGCGTCGAACTTTGTGAACTTGTAAACCTACCTCAGGACGTGCCAAGCACGCCGGTCACACTCCAGCCGTTCGAACGCGTCAGCCCGCTTGCTCCGAAGCACGCGTCAGCCATCTCCATCACGAACCTCGATCCGAACCACCGGAGGTGAGCCCGCCCAGAGGTGATCATACTCGTCGTCGGGAAACCATAACGTACTGGAGGATGCACTGGTCACGACAGCCGGCGTCCAGCCGCGCGCAGGATCGCTCGAGGCGTGAACGAGCTCAATGGGCAGCGCCACCACGAAGCGCGGTCGTCGAGGACCTTTGCCAACACCGACTCGCCGTGTACCTCCTCGATGTTCGAACCGCCATGAACGCCACCGTCCGGTTCCGGCACGACGACGTACCGCTCTCCGACCCGAAAGCTCGGGTATCCACAATTCGAGAGCGAATTGGTCACCATGACGACCTCCTCATCGCTCCCCTTCCACCGCCGCAGAACCCGGAAGTGCACTTCCCCGTTCTCAGAGATCCGCTCGAGAGTGCCCTCGAACGCGACCGGCGCCGCCTTGAACGCGTACTTGAGCGGTTCACGAACCGTGATCGCACACCCCAGCGCCGGCGTCACTGACCAGAGGAGAAGGATCGGCAGGACCGCTGCCGGCAAACGCCACCCGTAATATTTCGAGGTTCTCATCTGCCGGAAGTGCATGGACTCGATCTTAGCAACGCCACGCGTTACCACCAGTAGATCTGCGCGATCTGTTCGCTATCCGTCACCGTGAAGCTGAACCACAATTGCGCCTAAATACCCGCATCCGCATCATCAAGCCGAGGCGCTCCTCCACCTCACGAACTATGACCCGAGCACTGCAACACGCCGAGGTATTCACTCCACGGTCCGACCGCCTCACGGTACTGATGGGCCATCACGCGGGTGATCTGGTGAAGGTGGGAGAGGTCGTGTGCAGCCCAAGTCGCCAATAGCTCGGACAACGTCACCGCCCCGAACGCGGGATGCACGCCTCGGCGGGCGAGATCGCTCTCCTGCAAGTTGAAGCGGCGCAGTTGTTCGAGATTGTCTGAACGAATCCGGGCAAACTCGTCCAGCAGGTCGTCCAGCGACTTTCCTTCGATCTCCCGCACGTGTCCCAGCCGATCGAATGGCTCGAACGCCTTGCTCTCGCCAAACTGCAGCACCATCCGCGATCGCGGAATCCAATCGGTACGCTCCCCATGGATGAGATGCCCGACGACCTCGAACACGCTCCAACTGTTTTCACCCTCCGTCCGGTGCGTCCAGAGCTCAGGCAGACCGCGGAGGAGCGCTTTCAGGGCAGCCGGCGTTCGCGTGAGGAGCGCGATGGTGTGTTCGAGATCGTGTTTCATCGGAGCCATTTTCGTCGAGCGCCGACTTGACGGAGCGCCGGTCTTCGACCGGCCGGTCCGCCGGCTTTCAGCCGGCAGGATGCGTCGCGAGAGACTGCCGACCGAAGGTCGGCGGACCGGCCGGTCGAAGACCGGCGCTCCGTACAGCGGCGAGTCGAAAGCCTGGCGCTCCCGGTCACGGCGCCACCGGCTGTGCTACCTGCAGCGAGGTATCGTCGATCAGGAAGGTCGTCACGAACACGGCGTCCTCGGTGCCGAGGAACCGGTGCGGCCAGGACCGCGAAAGCCAGCATGGCTGCTGCGCCGAGGCGCACAAAGGGGTGGAGAGGCTGCATGCGCCGGCTACGGCTTTCCGAACACCACGCCCTTGTACACCCAGCCGCACGCGGTCACCGCTTCCTGGATGGGCTCTTTCAGCTCCGACGTCTTGAAGAAATACTCGTACTGCTGGCCGAGGGAGAGATCTTCTTTGAAGCCGTAGGACGTTCCAAACTGGACGCTCGTGCTCTGGCCCTTGAAACCGCTGGCAGAGACGGACAGCGAAGGGACGCCGGCGCGCCACGAAAGCTCGTACTCACGGTCCTGCGCGCGGACGTGTTTGGCGCGGTCATCCAGCTTCAGCAGGATTCGGAAGACTTTGGTCAGGCCCGCCTTCGCGAAGATTTCGTACCACTTCGCGTCGACGATCTTCCATTCCGCGATGAGGTCCACCCCGTCTGCCGCGCCATCGACGATCCGCCACGGAGCGGTGTCGCGATTGAGCGCTTTGAGCCGGGCCAGCACTTCACTCGTCGGCAATACCGGCGTTCCGGCGGCCGGCCGCTTGGTCGAGGTCAGGAAATCGAACATCGTCTCTCCTCGTCAGACCGGATCGCCGGCGCGCAGACAGAGTACCAAAGTGGTCCTGGCGAGAGGGAACGGAGTGGCTATTGTGTCCGGTCCACTCGCTCAGCAACGATTCTCCAGGCGATTCGGGAGGATGCCGTGATGAACACTCGCAAAAGAGCGCGGATCTGGTTTGTGGCGATCACGCTCATTTTTCTGCTGCAGCCGCTCCCTGTACACGCGCAGGCGAGCGCCGGGAATCAGGGCGGGGTGAAGGAGCGGGACGGGCAGCGCGATTTCGATTTCGAGATCGGGACCTGGAAGACGCACGTGCGGCGCCTGCTTCGTCCTTTGACCGGTTCGACGACCTGGGTCGAGATGAACGGGACGACGGTGGTCCGGAAGGTTTGGAATGGGCGCGGGAACCTGGTGGAGCTGGTGGCGGAGAGTCCAGGAGGGCGGTTCGAGGGGCTGAGCCTGCGTCTCTACAATCCTCAGTCGCGCCAGTGGAGCCTGAACTTTGCGAGCAGCGGGGAGGGGATCATGAACCCGCCGACGATCGGGGAGTTCAAGGATGGGCGCGGGGAGTTTTACGCGCAGGAGATGCTGAATGGACGCGCGATCTTCGTGCGCTTCGTCATCTCGCCGGTGACACCCGATGTGTACCGTTTCGAGCAGGCGTTCTCGGACGACGGCGGCAAGACGTGGGAGGTGAACTGGATCGCGACGGATACGCGGGTCAAGGAGTAGTTTTGTCATCCTGAGCCCGCAGGACTTTCCCACGAGCGTGAGGCATGGCGGCGAAGGACCTGGGCGGGCGGGGGAGCGATGCACGCTCTTCCCTCCCCCTCCCACCCAGGTCCTTCGCCGCCATGCTTGCTGCTCGTGGGATCAATGCTGTGGCTCAGGATGACAGGTCGGTCAGTGCTGCACCGACCTCCGCCGCTCATACGAAAGCCACCTTCCATTCAGCATCACGCCCGCGGGATAGCGGAGGGTGGCGAGGTTCTCCAGCGGGTTCTCCAAAACGAGTACGAGGTCGGCGCGGGCGCCAATGTCGATGACGCCGAGGGTAGGATCGCCGAGGTACTCGCCGGGGGAGCGGGTGGCGGCGGCGAGGGCTTGTTCGTTGGTGAGGCCGGCGGCGGTGAGCTCGGCCAATTCTTCGTGGAGGGAGGTGCCTGCGGGGACGAGGTAGCCGGAATCGGTTCCGGCGAGGATGCGGGCGCCGGCGGTGTGGAGGGCGCTCACGAGCTGGCGGCGGGCGGCGAGGAAGGCGGCCCGCTCCGCGGCGGGCATGTCGCGCGTGACCCAGGCGGTGAAGACGTAGAGGGTCGGGCAGTTCCAGACGCCGGAGTCGCGGGTCGCGGTGATCAGCGCGGCCGGCGCCGGAAGGGGATAGCCGGAGAGATGCTCGATCGAGTCCTGGGTCTGGATGGCGTGGGCGATACCGGCATGCCGGGAGACGTGGCCGGCGACTTTCACGCCGCGGGCATGCGCAGCGGTGACGATGGCGTCGTAGGTCTCGCGGGGAAGCTCGTCGTAGACCTTGATCGACGTCGCGCCGCGGGCCAGTTGTTCGTCGACCGCGCGGGCGGCATCGGAGGCGCGGGCGACCGGCCGGGAGAACTGCGGGTTCTGCGGATTGGTTGCGGTGAGCAGGAGGCTGGAAGGAAGGATGCGCGGGCCGAGGGTCTCCCCGCGGTCGACGCGTCCGGCCGCGGCGAGGACGCTGTCGAGACCTGCCAGGTCACGCACGGTGGTGATGCCGTTCGCGACGTATGCGGGCAGGTCGACCGCCCGCACGTGGACGTGCATGTCGATGAGGCCCGGCACGAGCCATCGTCCACGGCCGTAAACGATCCGGGCATCGTCCGGCATCTGGACCTCGGCGACCGGGCCGAGCTCCGACACACGTCCCTCGCGTACCACCACCGTCTGCCCGGCCATGGGCGCCCGCCCGTCCATCGGGACGACGTTCACACCGACGAACGCCGTCGTCTGAAAGAGCAGCAGCAGCGCGAGACGCATGGCCCAAGATAGCGCCGGACCCGCGGGCGGGAGAGTCGCGCGGCGAAGGTGTTGTCGTTTGGTTGCCTTCAGGAAGCGATGCTCGCGTTGCGGCCCGTGACGACCGGACTACTTCCGTGTCGCGGTCTCGGACCCCGTCCGGCCCTTGCCGCCGAGCAGCGCCAGCGCCCTTCGAGGACGCCGTCCGTCTTCTGGCGGTAGGCGATCACTCCGGACCAGGAGCGGTCGGTGGCTCCCGAGTACGTCACGGCGAGCGTTTCGTTCTGTACGACCCCGACGCCGACGTATTGCAGGCCGGCGATGTTCCAGGCGACGTCGAAGACTTCGCCGCGCGGGGTGATCGTCAGCGTTCCCTTGTAGGGGCCGACGCCCGGGTTCGTGCCGGTGATCGAATAGGTGCCGGAGAAGGCCGGCTTCCCCGAAACCAGCATGGCCATCGCGAGGAACAGGAGAACGAGAAACCCTGTGACCGTTCGGCGCATCACTCACTCTTTACTGCTGAGGCGATTCTACACGCGCGGCGGGAAGCGCATCCCCCTCCCAAAACGTTCTCGTCTTGCTTATGGCCTCACGCACCATCACGATCCGCGGGGCGCGGACACACAATCTGAAGAACGTCACGGTCGAGCTCCCTCAGCGGCAGCTCTCCGTCATCACCGGCCCCTCGGGGTCGGGAAAATCGTCGCTGGCCTTCAATACGCTCTACGCCGAGGGGCAGCGGCGGTTCGTCGAGTCGATGTCGACGTATGTCCGCCAGTTCCTGGAGCGGATCGACCGACCGGACGTCGACTCGATTGACGGCATCCTCCCGGCCATCGCCATCGAACAGAAGAACTCGGTCAAAAACGCCCGCTCGACCGTGTCCACGGCCACCGAGCTCGCCGACCACTTCCGCCTCTTCATGACCTACTGCGGCGAAACGCGCTGCCCCGACTGCGGCGTGACGGTGCGGAAGGAGAATCCGGAGACGATCACCGACGCGATCGTGGCGTCGCTCAACGGTAAGCGAGCCGTCGTACTGGCGCCGATCTTTTTCGACCCGGAGCATCGCGACGTGGTGATCGAGCAACTCGTGAAGGGGGGCTTCTTCCGCGTCTGGATCGGCGGCGAGGTGAAGGACCTGAACGACCTCGACACCTCCCGCTCCACTTCGCTCGAGCTGGTGATCAACCGCCTGCGGATCGATGACGAGCGCCGGACGCAGATCACCGAGGCCATCGAACAGGCGTTCGAGCTCTCGAAAGGGAACGTCAATGTCCTCGAAGATTCCGATGAAGGCGCGACGGTAGGCGCTGATAAAGTGTGGTTGAGCCACCGCTTCACGTCCCACTTCTCCTGCAACAAATGCGGGACGGAGTTCGTGGAGCCGACCCCGCACCTTTTCTCCTTCAACTCCCCCCTCGGCGCCTGTACGAACTGCCAGGGCTACGGCCGGATCATCGGCATCGACATGGAGAAGGTGATCCCGAACCGCGACCTGCGGCTCGACGAGATGCCGGTCACGCCGTGGAACTCGGCCGGCTACGAGGACTGCTACGAAGACCTCGAGAAGGCGGCCGCCAAGTACAAGATCCCCCTCGACGTCCCGGTCAAGAACCTCTCCGAAGCCGAATACGACCTCCTCTACAACGGCAAGGGGAAGTGGTACGGCATCAAGGGCTTCTTCGAGTGGCTGGAGACGAAGAAGTACAAGATCCACGTCCGGGTGAAGCTGGCGAAGTACCGCAGCTATGAGCCGTGCCCCGAGTGCCACGGCTCGCGCCTCAAGCACGTCGTGAATCACGTCAAGTTCCGCGACCTGACCATCGGCGAGCTGTTCGCGATGGACGTCAAGACCGCCCGCCGCTTCTGGGAGTTCCTGCCGATGTCGAAGCAGGAAGAGGCGATGGCCGGCCATCTCCGCCGCGAGATCGTGAATCGCCTGGTTTACCTCGACGAGGTCGGCCTGTCGTACCTGACCCTCGACCGCCAGACCCGCACCCTCTCCGGCGGCGAGGCGCAGCGCATCAACCTCGCCGCGGCGCTCGGCAGCTCGCTGACCGAGACGCTCTACGTCATCGACGAGCCGACGGTAGGCCTGCACGCCCGCGACAGCGAGCGGTTGCTCGCCGTTCTGCGCCGGCTGCGCAATGCCGGCAACACGGTCGTGGTCGTCGAGCACGACCCGACCATCATCGCCGGCGCCGACTATCACGTGGAGCTCGGCCCGGGAGCGGGGGAGCTCGGCGGCGAGGTGCTCTACTCGGGAACGAAGCTGCCGCCGTCCGAAACGAATCGCGGCTCCTACGAGGCCGCTCCGGACCAGGAGAATGACGACAGCGGCGCGATCCGGATCGTGAACGCGCGGCAGAACAACCTCCGCGGCGTGACGGCGGAGATCCCCCTCGGCAAGCTGGTGACGGTCACCGGCGTCTCCGGCTCCGGCAAGTCGACGCTGATCCGGAACTGCCTCTTCAACCGCTATCAAAGAGACATCCGCGGCACCGCGGGGCTGGAGACCGGCAAGGTCGACCGCCTCGAAGGGACGGACCTGATCTACGACATGGAGCTGGTCGACCAGTCGCCGATCGGCCGCTCCTCGCGCTCGAACCCGGCCACGTACATCAAGGCGTGGGACGAGATCCGGAAGCTGCTCGCGGAGACGACCGGCGCGAAACTGAACGGCGTCACCCAGGGCATGTTCTCCTTCAACACCGAGGGAGGCCGCTGCGAGGTCTGCCAGGGAGCGGGCGTCGTCACCATCGACATGCAGTTCCTCGCGGACGTCGAAGTGGTCTGCGACAAATGCGACGGCCGCCGCTTCGGCGAGCAGGTGATGAAGGTGACGTTCAAGGGCAAGAACGTGAACGACATCCTGCAGATGACCGTGGATGAGGCGGCGCGCTTCTTCGTCGCCAAGAGGACGCTCCTCAAGCGCCTCGATGCGCTGCGCTCCGTGGGACTCGGCTACCTGCGCCTCGGCCAGTCGACGGACTCGCTCTCCGGTGGCGAAGCGCAGCGCCTGAAGCTGGCGTCGTTCCTCGCCGAGAGCGCCGCCAAGTCGGACAAGCCAAGGCTCTTCCTCTTCGACGAACCGACCACCGGCCTGCACCACACCGACGTCCAGGTCCTGATCAAGACCTTCCGCGATCTCATCGACCGCGGCAACTCGGTGCTGGTCATCGAGCACAACACCCAGCTCATCGAACAAGCCGACTGGGTGATCGACCTCGGCCCCGAAGGCGGTGACCAGGGCGGTGAGATCGTGGCGGTGGGAACCCCCGAGGAGATCGCGGGGAACCCGCGCAGTATTACCGGAAGGTATTTGTCGACGGGGGGGCGGGTGGCGAAGGTGGCGTCGTAGGGGGTCTTGAGCGCGCGGCACTTCGCCGCGCGCTCACCAACCCCACCTACCGGCGCGCATTCACGCTGTCGATCCGATAGGCCTCGAACTCGCCGCGGTTGACCCACTGCCCTTCCAGCACGACGCGGTCGCCGCGACGGAGATCGCTGAAGTCGATCGAGCGGTTCTGCCGGCCGGCACGGCCACGCATCTCGACGTTGATGGTGCGGCCGCTCCGCTGGTCGCGGATGAGGACTTCGCCCCGGCGGCGGTCGACGCGGGTCACGACTCCGATGAGGGTCGCGCGATCGTTGTTGCGGCGATCGATCACGGTGATCCGACCCCGGTCGTCACGATTCGACGACTCGTACCGGCCGCGCGGAGCTGCGAATGCGGACGCACTGAACATCGAAACCACCACCAGCGCGCCGGCCACTTTCACTGCGAACTTCCCTGACTTTTTCATCTGTTCCTCCATTGGACGATCACTGCTGGGCGCTCTTCATCGCAACCGGTGCGCCGGAGCAGTGCAGTTCGTCGTGTGCAGGTGCAGCTCATGTGTCGTAGCTTTTTGTTCACCGCGGACGCTTACAATTCGCGACGGTGATCGCCGCAACCGTCCACGAGATCGTTCGCAAACGCGTCGCGCACTCTCTCCCTCCAGGCCCTCTCGCAGGAGAGCTGCGACTCGGCGGAGAGGGGCTCGGGCTCGACTCCATCAGCATCGCCGAGGTGCTGCTGGAGTGCGAACAGCGGTTCGGCGTCGGCGTCACGCAACTGCTCGAAGGAGAGCCGCTGACGCTCGCGCGGCTCATCGAACACGTCGAACGGGCCACCGCGCGATGATCCGCCGGCTCCGCGGGAGGACAGCGTCGCTCCTGGTGAGGACACTCGGCTTCCTCACCCGCTGGCCGCGACTCGCCTTCGCGATCGCCGACACTCTCGCCGCGGCGACTACCCTCGTGCGGCGCGGTCCGCACCACGACGCGCTGCGCACGCTCTTTCCCGACCTTCCGGCCGCCGGCTTCGCCGCGGCGATCCGGAGGATCCGCGTCAACCAGGTCCGCCGCCTGCTCCTGCACGGCTGGGCCGAGCGCGCCGGCGTCGCGGCGTTACAGCCTCTGGTCCGGACGAACGACACCGTCCCGCGACTTCAGCCGCCCCTCATCCTGGCGACGTTCCACGTCGGCCCGCTCCTCGCCCTCACCGCCTTCGCCGAACGGCTCGACGGAGAGGTGCTCGCCTTGCGGTCCCAGACCATCGGCAGTGGCAGGGCCGCACACGTGAGCGTCGGCGCGGAGCTGGAGAGCGAGCAGCAACGCTCCGCCGCCTTCCTGCAGGCGCTCGCGCGGCTACGGCGCGGCGGCTTCGTCTTCATGGCCGTCGACCCGCTGCAGCAGAGCGGCCTCGAAGTCCCGTTCCTCGGCCGCACCCTCCGACTCGCGCGCGGCGCGTTCGCGCTCTCCCGGATGACCGGTGTGCCAATCGTGCCGGTGGTGGCGGGGTGGAACGGCGACGAGGTCGAGGTCGAGACCGGCGAAGCGCTGCACGGCGACGACGAGCGCACGCTTGCCGCCGCGGCGGCGCAGTGGCTGGAACGGTACCTCACGCAGGCGCCGGGCGAGCTGAGTCACCAGCTCCTGGCGCTCATGGAAGACGACGGAAAGCCTCAGGCGGGCGGGCCCGGCCCGCATTAGCAAGTCTAGCTTACCAAGTTAGCTAAAGGCCGGATGCGGTGCTACGGCACGCGGATTCTTACCGAAGGGCTACCGGCGTCAGCGCCGTGGATCAGAGCACGACACATCATGAGAATTCATCACCCAGTCGTCCAACCAACAGATTTCGTAGTGCGACTTCAACGGAGAACTAACGCTACGCGAATGGCGGCGCTTCTCTACGAGTCAGCCGGCCGGTAAGTTGATTACGTACCACAGTGTGCTGAAGAGTTGGCCCGGGGAGGATTCGAACCTCCATTTCCCGTTGACGGGGATCTTACATTAGAAGACCGGACCATTTGACTGGGGCGGAGCGATCTGACCACACTCGCCGCCATTTGCTCTGAGGGTTCTGCCACTTCTGAATACGTCGCTCGTCTGTTCGGTGGTCAGCAGCCTGCAAAAGAGCGATCAACCGCTTCAAACTCGAATGATTGCTTTCGTAGCGAATCGAAAGTCCGGCGAGAAGATCGTGCGCCCGGTGGTTCAGGCTATGACCCGATGCCTTCAGCAACAGGTCGTGTTCAACCGCCGATTGTAGAAGTGAGATTGCAACGGAATAGCGCTTACTACGCACAGCCAGCAGCGCCTCTTCTTCTAAAGCAGCGGCCGCCGTCGACAAATGGACACGCGGATATGGTCGCAGTGTGTGATGGACTAGCGTAACGGTTCGGATATTTACAACCTGCATAAGATTTTCAGCAAGGGTTACTACGTCTCGGACCTTTTTGCTGCCCGTCACATAGTGAATCGTTTTGGATGACAGCGTCGCGTTGTCATTGCGTTTATAGAATCCCGGCGGAAGTGAACTAGCGAACGTACGTAAGGCGCGCCGATATCGAGGCGATCGAGCTTGCCGTCGGCGAGATGAATCGAGGATTTTCGCACTTGGCAACGCAATAGCGGCCGTGACCAACCCGACAATCCTTACCGCTGCCTGTCGGCGCGTCCAAACAGCGGCCGACGGCTCATTGGTCCATTCGTCAGGAACCCTGCGCGGCGCAAACCACCATGCGATCAGAAGGAGCATCGCAAGCAAGGCTGCAATGGATAGCGTGCGCAGTATATAGTCGATGGGACGAAGATCCGCCGCCACCACATAGCCGAGATATGTGACCCTGCTTTGTATGAAAACGAGCACCCCGAATGCTAGCGGAACGAGGAACATCGCGGATCCTCGTTGTGCCCGCCACCCAAGGGCTGCCTCCAAGTCGCCCGTCGACACGTGACTATCGCCAGATGGTAGTGGAGCAAGCCACATGGGCATATTGCAGAGAACATCTACACAGTCCGGCGCTTCCTGGTTGAGCTCTCGACGGTAAACGCGCAAGGCGCGTGCACAGAACCGCAGAACGGCCAATCGTTGCTGCGCGACGTACGTCAGCAGCATGAGTAAGAGCGCACTCCAGATAAGGGGCGCGAGTGCTGCCGGTACGGGAAACTCTACGCCCGGTGGGATCTTGAAAGCGATCACCTCCGCAGCCGGCGCAGCTAACGACTGCAGTTGCTTTCGTGGCTTTGTTAGCTCGCGAGCGACCATCTCGTCGTATTCGGCTTTCGCGGCCGGGCCACTCGTGGCATCGGCAACTAATCTATGATTCGTTAGCAGCTCGCTGCGCTTGGCCGCGATGGCAGAATCCAAGGCTGCCTTCTCGTGCCGAATGTCCTGCCGTTCCAGGTAATGTTTGTAATATGTCTCGAGACCGAATAGCCAAACATAGAACAGTGCCACTGTCCAAATGACAACAGCCTTGGAAGTCTTTTCGGCACGCGATCGCGCATGGCCGGCATATGCAGCGGCAAGGCTGCGCTTGACTTCGCTCATTTCGAATAGCCTGAGAATCTTATTCTGAACTCTGCCACCAGCGACGTCAAGACGCGCTCCGCCGCGAGCCTCCTCCTAGTCCTAGTCGTCGCCGCTGAGCGCTGCGCCATACAGCGATTGACACTCCTGGGTGGCGGGAGGCGCAGTGCTTCTTGGCAGTGCAGGAGCCGGCTCGGCACTGCCTTGCGGCAAGCGGCTCATCAGTTTCACCGTGAAGCTAGTGCTAGTAGCTGCTGAACACCACCGCCCCCCGCCCCGCCAGCACGCCCTCCGTCAGTTCCGTCCGCAACACGTCGTGGCGGATCTTGCCGTTGTACGTTCGCGGAATCGTGCGGGGGGCGAGGACGATCACGCGTTCAGGCGCGAAGCCGATAGTTCGCCGCACTGCGTCGGCGACGGCATCGGCCACCTCCTGCGCAGCCGCGCGGTCGCTGCGATCGATCTCCACAGCCAGCACGATCTCTTCGCTGACCAGGTCCGGACGCGCGATGCCGACTGCGGCGGCTAACCGTACTCCCTCGACGCCCTGCGCCGCCTCTTCCAGCTCGCGCGGGGCCAGTACTGCGCCGCCGCGTTTCAGCATCGCCCGGCGCCGGCCGAGGACGTAGAGGCCTCCGGTGGCGTCGAGGCGGCCGACGTCGCCGGTGTGGAGCCAGCCGTCGCGGACTACTGCGGCGTCGGGGGCGTCGAAGTAGTTTTCGAAGACGCCGGGGCCGCGGACGAGGATCTCTCCAGTCTCATCCCCGTCGATCCGCACCTCGACGCGCGGGAACGGGCGGCCGCAGGAGACGTTCCCATGCTCGTCCGTCAGCAGCGGCTCCCCCGGTAGCACCGTCGTCACGCCGAGCGTCGCCTCGGCCAGCCCATATGCGGGACACAGGACACCCCGAATCCCGAACCGCTCTTCGAACGCTTCGACCGTGCTGAGGCGGACCGGCTCGCCGCCGTTGCTGGCGTAACGGAGCGATGACAGGTCGACGGCTCCCGGCTCGACGAGACGCGCGGCGAGGCGCCAGGCAAAGTCGGGGGCGCCGGTGATGGTGCCTCGCACCTCGGTCACCGTCGACAGCCAGCGCGGGATCGTGCCGATCGCCGGCAACACGATGTGGCAGGAGGCGCCGGCGTAGACGGTGCCGATGACGAAGCGGACCAGGCCGAGGTCGTGCCAGGGGGGGACCCAGCTCACCAGGACGTCCTGCTCGCCGACCTGGAGCGCCTCCTCCGAGGCCTGCAGGACCGCGAGGACGTTGCGCTGGCGGATCATCACCGTGCGCGACTCGCCTGAGGTGCCGGAGGTCGGCTGCAGGAACGCGAGCGCCTCAGGGTCGGACGGAAGCGGCGGGAGCGCGGCGGCGCCGCGGGGGATGTCGCCGACACCATTGATGACCAGCTTCGGGCGGACCCGGGCCGCGCGGGCGGTGATGGTCTGCAGCGGGGTCGCCGGA
>Ga0190275_10000909_pt1 | contig 23285 bp, 16 predicted proteins | sample Popmic550T_FD_133745 | JGI IMG/M metagenome (GOLD analysis project Ga0190275, IMG submission 133745) | Populus adjacent soil microbial communities from riparian zone of Yellowstone River, Montana, USA - 550 T | ecosystem: Environmental > Terrestrial > Soil > Riparian zone > Trees stand | place...
AGCGCGGCACGGACGGTCAGTCGACGAAGGGCCTTCACGTGCGAAGAAGCTACCGGGCTGCCCAGGCCTGTTTCCCGGGGGCCAGCGACTCCGCTACCCGAGCTGCGGCGTTCAAGTTTCACCAAATTGCACGGAGAGTGATAGGTTAACTACTCAAGGTGATCCCGAGGGTCATCGTCTCTCGAGTGACGATCGAGACCAACGCTTAGACGGGATGATCTCATTTCTGATCTAACTGCTCGCTGCCCTTTTTCGGCCAAATTCCTTTCCAGAATGACGCTTCTGCTTATTTCCTGTGCCTTGATATTCGGCGGCCAGACCATCGGCGCAGAGTCGGCTAGTGCGGGTTCGATCGCGGATCTCACTCCTCATGAGGCTGAGTTGTTCAATCTGATCAACCAGGCGCGAGCCGCTAATGGGGTCGGTCAGCTGGCCGTGGCCGCTGGAGCCACCGACGTGGCCAGAAATTGGTCCCGAGCCATGACGACCAGTGGGATTCGGCACAATCCCAACTACGCGGCGGAATTGCGCGCCTATGGTCAGTCGAATGCGACCCGCTTCAGCGAGAACGTCGCCAGCGGATATGCCTCTGCCCAAGCGCTGTTCGACGGCTACATGGGAAGCGCTGGGCACCGGGTGAACATTCTTGCCGCGGGAATGCGGTTCATCGGAGTGGGCACGGTCCGTGGCGCGGGTGGAGCCATCTTCAACACGTTGGACTTCACCGATGCCGAGGATGGCAGCAGGCCCCGCACGCTGGGCGCCGGTGACTATTTCGGCGGACAGTCAGACGTCATCTTCAGTACTGCCGCTTCGGGGAGCGCCGTCGGGAACAACTTCGACGCTCCATGGGCGTCCGGGATCCCGGTTGTCTGCGATTACAACGGTGACGGCGTGGACACCGTGGGGTTCTTCGACCGAGGGTGGTGGAGCATTCCTGAGTCGAATTCTCCCTCTTCGCGCGTGTGGTCATTCGGCTACGGGGATCCAAGCGATCAGCCAGTATGCGGCGATTGGAACAGGGACGGAATCGAGACCATCGGTGTCTACCGTTACGGGGTTGCCCACTTGAGGGATGCCAATAACACCGGAAATCCGAGCGTCTCCTTCAGGTACGGCGACGCCGGCGATGTGGCGGTCGCGGGAGACTTCAATGGGGACGGCTACGATTCGATCGGCATTCGCCGTGGTAACACCTTTTGGTTGTCGAATGCACATTCCAATCCGAGGCCAGACTACGTTGCCGCATACGGACTTGCCAGCGATCGACCACTGCTCGTGGACCTCAACGGAACCGGAATCGACACCATCGCGGTTCACCGCAACGGGACCTTCTTCTTCTCGAGCAGCAACACCGCACCCAATGCCGTCATCGAGGCGAATTTCGGTAACGGCAGCGATCGGCCGCTGGTAGGGAACTTCAGTGGCGACGCCCGAGCCGAGAAGGGCATCTATCGGCCCTAGGGCGCAGCCGCTGCCCCGCTCCGTCGGCGACTCCGACGCATTACCCGGTAGGCGATGACAATGAGCTTGCTCATGACGACGTTGGCAGCGACCGGGAGCGGATGACCCTTTCCTCGGTCACGAGCGATCCGCGCGTGCTCATCAAACTGCTGCTCGAAACCCGACATGCTCAACGTGCCGTCTGTCATACAGAAGGTGGACAGATAGCGACGTAGGACGACCGGATCTCCCAGGCGGGCTACCCGCAGCCACAGGTCGTAGTCATGGGAGATCCGGTACTCCTGATTGAGCGGTCCCACCTCGTCGAGGACGCCCTTGCGGACGAATGTCGCCGGGTCCGGGACGAAGTTCTGGGTGAGGTACAGGTTGAATGAGTAGTGCCTCAGGAAGAAGTTCTTGTAGCCGGTGACTCGGGTGCGGATCTCATTGCCCTCGCCGTCCACGATTCGGCAATATCCGGTCACCCACCCCGGATTGCGCGGCCCCCTGAACGCGTCGGCCACTGCTCGCAGGGCGCCAGGCTCGTAGGTGTCATCGGCGTTCAGAAAGCCGATGATCTCCCCCGAGGCCATGCGGACCCCCTTGTTCGCTGCATCCGCACGGCCACCGTCCGGTTCGGAGACGTAGGTGATCCCGTCGGCGGCGGCCAGAAGTTCCAGTGTCCCGTCCGTCGAGCCGCCGTCGACAACAACGTGCTCGACGTTCGGATAGCCCTGCGCCGCAACGCTTGCCAACGTGGCGGGGAGTGTCGCCGCCGAGTTGAAGCAGGGCGTGACGACCGTGATCCGTGGACCCCCGGAAGCTGGCGATGTGGCGGGAGTCGCCACGCTCAGCGCCTGCGCGCCAGCACAGCCTGCTGGCGGTAGCGCGGAATCGGTACGCCGATGGCCCGCCATCCCGCCGGCTCTTGATTGCGCTGCTGGCCGCCCGTGACGCGCTTGACCAACATCTCCGCTGCCGCCAGTGGGAACGCGAGGGTGGTCAGGTCTTCGGCGACGACCTCGAAGCCCTGATCGGTCAGCATCCGGTTCACGGCCACAGCGGAGCGGTACTCGCGCAGGTGAGTGGGATCCAGTACCCATCCGGCCTGGGGGTTGCGACGGAAGTACCAGGCGCCCTTGAGCTTGACCGGCGTCTCCAGGTACACGTGCCCGCCTGGTTTCACCAGCCGGGACAGATCGAGGGCGTGACTGCGGTCATCGTCGACGTGCTCGATCACGTGCATGGACACGGCAACATCGAACTGGCCCGCGTCGCTGGGTACCTCGCTGTCAGCGACAATCACCGTGTGCCCCTGCTTGCGAGCCATGTCAGCACGCGCCTCGGACACTTCGAAGCCGGTCAGCTTCCAGGAATCCCCGAACTTGTCCCGAACGGCGTTGAGCATCGAGCCCTCGCCGCAGCCGACATCGATAAGCGTCCCTGTGCGACCGGACAGGAACGCCGACAGCAGCAGCGGCACCTCGCTGGATTCATCGATCTGCCGGTAGGTGTGGGCGTAGCTGTCCCAGTCCGTGCTCGTCATCGGCTCCGTATCTCCTTCGGGCGGCCCGCATCACGCTGGGCGCTCTTGTACGGGTCGTCAGCCTAGCTGGGACAGATATGGCTGGTGGTGCAGCATCAGGGTCCGCGTACGGCCGTGGTTTGAGACCGGTACCACTCGCAGGTCCGCGTCAGACCTTCGCGCAGGCCTATCTCGGCACGCCAGCCGAGCCCAGTCAGGCGGGACACGTCCAGCAGCTTGCGTGGCGTCCCATCGGGTTTGGTCCGGTCGAAGGCGAGTTCTCCCTCATATCCGACAACCGAGGCGACCAGCTCGGCCAGCTCCTTGATCGAGATGTCCTCGCCCACGCCCACATTGATCGGCTCTGGCTCGTCGTAGTTCTCCAGGAGGAAAAGGCTGGCCCGCGCGAGGTCCTCTACGTGCAGGAACTCCCGGCGCGGAGTGCCACTGCCCCAGATCGTCACCGTCGGGGCGCCGCTGGCGCGAGCCTCTTCGAAACGCCGGATCAGGGCAGGCAGCACGTGTGATTTCTCCGGATCGAAGTTGTCGCCGGGTCCGTAGAGATTCGTCGGCATTGCGGAGATGTAGTGCACACCGTGCTGGCGGCGCAGAGCCTGTACGTGCAGGACTCCGGCGATCTTGGCGATCGCATAAGCGTCGTTGGTGGGCTCCAACGGTCCGGTCAGCAGTGAGTCCTCGTTGATCGGCTGGGGAGCGAACTTCGGGTAGATGCAGCTCGACCCGAGGAAGAGCAGCCGGTCGACTCCGGTTCGAACCGCCGAATCCAGAACATTGAGCTGGATCCGGAGGTTATCGGACAAAAAATCAGCCGGATAGGTCGAGTTGGCCATTATCCCGCCGACCTTGGCCGCGGCCAGGATGACGACCTCGGGTCGCTCCGAGGCGAAGAACTCCTCGACGTCATCTGGCCGGCGTAGATCCAACTCGGCGGAGCTGCGCACTGTCAGATCGGTGAATCCCGACGCCTGCAGGTGACGCAGAATCGCTCCTCCGACGAGCCCGCGGTGGCCGGCGACGAACACCCGGGAGGAGCGGGGCATCGGGAGCGGGCTCATGGGGTCCTAGGCTACCGATCGTGACAAAGACTGCACTCATCACCGGAATCACCGGCCAAGACGGCTCCTATCTCGCCGAACTCCTGCTCAGCAAAGGCTACGACGTCCACGGACTGGTACGGCGCTCGTCCTCGTTCAACACCGATCGCCTGGACGAGATCTACCAGGACCCGCATGTGTCGAACCAGCGGCTGTTCCTGCATTACGGGGATCTCAACGACGGCGTGTCCCTGGTAACGATGCTGCACAAGATCGCCCCCACCGAGGTCTACAACCTGGGTGCCCAGTCGCACGTGCGGGTCTCCTTCGACCAACCGGTTTTCACCGGTGACGTGACGGGGCTTGGCGCGATGCGCCTGCTGGAGGCTGTGCGCTCCGCGGAGATCGACACCCGGATCTATCAGGCCTCGTCCTCGGAGATGTTCGGAGCCACGCCCCCGCCGCAGGACGAGGAGACCCCCTTCTACCCACGCAGCCCCTACGGAGCCGCCAAGGTCTACGCCTACTGGGCGACCCGCAACTATCGAGAGGCCTACGGCCTGTTCGCCGTGAACGGGATCCTGTTCAACCACGAGTCGCCACGCCGCGGCGAGACCTTCGTGACCCGCAAGATCACCAGGGCTGTCGCCAGGATCAAGGCCGGACTGCAGAGCGAGCTGCACCTCGGCAACCTCGATGCGGTGCGCGACTGGGGGTACGCCCCCGAGTACGTCGAGGCGATGTGGCGGATGCTGCAGCACGACAAGCCCACCGATTACGTAGTCGCCACTGGAACGGCGTACTCGGTCAGAGACTTTGTTGCGTTGTCCTTCGAGCACATCGGGCTGGATTGGGAGAAGTACGTCCGCTATGACAAGCGCTACGAGCGCCCGACCGAGGTCGATGCGCTGATCGGCAGCGCGGCCAAGGCCCAATCGCTCTTGGGTTGGACCTCGACGGTGCACACGCCCGAACTCGTCCAGATCATGGTGAACGCAGACATCCAGGCGCTCGAGGATGAACGCTCGGGCCGCAAGATCCGCATCGACAGCTGAGCCGCCCGATCAATCGCAGACCGCAACCGCACTGTGTAGGGTCGCCGCCATGCCTGACCTCGGACAGCGTCTGTTCAAGGCCCGGGAAGCAGCCAAGTTGACGGTGCTCAACCAACTCCGGCGTCGTGGTCTCGACATCACTCGTAACCCCTTCAGCACCCAGCTGAAGCAGATCCTGGACCACCAAGGGATCGAGTCGGTGCTCGATATCGGAGCCAACATCGGGCAGTACGGCGCGACCCTGCGCTCGAGTGGCTTCTCCGGGCGGATCGTCTCCTGTGAGCCACAGTCAGCGGCATACGAGTTACTTACTCAGCGCACTGACAAGGACCCGAAGTGGAAGGCGCTGAACACCGCCGCTGGCGCGATGCCGGGATCGCTGGAGATCAACATCTCGGCCAACTCGTTCTCGTCGTCATTCCTGCCTACCTCGAAGCTGCACCTGGACATCGCTCCTGCGTCACGCACGACCGGGACCGAGACGGTTGCAGTCACGACCGCCGACGCGGTCATCAGCGAGCAATCGCTGGATCCGACTCGCACCTTGCTCAAGGTCGACACCCAAGGTTTCGAGGACCAGGTCCTCGACGGTGCCCACGCGTCGCTGCCCACTCTGGCCGCCGTGCAACTGGAAATGTCGCTCGCAACCATCTACGAGGGACAGAAGCTCTTCGGTGCGCTGCTCGCCCGGATGACGGACGCTGGGTTCAGTCTGTACGCGTTGGAACCCGGGTTCGCCGACCCGCGAAACGGGCAGCTGCTCTGGTGCGATGGGGTATTCGTCCGGGCCAGGTAACTTGGAAACCGTCGTCTGACGACCGTTCGGTTCCGAGCCCTGCCTCGAGGACCCCGGCGGATCTCTGGAGAGAAGGATCGTGGCGCAGTTCGGGGTTGGCGACATCGCGCTCATCGCGCTCCTGGCAGCGGTGCTCGTCCTGCCCGGCCTGACCATCTGCCTGATCGCCGGCCTGCCGCGCTGGACCGCAGTCGCTGCTGCCCCGTTGATCACCTATGGGCTGACAGCTGTCGCCGGACCACTCACGGCGACTCTCGGCCTCAGTTGGGGGCCGGCTGCGCTGCTGGGCGCGACCATCCTCGCCGCGGCCGCCGTATTGCTCGTACGCCGTGCCTGGTCGGCCTGGCAACTGCGCCGGTCGCCCTCTCCGGATGCTTCTGCCAGAAGCAGTGGCACCACGGCCACGGCCGCGGCGGCAGAGAAGGCGTCCACAGGGGAAGCCGAAGGCCCGTGGCCACGCCCTCGACGCGCCGGCCTGGTCATTGCCGGCGGTATCGTGCTCGGAACGCTGCTGGGCATCTACGTGGCTCTGAATGCCATGGGCAAGCTCGACGCCATCAACCAGGACTGGGACGCGGTCTTTCACGCGAACGCCGTCCGCTTCATCCTGAGCACCGGTGACGCCGACCCGAGTTCGCTGCGAGCGGTCAATGATGCCGTCGATGCCTCCTTCTTCTATCCCAACACCTTCCACGCTCTGACCGCCGTCGTCGGCCAGCTGTCAGGCGCTTCGATTCCCGCCCTTTTGGGCGCGCAGAGCGTGCTGTTCGCCGGCATCACCGGACTCGGGCTGGCGGCGCTGATCTGGCAGCACACCCGTCGCGTGGCCTTCGCCGCTGTCGTGCCCATCCTGCTGGCCATGTTCGCGGCTTTCCCGATCGACGTGCTCGGGAGGGGGCCGCTGCTGCCTTACGCCGCAGGTATTGCACTGGTTCCAGCATTCCTCCTGCTCTTCGGCTATGCGCTGCGAACCAAGCAACCGGGTGTCCTGCTGGTCGGCGCGTTGGCTGCAGCCGGCCTGCTGGGACTGCATCCCAGCGCCGCCCTGACCGCGGCCATCTTCACCCTTGCCTTTGTCGTCGCGCGCTGGATCGCCGACCGTGATCTCGTCCGCCAGGATCTGTGGCCGGTCTTGACGGTCGTGGCCATGACCGTGGTGATCGCGCCGCGCTTCGTGCTGGCAACGCTGGGCGCGGGCGGGGCGGCCGCGGAGGCGCGCGTCAATTGGGCGGCGGTGGAGTCACCCGGTCAGGCCGTCGGGGACCTGCTGTTCCTGAACCACGCCGCGTTCTATCCGCAGTACTGGCTGGTGCTACTGGTATTTCTCGGAGCTCTGGGAATCAAGAGGATCCGGCGGCTGTGGTGGTGGCTGGGCGCTAGCTCGGTCTTCGTCGGCCTGTTCGTGCTCGCAGCTGCCTACGACAGTCCGCTGACCGAGCAGTTGACCCTCCCTTGGTGGAACGACCGGTGGCGTCTGGCCGCCATCGTGACGTTGGGTATGGCCGTTCTGGCAGCTCACGGCCTGGTCGTCTCCGCGGAGCCGATCGTGGCGGGTGCTCGACGCTTCAAGCCGTTGGATCGCTTTCCGGTGCGCCGACTCATGGGGGCATCGGTCATCGCGCTGATGCTGGCCGTCGGGGTGCTGAGCGAAGGCTTCTACGCGTCAAGCAATGCCGCCCGGATGAGTCTGTCCTTCGGAGATGGACCCAACCTGAGTACTGCCGAGCAACGGGCGATGCGGGCGCTCGCGGAGATGGCAGGGCCCGATGACCGGGTCATGAACGATCCCGGTGACGGCTCGGCATGGATGTGGGCACTGGTCGACGTCCGACCGATGTTCGGTCACGTCGTCAACCCCCCGGCCATCCCGGCGCTCAGCCCCGAGCGCCAGCTTCTCCTGTCGTCCTTCTCCTGCCTGGACAGCGACCCCGCCTTGCGGGCGTTGGTCGAGGAATTCAACATCACCTATGTTTTCCTCGGACGCGGCTTCCTCCGGTCCTACTTCACCCGGATACCGGGGCTTCAGGGTCTGAACGGCGTGGACTCCCTGGAACAGGTCTACTCAGAAGATGGCAACCGGATCTATCGTGTCGACCTCGCGCCGCTACAGGACCCCAGTCCGAGCTCGGAGATCTGTGACACCACGCGGAGTTAGCCCGACGGACCCGGGTGGCTGGGCGCGGCCGGGCGGCTGGCGGCGTGGCGCTGGACCAGCCAGCGCAGCAACAAACGACCTATCCCATCCTGGGAGACGACTTCATGGGTCACGATCGCCGCGCCGAAAGCGATGGCGGAGGCCAGGATGAGACCACCTGGCGAGTCCCCCAGGAACAGCAACAGCACGACATGGACCATCGCCAGTCCCAGTAGCCCTGCGATCAGCCGCTTGTCGTTGCGCGCGATCGCCAAGGTGAGGTTTACGTTCATCATCGCTGCGGCGGTCATCACCAGGCTCAGCGGGAACAGCAGTGGATACGCGGCCTCGTATTCTGGCCCGAACACAGCGCTGACCAGCGACCGCGAGGCTACGAGGAAGACCAGACTGGTCACCAGCCCGCTCCCGAGCACCGCCGCGTGCGTCAACAGAACTGGCCGTGCGACGCTCTGGCCCTGGCTGATACGAGCTGCCACGGTGGGCAACAAGACCATCGACAAGGCGGCCGGGCCGTACAAGGCGATCTTTCCGAGCAGTGCCGCGGATGCATAGGTCGCCGCCTGCGTACTGCTCAACAACACATTCGCCAGGACGAGGTCGACATTGGTCAGCGAGGCGAATCCCAGCAGCGCCAGTACCGCGATGGACAGGTCACGCAGCCCACCGCCCTCGGTCTTGGGCGCAGCCGGGGTCGAGGACATACAACGGCGCAACCCGACCCATGCGATGACCAGTCCGATGACGGTTGCCACAACGAGCGCGGTCGCTGCACCCGGCACACCCAACGCGGCACCGAGCGGGACGAGCAATACCACCCGCAGCAGGCCCAGCGGACCGGCCAGGAGGACTCCGACGTAGCCAAACCTGCCGTACCCCTGCAAGGGGCCCAACATCGCATACAGGGACAGACCGAGGCTCAACCAGAGCACGGCAAGCAACCAGCTCGCCGCATCGGACAGGCCAAGAGCACTGGTTGCCACGGGTGTCAGCGCCGCGCCGACTCCGAACAGGACGGCCTGCACGATCAGCAGGCGGCGCACCAGCCAGAGCACTATGGCCCTTGCCGCAGCCCGGTCGTCGGCGGCGATCTGTTGAGCGACGTCACGGGCGGCCGCGGCGGCCACGCCGTTGACCGGGGTGAAAACGATCAGCCCCATCGCCGTGATCGCCGCCACCTGCGCGAATTCGGCCGGGGTCAATTGACGGGAGGCGACCACATAGAACAGGAAGTTGCCGGCATGACCAACCAATGAGGTCACCAGAACCAGCAGGCCGGCCTTGACTCCGCTGCGTGACTTGCCGGGGCGCGGGGCCCGGGTGGGCGATACCCGGATGGCCTCCCCGGGCGGCCCGCTCACGGAGTGGGCTTCTCGCCGCTGTCGATGGGCGCAGCAGGCGGTGACGACCGAGCCGGTCGCCGTGCGGGAGCGGCTGCCTGCATCTGCTCCAGTTCGGTTCGCAACAAGGCGACGTCCTCGGCCAGTGACCGGGTCTCCTCCTCCACCCTCGACAACTCCCAGGACAGGTGCACAGTCACACCGAGCAGCAGGATGAGAGCCACGAGAAAGAGGAAGTTTGCCGGGATCTCGAAGCCGAGGGCGTTGGCAACCCACACCAGCAATCCGGGGAACAGTGCGAGAACAAGCACCGCCAGCCCGACCAGCAGCCAGAGGGCTGCGTACTTCTCCCTCAGCTGTCGTCGGCGCAGCAACTCCACCATGACCATGACCACCATGGCGGCGCCGATGATGCCGACCACCTGAACGCTCATCGCGGATCCCGGACGAGGTCGTCGTCGGCACTGGTCAAGGCTGGCCATCGCCGGATCTTGGCCAGCAGCAGAGCGAGCATTGCTCGGCCGAGATAGACAGCGGCGCTGAACGGCGGGTTGCTAGGTGCCCCGCCCTGGCGCGGCCGCATGTGTATCGGCACCTGGGTGACCCGAAGACCTGATCGGAGCACTATCACCAGCGATTCCACGGTGTCGCCGAGGTACTCAGCGGGGTAATGCCGCGCGTAGAGGGCGATCGTGCGCCGGTTTGCGGCCCGGAACCCGGAGGTCACGTCCGTGAGCTTGGTCTTGGACATCCTGGACAGCACCTTGGACAGCACGACCATCGCCCACCGGCGCGGTCCTCGTACCCGGTAGTCGCCCTTCTCGGCGAACCGGGCACCGATGACGACGTCAGCTCGGTCGCCAGCGTCGGTACCGTTGGACAGGTCCAACCGCTCGAGGATGCCCACGATCTCTCGCGGGTCATGCTGTCCGTCGGCGTCGACCTGGATCGCCGCGTCGTAGTCATGCCGCTCGGCATACTTGAAACCGGCGCGCATGGCTCCACCAACGCCGAGGTTGAACGGCAGGATGAGCACTTCTGCCCCGGCCGCCCTGGCCCTGGCAACGGTCCGATCCATGGAGCCGTCGTCCACCACGAGGATGTCGGCCTGGGATGCGATCGCTTGCACCTCACGGATCGTGTTCGCGATGCATTGCTCCTCGTTCCAAGCCGGCATCACGATCAGCAGACGCCTGGGAACCTGGTCCGAATGCACAGAGGGAGACTAGTTGAGCCTCGAAAGCGCACTGGACAGGAAGGGTGGTACCCATGACGGCGTGTCGCCTTGCACTATTGCTTTCAACTGTTTGCCCAGTTATCGTCCGTCACGTTGACAACATCTGTCACACAGGTACCACCCGTACCACCCGTGACATCGCACCAAACGAGGGATATGCCTGCCACACGGCCTCCCGCGGCCACGCTCCGGGCACGGTCCGTCCCGACTGAAAGGCACCCCATGCGTCGTCCCCTGACTGTCGCGATTGGCTGTCTCGCGATGACCGGGACCCTGCTGATACTCCCCGTCACGGCCGAGACCGCGCCGGAGCCGGAGCCAGTGAGTTCTGCGGTTGAACAGCTACCACTGGGCAGTGTGCAGGCTCCCGCGCCCGGTGCTGAGGTTCAACCTGGAACAACCGAGCCGGTGCCCGGTCTCGAGGCGGCGCCCACATTGACCCTCACTCAGGCCGGCACTGCAGAGTTCTCCGCTGTCGGTGTCACCTGGGTTCTCGATCCCGCGGTCGTCGACGTGGTGGTCAAACTGCGCGTGCAGGATTCCGCAGGGGCTTGGGGACAGTGGACCGAACTGGCCATGGACGGTGTCGGACCAAGTTCCAACGAGGCCGCAACGGCCCCCGGGGACCAGCGTGGTGGGACCGAGCCGGTCTGGAGTGGGCCGAGCTACGGAGCCGAAGTGGAGGTCTTGACCAGATCCGGTGCCACACCGCTGGACGTCCAGCTCGTCCTGATCGATCCGCGCGAGTCCGCGGCCGACACGGTGCCGGCCGAACCGGAGATCCAGGACGTGGCCAACGCCGCCGCCACCATGCCGCCCATCTACTCCCGGGCGCAGTGGGGCGCCGACGAGTCCATCATGACGTGGCCGCCGGAGTACGCCGGAACGATCAAGGCCGCAACCGTGCACCACACGGCAGATGCCAATGGCTATCCCGCCGAAGACGTTCCCCGAATCCTTCGCTCGATCTACCAATTTCACTCAGTCAGCCGCGGCTGGGGCGACATCGGCTACAACGTGCTCACCGACCGGTTCGGTCGGCTCTGGGAGGGGCGCGCCGGCGGTCTCGCGAGCACTGTGATCGGCGCGCATGCCGGCGGGTTCAACTCCTCCAACTTTGGCGTGTCGATGCTCGGCAACTACGACGTGGTCGACACACCCCAGGCGATGATCGACGCGGTAGGCAGCGTGATCGCGTGGAAACTGGCCCTTTACGGCGTCAACCCGCGGGGCAGCACCACTCTGGTGTCCGGTGGCGGAGGCACCGCCAAGTATCCAGCCGGCACAGCGGTAATGCTGCCGACGATCATGGGACATCGGGACGTGGGCAACACGACGTGTCCGGGGCAATACGGGTACGTGCGCTTGGGAGAGATACGAAACCGGGCCGCCGGCCTGATCGGATCGGTCCCAGGTGATGTGAGCCCGGTGGGCGTATCGGCAATGCGTGCCAGCGGCGGCCAGATGACCATGTTCGCCCGCGGGATGGACTCGGCGGTCTATTTCAAGAGCTCGTCTCAGTCCGGACAGTGGGGCACGTGGACGCCGATTCCGCACGGAATCGTCAGCGGCCCACCCACCGTGATCGGCTACGGGAACGCCGTGGACATCGTCGCGCGCGGATTCGACGGCACCTATTGGGGTAATTTCGCGACCCTGAATGCCCAGGGGCAACCAGCGCAATGGCGCGGGTGGTACCCCCTCCCTGGCGGCGGCATGTTCAGCACGGCACCGGCGGTCGCTTCGGCAGGACCGAACCTGCTGACGATCGTGGGGCGAGGTCTCGACGGCGCCCTGTGGCAGCTGACCTGGAACGGGTCGCGCTGGTCGTCCTGGGCCACTCTCGGTGGCGTGAGCCAGGCGGCCCCGACAGTCCACGCCCGTACGGTCAATGGGGCTCCTGGGTACGTCGTCTACGGGTTGGCACTGAACAGCCGGATCAATTTTGTGACCGCAGGAGCATCATCGCCGGGGGCCTTGTCGGCCTGGGCGACGAGCGGCTACTACTCACGCACGGGCGCCCAGGCTGATGCGGGTGACCAGACGGCGGCGCCGGGTGGCGTGCTCACCACGACAAATGCTGATTCGGTTGTCGGGCTGACGAACACCCTCAGCGGACGCACCGTCTCCTTGGCTGCCCCGATCTCCTCACGCGCGGCCATGGTTGCTCATCCAGACGGATCGGTCTTCGTTTTCGCTCGTGGCATGGACAATCAGATGTGGGCGACAATCTGGTATCCGAATACTGGTCCCGTCGGTCGCTGGTGGCCGCTGGGCGGTGTGTTCCAGTAAGGGTTTCCACGGAGCAGGCCACGTCAGCCGGCCGCCGCTCGCTCCGGTCCATCCTGGCCGCCGTCGTGCCGGCGTTCTGCGTCTTGGCAACTCTCGTGCTCATTCCCGGCGGCTCCAGCAGTGCCGCCGCCTCCGACGTGGTCCTGTCAGGACACGGTTACGGGCACGGCCGCGGCTTGTCCCAATGGGGGTCCTACGGATACGCCACCCAGGCAGGATGGAATCACGAGCAGATCCTGTCGCACTACTACGGCAACACAACCTTCGGTGACCTCGGCAATCCGATCATCACCGTGCGGTTGACCGCCTTGGACGGGAGGGCGCCGGAAGTCGCGTCGAGCATCAACTTCACCGCAGCGAACCTGCCCGTGGCCGGGGGTTCCAGCGCGCAGATCAGCCGCAACGCCGACGGCAGCTGGCAGCTGACGACGCGGAACACCTGCGGTGGCGCCGTCACCTGGACCGGCCGCGTGAGCGATACCGGATTCCGCACGCTCGTCCAGCCGACCGGCGCTCGAGACATGCTGACCACGTGTGGCCCTGAAATACGCACCTACCGCGGCCATCTGGGTGTGATTTGGGACGGCGGCACCCTGCGGACGATCAATCACGTGTTGATGCAGGACTATCTCCGCGGTGTGGTTCCCCGGGAATCACCTGCGTCCTGGGCAGATGCGCCCGGTGGAATTCAGGCATTGATGGCCCAGGCCGTAGCGGCCCGCTCCTACGGTTGGGCCGAGAACCGAACCAGCTACGCCAAGACGTGCGACACCACCTCCTGTCAGGTGTACGGCGGCGCCGCGGTGAACTGGGGAACTGTCGTCGAGGACCGTCGCACGAACGACGCGATCGACGCGACCTTCGGTCAGGTCCGGGTCAGAGCCGGCGTGGTCTCCAGAACCGAGTTCTCCTCGTCCTCTGGTGGTTACACCGCCGGTGGCACCTTTCCGGCTGTGCGCGATGACGGGGACGCAGCATCGCCACACCACAATTGGTCGACGACGATTCCGGCGACGACGGTCGCCAGCGCTTTCAACGTCGGCGTACTCAGCGAGATCAGGGTCCTGACCCGCAACGGGCTCGGTGCGGACGGCGGCCGCGTTCTCACCGTCCGGGTCACTGGAAGCTCGGGGGCGAGCACCGTGACCGGCGATCAGTTCCGGACAGCACTGGGGTTGAAGTCGGACTGGTTCACCCCGAACGCGCTCCAGACCATCGGTGACATCAGCCCGGTCGGCGTCGCTGCCCTGCGGGCGTCCACCGGACAGATGTCGGTCTTCGTCCGCGGGATGGATTCCGGGGTGCACTTCCGCACGTCATTGAGTTCCGGTGAATGGGGCGCCTGGACCACGATCCCTGGCGGCGGCGTCATCAACAGCGCCCCCGCCGTGATCAGTTACGGCACGTCCATGGAGATCGTCGGCCAAGGATCAGACGGTCGCTATTGGGCCAACAGCGCCACGCTGGATGGGGAGGGTCGACCCGTTGGCTGGCACGGTTGGTATCCGTTGCCCGGTGACGGCGTCTTCAGCTCGGCGCCAGCTCTTGCCTCGGCGGGTCCTAACCTGTTCACCCTCGTGGGACGCGGCCTGGACGGGGCGCTGTGGCAGATGAACCGGACGGGAAGTGTCTTCACACCCTGGAGGTCGCTGGGCGGATCCTTCGTGTCGGCCGCGACAGTCCAGTCACGGCCGGTGAACGGCGGTCCGGGATACGTCGTCTACGCAATGGCGGCCAATAGTCGGGTGGCCTACATCGTCGCGGGCGCCGCAGCGCCCGGCGCCGTGGGGACATGGACAACCAGCAACTTGTACTCCAGCATCGGCGTTCAGGTGGACGCCGCAGACCAGACATCGGCCCCGGGTGCGGTGATGACCTCAGCACGAGCCGACAGTGTCGTCGAACTCCTGGACACGCTGCGCGGCACGACCGTTCCGCTCGGCGGTGTCATCACCTCCCGTGCGGCGATGGTGCGTCAACCCGACGGAGGTGTGTTTGTTTTCGCCCGTGGCAAGGACAACCAGCTCTGGGTCAGCATCTGGTCTCCGGCCACGGGTCCGGCCAACCGTTGGTGGTCTCTGGGCGGTCAGTTCCAGTAGCTACCAACCGAACGGGACATCTCCGAACGTGCCGTAGGTGAAGAAGATGTCGTGTGGACCCGTTGCCACCGCGTTTCGCAGATACCAGGAAGGACCACGCGTGACCCCTGGGCTGTCTATCCCGTCCCCGTTCCAGTCACCCACCAGCTGGCCGTCGCCAGGATTGCCGTAGGCGAAGGCGAAGTCGTGCGGACCGGTCGAGGTGTCATTGCGCAGCCACCAGACGTTGCCGCGCGTGACACCGGGGCCGTCCCTGCGATCACCGTTCCAGTCACCGACGACGACTCGATCGCCGGGATTGCCGTAGCGAAACGCGATGTCGTGCGGGCCGGTCGAGGCGAGATTTCGCAGCCACCAGCCTCCGTCGCGCACCACGCCCGGGCCGTCCCTGCCGTCGCCGTCCCAGTCGCCGCAGATCGGGATGTCGCCCGGGTTCCCGAAGAAGAAGGATCTCGGCGGCACCGTCGAGTCGATGCTGTCGCTGATCCACCACACCCCGTCGCGCACGATCCCGAGGGTGCCCACGCCGTCACCGTTCCAGTCGCAGATCAGCGGGATATCCCCCGCCGGGTTGCCGTAGACCGCTGTGTGGTCAGCCTGGCCCGAGGTCAGGCTGTTCCGGAAATAGAAGGTGCTACCGCGCACGACCGCGGGCGAGTCGGCCCCCGGCTGCGGTCCGACCGGCCGCGGGGCCACCCGCAGGATTGCGTCGTTGGACCCATTGCTCGTCGTGACGTACAGAGCCCCGTCCGGACCGAGCTGGGCAGTGCGCAGCCGGCCGTAGGTCCCGGTCAGCTCCGGCATCAACTCGGTGGAGCGCACCGAACCGTCGGGATTGAGGAGCATGACGCGCAGGTAGCTGTTCTTCAGGGCCGGGACGACCAGCGCTCCGTTCCAGGCCCCCCACTGCGCACCGACCAGGAATGTGGCGCCGCTCAGCGCCTCGGTCGGACAGCCGCTGCTGTACAGGGCTGCCGTGGCGCCGGGGGCGGTCATCGGCTCGTCTTCGTTGTACGAGCCGCCGACCGGCGCCGGCCGCCAGCCGTAGTCAGCACCAGCGCTGAGCCGGTTCACCTCGTCGTCACAGCCTGTCCCATGCTCAACCGAGAACATCGTGTTGCTTCCCGGGCGCAGCGCCAATCCCTGCACGTTGCGGTGGCCGTATGTGAAGACGAGTCGTTCCCTGGCGTTGGCGCTTCCGATGAAGGGGTTTCCTGGTGCCGGCACATTCGTGCCACTGGTGAGGACCCGAAGAACCTTGCCGCCCAGACTGGTTCGATTCTGGGGAACGCCGTTGGTGGCCGAATCGCCGGTGCCCACGTACAAGTAACCCGCGGTGTCGAATCGCAGCCGACACCCTCCGTGGCGCCCGCTGCTGATCGGCAACCCGGTCACCACGTCCGACACCTTCGTGGCCACCGTGAGCGCGCTGTTCACGGTCCATTTGACGACCCTGATGTCGACCGGCACTCCGGGAGTGGCCTGAAATCCTTGACAGGTGTAGAACACCCGATTCGTGGCAAATCCGGGGTCCACCTGGATCCCCATCAGCCCAGTCTCGCTGCCGACGAACAGGTCGGTGAATGTCGCGCTGAGTTGCCGAACGGTGCCATTCGGGAGCCGCACGGAAAGTCTGCCCGCCCGTTCGGTGAACAGCATCGTGCCGTCGGTGGCGAAGCTGATATCCCAGGGGATGGCCAGGCTCGACACGATCGGTGACACCGTCACCGCGGGCCCCGCGGCCCGAGCCGACTCCGGCGGTGCGGTCAGGACGAGGGCCGTGCTCAGCACTACCGCGCCCAGCACGATGGCAACCATCCGACGCATAGGTCCACTCCGCTCGCGTAACACCCCCGGTAGAACTCAGAGTAGTTCGACGCTCACGACTCGTGTACCCCCTTCGGCCGGGAGGCCTCGGCTGCCTGCGTGGGCGGGATTTCCGACTCGGTAGCGTGAACTCCGATGAAGCCCACTGCCCTCCCCCGCCTAGCGGTCACCGATGTCGCGCCCTCAGTGGCCTGCCGGTCGCACCCCTCCCGCGCCGTCGTCGGGGAATGGGTTCCGATCACCGCGACCGTCTTCGGCGAAGGTCACGACCTCGTAGCCGCGACGGTCGTCTGGTCGGCCCCGAAGGGTGCACCGGGCAAACCCGCCAAGCAGGCAGTTCGGATGCTGCCCGACCAGGAACAGCCAGACCGCTGGTCCTGCCTGGTTTCTCCCACCTGTGAAGGCCTGTGGAGCTTCGTTGTCGAGGGCTGGCGGGATCCCTGGGGCACCTGGCTGCACGCGATGCACGCCAAGATCGACGCGGGTCAGGATGCCGCGGAACTGTCCAACGACCTGGAGACCGGTGCGCGGATTCTGAGCCAGGCGGCAGGCGGGGCTCCCGCGGTCAACCGGGCCACGGTGCAGGAGGCTGCGGCACTACTGCGTGATGACACCTCGTCCCTGAGCGCTCGAGTCGCGGCAGCTCTGAGCGTCGAGATCGACGACGTGTTACAGGCAAACCCGGTCCGCGAGTTGGTAACTCGCTCGCCGCGCTATGAGATCTGGGTTGATCGCCAGCGCGCGCTGTACGGCTCGTGGTATGAGTTCTTTCCGCGATCCGAGGGCGGGATCGACGCAAAGGGCAACGCGGTGCACGGCAGGTTCGCCGATGCTGCCAAGCGGCTGCCCGCGATCGCCGACATGGCCTTCGACGTCGTCTACCTTCCGCCCATCCATCCCATCGGAGCGGTCAACCGCAAGGGCCCCAACAACACCCTCGACCCGGGGGTCGACGATGTGGGCAGCCCCTGGGCGATCGGCAGCAAGGACGGTGGGCACGACGCCATCCATCCCGATCTGGGGACCGAGCAGGACTTCGCCGAGTTCGTGGGACAGGCCCGCGACCTGGGCATGGAGGTAGCACTGGACCTTGCGCTGCAATGCGCTCCCGACCATCCGTGGGTCAGTCAGCACCCGGAATGGTTCACCACCAAGCCGGACGGGACCATCGCCTACGCAGAGAACCCGCCGAAGAAGTACCAGGACATTTATCCGCTCAACTTCGACAACGATCCGGCCGGCCTCTACGCCGAGGTTCTGCGCGTCACCAAGCTGTGGGTGGACCGCGGAGTACGCATCTTCCGGGTCGACAACCCGCACACCAAGCCGCTGAACTTCTGGCACTGGCTGATCTGGGAGATCAAGAGGACCGATCCCGACGTGCTGTTTCTCGCCGAGGCATTCACCCGGCCGCCGATGATGCACGCCCTGGCCAAGATCGGGTTCACCCAGTCCTACACCTATTTCACCTGGCGCACCACGAAGACCGAACTGGAGGAATACGGCCGCGAACTGGCCGATGCCGCTCACTACATGCGCCCGAACTTCTTCGTGACCACCCCGGACATCCTGCACGAGTCATTGCAGGTAGGCGGGCCAAATATGTTCAAGATCCGCGCAGTCCTGGCGGCGATGTTGTCGCCGACCTGGGGGGTCTACTCCGGCTACGAGCTTTTCGAACACCGCCCGGTCCGTCCCGGCAGCGAGGAGTTCCTCGACTCGGAGAAGTACCAGCTCCGACCCCGCGACTACGCCGCCGCCGAGGCCGCAGGACTGTCCTTGGCGCCGTTCCTGCGCCGGCTCAACGAGATCCGGCGCGCACATCCGGCACTGCAGCAGCTGCGCGATGTGACCTTCCACCTCATCGACAACGCCAACCTGTTGTGCTTTTCCAAGTCTGACCCGGGCAGCGCCGAGACGGTGTTGGTGGTGTGCTCGTTGGATCCCTCTGGGCCTCAGATCGGCACCACTGCCCTCGATATGCCTGCGCTCGGACTGGAGTGGTCCGACCGCTTCTCCGTGGTCGACGAACTGACCGGGGCACAGTTCAGCTGGGGACAGTACAACTATGTCGAGCTCGGTCCGCACCGCGAAGTAGCTCACATCCTCCGGTTGGTCCCGCGCCCGGACGGTGCCCGCCGCAGGCCCTAGCCGGCGGCACCCTCCCCCACCGAGGGCTCACCCGCCCCTCGGTAGCGTGACCCGGTGCCCAGAGGCGATGCGACTGTGTCCGCGGAACCGATTGACACAACCCAGTCGACCGACCCCCAGTGGTACAAGCGAGCGGTCTTCTACGAACTGCTCGTACGCGGTTTCGCCGACAGCAACGCCGATGGGACCGGCGATCTGCGCGGGATGATCGACAAGCTCGACTACCTCGCCTGGCTGGGCGTGGACTGCCTGTGGCTGCCGCCGTTCTTCGTCTCCCCGTTGCGCGACGGCGGGTACGACGTGGCTGACTACAACGCTGTCCTGGCCGAATACGGCAGCATGGACGACTTCGCCGAACTGGTCGAGCAGGCCCATGCCCGGGGTATGCGGATCATCATCGACGTGGTCATGAACCACACCTCGGACCAGCACCCGTGGTTCCAGGCCTCCCGCAACGACCCGGAGGGCGAGTACGGCGACTTTTACGTCTGGGCCGACGACGACTCGGGATATCCCGACGCCCGCATCATCTTCGTGGACACCGAGAACTCCAACTGGACCTACGACCCGGTCCGCCAGCAGTACTTCTGGCACCGGTTCTTCAGCCATCAGCCGGACCTGAACTTCGAGAACCCCAAGGTCCGCGACGCGATGATCGATGCGTTGCGGTTCTGGCTGGACCTCGGCATCGACGGCTTTCGGCTGGACGCGGTGCCCTACCTCTTCGAGGAGGAGGGCACCAATTGCGAGAACCTCCCACGCACCCACGAGTTCCTCCGCGAGGTCCGGTCCTTCGTCGATGACAACTATCAGGATCGGGTGCTTCTCTGCGAGGCCAACCAGTGGCCGGCCGATGTCGTGGAGTACTTCGGTGACCCCAAGGTCGGCGACGAGTGCCAGATGGCCTTTCACTTCCCGGTGATGCCTCGGCTGTTCATGGCCGTGCGCCGGGAGTCGCGCTTCCCGATCTCGGAGATCATGGCCCAGACCCCGTCGATCCCGGACAACTGCCAGTGGGGGATCTTCTTGCGCAACCACGACGAGCTGACCCTGGAGATGGTCACCGACGACGAGCGCGACTACATGTGGGCCGAGTACGCCAAGGACTCCCGGATGAAGGCCAACATCGGCATCCGCCGCCGGCTGGCGCCATTGCTGGACAACGACACCAACACGTTGGAGTTGTTCACCGCGCTGCTGCTGTCCCTGCCCGGCTCCCCCGTTCTCTATTACGGCGACGAGATCGGCATGGGCGACAACATCTGGCTCGGTGACCGCGACGGCGTACGCACGCCGATGCAGTGGACCCCGGATCGCAACGCCGGCTTCTCCACAGCCGACCCGCAACGGCTCTGCCTGCCGATCAACGCCGACCCGGTGTACGGATTCCAGGTCACCAACGTCGAGTCGCAGATGCGCACCACGAACTCCCTGCTGCACTGGACCCGGCGGATGATCGCGGTCCGCAAACAGCATCCGACCTTCGGTCTGGGCAGCTACTCCGAGGTCGGGTGCCGCAACCCGACCGTCATCGCCTACGTTCGCGAATTCGGGGACGACCGGGTGCTGTGCGTCAACAATCTGTCCAGATTCCCGCAACCGGCCGAACTGGACCTTCGGCGCTTCGAGGGCTTCATCCCCACCGAGCTGGTCGGGCGGGTCCGCTTCCCCGAGATCGGGGTCCTCCCGTACTTCTTGACCCTGGCCGGGCACGGGTTCTACTGGTTCGAGCTCGGTCCACCGGTCGACAGCGACGAGATGCCCAGCTCGATGACCGAGGTCGACCTATGACCGGCACCGTCACGGACCTGACCGCCGTCCTTGCTGACTGGCTCCCAGAACAGCGGTGGTATCCCGGAAAGGGGCGCACGATCGACCGGCTCTCCGACACCGGTGTCGTACTCGCGGCCGGGGCGCCGGTGCTCGAGCTCCATCATGTCCGGATCTCCTACCGGGACGGCGAGGTTGCCGGTTACCTCGTACCTGTCACGATCCGGCACGAGCCCGTCGATTGGCTGGCCGGCGCGCTGATCGGGAAGATCGCCGGCGGCGGTGCGGCCGAGGAGTCGCTGTGGGCCTACGACGCGTTGCGCGACCGCGAGCAGACCGCATCCTGGCTGACTCTGCTCGCAGAGGGCGCGCAGGTGGGGCCGGTGCTCTTCCGCCCGGTTGCCGGTGCCAAGCTTCCCGCTGGGGTCCCCGGAGACATCGTGACCACCGAACAGTCCAATACATCGCTGGTCTACGGCGATCAGGCGATCCTGAAGGTCTTCCGGCGGCTCGAGCCGGGGATCAATCCCGATGTCGAGATCCACTCCGCCCTGGCAGACACGGGCAATCCGCATATCGCCCCACTGCTCGGCTCGGTGGAGGTACGGCTGGCCGAGCAGGGCGACAACGCCGGAGCCGGTCTCGGCGGACCCGGCCAGCCGCGCACAGCCACCGCCGCGATGGTGCAGGCGTTCCTGCCGGGGGCCACGGATGGCTGGTCCTTGGCCACGTCCAGCGTCCGGGATCTCTACGCGGAAGCCGATCTGCACGCGGAGGAGGTCGGCGGAGATTTCGCGTCGGAGGCGCAACGACTCGGTGCGGCGACGGCATCGGTCCACGCCGACCTCAGCAGGGTGCTCCCAACCGAATCCGCTGATCCGGACTGGCTCTCCCGCCTGGTCGAGGGACTCAACCATCGGCTGGACAGGGCGAGTGAGATGGTCAGCCAACTTGTTCCCCACGCCGACGCGATCAGAGCCATCTACGCAGACTTGACAGGAGTCACTGCACCGATCGTCCTTCAGCGGGTACACGGTGACCTGCACCTGGGGCAGGTCCTGCGCACGGTTGCCGGCTGGACGATCCTTGACTTCGAGGGCGAACCCGCACGCTCCATCGCCGTACGCCGCGAGCTGGATACTCCCCTGCGCGACGTGGCGGGCATGCTGCGCTCCTTCGACTACGCAGCCCAGCATCTGCTCGTCGGCGAGGCGCCGGATCCACAGCTTGCCTACCGAGCCACCGAGTGGGCGACCCGCAATCGGGCGGCTTACTGTGCGGGCTACGTCGCGGCAGGCGGCGGAGACCCAGCACAGTTCGGCGCGCTGTTGGCCGCGCTGGAGACCGACAAGGCGATCTACGAAACGGTCTACGAGGCTCGGAACCGGCCGCATTGGCTCAGCATCCCGCTGCATTCCTTCGATCGCCTGGGACATCCATGACGCCCTCCCATTCCGCTGACCGGTTCGAGGCGCTGGTCGCCGGCCGGGAACGTGATCCGCACGCCCTGCTCGGCGCCCACGTCGAGAACGGATCCACGGTCATTCGTACCTTCCGGCCCGACGCCTCGACCGTGTCGGTCGTAGCCGGCGGGACGCAGACCCCGATGGAACTGGTCCACGTACGCGGCGTCTTCGAGGGGACCCTGCCCACGCCGCCAACGGATTACCGGCTCGAGGTGAGCTACCTCGACGGCGAGGAGGACGCGACCTACCTCGTCGATGACCCGTACCGGTGGCTGCCGACGCTTGGCGACATGGACGAACACCTGATTGCTGAAGGTCGCCACGAAAAGCTCTGGACCGTCCTCGGTGCCCACGTCCGAACCTATGACACACCTGGCGGATCTGTGTCGGGGGTGTCCTTCGCCGTTTGGGCGCCTGGTGCCCTCGGCGTCCGGCTCACCGGCGACTTCGACTTCTGGCAGGGCAACGCCTATTCCATGAGGCTGCTCGGCGCGACAGGTGTGTGGGAGCTGTTCATTCCGGGAGTCGAGGTCGGCGCCCGGTACAAGTTCAACATTCTCGGGGCCGACGGCACCTGGCACGTCAAGGCTGATCCGATGGCTTTTGCCACTGAGATCCCGCCGGCGACGGCATCCGTGGTCGCCCAGTCCAGCTATGAGTGGCTGGACCAGGAATGGATGACCACCCGGGCGCAGACGTCCTGGCACAACGCACCCATGAGCATCTACGAGGTCCACCTCGGGTCGTGGCGCAAGGGCCTGGACTACCGGCAGCTGGCCGAGGAGTTGGTCGACTACCTCGTCGAGACCGGATTCACCCACGCCGAACTGCTGCCGGTCTCCGAGCACCCTTTCGGCGGATCCTGGGGTTATCAGGTCACGTCGTACTACGCACCGAGTGCGCGCTTCGGCTCTCCCGACGACTTCCGGTACCTCGTCGATCGACTCCATCAGGCCGGAATCGGCATCATCGTCGACTGGGTTCCCGCGCACTTCCCGAAGGACGAATGGGCACTGGCCCGCTTCGACGGAACCCCGCTCTACGAGCACGCCGACCCCCGGCGTGGCGAGCAACCCG
>Ga0190275_10000910_pt1 | contig 23259 bp, 19 predicted proteins | sample Popmic550T_FD_133745 | JGI IMG/M metagenome (GOLD analysis project Ga0190275, IMG submission 133745) | Populus adjacent soil microbial communities from riparian zone of Yellowstone River, Montana, USA - 550 T | ecosystem: Environmental > Terrestrial > Soil > Riparian zone > Trees stand | place...
CTTCCCGTCGCTCCTTTCGCCTTCCGCCACTCGCCTTCGATTTCATCCCGCTCCGCTACGTTCCTCTTCGCCACCAGGTGAAATGGGGGAGGGGGGGGGGGGGGGGGGGGGGGGGGGGGGGGGGGGGCGGGGGGTGGGGGCGAGTGCTGGGCGGACAGGTGGGCACCTCCGACACGGACATGCTCCCTTTCGGCGTGGGCATGACGCGCCCGGAGAAGATCTCGGGCCCCGTGCCTCAATACACGCGTGAGGCCATCGAGGCCAAAGTGCAGGGCCTGGTGATCGCCAAGTGCGTCATCACGCTCGAGGGCACGGTGGAGAAGTGCCGGATGATCAAGCCCTTGCCTCACATGGAGAAGGCGGTGCTCGATGCTCTGTACGCGTCACGCTACAAGCCTGTCACCTATCAGGGAAAACCCGTCGCGGTGGACTACACGTTCAACATCAAGCTCTCGTTGCCACCCCAGGACGGGCCGGTGAACGTCCAGGGCGGTGGCACGAAGACTGACAAGGAGAAGACACGATGAAGCTGTTTGCCAACATCATGGTGGGCTTCGTGGCGCTTGCGCATGTCGGATTCATGGTCCTGGAGATGTTCTTCTGGGACCACGCCGTGGGCGAGAGAGTGTTTAAGCTGCCGCGCGAGGTGCTGCATTCCTCGGCAACGCTGGCCGCCAACCAGGGCCTCTACAATGGCATCCTGGCCGTGGGCCTGGGCTGGGCGCTGGCCACTGGCAAACGCGATGTGAAGCTGTTCTTCCTGGGCTGCGTGGTGGTCGCAGGCGTCTTCGGCGGCTTCACCTCCAAGCTCTCGATCCTGTTCATTCAGGCGATGCCGGCGTTGCTGGCACTGGTGCTCGTGCTGCTGTCGTCGCCGAGGACGGAAGCCCGCTGAGCTGCTCGCTCAGTCCATGAACCAGAGAGGGCTCTGCGCCAGCCCATGCAATCGCCTGCCACTGGCCTCGTATTCTACATTGTAGTAATCAGGACCCCGCCAGTGAGACGAGGTGCGCGTGCAACAGTCCAACCCGAGGAGTGGAGGCCCCCTGGGGGTCCCCCGTCTCCCTCTGGCGCTGCTGCGGGCGTGGCTTCCCTACGCTGAACGGGACGAGGTGATTGCCGAGCTCTCCGCCGAGCTCGCTGTCCGGGAGGCCCGAGAGGGTCGCCGGGCCGCGCGCGCGTGGCTGTGGCGGCAGGTGCTCGGCTCGGTGCCACCGCTTCTGCGGCGGACGTTCTCTCGCGGCTGGACTGGCTTCGAGCCGGCCTCCAGCCGCCTACGCCCTGGAGGGCCTCCCATGGAGAGCTTCATCATGGATCTGCGGTACGCGGCGCGCCGGCTGCGCTCGCGTCCCACCTACGCGTTGCTGGCGGTCCTCACCCTTGCGCTCGGCGTCGGTGGGACGGCGGCGGCCTTCGGGCTGGTGCGGGGGATGCTGCTGTCGCCGCTGCCGTACCCCGCGGAGGACCGGCTGGGCTTGTTCTGGTCCCCGGGGAACTGGTCCGAGAAGGAGTTCCTCTACCTGTCGTCCGACTGGTCCGGCTTCAGCGCCGTCGCGGCGTTCAAACAGAGGGATCTCCCGCTGCGGCGCGGAGTGGACACGACTCCTGAGCTGGTGGCGGCGGTTCCCACGAGCGCCGGGCTCTTCGACGTGCTCGGGGTGCGCCCCACGATCGGTCGCGCCTTCGAGCCCAACGAAGACCGCCCAGGTGCCGAGCCGGTGGTGGTCCTCAGCCACGAGCTCTACAAGTCGCTCGGCGGACAGCCGTCGCTGGTGGGGAGCACGGTGGAGCTCGACGGGAGGCCACACACGGTGGTGGGCGTAATGCCCCAAGGCTTCTGGTTCCCGGATCCGACGGTGCGCCTCTGGGTGGCGGAGCCGCTGAACGAAGAGGACCGCTCCGGCAACTACGCCTTCGTGGGACGGCGGGCGCCCGGGACCGATGGACCCGCACTCGCCCTGGCGCTGGATCGTCTCGCATCGCGGCTCCGCGAGGAGTTCCAGTACCCGGCACAGTGGGACAAGACGCGCTCGCCCTCCCTGACGCCTCTTCGCGAGCACCTGCTCGGGCCGCTCGAGGCCCCGCTGCTCGCGACGCTCGCGGCAATGGCAGTGCTGCTGCTCATCGCGTGCGCCAACGTCGCCGCCCTGATGCTGGGGCAGGTGGACAGCCGTGCCACCGAGCTGGCGGTCCGGGTGGCGCTCGGTGCCGACCACCGCCGGATGACGCAGCAGCTCGTCGTGGAGGCGCTCCTGCTGGGGCTGGCCGCCGCCGGGCTCGGCGCGGTGATCGCGGCTCAGGGCTTCCGGTTGCTCTCCGAGGCGCTCCCGCTCGGGCCCCTGGCCGCACGCGGCTCGCTGGACTGGGGCGTGTTCTTCGCCGCGCTGCTGCTAGCGCTCGTCGCGGCGCTCGCGGTGGCCTGGCTGCCGGCACGCTCGTTGCGGAAGTCCAATCCGCAGCGCGCACTAGGAAACTCGCGGACGGGCGGGATCGGCGCTCGCGGTGGAAGGACCGAGGGGGCGCTGGTGGTGGGGCAGGTGGCGCTCGCGGTGCTGCTGACGGCGGGGGCCGGGTTGCTGGTGCGCTCGGTGGCGAACCTGAGCGCCATCGATCCGGGCGTGGACATCGGCCGCGTGGCGGTCCTGGACGTGGTGATGGAGGCGAACGTCGAGCCGGATGCGCGGCGGCGGCTGGTAGCGGAGCTGGAGGCGGGACTCGCGGCGCTGCCGGGAGTCCGTGCGGCGGGCTCTACCCAGAAGCTGCCCCTGCGGGGCTCGGGCGACAACTGGGGAATCAAGCTGGAGGACAAGCCGGACCTCCCATCCACCACCGCCTCCGTGCGGTTGGTGACGCCCGGGTATTTCCAGACGGTCGGGATCCAGCTGCTCGAGGGACGCCTGCTGGCTGCCAGCGACCGGGAGGACACAGAGCGCGTCGTGGTGATCAACCGTGCGCTCGCCGCGAAGTACTTCCCTGGCGAGAACCCCGTCGGGCGGCGCATTGGAACGGGGCTCGGCGGGTTTGAGCGGATCATCGGAGTGGTGGAGGACGTGGCGGAGGCGGCCCTCACCGACGGCCCCGTCCCGGCGCGCTACTTCCTCTACGCGCAGGTGAAGTCCTACGCGCCGACGCGGAACACGCTGGTGCTGCGCGCGGAGCCGGGCCACGATCCCGCGGCGCTGCTCGAGGACGCCCGCCGGCAGATCGCCGCCATCGCTCCCTCCGTGGCCGTGCACCGCGCCACCACCCTCGAGGAGGTGTTCGCGCACGCGATCGGACCCGCGCGGCAGGTGATGTCGGTCCTCGCGCTCCTCACGGCGCTCGCGGTGGTGCTCGGCGCGGTCGGTGTCTACGGCGTCACCTCCCACTTCGTCCGCCGGCGTCAGCGCGACCTGGGGATCTGCATCGCCTTGGGGCTGCGCCCCTCGCGCGTGGTGGCGCAGGTGGTGGGGCGGGGTGGAGTGCTGGTGCTGCTCGGGAGCGCGCTCGGCATCGTCGCGGCGCTCATCCTGGCGCGGCTGCTGTCCGCGTTCCTGTACGGGGTGAGCGCGGTGGATCCGTTGTCGCTCGCTGCCGCCACCCTGGCGCTGCTGGCCGTGGGGGTCGCCGCGGCGCTGCTGCCCGCGTGGCGCGCCAGCCGTCTCGATCCCGCCGCCGTGTTCCGCGAGAGCTAGACTCTCTCCAGAGGAGAACCCCATGCCGTCCCCCGCCAGCACGACGTCCGACGCGCCCCTCGGCACCTTCGAGGAGCAGGTGCTGCTTGCCGTGCTGCGCACCGGGCGGGCCCCCGAGGGAAGTGGCGCCTATGGGATGGCCGTCCGCCGGGAGTTGGAGGAGGTGGCCGGGCGTGAGGTGGCGATCGGCGCGGTGTACGCCACGCTGGACCGGCTCGAGGCGAAGGGGCTGGTCACCTCGGAGCGAGGGGACGCGGGCGCTGGAGGCTCCCGGCGGATGTTCGCCGTCACGCCTCGGGGAGCGCGTGCGCTGGCGGACTCGCGCGAGATGCGCGAGCGGCTCTGGCACGGCGTCGACCTCGTACCACTGCTTGCCGGTGGAAATGCACGGGGTGGCACTTGACCTATAGAAGGTGCCACCCCGGAGCAGGGCGATACCTCCAAAGTGGTATGCCCCCGATACGGGTGCTGTGTTGGACCGAGGCTGCGCCTCGATGTCATGGTGCGTCGCATGAGAGCACTGTCCGTCTTGCTGTGGCTGTTCGCTGGAACAGCCTTGGCGCAGGAGGAGGCTGTGAGCCCCCCTGTCTCCAGTGAGGCTTCGACCCAAGACGCGCGCATGGAGCTGGGCCTGCAGGCGGGCTACGCATGGGGCACAGACAACGAAGCCATTGTCCATGACGGGGGAGGCGCCCGGCTCCAGCTGCTCGCACGGCTCGGCTCCTATGTCGCTCTCGGGCCGGAGGTGGCCCTGTACGCCCATGCTGGCTCTCGGATCCAGATCGACGCGGGCGAAGTCGGCCACCTCAAGAATGAGGCCCTCTTCCAGCTCGGGGGAGTGGTGCGCCTCGTAGCGTACGTGGGCCGTGTCAGTCCCGCTTTCGTGGGAGGACTTGCTTGGTACAGGGCCGAGGACAGCCGGATCGGATTTTCCGTGGGGGTGGAGGTGGGACTGAACTTCGTGGACTGGCTGCCCCTGGTCGTCGACGCGCGCTACCACGACGACTTCGACATCGACCAAGCCAACAACAATTTCCGGACGCTGGGACTGGGCACACGCCTGTCCTGGTGAGGCGTAGACGCAGTCCATCACGCCCCAACCCCAGTCCGTCGGCCCTTTGGGGTGAGTGGTCAGCGCCACCAGCAACAAGGGGTGAGAGCAGTAAGGCCGTTGGCGGCGGCAGTCGAGGTGATCTCAATGCACAGCGGATGCCTGGAATGAGTCCCGGCGGAGCGACACGCAGCAGAGACCAGGCAGAGAGCGACACTCCGGTTTCCACTGGTCTCAGGTGTTACCACCCAGCGCCGTGATCACCTCTCCGGGGGGAGGAAGGCGAACACCCGCGCCGGGGCGCCGCTGCCATCCTTCACGAACAGCGGCGAGACGACGAGGAAGGCTCCGACGGGAGGCAGCGCCGAGAGATCCGCGAGGTTCTCGATGTGGTAGCCGCCCCCCGTCAGGAAGTCCTTGTGCTGCTCGAAGGTGGCGCTGGGGCCTGGGTCCGTGGAGAGGGTGTCGATACCGATGGCCCGCACCTGGCGCAGGCGCAGCAGGCGGCTGGCGGCCAGGGAGAGGCCGGGGAAGTGCATGACGCCGGCCGCATCCGCATTGCGGTAGCGCTGCTCGTCGGGCCAGCGCGCGGCCCAGCCGGTGCGGATGAGCACCAGATGCTGGGGCTGCAGTGGACCATGCTCGCGCTCCCACGCCTCGATGTCCGCGGTGGACACCTCGTAGTCCGGGTTGCTGGCCACCTGTGCGGTGACATCTACCACCGCGGCCGGGCCCCTCAGCACGTCCGGGGGGAGCCTGTCCACAGAGGCCGAGCCCGCGGCAAAGTGGGCCGGCGCGTCCACGTGGGTGCCGATGTGCTCCCCGAGCTCGAGTTGGCGGATGAAGTAGCCATCACGCTCGACAGTGCCCTGCACCTTCGCGCTGAGGCGCGTTCCGCCCGGGAAGACGGGCATGTCCGGGGTGAGCGGGTGGCCGAGATCGACGACCCGTGCGCGCGAGAGCCACTCGGCCGGGGTCTGCGACTCGCGGCCACTGGGGCCCGAGGTGGCGCAGGCCCCCAGCAGCAGGGCCAGGGGGAACAGCAGGAGCTTCCAGTATCCGGTATGCATGGAGGTGATCCTCGTCGGGGCAGCAGAACCGGCGAGAGGGTAGATCATGGCGACGGGGCCTCGCTGAAGCGTCAGGCGAGAGAGCAGGAAACTTGCGAGGCTACAGCGCTGTATCACCATGTGCGCATGCTCCCTTCCCGCCCTGTTCGCAGTGCTCGCAGTCTGTCGCTCCTGCTCGGAAACCGCCTGAACGTCCACACCGCGGACGTCTCCACGGGCGGCTTCAGCGTGGAGGCTCCCTTCGTCTTCCTGCCGGGCTCGTTGCTCCACGGCACCTTCGAGGTCGCCGGTCGCGAGCTGCCCTTCCGCGGGGAGGTGGTCTGGGCTCAAGCCGCCAGCCAGCCCCAGTCGCCCAGCCGCATGGGCGTGCGCTTCACCGAGGTTCCTGCCGAGGCTCACGGCTTCCTCGCCGGGTAGCGGCAGGCGCCTCAGTCCCTCATCACGCCCGCGAGCGTCAGGATCTTCAGCAGATCCTTGGCCCGGCTGCTGCCTTGCGACACCTGCCTGCGCAGCTCGCTCCCCAGGGCGGGCGTGTAGGCCTCGATGGCCGCGCGCTGGAGATCATCCTCGGCGAAGCCCAGGTTCTCCAGCGCCTTCCCGAGCAGCTCGAGCCCCCGCGGATCCTTCAGCCGCACCAGTGCCGCAGTGCCCGAGCCCAGTGCGTGAGGGCACCGCACCGCCAGCTCATAGGCCATGTCCGCCACCTCTCGCGTCTCGAGGTAGCCCAGCATCGCCAGACCCTGGGACCCGAACGTTCCCCGGCAGAAGACGTAGCTCTCGATCTGGGCCCGCGCGACCTTGCTGCCCTGCCGCGCGGCGGCCTCCAGCTCCTTCTCCTGCGCAAAGGTGTCACCCTCTCGGAATGTCACCTTCACCGGCACCTCGTAGCCGGCGTTGACCAGCTCCGCGGCCAGCTTATTCCGCTCCTGCTCCGGGTAGCGCGTCAGATCCCTCACGGCTCGGCGCGCGGCCGCGTCCCGGGTCGAGAGGGGCAGCAGGCGCTGCTGGGTGATCGGAACCACCAGTCCATGCAGGTAGGTGCCACGCTTCGCCAGCGCGTCATACAGCGCGAGCGCGCACGGCGGCGCCAGGTGCGATCGCTCTTCAGCTCCACGCATCACCGTCACGGTGAAGTCGTCGTTGCTGCGCGCCCACCCGGACACCTGATAGCTGCCCTTGGCCATCCCCTCGACGAGGGTGCTGGCCACCATGCCTGCATCCTCACAGCGCGGCTGCTGCACCGTCCCCTCCAACCTCCGGGCGAGCCGCCCCGCTTCTTCGTCCACCTGATCGCCGGTACGGAACTTGGCGCAGTGCGAGGTGCTCTCGACCCACTCCAGCACGCGCGGTGCCTTCTCCTTCTCCAGCCGCTTCAAGGCCCCGGGCAGCGCCCCAGGCACACCCGCCGAGGCGAGGAGCGCCATGGCCCGATCGAAAGGCTTCTTCGCGCCGAGCATCCCCTCACGCAGGGCCTTGTCCTCCAGGAGGATCTCCATGGCCAGCTTCGCCGCGCTCTGCGGTAGCTCCTGTCCCCTCATGCCGTAGGGATGGTACGGCAGCGCGCGCATCATCATCATCTGACACTTCAGCTCCGTCGCCGCGATGGCCAGCGCTGCACGCTCTCCGCCCATCCGCGCCGCCTTCGAGAGCACGTCGTAGCCAGCGGCTCCGTTCGAGCGCAGCAGGGAGGCGGCCTTCTTGGCGTGCTCGGGATCGTCGAGCTGGAAGACGGCCTCCCAGAGCGCGCTGTCATCAGCGGCTCGGGCGGGCCCCACGAGGACGAGCAAGGCAAAGCAGAGGACGGGGTAGCGCATGGAGACACTCTCAAGAGGTCAGGGGACGTCGAAGCCCTTCGGCGGCACGATCTGCGAGTACTCCCGTTGCCGCTGCTCCTCGAGCTGGACGTCTTGGGCGAAGGTGGCACGCATGTACTGCCGGAGATCCTGCTGAGTGAAGCCTGCGCCCACCAGGGTGAGGAAGCTCCGCAGGTCATCGCCGAGCTCACTCGCGTACGGGTAGCGCTCGTTCACATCCGGAGCCAGCGCCCGGAGGATGATCCGCTCCAGGATCTTGGGGATGAGGCGGTTGTGCGTGGAGGGCGGCGCCACCTGGACCTCACGCGTCATCCTTACGAGTTCGTAGGGACTGTCACTCACGAAGAGCCGCTGGCCCGTGAGCAGCTCGTACAGACACACGCCGGTGGCGAACACGTCCGAGCGCCGATCCACCGGCAAGCTGTCGATCTGTTCCGGACTGATGTAGCCGAACTTGCCCTTGATGATGCCGGGCTGGGTCTGCGTCACCCGGCCCGCCGCCTTGGCGATCCCGAAGTCGATGACCTTCACCTCGCCCTCGAAGGAGAGGAGGACGTCCTGCAGGGAGAGGCCTCGGTGGACGATGTTCAGGTCCCGCCCCATCCCATCCTTCTTCCGGTGGGCGGAGTCCAACCCGGCGCACATCTCGGCGATGCAGTAGCAGACCAGGGGGATCGGCGCGGGCTTGCCCGCTTTGCGCTGGTGCTCGAAGAGATCTCCCAGGGACTTGCCAGGGATGTACTCCATCGACAGGAAGGGCTCTGAGTCGACCTGCCCCAACTCGAAGATCTGCGCGATGTTGGGGTGGAGCAGCTGGAGCCCCAGCTGTCCCTCGTCGAGGAACATCGAGACGAACTCCTCGTCGACCGACAACATCGGGAGGATCCGCTTGAGCGCCACCACCCGCCCGAGCCCCTCACCGCCAAACCTCTTCGCGCGCCACACCTCGGCCATGCCTCCGAGGCCGACGCGATCGAGGAGCAGGTAGTCCCCGAAGGGAGTGGGGGAGGGACTTCGGGGGGACGTCACCATGGGCAGCGCCTCCGAGGTGGGATTTCGATTCTGCCAGTTTAAATAATTTTTAATGAGATGTCCTTGATTCCAGCTCCTCTAGAGAGGCATGGGGCCAAGGCCCTGGTTCATCCACCGCTGTTCTCAGAGGGAGTCCCCGTTGAAGACCTCGTTCCATGAAGGCAGGAGCCTGTTCGTCGCGCTGTGCATGGCTGGAGCCGGACTGACGGCGTGTGGCCCCGACACGGAGTGGATCCCGGAGGAAGTCACGGGGTCCACGGAGCAGGCCCTCACCGAGGGAGCTCCGCTCACGACCCACTCCGCGAGCTGTCTCCAGCTGCAGGACCAGAACACCTGGAGCGCCTATCCCTCGTACATGACGCCCGTGGGCCCCGCGCTCGGGCTGGATGACATCGTCCTGGATCTCAACCGCGTGGGCCCCGTGCTCTCCACCAGCCGTCCGCCGGCCGTGGGCTACAAGGGCGGCTTCCGCTGGAATGACGGCGACATGGCCACCACGGAGTGGATTCCCCAGGGCATGACCGCGGGCGTCTCCGGCAGTGCCAACGTCGCCATTGTCGCCTGGCACTACGCGCCCACTACCAGCCCGGACAAGGGCGTGCGGATTTCCGTGGCGGACATCTCGGACATGTCGGCGAGCGCGGTGAACTACCGGCACATCCTCCTGGTGCGGCCCACCAGCTCCGGCAACTTCACCACCATCCCCGAGCACGGGGGCGGCCTCACCTGGTTCGGCAACTACCTCTATATGGCGGACACCTCCGATGGCATCCGCGTGTTCGACCTCACGCAGATCCGCGAGGTGAACGCCAGCGCCACGTGCGAGGCAGCGCTCGGCCGCGTGGGCTCGGTGTGGTGCGCCTATGGGTACAAGTACGTGCTGCCGCAGGTGAGTGCGTACGTGGTGCCTGCATCCATCGTCAGCCCGTGCCGCCCCAAGTTCTCCTTCCTGGGCAAGGACACGCGCGGCACCACGCCGGTGGTGCTCTCGGGCGAGTACTGCAACAACACCGGCACCTCGTGCCCGTATGACGGCACCACGCCGGGGCTCGGCGGGCGGCTCTACCGCTGGCCCATGGACGTCGCCACGAATCGCCTCAAGACGGTGAACGGCCTGGTGGCACCCGAGAAGGCCTACATCATGAACGAGCCCAACGTGCAGGGGGTGGCTCCGATCATGACCTCGACGTCGACCAGCTCGTACTGGCTGAGCTCGACGCGCTACGGCGGCGCGCTCTTCAAGGTGTCCACGAGCGCCTCGCGCACGGCATACCTGTCGGGGAGCCTCCAGTGGGCGCGAATGCCCGAGGGCATGCACGCCACGGGCAGCGGCACCAACCTGTGGACAGTCACCGAGGGCGTCAGCGGTGTGACGTCCCCGGCCACTGGCGGGCGTGTGGTCTTCTACTCGGCGCAGTCCTCGCTGGACTGACGGGGAACGGAAGGCTCAGAGGGCCCAGCGGAAGGACATGCGGAGCTGGCAGGTGCCTTCCACCGTCCGGTGGCTACCGGCGCGTGGCGGAGGCGCCCATGAGCGCCTCGGCCTGGGTCACGAGCTTGAGGAACTCTTTGCGCTCGGCCTGGCCCTCGGAGGCCCCCTCCGCGAGCTTGCGCGCGGTGACCAGGCTCCAGCTCTTCGCCGCTGGGCTGTGGCGCAGGATGTCCGCCGAGGACGCCACCGCCAGCGCGAAGCGGAAGTCCGAGGAGGCCCCCTCCACCGACGAGCGCAGCATGCCCCGCTCGAAGGGGAAGCTCTGCTCGGCGGCCTCGGTGCCGTTGGGCGCCTTGGCACGGATGCGCACCGTGGCCAGCGGCGCCTGCTCACCGGTCAGCTCCACCTCATAGAGCGCGGTGACGTTGTGGCCCGCGCCGATCTCGCCCGCGTCCACCTTGTCGTTGCGGAAGTCGCGGTCCGCCACGTTGCGGTTCTCGTAGCCCACCAACCGGTAGCGGCGCACCGCCTCCGGGTTGAACTCCACCTGGATCTTCACGTCCTTGGCGATCACCTCGATCGTACCCGTGAGCTGCGTCTCGAAGACCTTCTTCGCCTCCTGGTAGCTGTCCACATAGAAGGAGTTGCCGTTGCCCTTGTCCGCCAGCTTCTCCATCAGGTCATCGCGGTAGTTGCCCATGCCGAAGCCCACGGTGGTCATCGTCACGCCCTCGGCCACGTAGTTCCGGATGTTCTCCAGCATGGACTCGGCGGAGAGGTTGGGCCCGATGTTGGTGTCACCATCCGTGAGGACGATGACGCGGGAGACCACGTTGCCACCGACCTTCTTCACCGCGTGGCGGTATGCCATCTCCATGCCAGAGCCCATGGCCGTGCCACCACCCGAACTGAGCGACTCGATCGCCGCGTAGATGCGCTGCTGATCCGTGGCGGGCGTGGGCGCCAGCACGTCCCGCGTGGAGCCCGCGTAGGTGACGATGGCCACCGTGTCGTTCTCGTTGAGGTTCTTCACCGCGATCTTCATCGACTCCTTGACCAGCGGCAGCTTGTCCGCCGACTGCATGGAGCCGCTGGTGTCCACCAGGAAGACGAGGTGCGCCGCCTTGCGCTGCGAGCGCGAGACGACCTTGCCCTGCACGCGCACGCGCATAAAGTGACGGCCCTGGGCGAACGGAGAGGGCGCGCCCTCGAGGTGCACGGTGAAGGCGCCCTTCTCGGGCGCGGCATAGCGGTACTTGAAGTAGTTGACGAACTCCTCGACGCGCACGGCCTCGGGCGGGGGCAGGTTGCCCTGCATCAGGTAGCGGCGCGCGAGCGAGTACGAGGCGGTGTCCACGTCCACCGCGAAGGTGGAGAGCGCGTCCTCCCGCGCATCGGTGAAGGGATTGGCCTCGTGGGCCTCGAACTTGTTGCCCTGGGAGATCGTCTCACGGGCGTCGCCACTGTGGACCAGGACCTTCTCCGGCTCGGGGGTCGAGGGCATGGGCTTCGGCTCGGCATGGACAGTGGGAGCCTTCATCAACAACGGCTTTGCGGGCTTGGCGCGCAAGAGGCCAGAGGAGGGCGGAGGAGGAGGGGGAGCGTCCACGGAGGGCTGGCCCATCGCACCCGTGGGAGCGGCGAGCGCATCCTTCCTGTCGGACTCGGTGGAGAGGCTAGCGCCCAGCACACCGCCCAGCACACCGCCCTCGACACGGCCCTCAACAATGCCCTCCACGTCGCCCTCGACGCTCTCTCCATCTCCACCCATGTCCGCCGGTGCGGACTGGGACTCGGCCTGGAGGCGATCGACCTCTCTGGTCGCGGATGCCACCGCCATGGTGGATTCCTGAGTCGCCTTGGTGGCGCACCCGGGGATGAGGCTCACGGCGAGGAAGGTGCTTCCCCAGCGGGACAGACGGCGCAGGGTGGACTGGGACATGTGGACTCCACGATCGAAGGGACGCGACTCGAACGCACGAGCCCTTTATTCGGGTCTAAGCACCGCGCGGATATTCAATCGCACCGGTCGGCCTGAGTGGCGCCAGCACGAAAAAGCTCAGGGATTCCGCCAGGATTCCGGTTGCACCAGGCCTTCGAGGCCCACGTTCATGGAGCGCACGCGAGGCCGGGCTCGGGGGCCTCCTGATCCTGGAGGTTGTGCAGCCAGACACAACGCGGCTCAGCCTGGAGCGACGCCCCGGCGCTCCACATCGTTCGCCTGGAGCCCTCGGAAGCCCAGCGCCTCGGTGAACCGGAGGAACTCCTTTGCGGGGAGGCTCCCCCCGGTGGCCTGGGTGTGGCCGTGGGCGAACTCGCCCTCGAAGGGTGGCAGGTCGAGCTCGCGCAGGAAGGCGATGAGATCCAACGGCTCGCGGCTGCGCACCGCGAAGTTCACTCGCCCGGGCAGGTAGCCCGCGTTGGCGGCGATGATGATGTGCTCGGGGAATCGCTGGGCCCAGCGGACCGCCACCAGCGGGTGGACCTGGGCGCCAGAGCTGAACAGCAGCAGCGCCACGTTGCCAGCGATCCGGGGGGGCGCCTTGGCGCAGCGGGCCACCTCGCGCTGGACCTCCAGGCGGCAGTCTCGGAGCGCGTCCACGCCAGGGACTCGGCCCTCGGTGATGTCCGCGGCGCTGCCGGCGCGCATCAGCACCTCAAGCGCCAGGGACGCGGCGAAGTGGGAGGAGCGGCGCGCGGCATTGAGGAGGGCGACCGCCTCTGTCACGGCCTTGCGCCCCGCACGGCGCAGTGCGTCTTTGAGGAAGGGCAGGGGAGCGTCCGCCCCGAGATCCGCGACGGTCCCCATCACGGCCAGCCACTCCAGAGGCCCTGGGATGACCAGCGGTGCGACGAGCGCATAGGTCAGCAGGCTCGAAGGAGCGACGGGCAGGTGGCCGGCGCTGGAGAGCACCAGGACCCCCTCAGGGAACTCGGTGGAGGGGTGATGGTCGACGAGGAGCGTGGGCAGCCCTGAGACGATGGGCCCGGCGCGGCTGCCCATGTCGAGGACCACGAGCGCCTCGGCGCCAACCTGGCTCAGCCGCTCCTGGAATGCGGGCGAGTGAGCGTGCTCTCCCTTACCCGGGAGCCGAGAGGTGGTGCGGGCCCCGAGCATCCGGATCGCCCTGAGGGCGAGCACGCCGGAAGACAGCCCGTCCACATCCGTGTGCGGCGCGACGAGGACGTGCCGATCCCTCTGTTGCTCCAGGAAACGACGTGCGCTCGCCAGCGCCTCGGCGGGGGCGGGCCACCCTGGATCCCCTGTCAGTCCCAGCAGCATGAGTTCAAGCTGTAGCGCCGGGCAGTCCAGCGCGAGGGCACGGGTGAGCCGCCCGCCCGCTCCCCGAGCAGGGATCCAACGTTTCAGGATGCCTTCAGACGACAGTTCTTCTAGGGTCGCCCGCCATGATCCGAACCCCCTCCCTGCTATGTACCGTGCGTGCGGCCTGCGTGGCCGCGCTCCTCTCCGCCCTGCCGGTGGCGGCTCAGGGCCAGGCGCCCGCGAGCCCCGCCCCCAAGGGCCAGCCCACCGCCGCGGACGCCAAGACGTTCGCCGAGCGCGTCAACGCGGACCTCAAGCGCCTCTGGATCAAGCAGGCAACCGCCGAGTGGATCAAGTCCACCTACATCACCGACGACACCGAGCGGAACGCGGCCTTCGTCAACGAGGAAGTCCTCGGCTACATGAACCAGGCCATCAAGGACTCACGCCGCTTCGAGGGCCTGAAGCTGGATCCGGACACGGCGCGCACCATCCATCTGCTGAAGGTGAGCTCCGCCATCGCCGCGCCCTCGGACGCGCAGAAGCGCTCCGAGCTGGCCACCATCGCCGCGAAGCTCGAGGGCCTCTACGGCAAGGGCAAGTACTGCAAGAAGGACAAGGCCGGGAAGGAGTCCTGCAAGGATCTCGGCGAGCTGGAGGACGTGCTGTCCACCAGCCGCAGCTACGACCAGCTGCTGGAGGCGTGGAGCGGCTGGCACTCCATCTCTCCGCCCATGCGCCCGCTCTATGAGCGCTTCGTGGCGCTCGGCAACGAGGGCGCCAAGGAGATCGGCTTCGCCAACATCGGCGATCTCTGGAAGTCCGCCTATGACATGTCGCCCGACGCCTTCGAGAAGGACACCCAGCGCCTGTGGCAGCAGGTGAAGCCGCTCTATGACGATCTCCACTGCTACGTGCGCGCCCGTCTCGCCAAGAAGTACGGCGCGGACAAGGTGCCCGCGGGCAAGCCCATCCCGGCGCACCTGCTGGGCAACATGTGGTCCCAGGAGTGGGCCAACATCTACCCGCTGGTGGAGCCGTACCCCGGCCAGGCCAGCCTGGATGTGACGGCGGCGATCAAGAAGCAGCGCTACGATCCGATCAAGATGGTGAAGATGGGCGAGAGCTTCTTCACCTCGCTGGGGCTCAAGCCGCTGCCGGCCTCCTTCTGGGAGCGCTCGCAGTTCAGCAAGCCGCGCGATCGGGACGTCGTGTGCCACGCCAGCGCGTGGGACGTCACCTATAGCAACGATCTGCGCATCAAGATGTGCATCAAGCCCACCGAGGAGGATCTCATCACCATCCACCACGAGCTCGGGCACAACTACTACTTCACCTACTACTACCAGCTGCCCGTGATCTATCAGGCCGGCGCCAATGACGGCTTCCACGAGGCCATCGGCGACGCGATCACCCTCTCCATTACCCCGTCCTACCTCAAGCAGATCGGCCTGCTGAAGGACGTGCCGAAGAACGAGAAGAACCTCATCAACCTCCAGCTGAAGGACGCGCTGGAGAAGGTGGCCTTCCTGCCCTTCGGCCTGCTGATCGATCAGTGGCGCTGGGACGTCTTCTCCGGCAAGACGGCGCCGGCCGACTACAACAAGGCCTGGTGGGCGCTGCGCGAGAAGTACCAGGGCGTGGGCGCGCCCGTGGCCCGCACCGAGCAGGACTTCGACGCGGGCGCCAAGTACCACGTGCCCGCAAATGTTCCGTATACACGTTACTTCCTGGCCCGCATCCTCCAGTTCCAGTTCCACAAGGCGCTGTGCGAGGCCGCCGGCTACAAGGGCTCCCTGCACGAGTGCTCCATCTACGGGAACAAGAAGGCTGGCAAGCGGCTCCAAGCCATGCTCGAGCTGGGGGCCAGCAAGCCGTGGCAGGAGGCCCTGTTCGCCATGACGGGCCAGCGCCAGATGGATGCCACCCCCCTGATCGAGCACTTTGCCCCCCTGCGTACGTGGCTCCAGGAGCAGAACAGAGGACAAACGTGCGGTTGGTAGCTTTCCTGTGTAGACACCGGTAGCGGGGCCGCTTACATTTTGAGCGCTCTATCGGGTTTTTTCTCGAAGGGACCGGACGGCGATTTTCGCGTCCGGAGAAGACGAAAGAAGAAGAGAAATGGCTACTGGTACTGTGAAGTGGTTCAACGATGCGAAGGGCTTTGGTTTCATCACTCAGGATGGCGGAGGTGAGGACGTGTTCTGTCACCACACCGCGATCAACATGGATGGCTTCCGCACCCTCCAGGAGGGGCAGAAGGTCCAGTTCGAGGTGACGAAGGGCCCCAAGGGCTTGCAGGCCCAGAACGTGCGCGCGGCCTAGTCCAGCTCTCGTTCTTCGTTGCACAGGGGGGTCCGATCCGAGAGGGTCGGGCCCTCATCGTTTCTGGAGGCCTCGTTGCGAATGTTCCCGTCCCGCTCCGCCCGCCTGCTCCCCCTGCTGACCCTGCTCGGTTGCGCGACCGCGCAGACCGGCGCTCCCTCGGTAGAGGCCGAGCCCTCGGGGCAGGCGGCGCCTGCTTCCTCGGAGGCTTCACCCATGACTTCCTCGCCGAGCCCCGCTGCTCCCTCGCCCTGGAAGAAGGCAGACACCTCCGCCCTGAAGGCAGAGCTGGTGGCGAAGCATGGCGAGGCCCAGCGCGCCCGCATCGAGCGCGGCGTGGACCAGGTGGCCGCGCAGTGGCGTGAAGAGGACGGGGACCTGGGGGCCTTCGTCCGTGAGCACTTCCTCGCCGATCCGAAGGCCCTGGACGCCACGTTCGCGCGCCTGGAGCGGATCTTCGAGCAGCTCGACGGCCACTTCAACGAGCTGGGCCGCGAGCTGCGGTGGGCCACGGATCTGGATCTGGGGCCGCTGCTGCCGGTGGATCCGCTGCTGGCGGCGTACGATCCCAGCGCGCACGTCACCGACGATCTGTTCAAGTCGAAGATCGGCTTCGTGGTGCTGCTGAACTTCCCGCTCACCACGCTGGCCGAGCGAGCCGCGAACGCCAAGAATTACACGCGGCGCCAGTGGGCCGAGGCGCGGCTGGCGAGCCGCTTCTACCGCCGGGTGCCGGCGGCCGTGCAGCAGGAGGTGTCACGCGCGGGTGCGGCGGCGGATCTCTACATCGCCGAGTACAACGTGTGGATGCACCACGTGGTGGACGGGAAGGAGCGCAAGCGGCTCTTCCCCAAGGGCCTGCGCCTCATCAGCCACTGGAACCTGCGGGATGAGCTGAAGGCGGACTACACGGACAAGGCGCAGGGGCTGGCGAAGCAGCGGCTGATCGTCAAGGTGATGGAGCGCATCGTCACGCAGACGATCCCGGCGATCGTCATCGACAACCCGCGGGTGGACTGGGATCCGTTCACGAACACCGTCGCCGTGGCGCCGGCGGACACGGTGGAGGCCAACGCCCCCGAGCGCCCGGCCAAGGTGGATCCAGCGCCCGAGCCGGACACTCGGTACGCCAAGCTGCAGGCGCACTTCCACGCGGCGCGCAAGGTGGATCCGTACGTGCCGGTGGCGCCCACGCAGATGGCCCGCACCTTCGAGTTCCAGCGCGAGATCCCCGAGGAGCGGGTGAAGGCGCTGCTGACGCAGGTGCTCACCTCACCGCTGGTGCCGCGGGTGGCGAAGCTCATCGAGCAGCGGCTGGGGCGCAAGCTGGAGCCGCAGGATCTGTGGTTCAACGGGTTCCGGCCGGGCGCCTCGCGCTCGGAGGCGGAGCTGGACAAGCTCACGCGGCAGCGCTACCCGACGGCCGAGGCCTTCGCCAAGGACATCCCCCGGATCCTGCAAGGGCTGGGCTTCACGAAGGAGCGCGCGGCGTACCTGGCCGCGCGCATCCTGGTGGATCCCTCGCGCGGGGCGGGCCACGCGATGCAGGCGATGCGGCGGGGGGACTTCCCCCACCTGCGGACGCGGGTGGAGAAGGAGGGGATGAACTACAAGGGCTACAACATCGCCGTGCACGAGCTGGGGCACAACGTGGAGCAGGTGTTCTCGCTCTACGACGTGGACCACACGCTGCTGCAGGGGGTGCCCAACAACGCGTTCACGGAGGCGCTGGCCTTCGTCTTCCAGGCGCGGGATCAGGAGCTGCTGGGACTGGGCAAGCCGGACGCGACGGCCGAGCGCGAGCGGGTGCTCAGCGACTTCTGGGCCACGTGGGAGATCGCGGGCGTGGCGCTGGTGGACACCGCGGTGTGGCACTGGATGTACGAGCACCCGGACGCCACACCGGCGCAGCTGCGGGAGGCGACGGTGGCGATCGCGAAGGAGCTCTGGGACCGGTACTACGCGCCGGTGCTGGGCGGGACGGGCACGCCGCTGCTGGGCATCTACAGCCACATGATCGCCTATCCGATGTACCTGCCCGACTACCCCCTGGGGCACCTGATCGCGTTCCAGATCGAAGAGCACCTGCACAAGAAGGGGCCCCTGGGGGCGGAGTTCGAGCGGATGGCGCGCACCGGGGCGGTGACGCCGGATCAGTGGATGGTGACGGCCACGGGCTCGCCGATCAGCGCCGATCCGCTGCTGCGGGCCACCGAGGCCGCGCTCGGGCGCTGACCTCGGGGCCTTGGGGTGCTGCTACTTCCCGCCAGCCGTATTGCCGGGGATGCTGACCAGCTCCACCTCGAACTGGAGCACGGCGTTGGGGGGGATCTTCGAGCCCGGGGGCGGGCGATCCCCGTAGGCCTTCGCGGCGGGGCACACCAGCTTCGCCTTCCCACCCACCTTCAACTTCTGGACGCCCTCCGTCCAGCAGGGGATGACGCCGTTGAGGGGGAACTCGGCGACCTGGTTGCGCTTGTAGGAGCTGTCGAACTCCTCGCCCGTCATCAGGGTGCCTCGGTAGTGGACGGCCACGGTGTCCGTGGACTTGGGGCTGGGGCCGGAGCCGGCCTGCAACTCCTTGTAGATGACGCCCGAGGGGAGCTTCTGGGCTCCCTTCTCCTGGGCTGCCCTCTCGAGGAACGTGTCGTTGGCCTTCCCCTGCCGCCCGCGGGCGAGCCCTTGCACCCTCGGGCCATACTGCTCCACGTCCACGGCCGAGGGAGTGCCGAGGGTGGCATCGGAGAGGCCCTTCTTGATGACCTCCAGCTCCGCGGGGCTCAGACCCAAGACCCCCATCTGCTTTCCGAACTGGTACCCGAGCACATAGAGGGTCTTCTCGTCATCCGTCTGGGGCTGCCCGGGAGTGGACTGTGCCGCGGTGGGTGCGGGCTTCGCCTTGCCCTGGGCTTCTGCCTCGGAGGCCAGGAGGCCGCCCATCACCATCGTCGCCAGCAACATCGTTCGCATGCTTCCTCCTCTTCACAGGAGGCGCGAGAATACAGGGCTCCTCATGAGCCTCCGAGCGCGATTTCACGGTTCCTGCAGTGCGCCAGCCACAGTCGACACCCGCACCATGCTGCCGTGGGATGGAACGCCCAGGTCATTCACCAGGAAGAGCTGGTAGTAGCCCGGCGGCGCCACGGTGTTGCCTGGCGGAGCGGTGATCGTGAGGCTCCCGGTGCCGCGTGTGAAGCCCAGGGTGATGAGCCGCTGGTTCTGATCGAAGGAGTGCGTCACCGAGCCCAGGGCGATGAGCGTCACCTTCACGATGCGGGCGGCCTCCGGTGTCCCCACGGTGAAAGTCGTCCCTGGAGTCACCACGCCTGGCGCCGAGCTGACTGTCGGCCGCGCTCCCTTGAAGAGGTAGGGAGGCGAGAAGATCTCCGCGGACCGCGCATGGCGCCCACCCGCGCTCAGCACACGCCCGTCCGGCAGCAGCAGCGCGGTGGCATGGTAGCCGCGATAGATGCTGTTGCTGGCGAGCCGTGTCCAGCGGTTCGTGACAGGGTTCCACACCTCCGCGTGGAAGACCCGAGCGCCTGCGTTGTCGAAGCCGCTGCCGCTGCTGCCGCCCGTGACGAGCACCGTGCCGTCAGGCAGCAGTGTCGCGTTGTGCTGCCGCCGGCGCACGCTCATCGAAGCCACGTACCGCCATGTCGGTGATGCCACATTGAGATCGATCAGCTCCACGGTGGCAGTCGGCGGATCGCCTCCACCGATGATGACCACCGTGCCATCGAGCATCACCGCCGGCCCGTAGCTCCGGCCTCCGAAGAGGCTGGAGGGCCCTGAGCTCCAGGAGCCGGTCCCATTCGGATCCATGAAGCGCGTGGCTCGCCACGGCGCGGCGAAGAAGAGCCTTCCGTTGGGAGCCAGGAACATCCGCGGGTAGTACGGCATGTCCAGCCGAGCGGACGTCATCGTCCTCCAGGTCCGGGACGCCGCCAGGTACCGCTGTGGGATCTCGTTGATGTCGCTGACGCCATTGATCTCACCGCTGAGCACCATCACGTCCCCATTGGGGAGGGTGACGTTCGTGGGGTACCAGCGCCCGGCGTTCATGTCTGGCAGGCGGCTCCATGTACCCGTGAACGGATCGAAGAGGCTCGCGTCGTTGAGCCCCACATGGCTCGCGATGTGCCCGCCCGTCACCAACAGCCGGCCGTCCGCGAGGTACGAGTGCCCAGCGCAGAAGATGTTGTAGCCCGCGGTAGGCAGGGCGCTGAGGGTGTTGGTGACGGGGTCCCAGCGTCGCGGCGGATCGTCCCCCTCGTCGAACTCGCCAAAGAACATCACCTTGCCGTCGGGCTGCAGACTGGTGTGGGTGGCGGAGAGGGGCCAGGCCATGACGCTCGACCATTGCCCCACCTCCGCAGGGGTCTGTGCCTCCGCAGGGGCTGGCAGGACTGCACACCCGACAAGCCCTACCGCGAGCACCTTCAACCATCGAGAGCAGGGCTGCACCGCCATGGAGCCTCCGAGTGGGTGGCTGCTGTCCACAGCGACACAACCTAAGGGGGAACCCTGGCCCGCCAATCCGTCCCGGCGTCTGAGGAAGTGGTGGCCAGGAAGAAGCCCGCGCCGGACTGTTGGGTGAAGTCACGTCCTACCGGACTGCTGCACGGCTGGGCGGGGGAGGCCTCGCATCCCCAGGTTGACGACGGTCCCCCTTCAGGCCCAGGAGGTTTCAATGAGGTGCTGGCGTCCGTTCTTCGTGGTGCTGGCGCTGCTCTCCGGAATCACCGTCCATTCCCAGGAACCCCTCCCGGAGGAAGAAGCCGGGGGCGCGAGCTCCCTCCAGGACGCCCGGGGCTGGAAGCCGTGTGGAAGGAGGGCCGCCCTGTTGGATCCCTCGACGGGAGCGGTGGGCCTCGGGCCGAGCGAGCTGGTGCACGGAGACCAGGTGCTGCTCTTCACCGAGGAGGATGGCGAGAACGGGCTCGACCTATGGAAGAGCAGCGGCACCCAGGGGGAAGGGATCTCCCTCGTGAAGGACTTCTCTCCCGAGCTGACGGGCATCAGCCCCATGGAGCTCACCCGCGTGGGGACGCGAGTCTTCTTCGCCGCCGAGGATGCGGAGCATGGGCGGGAGCTCTGGGTGAGCGACGGCACCACCGGCGGCACCCAGGGGGTGAAGGACCTCTGGCCCGGTCCGATAGGCTCGTTCCCGCGGTCGCTGTTCTCATTCGGCGGCCTGCTCTACTTCTCCGCGGGAGATGAGGAGCATGGGCATGAGCTGTGGCGCAGCGATGGCACGCCCATGGGCACCTTCCAGGTCGAGGATCTGGAGCCGGGCCCTGAGGGCACCCACCCCCAAGGCTTTGTCCGGGGAAGCGGAGGAGCGCTCTATTTCCTCATCGACCGCGGCGGCTTCTTCCGAGCGTTGATGCGGAGCGATGGAGGGCCCGGTGCTGTGGAGCTGTTCCGGGTGCCCAGCACGAACCTCCTGGAGTCACTGACCCCCGTGGGCCAGCGGCTGTTCTTCATCACGGGCGACAGCCACGAGCTCATGGCCGAGCTGATGGTGACGGAGGGTGGAGCGCCTGTGCGCGTGGGCATGTTCTCGGAGCTTCACGAGCTGGTGGCGATGGGCGGTCGGCTGTACTTCAGCGCGAGCACGCATGAAGACCCAGCAAATCAGGAGCTCTGGCGCAGTGACGGCACGCCGGAGGGGACGCGGCGGGTGAAGGATCTCCGTCCCGGCTCCGAGGGCTCACACCCTCAGGGCCTCACGGTGGTGGGACGGCGGCTCTTCTTCACCGCGGACGATGGCATGCACGGGCGTGAGCTGTGGGTGAGCGACGGCACGGCCTCTGGGACGCGCCTCTTCACGGACCTCGAACCCGGAGCGCTGGGCTCGTCCCCGGAGGAGCTGACAGCCATCCAGGACCACGTGTTCTTCAGCGCGGACACGGCAGGGCGTGGCCGGAGCCCATGGGTGAGCGATGGAACGCCCAGGGGAACAGTGGCCATCGAAGGGCCTGTGGCCAGCATGCGTGCCTCGAACCCGAGGGAGTTCGTGCGATCCGGCTGGGACGTCTTCTTCAGCGCCGAAGTGGGCTCGAGCGGCCGGAGGCTGTGGGCCCTGCCATTCCGACCCGCGGGCCGCTGCGACCGCTAGCTCGCGCCGTTTTCTTGCCAGCGCTCCGTTTGCCTCTACCCTCGCCACACCCTGCTTCATCTTGGGAGCAGGTTGTTGCATCACGTGAGGGATCAGATGAGCGACAAGCGGAAGGCGAAGCGGGCTCCAATCGACATCTATCTGAACAAGTACATGGGCGGCGTGCCCTACCTGACCCGTGCTTCCGACATCAGCCAGGAAGGTCTGAGCCTCGCGCAGCTCATCGAGCCGCAGCACCACGCTCGCCGGGTCGGGCTCCAGTTCCAGCTCCCGGGCTCGGAGGAGGTCATCTACGCGGAGGGCGAGGTGGTCCGCGAGTGGGCCCAGCTGGACGCCGCGCGCAACGAGCGCTCCGGTGTGCGCTTCACGCTCCTCACCGAGCGGCACCGCCGGATGATCGACGCCTACGTCAGCCGCTCCGCCCAGGGCAACTGACGCGCCGCGTTGCGGCCCCGTCTCCGGTGGGCGCGACTTCCAGCAAGCGGGCGTGTTCCCTACAGGGGCCTGCCTTGACTTCCCTGGAAGGCGGTCGATTGAATGGCCTGGCCATTCAGTCGCGTCTGCTCACCGGCAGGTGAGGACGGAGGCCCCCCGTGAAGCGCTCGTTGTGGATGCTGGCCCTGGTTGTGCCGCTGTCGGCGGTAGCCCAGGGCAAGGATGCAAAGCCCGCTGCTCCCGCGGCCGCCACGGCCAGGCCCGAGGCGGGCGTCAACTGGGAGGGACAGATCCTCCGGGCCACCGGAGCTGGCGCCCCGGACCTGAAGGCCTCCAACCCGGCCCAGGCGCGGCTGGGCGCCGAGCGCGCGGCGAAGATGGACGCGTTCCGCAACCTGCTGGAGCAGGCCAAGGGCGTGCAGATCAGCGCTGGCCGCACGGTGGGGGACGCCATGGGCAGCGAGGAGATCCGCGGCCGCGTCGAGGGTGTCGTCCGCGGCTTCAAGGTCGTCAACAAGCGCTACTACTCGGACAGCGGCGTGGAGATGGACGTGGAGGTGCCGCTGGCGGCCCTCACCTCCGTGCTGGCGCCGGCCCCGGACACGGCCATCGCCGTGAACACGCAGGGCACGAAGAAGTACACCGGCCTGGTGGTGGACGCACGAGGGCTGGGCGCGAAGCCCGTGCTCTCGCCGCGGCTGCTGGATGGCGCCGGCAAGCCCGTCTACGGCGCCGACGCCCTGTCCGCCGAGGCCCGGAAGTCCGCGGCCGTGGCCGCCTGGTTCAAGAGCCTCCCGGAGGCGCAGAAGAGCGCGCTGGTGGGCGAGAAGCCCCTGGTGGTGAAGGCGGCGCAGCTCCAGGGCTCGGATCTGGTGCTGGCCGAGGATGCGCTGAAGCTGCTGACCGAAGCGAACGCCTCGTTCCTGGCCGAGGGCCGGGTAGCGATCGTCACCCAGTAACGAGAGAGGTCGCACATGCAGGCGCTGAAGCTGACGGTCCTCACCTGTCTCCTGGCCGCGGTGGCGGTGGCCGGTGAC
>Ga0190275_10000911_pt1 | contig 23247 bp, 28 predicted proteins | sample Popmic550T_FD_133745 | JGI IMG/M metagenome (GOLD analysis project Ga0190275, IMG submission 133745) | Populus adjacent soil microbial communities from riparian zone of Yellowstone River, Montana, USA - 550 T | ecosystem: Environmental > Terrestrial > Soil > Riparian zone > Trees stand | place...
CAGCTTGCCGGTAGCGGTGAGCTTGAAGCGCTTCTTGACGCCGCTCTTGGTCTTCAGTTTGGGCATTTTCGTCTCCTTGTGCGCCCAGCGGCGCGACGTTTGAGAACGGCCACGGCAGCCCTTTCAGCCGGCCCGTTCGTTTCTTCCAAAGCTGGAAAGAAGGCGCGCCTATAGAGGGGGAGGAGGGGATTGGCAACTCCCGTATCCCGGCGAGAACCGGCGCAGAGCTTTCCAACCGCCGGGCTCCCAGCCTTCGCCAGGGCGACCTGCCGCTACAATTGAAACACTTTCGGCGCTCGCGCGACATCCATCGGAGAAACGGTCGTCCTACCGGACGCCTCGCCGCCGCGTGGGCGGCCAGTAGCATTCATGGAGTTCCATCATGGCAAGCGCAGGATCGATCGTCGCCCGCGACGACACCTTGCTCGGCGTGTGCTTCGCGCTCGGGCAGGATTTCGGCTTCAATCCGGTCTACCTGCGCGTCCTGCTCGCGGCGATCGTGCTGTGGAGCCTGCCGGCGGCCCTCGCCGCCTACGCGGCGCTGGGAACGCTGGTCGCGCTTTCACGCTGGCTTGCCCCCGATCCGCTGCGTGCGGACGGCGACTCGCCGGAGGCCTCGGACTCCGCGCAAGAGCCTTGCGAAGAACTCAGGCTCGCGGCCTGATCAGTCGAACAGGCTGGAGACGCTGGTCTCGTCGGCGATTCGCTTGATCGCCTCAGCGAGCAAAGGCGCGATCGGGAGGGCTCGGATCTTTGGGCTCGCGGTCGCTTCCTGGCTGAGCTGGATCGAATCGGTGATGACCAGCTCGGAAAGCTGCGAATTCTCGACCCGGCTGACGGCGGCGCCGGAGAGCACTCCGTGGGTGCAATAAGCGACGACGTCCTCCGCTCCGGCCTCGTGGAGCGCGGCGGCGGCGTTGCACAGGGTTCCGGCCGAATCGACGATATCGTCGATGAGGATGCAGAAGCGGCCGCCGACGTCGCCGATGATATTCATCACCTCCGATTCGCCCGGCTTCTCGCGGCGCTTGTCGACGATGGCCAAAGGGGCGTTGGCGAGGCGCTTGGCGAGCGCCCGGGCGCGGACCACACCGCCGACGTCCGGCGAGATGACGGTGATGGCGCGGCCGTTGAAGCGCGCCTTGATGTCCTCGGACATGACCGGGGCGCCGTAGAGATTGTCGGTCGGGATATCGAAGAAGCCCTGGATCTGGCCGGCATGGAGGTCGATCGAGAGCACACGGTTGGCGCCCGCGACGGTGATCAGATTGGCGACCAGCTTGGCCGAAATGGGGGTGCGAGGCCCGGGCTTCCGGTCCTGGCGGGCATAGCCGAAATAAGGAAGGACGGCGGTGATCCTCTTGGCCGACGCCCGCCTCAGGGCGTCGATGCAGATCAGCAGCTCCATCAGATTGTCGTTGGCCGGATAGGAGGTCGACTGGACGACGAAGACGTCCTCGCCGCGGACATTCTCGTGAATCTCGACGAACACCTCCTCGTCCGCGAAGCGACGGACGCTCGCCTCCGTCACCGGCAGCTCGAGATAGGCGGCGATGCTCTTCACCAGCGGCAGGTTCGAATTGCCGGCCATCAGCTTCATGGGAAGAGTCTCCGAAGAAGGGGGCGTTGGGGCGTTGGGGCTTCATAGGGGGAAGGGGGCGGATGGCAAGCGCCTGATCCTCCCCATCTGGCGATGGGGAGGCAAACCCCCTAGAGCGCCCCGATGCACGTCGTCACCCGCTTCGCTCCCGCGCCGACCGGGCGGCTCCATGTCGGCAACATCCGGACCGCGATCCACAATTGGCTGTGGGCGAGGAAGCATGAGGGCCGCTTCATCCTTCGCCTCGACGATACCGACAAGGAGCGTTCGAGCGAGGCGCATGCGGAGGGGATTAAGGAGGATCTCGCCTGGCTCGGCCTCGCCTGGGACGACGAGCATCGCCAGTCCCGGCGCTTCGACCGCTACGAATCGGCGTTCGAGCGGCTCCGCGAGGCTGGGCGGGTCTATCCCGCCTACGAGACGGCGCAGGAGCTCGACCTCAAGCGCAAGGTGCAGCTCTCGCGCGGCAAGCCGCCCGTCTACGACCGCGCCGCGCTTCATCTCCCGGAGGCGGAGCGGACCCGGCTCGAGGCGGAGGGGCGCCGGCCCCACTGGCGCTTCCGGCTCGATCACGACGCGCCGATCGAATGGGACGATCTCATCCGCGGCCGCCAGCATTTCGATCCCGCCCTGCTTTCCGATCCGGTGGTTCGGCGCGAGGACGGAAGCTGGCTCTACATGCTTCCGAGCAGCGTCGACGATATCGACATGGGCGTGACCCACGTCCTTCGCGGCGAGGATCACGTCACCAACACCGCGCTCCAGATCCAGATGTTCGAGGCGATGGGCGCGGCCGCGCCGGCCTTCGCCCATGAGGCCCTGCTGGTCGGATCGGAGGGCAAGCTGTCGAAGCGGCTCGGTTCGCTCGGCGCCGATTCCCTGCGCGAGCAGGGGATCGAGCCGGTCGCTCTCGTCGCCAAGCTCGCCCGGCTGGGCACCAGCCTGCCGGTCGAACCGGTGATCGAGCCGGGCATTCTGATCGAAACGTTCGACTTCGCCACCTTCGGTCGTGCGCCGGCGCGGTTCGATCTCGACGAGCTTACCCAGCTCAACGCCCGGATCGTCCACCTGCTGCCTTTCGAGACGGTCGCGGGGCGGCTGCCGGACGGCATGGGACCGGACGATTGGGCGGCGATCCGGCCCAACCTCAAGGCGGTGGCGGAGGCCGCGGACTGGTGGGACATCCTCCACGGCCATGTCGAAGCGAAGGCGGCGGCGGAGGATCGGCCGCTGCTCGAGGCCGCGGCCGAGGCGCTGGATTCGATCGACTGGAATGAGGCGCCCTGGCCGCAGCTGGTCTCCCGGCTCAAGGAGCAGACCGGACGGACCGGAAAGGCGCTGTTCCGTCCGCTTCGGCTCGCGCTCACCGGACGCGAGAGCGGTCCCGAAATGGCCGCCCTGCTCCCGCTGGTCGGCCGCGACGAGGCGACCGCCCGGCTGCGCGCGGCTCTCTAGCCACCGTCATCCCGGCGAAAGCCGGGACCTCAGGACAAGACGTCTCGGTGGGTCTGGACGAAGTCCCGGCTTTCGCCGGGATGACGCGTCCGCGCAGCTCCACCTTCAGGAACTTTTCCCGCTTGTGTGACATTGTAACATAATGTTATGAGATAATGTCTCATGAGTCGCACAGCGACCGAAGCAGGAGAGAGGCCATGATGGAAGGAGCTTTCTACCAGCCGAAGAAGACCAGCCCCACCGCGCTTGCCATCGTTGTGCTGATGCACGGCGCCGGGCTCACCGCGCTGGCGCTGGCCAAGACCGAGGTCGGCGCCAGGATCTGGCCCGAGCCGCTCGTCGTGACTCCGATCCCGGAGGACAAGCCTCCGCCCGAAACGCCCAAGGAGCAGCCCGAGACGCGCACAACCAGGACGACGGAGACCCAGATCGACCGGCCCAAGCCGATCGAGCCGATTCCCCTGGGGCCGGTCATCGCGGGACCGGCAGGGCCGCCGCCTATGCCCTTTCCTCAGGGGCCCGTGGTCGAGGAGCTTCCGGCCCCGCTTCCCCCGGCCCCGGTCGAGAAGCCTCGCACGGTCGAGCCCGCCCGGGCCAAGGCGAACCTCGCCTCCTACGTCTCGGACGAGGACTATCCCTCCAACGCCGTCCGCAACGAGGAGCAGGGCACGACTCGGTTCCGGCTCGCCGTCGGTCCGGACGGGAAGGTGAAGGAATGCACCGTCACCAGCTCGAGCGGCTCGTCGGCACTCGACTCGACGACCTGCAAGCTGATGAAGCAGCGGGCCAAGTTCACCCCCGCCAAGAACAACCGGGGCGAGCTGACCAGCGACACCGTCGCCAGCGCCATCCGCTGGGTGCTGCCGACCGACTGATCCAGGCGATTGGCCGGGGCTGGCGGGGAAGTGGCGAAGCGCCTATCTTGGGCGCCATGCCGCTCCCCCGTCCCGCCTCGCCGCACGCGCTCTGGGCCGACCTTCGCGCCTTCACGTCCGAGCGCCGCCCGCACCATTGGGTCGCGGCCGCTCTCGCCATCGTCATGCCGATCGCGATCGTCATCCTGTTCGTGATCGACGGCCGAACCAACATCATGCCCGGGCCGCAGCTCATCTATATCGAAAGCTGGCCGGCCAATCGCAGCGACGAGGAGATCAAGGCCCAGCAGAAGATCGACCAGGCGGCGCGCGACAAGGCGAACAAGGAACGCCAGGAGATGTTCAAGCGCCACGACGAGCAATTGGAGCGGCTCGGCCTTTGACTCCGGACGAGCGCTGGATGGGCGCGGCCGTCGCCCTGGGCGAACGCGGCCGCGGCAACAGCGCCCCAAATCCCAATGTCGGCTGCGTGATCGTCAAGGATGAGGTGGTCGTCGGCCGCGGCTGGACCCAGCCGGGCGGGCGGCCGCACGCCGAGGCGATGGCGCTCGCGGAAGCGGGCGAGGCGGCGCTCGGCGCCACCCTCTATGCGACTCTCGAACCGTGCCGCCACCGAAGCGAGCGCGGGCCCGCCTGCGCCGACCTGGTGGCCGAAGCGGGGGTGGCGCGGGTCGTCGCCGCGCTCGAGGATCCCGACGGACGGACGGCCAGCGGCGGCTTCGGACGGCTGCGCGCCGCGGGCGTCGATGTCGAGACGGGACCGGGCGCGGAGGGCGCGGCGCGGTCGATGGCGGGCTTTCTGACCCGGGTGCGGCTGGGCCGTCCGTTCATCACCCTCAAGCTCGCCATGTCGCTGGACGGCAAGATCGCCCTGCCCTCGGGCGAAAGCCGCTGGATCACCGGCGAGGACGCTCGCGCCCACGTCCATCTCGAGCGGGCGCGATCGGACATGATCCTGGTCGGCCGAGGTACCTATGAGCGCGACCGGCCGAAGCTCGACGTCCGGCTGCCGGGCCTCGAGGAGCGCTCGCCGCGCCGCGCTCTGCTGACCCGCGGCGACGCCGTGGACGGATGGGCGCGGCTTGGGGCGCCCGAGGAGGTGTTCGAGCTCGGTGACGTCAACGACCTGCTGATCGAAGGCGGTTCGGCCACCGCTTCGGCCTTCCTCGCCGCCGACCTCGTCGACCGGATGCTCATCTACCGGGCGCCCATCCTGATCGGCGACGGCAAATCCTCGGTCGGCTATATCGGCCTCACCGACCTCGCCGACGCCCACCGCCGCTGGACCCTCGCCGACAGCTGTATGCTTGGCATCGACCGCCTCGAAGTCTACGAGCGCTCCTTCGATACGCCAGTTCGACTTCGCTCACCGGCTACTCAGGATGAGCGGAAGAGACTAGAACCCCACCGCTCATCCTGAGTAGGGACTGAGCGAAGGCGAAGGCCCGTATCGAAGGACGGACATTGTTTACCGGAATTATCACCGATGTCGGCCGGGTTGTCGCGGCGGAGGAAAAGGGCGACCTGCGCCTGAGGATCGCCTGCGGCTACGACATGGCGAATGTCGACCTCGGCGCGTCGATCGCCTGCTCGGGCGTCTGCCTCACCGTCGTCGACAAAGGCGAGGACTGGTTCGCGGTCGACGTGTCTCAAGAGACTCGCAGCCGGAGCGCTCCGGGCCTCTGGAAGGAAGGGGCCAGGCTCAACCTCGAGCGCTCGCTTCGTGTCGGCGACGAGCTGGGCGGCCATATCGTCACCGGCCATGTCGACGCGGTCGGCGAGGTCGAAGCCGTGGCCGAGGTCGGCGGCTCGGTGCGGCTGACCGTGATCGCTCCGGCCGAGCTGGAGGGCTATATCGCCCCCAAGGGCTCGATCGCGCTCGACGGGGTGTCGCTGACCGTCAATGAGGTCGAACCGGTGTCCGACGGAATCCGCTTCGCCCTCAACATCATCCCTCACACCGCCGCCCAGACCAGCTTCGCGGAGCTGGCGCCGGGCCGCCGGGTCAATATCGAGATCGACATCCTCGCCCGCTACATCGGCCGGATGCTCGAGCTGAGGCGCTAGATGGAACGCGGTTTCCTCTCCTCGCCCGAGGAGCTGATCGACGAAGCCCGCAACGGACGCATGTTCATCCTCGTCGACGACGAGGACAGGGAGAATGAGGGCGACCTCGTCATTCCCGCGCAGATGGCGACGCCCGACGCGATCAACTTCATGGCCAAGCACGGCCGAGGCCTCATCTGCCTGGCGCTGACCCGGCAAAGGGTCGAGACGCTCGGCCTCGAGCTGATGAGCCGAAACAACGGCACCCGCCACGAAACCGCCTTCACCACCTCGATCGAGTCGAAGGAGGGCGTCACCACCGGGATCTCGGCGGCGGACCGGGCGCGGACCGTCTCGGTCGCGATCGACGCCTCGAAGGGGCGCGAGGACATTTGCACCCCCGGGCACATCTTCCCGCTCGTCGCCCGCGACGGCGGAGTCCTGATCCGCGCCGGCCACACCGAGGCGGCGGTGGACGTGGCCCGGCTCGCCGGATTGAACCCCTCCGGCGTGATCTGCGAGATCATGCGCGAGGACGGGACGATGGCGCGGATGGACGATCTCGTCGCCTTCGCCCAGCTGCACGGCCTCAAGATCGGAACGATCCGCGACCTCATCGCCTACCGGCTGAAGAAGGACCATCTCGTCGAGCAGACCGGCGAGGCGAGCTTCGAAAGCCGCTGGGGCGGGGCGTGGACGGCGAAGAGCTTCCTCAACAAGGCGCTGGGCACCGAGCAGGTCGCCCTGGTCAAAGGGACGATCGATCCGTCGAAGCCGACCTTGGTCAGGATGCACCAGCTAAGCCTCTTCTCGGATGCGTTCGGCGAGGAAGGCGGCCGGGGCGGAATGCTGCGCGGGGCGATGAAGATCATCGGCGAGGAAGGGAGCGGAGTCATCGTCGTCCTCAACCGGGCGATGCCGGACGCCCTGTCGGCCGCGCTCAACCTGCGTTCCGGCAATGCGGCGGCGAAAGGCCCCGACGAGCTCCGGGATTATGGCGGCGGGGCCCAGATCCTCTCGGCGCTCGGAGTCCACGACATGGTGCTTCTGACCAACACCCATCACACGCCGGTCGCGCTCGGCGGCTATGGCCTCGTCATCGTCGGCGAGCGGCCGATCCCGCTGGAGGAATAGGCATGGCCCGGATCCTGATCGTCGAGGCGCGCTTCTACGAGCATCTCAACGATCTGCTGCTTGAGGGCGCGCGGGCGGCGATCGAGGCGGCGGGTCACGACCATGAGACGGCAACTGTGCCGGGCGCGCTCGAAGTGCCCGCGGCGATCGCTTTGGCGGCGGAGACCGGCCGCTATGACGGCTTCGTAGCTCTGGGCGTGGTGATACGCGGCGAGACCTACCATTTCGAGATCGTCGCCGGCGAAAGCGCGCGCGGAATCATGGCTCTGACCCTGGACGGGCTCGCCATCGGCAACGGCATATTGACCGTCGAGAACGAGGCCCAGGCGCTGGCCCGGGCCCGGCCCGACGAGAAGGACAAAGGCGGCGAGGCGGCGAAGGCGGCGCTTGCGATGATGGCGCTGAAGGCGCGGTTCGCTTAGCCGTCATCCCGGTGAAAGCCGGGAGACCTCAGGACGGGAAGTCTCGGCGGTCTCCATGAGGTCCCGGCTTTCGCCGGGATGACGTTATCCTACCGCCTCAGCCAGTGCCTCCACATGAACCAGGCGAGCACCAGCGCCCCGGTGACGAAGCAAAAGGCGACGACGCCCCAAAAGGCCCAGGCCGACTGCGCGTAGGGTATGCCCTCGACGTTCATCCCGAGCAGGCCGGTGATGAAGGTCAAAGGCAGGAAGATGAAGGCGACGATCGAGATGAGCAGGGCCCTTGTCTCCATCTGCTCGCCGCGCAGGTCGGTGAGCTGCTCGTGGAGGAGGGCGGCGCGCTCGCGCACGGCTTCCAGCTCCTCGGTCATTCGCGCGAAGCGGTCGGCGGCCTCGCGGATGTGGAGTCGGTCCTCCTCGGCCAGCCAGATGAAGTCGAGATCGGCGAGGGTCAGGAGGGCGTCGCGATTGGGGGCGACGAACCGGCGGTAGGCGATCGAATCGGAACGGATCCGGGCGATCGAGCTGCGCAGGCGGTAGAGGGCGCGGCTGTCGTCGAGCTCGCTCTCATGATCGTCGAGCGTGTCGCCGAGCTTGGCCACTTCGGGATCGAGCTGCCTGGAGATCGCCCGGGCGAAGGCGGCGACGAGGTCGCCGGGATCGAGGATCCGCCCGGCCTCCATTTGCGCCTTGACGACGTCGGTGGCGGCGAGCGGCCTGCGGGTGACGCTGTTGACCTTGCCCCGCCGGATCCACATCCGGATCGAGACCAGCCGGTCGCTATTGTCCGTTTCCTCGGCGGCCGGGCCGCGCAGGTTGACGATGGCGCCCTCGTCGATCCGGTCGCAGCGCGGACGGGTCTCGGTGGCGACGAGCGCGTTGGCGGCGACGTCGGGAATGTCGTTGCCGCGAAGCAGATGCAGCTCTTCGTCGGTGCCGGCGTCGATATGGACCCAGATGAAGCCCGGGCCGGAATAGAGCGTGGCTTCCTCGGATTCGATCGGCCGGACGGGGCCGTCGCCGACGAGGATCGCCGTGCAGCTCATCTAGAGGCTGGCCAGATAGTCGCGCAGGGCCGGCGCGACATCGTCCCGCTTCAGCGCCAGTGCGACATTGGCGATGACGAAGCCGAGCATGTGGCCGCAATCGTGCCGCTCGCCGTCGAAGGTGAGGCCGTGGAAGGGCTGGGTGCCGATCATCGCCGCCATCGCGTCGGTCAGCTGGATCTCGCCGCCGGCGCCGCGCCCGACCTTGCCCAGGGCCTCCATGATCTCGGGCTGGAGGATGTAGCGGCCGGGAAGCATCAGGTTCGACGGCGCCGTCCCCGGCGCCGGCTTCTCGACCAGGCCGAGTATCTCCGTGAGCCTGCCGTCGCGGGCGCCCGGATCGACGACTCCATATTTGTGGGTCTCCTCCGGCGGCACTTCGAGGACGGCGACGACATTGCCGCCGACCTTCTCATAGGCGTCGACCAGCTGGCAGGTGCAATTGGGGCTTCCGACCATCACCTCGTCGGGAAGGAGCACCGCGAACGGCTCGTCGCCGACGATCTCGCGCGCGCACCAGACGGCATGGCCGAGGCCGAGCGGCTCCTGCTGGCGGACGGCGACGACCGAGCCGGGGGGCATCCGGGTGCTGTCGAGGATGTCGAGCGACTTGCCGCGGCCGCGCATCACGGCTTCGAGCTCGTAGGCGATGTCGAAATGGTCCTCGAGCGCGGTCTTGCCGCGGCCGGTGACGAAGATCATCTGCTCGATCCCGGCCTCGAGCGCCTCTTCCACGGCATATTGGATGAGCGGCCGGTCGACGATCGTCAGCATCTCCTTGGGCACCGCCTTGGTGGCGGGCAGGAAGCGCGTCCCGAGGCCGGCGACGGGGAAGACCGCCTTTCTGACTTTCTTCAATGGGGTCTCCGGGAAATGATGGGGCCCCGGCGCGTCAGCGGGTCGGGGGAAGGTCGAAAGGATCGTCCTCGCGCTCCTCGGAGCGACGCAGGCCGTCGTCCTGCCGCGCGGGACGGGCGTTGGGGGGCGGAGTCAGGAGCTCGTCGGTGGTCGGTGCCCGCGCCGCCGTCGCCGGCCGGGCCGGCATTCCCTCGCCGGCCTTGGGCTGCAACGGCTCCATATTGCCGCAGGCGGAGAGCAGGGCGAGAGCCGGGAGGAGGAGCAGGATGCGCATGTCGACGCCGCCGCCATAGCGCAGGCGGGCGCGGGCGGCCAAGGCGAATCCGCAGGATCCGGGATTGCCGCCGTCGCCGCTCCGACCTAGGCGGCGGGCATGCGGCCCTTCCTGCTACTGCTCCTCGCTCTCGCCGCCTGCGACCAACCCGCGCCCGAAACCGGCAATGCCGGCCCGGACCAGCCGGGCTGGAGCGGGCCGCCGCAAGCGCCGCCGACGGGACGGCTCGATCGCTCGAACGCCGGCCAGGCCGCGCCGACGATTGAATTCGAGGATCCGGACGGCGCTCCGGCGAGCCTCGCCGACTTCCGCGGAGGGCCGGTCCTCCTCAATCTCTGGGCGACCTGGTGCGCCCCCTGCATCGCCGAAATGCCGACGCTCGACAGGCTGGCGGCGCGCGAGGCGGACCGGCTCCACGTGCTGACGATCAGCCAGGACCTTGACGGCCGGGCGAAGGTCGAAGCCTTCTTTGCCAGGCAGGGCTATCGCAACCTCGAGACCTGGCTCGACCCGCAAATGGCGCTGATGACCGGGCTCAAGGCGGACACCTTGCCGACGACCATCCTCTACGACGCTCGCGGGCGAGAGCTGTGGCGCGTGGTTGGAATGGAAGATTGGGAGAGCGGGCGAGCCGCCCTGCTGCTCAAGGAAGGGCTCGAGAAGCAATAGCCGCGCCCCCGTCATCCCCGCGAAAGCGGGGATCCGGCTCGGACTCAGGGCTGGATTCCCGCTTTCGCGGGAATGACGAGGTCAGTCGCGAAGCAGCTCGTTGATGCTGGTCTTGGAGCGGGTTCGGGCGTCGACTTGCTTGACGATGACGGCGCAGGCGAGGCCGGGGCCGCCATCCTTGCCGGGGAGGGTGCCCGGGACGACGACCGAATAAGCGGGAACCCGGCCCATATGGACCTCGCCGCTGGCGCGGTCGACGATCTTGGTCGAGGCGCCGATGAACACGCCCATGGAGAGGACGGCGCCTTCCTCGACGATCACCCCCTCGGCGACTTCGGAGCGGGCGCCGATGAAGCAATTGTCCTCGATGATGACCGGCCCCGCCTGAAGCGGCTCGAGCACTCCGCCGATGCCGGTGCCGCCGGAGATATGGACGTTCCTTCCGATCTGGGCACAGCTCCCCACCGTCGCCCAGGTGTCGATCATCGTGCCTTCGTCGACATAGGCGCCGATATTGACGAAGCTCGGCATCAGCACCGCGCCCTTGCCGATGAAGGCGCCGCGGCGGACGATCGCTCCCGGGACGGCTCGAAAGCCGGCGCCGGCGAAGCGGTTGGGCCCCCATTCGGCGAATTTGGACGGCACCTTGTCCCACCAATGGGCGCCGCCGGGGCCGCCGGCGATCGCTTCCATCGGAGTCAGCCGGAAGGACAGGAGCACCGCCTTCTTGAGCCACTGGTTGACGGTCCAGCCGCCCTCGCCTTTCTCGGCGACGCGGGCCTCGCCCGAATCGAGCAGAGCGATCGCCGCCTCGACGGCCTGGCGGACGTCGTTCTCCTCGCCGAGCGAATCCCGCCTCTCCCAGGAGTCTTCGATGACGCCCCTCAGCGCGTCGGTCATGCCGCCTCTCCTCCCGTGATCTCGCTCAGCCAGTCGCCGATATCGGCAATGCGATAGTCGATAAAGGCGGGATCGGCGTCGTGGCTGGCCTGCTCCGAGCCGTTGTCGACCCAGACGGTGGTCATTCCGAGCTTCTTGGCGGGCACCAGGTTCCTAGCCATGTCCTCGGCGAAGAGGGCGCGGGTCGGAACGATGCCGTGGCGCTCGCACATCGCCGCATAAGCGCGGGGATCGGGCTTGGGGACATAGTCCATGGCGTGGATGTCGTGGACTCCGTCGAAAGCGTTGGCGAGGCCGAGCCGGTCGAGCACGCGCCGCGCATAGGTTTCGTCGCCGTTGGTGAAGACGAACTTGCGGCCCGGCAGCCGGTCCAGCGCCGCGACCACCCTCGGGTCGGCGGTCAGTCGGGCGAAATCGATGTCGTGGACGTAATCGAGGAACTCGCGCGGTTCGACCCCATGCTCCTTCATCAGCCCGGCCAGCGTGGTGCCGTGGTCGCGGAAGAAGCCCTTCTGGATGATCCAGGCCTCGGCCGATGTGCATCCGAGCCGGTTTGCGATATACTCGCCCATGCGGACTTCGATCAGCTCGAACAGGTTCGCCGAAGCCGGATAAAGGCTGTTGTCGAGATCGAAGATCCAGCAGTCGATCGATGCGAGCGGGGACGGGAGCATGTCCGCCTCATAGGGCGCATCCCGTCTTCAGCAAATTGAAAGCATCGGCTGCGTAAGAGGGTGATCGGAAAACTCAAAAATTTGAGCCAGTTAGCCGAGGACCGGGGATGAACGCCAGGCTCGCACGCAATGCCCTGCTGATGACCGCCTGCGCAGCCGCGCTCGTCCTTTCGGGCTGCGGCGGCGGTGGTGGCGGCGGCGGCGGTCCCGCTCCGATCTCGGCGCCCCCGCCCGCTCCGCCTCCGCCTCCACCGCCCCCACCACCCCCGCCGCCGCCGCCGCCTCCCCCGCCGGCCCCGGCCGGAGTGAATTTCAACGATGCCGAATATAGCCGCTCGAACGGCACCAGCGCGCACGCCGCCATTGCCGCCTACAACCGGGGCTCGACCGGGAGCGGCGTGAAGATCGGGATCATCGATTCGGGGATCAATCCGAACCTCGCCGAATTCGCCGGCAGGATCGATCCGGCGAGCCGGGACGTCGCCGCCAATCGCGGAATCGTCGACGAGGACGGCCACGGCACCGCGGTGGCGGCGGTCGCGGCGGCGGCGCGCAACGGCACCGGGACGATGGGCGTCGCCTTCGACGCGACCATCCTCTCGTTCAACACCTCGGATCCGACCGACTGCGATCCCGACGACGGCTGCAACCATAGCGACCCCGATATCGTCGAGGCGATCGATCTCGCCCGGACGAACGGTGCCAAGGTGATCAACATCTCGCTCGGCGGGCCCGATCCCAGCGCTTCGGTGAACGCGGCCATCGCCCGCGCCGCGGCGGCGGGCGTGCTGGTCGTGCTTTCCGCCGGCAATAGCGGCGACGAGCCGGGCGGCGAGAATCCGGAAGGCTTCGCTCTGTCCGCGTCGGGCGCCGGCAACGTCATCATCGCAGGCGCGATGAACTCCTCGCGCAACATGGCGGATTTCTCGAACAGGGCCGGGACCGGGGCATCGCGATACCTCACCGCGCTCGGGGTGCAGGTGCGCGCGCCCGATCATACCGGCGGCACCTTCCTGTGGTCCGGCACCTCCTTCTCGGCACCGGTGATCAGCGGCGCGGCGGCTTTGCTCGCAAGCGCCTTTCCCAACCTGACCGGCCAGCAGATCATGGAGATATTGCTGGGCAGCGCCGACGACGCCGGAGCGCCCGGGACGGACTCCATTTTCGGCCGGGGCATCCTCAATATCGAGCGCGCCTTCCAGCCGCAGGGCAGCCTCAGCCTGCCCGGCGGCCAGGCGGTCGATGTCGCCGCCGGCTCCAGCCAGGGTTCGACGGCCATGGGCGACGCCAGGACCGCCCTGGGCGGGATGATCGTTCTCGACGGCTTCTCGCGGGCCTATGTGATGACGCTCGTCTCCGCCCTCCAGCGCGCCGAGCAGGATCGGCCGCTCGGCCGGGCGCTTCAGCCGGGCCTCAGCACCGCCACCGCCGGCGCCCGCGGAGTCGCCGTCTCGATCACCGTCGACCGCAAGCTGACCGGCCAGCCCCAGGTCGGCCTCGCCCAATTGGGCCTCACCTACGAGGATTCGCGCAGGGCTCGGGTGCTGTCAGGAATCGCGATAAGCCGGCTGAGCCCGCGTCTGTCGATGGCGCTCGGGCTCGCCGAGAGCGGCAAGACGCTCGAGCGGCGGCTCGCCGGCCATTATCAGGACGCCTTTCTCGTCGCCCGGGATCCGATGAGCCGGATGGGCTTCCAGGGCGATGCGTCGGGCAGCCTGGGCGTTCGTCACCGGCTCGGAGGGCTCGGCCTGACCGTCACCGCCGAGCGCGGCGAAGTGCTTCAGCCGGGCTTCGACCGCTCGATCGTCCAGCCCCGCTACGGCATAGTCTCGATCGCGGCCGACCGGCGGGTGGGCCGGGCGAGGCTGAGCCTGGGCGCCAGCCGCCTCGACGAGCAGTCGACCGTGTTCGGCGCCCGCTTCTCGCCGCTGATCGGGGTCGGCGGCGCGACCAGCTGGTTCGCCGACGCCGGCGCGACGATCGCCCTCGGCCGAGGCTGGGACGCCTCTGTCGGCTACCGCATGGGCTGGACTTCGGTCCCGGCCGCGGCGGGGCTCGCCCAGGGCGGGCGGCTCGCCACCGATGCCTGGTCGCTCGACCTCGCCAGGACCGGAGCCCTTCGTCCGGGCGACCGCTTCGCCTTGCGGGTGATGCAGCCGCTTCGGGTCCGCTCCGGAGGCTTCGATCTCAACGTCCCGGTTTCCTACAGCTACGACACTTTGAGCGCCGGCTATGAAAGCCGCTTCTTCAACCTCGCCCCGACCGGCCGGGAGATCGACCTGGAGGCGGCCTACGGGTTCGACCTGCTGGCCGGCGCCGGCCATCTCAGCGCCAACGCCTTCGCCCGCCGCCACCCCGGCAATATCGCGGCGATGGACTCGGACCTCGGCGCCGCGATCCGGTTCACCCTGGGCTTTTAACCCCTCGTCATCCCGGCGAAAGCCGGGACCTCGTGGAGACCCGCCGCGACCTTTCTCGCCGAGGTCCCGGCTTCCGCCGGGATGACGGGGTCAGTGGCCCGGCCCCACGATCAATATTTTGAGGTCCCGGTCCGGCCGCCAGTTCTTCCGGCGGATCTCGAATCGGGTCGGGGAGATCTTGCGGACGCCCTCGCCGCAGAAGCTGACCAGATTGGCGGGTGCGCCCTTGTCGACCACCAGCCTGAAATCGCCGATCGGCGAGCGCCAATTGGCGCCCGTGGTGAGGATATAGCCGATCCTCTGCTCGGGAGTCCCCGGGCTCCGGCGGCGCAGCCGGTCGAGGCTGGCGAGGAAGGCGGGATCGACGCAATAATCCCGGATCATGGCCTTGCCCTCGGGGCTGGCGCGGAATTCGGGGAAGCCCAAGGCGGCGTCGACGCTTCCGCCGACGCCCGGGACGTAGCGATGCTCGACGACGACGTCACGGCCCGGCGGGAAGGTCTCGGTCCAGCCGTAGGTCTCCTTGAGGGTCCACATCGGAACGAGGTGGCGCTCCCAACCCTTGCCCGAATCATATTCTTCGACCTCGGCGAGGCCGAGCTTGACCAGCGCCGCCTTGTCGGCGGCGGACAGCTTGTCCAGCGCCTCGCTGTCCGCGTCGAGCGGAAGGCGCAGCTTGAACAGCCGCGAGCTGTGGTCGACGCTCCCGAGCATCGCCCGGCGATCGTTCCACATCATTCTCGGGGTCCCGACGACCTCGGTTCGGAAGCCGGTGGGGTGGGCGACGTCCATCTGCCGCTCTTCGCCGAGGTCGCGATCGGGCATCGGGAAGGCGACCTCGGTCACGATCGGCTTGGCGGACTGGTTGCGGAAGACGTAGCGCACCCGAACTTCGGCGGCGGAGATGAAAAGATCCTCGGAGACCATGTCGATGTCGGCGGAGCGGGTGAGGACAATCCCGCCGGCCACGCGCTCGGCCGTGCTGTCATTGGCCGCGGCGGGCGCGGCGAGCGCCAAAGCGGCGAGTATCGTCCAGCTTCGCTCCAAGAATTCCTCCCGCCGCTGCGGAAGCCAGACTAATTGATGCTGATCACGCCGTCCACGGCGCGCCATTCGGCCGGGCGGATGAGGTGCTGGTGGGCGACCCGGACGGAGTGGAGCACAGCCTCGATGTCGGTACGCCAATGGTCGAGGAAGCGGTGGAGGACCGGGAAGCGCGGGGCGATATCATATTGCTGCCAGACGAAAAGCTGGATCAGCTTGGGATGGTCGGGGAGGTAATAAGCGACCTCGGCCGTCATCAGCCCGTAGCCCTGGACCTGGAGCAGGAAATCGCGGTCGTTCATCGCGCCCTCCGAAACGTTACGGGAGCAGCATAGCCCGGGATTCTTAACGGCGCGCTAACCATGAGCAAGCCACTGGTTTACCTGCTGATAGGGAAGGCTCGCTAAGCGGGGATCCTCACCGCTCGGGGGTTTAATTGGCACCGCTTCGAATCCTGCTTCTGACGGCCGTCGTCGCGGCCCTGTCCTGGTTCCAGTTCGTCAACACCGCGTCGGCCCGGGACGTCGGCCGCGATGCCGTCGACCTGTTCGACCCGCGGCCCGGGCAGGACATATTGTTCATCGGCAACAGCCGCCTGTTCACCAACGATCTGCCCTCGATGGTCCGGGCGGTGGCGGATTCGGCCGGCGCGCCGGTCAAATATCGGGTGCGGATGTGGGCTCTGCCCGGGCTCAGGCTCGAGGATCATGCGCAGAACAAGTCGGTGCAGCGGCTTCTGGCGCAGCGCTGGGACCGGGTCGTCCTTCAGGCGCAGAGCGCGGAGTCGATGATGGGCGATAAGTGGCGGGCCAGCTTCGAGGCCAACGGCCGGGAGCTCGTCGGCCGGGCCCGCGCGGCCGGGTCTCCCGCGAGCCTTGTCGTCAACTGGACCTACGGCGAGGAGGAGTTCCGGAGGCACGGAGCGCCCGAGGGAGAGCGCGCCAGAGTCTACGGATCGATTCAGAACGATCATCGCACACTGGCGGGGGAGACCGGGGCGGGCCTGATCAACGTCGGGGCGGCGTTCAAACGGGTCGAAACCGCCGAGCCGGGTATCCCGCTCACCCCCGACGGCAACCATCCCTCCCAGCAGGGCACCTATGTCTACGCGCTGATGGTCTACGCCCATCTCACCGGGGCGGACGTGCGCGCCGTACGCTATGTGCCCGAGGGCGTTGGCGAGGCCGAGGCGCGTCTGCTGCGCGAGCTGGTCGCCGACTATCTCGCCTCCGCCGTCGACGCCTAGAGCCTGATCGTCTGAGGTTTAGTCGGTCCGCTCATCCTGAGTAGCCGGTGAGCTTGTCGAACCGGCGTATCGAAGGACGGTCCTTCGATACGGGCCTTCGCCTTCGCTCAGTCCCTACTCAGGATGAGCGGTTCAATCATAGATGATCGCTCTAGCCGAGCGGTTTGCCGAAGACGACCAGCCGCTCGACCTCTCCGAATCCCATGGCGGCATGCCAGCGATGGCTGGCCTCGTTGTCGAGCAACGCATCGGAGCCGAGATGGCCGAGGCCCTGAGTCCGCCCCCATTGCTCGACGGCCGCGAGCAAGGCGGTGGCGACGCCGCGGCGGCGATGCTCCGGCTCGACCCAAATCCCTTCGAGATAGGCGGCGGGACCGGCCGGCGCGCCCTCGGCGACGCTTCGCACCGAGGCTTCCGCGAAGCCGATCGGTCGTCCGTCCTCCTCGGCGATCAGGGCGACCGGCGGTGCTGCGGCCGAAGCCAGCTCGAGCGCGAGCTCCACCGGATCCTCGTCCGGCCAGAGCCGCGCGCGCATCGCCGCCCAGGCCGGGACATCCGCCTCGCTCGCCGGGCGGACGATCATCTCAAACGGTGAAGCTCTCGCCGCAGCCGCACTGGCCCTTGGCATTGGGGTTTTCGAAGACAAAGCCGGCGGCGAAATCGTCCTCGCTCCAGTCCATCGTCGATCCGATCAGATAGAGGATCGACGCGCCGTCGATGAAGAAGGGCCCGGCGGCGGTGTCGATGCGCTCGTCCATCGGATCGGCCTGGGCGACATAATCGACGCTGTAGGCGAGGCCCGAGCAGCCGCGACGCGGAGTCGACAGCTTGACTCCGAGCGTGCCCTCCGGCGCCCGGGCCATCAGGGCGGCGACCCGCGCCTCGGCGGCGGGCGTGAGGGTGAGCGCGGCCCGGCGGGCTCGCGGGGTCCTTCGAGACGCCGCTTCGACTTCGCTCAGCGGCGCCTCAGGATGAGCGGGGAGGGATCTCATTTGCAATTCTCCGTGTGCCGCTCATCCTGAGCAGGGGCTGAGCCTGGCTAAAGTCCCGTATCGAAGGGTCATAGCATTCCCAGTTCAAGCTTGGCTTCGTCGCTCATCCTCTGCGGGTCCCAGGGCGGGTCCCAGACCAGCTCGACCTCGGCATGGCCGACCCCCGGCACCGAGCCGACCCGAAGCTCGACCTCGCCGGGCATGGATTCGGCGACTGGGCAATGCGGCGTGGTCAGGGTCATCTTGATGAGCGCGTGATTCTCGGGAGTGATCTCGACGTCGTAGATGAGTCCGAGATCGTAGATGTTGACCGGTATCTCCGGGTCGTAAATGTCCTTCAGCGCCCCGATCACGTCTTCGTAGAGGTCGCCGCCGGGCTCGGGCGGCTTCTGCTGGGCCAGGAAGCCCTCGAGATAGTCGCGCTTGCGCTCGAACGAGTCGCCGACGCGCGCCTTGGGCGGTGACGGAACCCCGTCCACCTCCTCGACCTCGATCCTGCGCTCCTCGTTCACCCGAATATCCTTCTTACCCGTTCCAGCCCGCGCACCAGGGCCGCGATGTCGCCCGGGCCGTTATAGACTCCGAAGCTCGCCCGGGCGGTGGCGTCGACTCCAAGATGGGCCATCAGCGGCTGGGCGCAATGATGGCCCGCCCGGATCGCCACCCGGCTCTCGTCCAATATGGTGCCGATATCGTGCGGATGCACCCCTTCGACCGCGAAGCTGACGATTCCGGCGGCATCGTCCGGCCCGAACAGGCGCACGCTGTTCAGCGAGGACAGGGCCTCGCGAGTCTCGCGCACCAGAGCCGCCTCATGAGCGCCGATCGCCTCCAGGCCGATCCGCTCGACATAAGCGACAGCGGCCTCGAGCCCGAGAACCCCGACGACGTGCGGAGTCCCCGCCTCGAACCGGGCCGGCGGCGGGGCGAAGCTGGTGCCCTCGAAGCTGACCTTGTCGATCATCGCGCCGCCGCCCTGCCAGGGCGGCATTGCGGCGAGCAGCTCGGCGCGGCCCCACAACACCCCGATTCCGGTCGGGCCGTAGAGCTTGTGGCCCGAGAAGACGTAGAAGTCGCAGCCCAGCGCGGCTACGTCGACCGGCATTCGGGGCACCGCCTGGCAGCCGTCGAGCAGGAGCAGTGCGCCGGCATCGTGCGCCAGCGCCGCCGCCCGCTTCGCGTCGAGCACGGAGCCGAGCACGTTGGAGACGTGGGCGAGGGCGACGATCCTGTGCCGCCCGGTCAGCATCTGCGCCATCTGATCCAAGTCGATTCGGCCGTCTTGCGTCAGCGGTGCGACGTCGATCTCCGCCCCGGCGCGCTCCGCGATCATCTGCCAGGGGACGATGTTCGAATGATGCTCGAGCCTGGAGAGCATGATCCGGTCGCCGGGCTTCAGATTGGCCCCGCCCCAGCTCTGCGCGACAAGGTTGATCCCTTCGGTCGCCCCCCGAACGAAGACGATTTCGTCGGACGAGGGGGCGCCGATGAAGCCGGCGACCCGTCGTCGCGCCGCCTCGAAGGCGAGAGTCATCTCCGACGAGCGCTGATAGACGCCGCGATGGACCGTCGCATAGGTTTCGGAATAGCCGCGCGCGATCGCCTCGATCACGGGCTGCGGCTTCTGGGCCGTGGCCGCAGTGTCGAGATAGGACCAGCCGTGGGGGATCGCCGGGAAATCGGCGACATGGTCGAGCGGGCGGGCGGAGACGGCGATGTCCATCATTTCGCCTTCCGGCCATGCAGCACCCCGTTCGGGCTGAGCTTGTCGAAGCCCTGTCCTTGCCGGCTGGCCCCGAAGAAGCAAAAGCGGACCTTCGACAAGCTCAGGCCGAACGGAGTAAGGTTATGGGCGGGGCTCACCTTTGGCCTCCGAACCATTTCTCGACGTCCTTCCCGACCGCCTCGCGCGCCTTTTCCTCGCCGATACGGTCGATCGCGTCGGCGACGAAGGCGCGGGTGAGCAGGGCCTTGGCCTCGGCTTCGGGGACTCCGCGGCTGGCCAAGTAGAAGAGGGCGTCGCGGTCGAGCTCGCCGACGGTGGCGCCGTGGGCGCATTTGACGTCGTCGGCGAAGATCTCGAGCTCCGGCTTGGCGTTGATCGTGGCGGCGCGGGACAGGAGCAGGCCCTTCAGGGACTGCTCGCCGTCGGTCTCCTGGGCGTCCCGGGCGACCTCGACCCGGGCCGCGACCGAGCAGGCCGCCTGGTCGTCGGCGACCGACCGCCAGACCTGGCGGCTGGTTCCGGAAGGCCGCTCGTGGCGGACGACGAAATTGGCGTCATGACGCTGCCGGCCGCGGGCAAGCAGGGCGCCCCCGGCCTCGGCATAGGCGCCCTCGCCGGCAAGGCGGATCTCACCGTCGACTCGGGTGCCCGCGCCGCCGGCGGCAAGGAAGGTCGAGACCAGGCTCGCGCCCTCGCCGACCTCGGCCTCGTCGCGCAATGAGACGAAGCCTTCGTCCTGCAACAACCGTACCGAGCGCATCAGGCGCGCGCCGCGATCGAGGTGAAGCCGAAGGTGGCGGTTCGCCCAGCCGCCGCCGGCGAAGGTTTCGATCAGCGAGGCGGGGATGTCCTCGTCGAGCCTGAGATCGATGGGGAGATGGCTCTCGCCGCCAGACCCGACATGGACGATCTGGACACAGCGCCCCTCTTGTCCACGGCCCAGGGCCACAGCCCAGCCGACCCCGCGCTCCGCCATCGCGGCCAGCGGATGCCGGCTGCGCGGCTCGAACGGGATCTGCCGGATCGGGCCGAGGCGGCTGTGCGTTCGATCCAGAGCGCCGTCGACGAACAGCAGCCGCGGCCCTTCGATGTCGAGGAACAGGCGCTCGGCATCGAGATCCACCGACCGCTTCGGCGACGCCGCGGCGGCACCGAGCGCGGCCATGTCCGACCAGCGCCAAGCTTCATCCCGGTTCGATGGAAGGGCCAGAGCCTGGGTCACCGGCGCAAACCTTTCTCCGCGCCTCCGCGCCTCCGCGTGAATCGGTTTTTCTCACGCGGAGGCGCGAAGGCGCGGAGGAGAAGGCGAGCGCCTTCGGCGCGGGGGCCGGTCATGCCGCCATTTCCCCATAGCCTTCGCGCTCGAGCTGGTGGGCGAGCTCGGGGCCGCCCGAGCGGACGATCCGGCCCTCCGCCAGGACATGGACGAAATCGGGCACGACGAGGTCGAGCAGCCGCTGGTAATGGGTGATCAGAAGCACCGCCTTGTCCGGCCTGCGCATGATCCGGTTGATTCCGTCCGCCACCACCCGGAGCGCGTCGATGTCGAGCCCGGAATCGGTCTCGTCGAGCACCGCCAGGCGCGGGTCGATGATGCCCATCTGGACCATCTCGTTGCGCTTCTTCTCGCCGCCCGAGAAGCCGACGTTCACGTTGCGCTTCATCATGTCCATCGACACTCCGAGCGCGTCGCCCTGCTCGCGGGTCAGGCGAAGGAAGTCGCCCGCCGAAATCTCCGCCTCGCCGCGCGCCCGGCGCTGGGCGTTGAGCGCGGTGCGAAGGAATTGGACGTTGGAGACGCCCGGTATCTCGACCGGATATTGGAAGCCGAGGAACAGCCCGGCGGCGGCGCGCTCGTCGGGCGCCATGTCGAGAAGGTCGCGGCCGTCGAGGGTGACCGAGCCTTCGGTCACCTCGTAGCCGGGCCGTCCGCCGAGCACGTAGGCGAGAGTCGACTTGCCGGCGCCGTTCGGCCCCATGATCGCGTGCACCTCGCCCGCGTTCACCGCGAGCGTGAGCCCCTTGAGGATCGGCTTTTCGGCGACCGTGGCGTGGAGGTTTTCAATCTGCAGCATCATAAGCCTTTATCGAGAAACACCCTCCGCCATTGCGCGGCGGACACGATCATAGCCATCGAAGGCTTCGGCGATCGCATTCTGACGCTGCACGGCGGTTGCATGATCCGGCGACTTGCCCAGCCTCGCGTCGGCCTCAAGCTTCAGCGCCGCCTTTTCCGCCGCGCATTCGGAAATCGCCCGCTCCGTCTCCTTCCGAAAGCCCGAACGGTCGCTCACTCGCCGGCTATCGAAATGCTTGTCCTGGCAAAGCACGTATTTGTCGTGGAGATCGGCGATCGCGTTGGGAACCTGGATGTCCGACGGCCCCTTCACAAACGTGGATTGCGCTGCGAGCGCCAGAGCGAGGAGAGGCATCATGGCGCGCCTCCTTCGCTCTGCCAGGCAAAGGTCCAATTGTCGGGCTTGCTGTCGAAGGTGCCGATCGGCTTGACGGTGTCGAGCCCCTCGTCCGCGGTCACGACGAGGAAAAAGGGAATATAGGGGATGCCGGGCGCCCAGACCGGCCTGGAATCCAGAAGGTGGAGCCTTCGATCGCCGCCGGCGCAAATGGCCACGAAATCATATTGCTCACGCTGGTCTTCGGTCAAAGGCAGCCGCTCGAGCGTGCCTTTCGGGGCGATCTCCCAGCGCAGCGCCTCGCCCAGCAGGATGTCGAATTCGGGGTCAAGCGCCTTCGGTCTTGCGGCGTCCCGAAGGAAGTCCGCGAAAACGGCGCTGTCCTGGTCGGTGCGCGAGCCCGGCGGGCTCGGCCCGTGCTGTCCGAGCGAGAAAAGGCGGGTGAAGAAGCTCATCCGACGCTTCCCTCGAGGCCGATATTCCTTGTCATTCCCGCGAAAGCGGGAATCCAGTCGGACTCCGTGCCCGCTCGACCGCCGGCTGGATTCCCGCTTTCGCGGGAATGACGGGGGAGGTCGCGGGAGTGACGGTCGAGGAGGTCAGCCAACGGAGCCCTCCAGACTGATGCCGAGCAGCTTCTGTGCCTCGACCGCGAACTCCATCGGCAGCTGCTTCAGCACCTCGCGGGCGAAGCCGTTGACGATGAGGGCGACGGCGTCCTCGGCATTCAGGCCGCGCTGCATGGCGTAGAAGAGCTGGTCGTCGCTGATCTTGGAGGTCGTGGCCTCATGCTCGATCTGCGCCGAGGGGTTGCGGACCTCGATATAGGGGACGGTGTGGGCGCCGCATTTGTCGCCGAGGAGAAGGGAGTCGCACTGGGTGAAGTTGCGCACGTTCTCGGCATTGGCGAGGACCCGGACCAGGCCCCGGTACGTGTTGTTGGAGCGGCCGGCGCTGATGCCCTTGGAGACGATGGTCGAGCGGCTGTTCTTGCCGATGTGAATCATCTTGGTGCCGGTGTCGGCCTGCTGGCGGTTGTTGGTGACGGCGACCGAATAGAATTCGCCGACGCTGCTCTCGCCCTGGAGGATGCAGGACGGGTATTTCCAGGTGATGGCGGAGCCGGTCTCGACCTGGGTCCAGCTGATCTTCGAGCGGTCGCCGCGACAGGCGCCGCGCTTGGTGACGAAATTGTAGATCCCGCCCTTGCCCTCGGAATCGCCAGGATACCAATTCTGGACGGTCGAATATTTGATCTCGGCATCGTCCAGCGCGACCAGCTCGACCACGGCGGCGTGGAGCTGGTTCTCGTCGCGCATCGGCGCGGTGCAGCCCTCGAGGTAGGAGACGTAGGCCCCCTCCTCCGCGATGATCAGCGTGCGCTCGAACTGGCCGGTGTTCTTCTCGTTGATGCGGAAATAGGTCGAGAGTTCCATCGGGCAGCGCACGCCC